>Ga0208830_1000044_pt1 | contig 74198 bp, 60 predicted proteins | sample DeeseametaMP2634_FD_184169 | JGI IMG/M metagenome (GOLD analysis project Ga0208830, IMG submission 184169) | Marine microbial communities from the Deep Atlantic Ocean - MP2634 (SPAdes) | ecosystem: Environmental > Aquatic > Marine > Oceanic | place: Northeast of Antigua and Barbuda, North... | reverse complement strand
AAGTGGGTGGGTCCAGTCGCTCTCCTGCCATAAAAATGGTTTTTAACGAACTGAGATCATAAGCAGCTGCCATCCGGCATTCCGGGTCTTCCTTACGTACGGCACGAAACGCTGTGGGTGCCGCAAAAAGAGCCTTCACCCGATGCTCAGAACAGACACGCCAGAACGCACCGGCATCGGGAGTCCGCACAGGCTTGCCTTCATAAAATACCGTGGTGCATCCAGTAATTAACGGTGCATAAACGATATACGAATGCCCCACCACCCAACCGACATCAGAGGCTGCCCAGAAAACGTCGCCCGGATGAATGTCGTAAACCGACGCCATGGAATAACGCATGGCAACGGCATGTCCGCCATTATCCCTGACGACCCCTTTAGGCTTGCCAGTGGTGCCCGAGGTATACAGAACATACAGCGGGTCCGTCGCTTTAACCGCGACACAATCGGCGGGTTCCGCGGCGGAGGTCAGAGATTTCCAATCAAAATCAGTACCCGGGGTCAGTTCACACGGGCATTGATCGCGTTGAAAAACGATACAGGCTTCCGGGGGGCTCTCAGCCATAGCAAGGGCATCGTTCACGATGGGCTTGTATGGAATGATACGGTCAACTTCGATACCACAGGATGCAGTGACCAGGACTTTTGGCGCAGCATCATCTATCCGCACCGCAAGCTCGTGGGGGGCGAACCCTCCAAACACCACAGAATGCACGGCACCCAGACGGGCGCAGGCAAGCATAGCGATCGCAGCTTCCGGAATCATGGGCATGTAAATGACTACCCTATCACCTTTGCTGACGCCCTTACTTTTCAGAGCTCCAGCGAAGCGGGCAACCTCTTCAGTAAGCTCGTAGTAGGAGTAGGTACGCGTAACTCCCGTGACGGGAGAATCATAGATCAGAGCGGCCTGCTCACCACGACCGTTCAACACATGATAATCGAGCGCAAGAAACGCGGTATTCAGTTCGCCATCGGCAAACCAGCGATCAATACCCTGATCGTCTTTACTGAGTATGGTTTCCGGGCGGCGGAACCAGTGTATATTCGCCGCCTGAGCTTTCCAGAAGGTCTCAGGATGTTCCTGAGCTTCACGATAATCTTTGTCATACTTCATAGCAGCCTCCTGACGTATAGCTAAAACCATACGAGACAGGCACAAGCAGGGCTATTCGACTTAGGGATAGCGCACAAAAAAGCCCGCCGTCTTTGCAGAGGGCGGGCTTTCGTCCGGATCAGATTACCAACCGGTTACCTGCTTCAGAGTCTTACCGATGTCAGCCAGGCTCTTACAGGTTGCAACACCTGCGGCTTCCAGAGCTGCAAACTTATCTGCGGCAGTACCTTTACCACCGGCAATGATCGCACCTGCGTGACCCATACGTTTACCCGGAGGCGCGGTAACACCAGCGATGTAAGACACCACAGGCTTAGTCACATGTTCCTTGATATAGGCAGCTGCTTCTTCTTCAGCGGTGCCACCAATCTCACCGATCATCACGATCGCTTCGGTTGCCGGGTCTTCCTGGAACATTTTCAGGATATCGATGAAGTTAGAGCCCGGAATCGGGTCACCACCAATACCTACACAGGTAGACTGGCCGAAACCTTCGTCGGTCGTCTGTTTAACCGCTTCATAGGTCAGCGTGCCTGAGCGGGACACAATTCCGACTTTGCCCGGCAGATGAATATGACCCGGCATAATACCGATCTTACACTCTCCCGGAGTGATCACACCCGGACAGTTCGGTCCGATCAGCTGAACTCCCAGCTCGTCGCACTTAACTTTTGCATCCAGCATATCCAACGTAGGAATACCTTCAGTGATACAGACGATCAGTCTGATCCCTGCATTGGCCGCTTCGAGAATCGAGTCTTTACAGAAAGGCGCAGGAACATAAATAACAGAGGCCTCAGCACCTGTTTTCTCAACTGCTTCTGCAACGGTATTAAACACGGGAAGCCCCAGGTGCTCAGTACCCCCTTTGCCCGGCGTGACACCACCGACCATTTTCGTACCGTAAGCAATCGCCTGTTCTGAGTGGAATGTCCCCTGAGAACCGGTAAAACCCTGACAAATAACCTTGGTATCCTTGTTAATTAAAATACTCATTATTTGCCCTCCGCGGCTTTAACTGCCTGTTCCGCCGCATCCGTCAGACTGGTTGCTGCAATGATATTCAGGCCACTGTCAGCCAGGACCTTGGCGCCTAACTCAGCGTTGTTGCCCTCAAGGCGTACAACCACCGGTACTTTCACGCCGACTTCTTTAACAGCCCCGATCACCCCTTCGGCAATCATGTCGCAGCGGACAATACCACCGAAGATGTTGATCAGTACGGCTTTTACATTTTCATCAGAGAGAATAATTTTAAACGCCTCGACCACCCGCTCTTTGGTCGCGCCGCCCCCTACATCCAGGAAGTTTGCCGGCTGGCCGCCATGAAGCTTAACGATATCCATCGTACCCATTGCCAGGCCAGCACCATTAACCATACAGCCGATGTTGCCATCGAGTGCAACATAGTTGAGTTCGAATTTGGCGGCGTGCGCTTCGCGCTCGTCTTCCTGAGAAGGATCATGCATTTCCTGCAGATCTTTGTGACGATAAACGGCGTTGCTGTCGATATTAATCTTGGCGTCCAGACAGTGAAGATCACCGTCATTAGTAATCACCAGAGGATTAATTTCGAGCAGGGCCAGATCTTTCTCGTGGAAGAGCTTAGACAGGCCCAGAAAAATCTTAACAAACTGCTGAACCTGCTTACCTTCCAGGCCGAGCTTAAATGCCAGTTCGCGTCCCTGATAAGGTTGCGCGCCGACTAAAGGATCAATCACGGCCTTCAGAATTTTCTCCGGAGTTTCTTCCGCAACTTTCTCAATTTCCACGCCACCTTCGGTCGACGCCATAAACACTACGCGACGGGTAGAACGGTCAACGACAGCACCCAGATAGAGCTCCTGAGCGATATCAGTACAGGACTCAACAAGAATACGCGATACCGGCTGACCGTTTTCATCAGTCTGATACGTCACCAGGTTTTTGCCCAACCACTGATTAGCAAAAGCGGCGATCTCATCTTTCGACGACACCAGTTTCACGCCCCCGGCCTTACCCCGGCCACCGGCATGCACCTGTGCTTTCACAACCCAACGGTCACCGCCGATAGTATCGGCTGCAGCCGCAGCTTCATCCGCAGTTTTCGCCGCCACCCCTTTCGAGACTGGCAGACCATACTGTGCGAACAACTGCTTACCCTGATATTCGTGTAGGTTCATCGCTTTGTCCTGTTATTACAAATTAGCTTTCAGAAAACTCTGAGTGTTTTCAGAGGATTCTGTTCCGCGTTGAAAAAATCATTCTGACTGGGCCTGTGCGGTATTCCGTTTTGTCGAAAATCCATACAGTCAGGCCCTGACTGTTGATTCAGTTTAGACAGTTATTAATAAAGCCACAAAAAAAAGACCCGGTAAACCGGGCCTTAGTCTTAGAGTTGGTTCTGGAAAGCCAGAATTTCCTCTTATTTCGCCTTAGGACGACGATTAGCTTTGTGAATTGCAGCATTATTTACTGCAAGAGCCGCTTCGTGAACCGCCTCAGAAATTGTAGGATGCGCAAATACCATCATACCTACATCTTCAGCACTGGAACCGAACTCCATCGCCACGACCAGTTGCTGACAAAGATCGCCAGCATTAGGACCAATTACGCTCGCACCTAAGATACGGTCTGTTTCAGCGTCAGCAATAATCTTGACGAAGCCATCAGTATCCGCAGCCGCCATCGCACGACCATTGGCAGCGAATGGGAACATGCCCACATTGTACTTATCGCCTGCCGCTTTCAGCTGATCTTCCGTTTTACCGACCCAGGCAATCTCCGGATGCGTGTAAATAACAGAAGGAATACAGTCGTAGTTCACCTGTGCTTTGTGACCAGCAATTCGCTCCGCGACCATCACGCCTTCTTCAGACGCTTTGTGCGCCAGCATTGGGCCACGAACCACGTCGCCGATTGCCCAGACACCAGGGGCATCTGTTGAGCAGGTTTCATCAACGTGAATAAAGCCGCGCTCGTCGAGGTTCACACCACAGTCACCAGACAGCAGACCCTCGGTGTATGGACGACGTCCAACAGCAACGATCAGCTTGTCGAATTCCTGAGTCTGTTCACCTTCAGAATCCTGATAAGTGACAGTCACTTTTCCGCGCTTAACGTCGGATCCGGTAACACGGGCACCGACGCGGATGTCCATACCCTGCTTGCTGAACAGTTTCTTCGCTTCTTTTGCAACAGCCTGATCAACAAGGTGCAGGAAATTATCCTGAGCTTCCAGAACCGTGACTTCTGAGCCAAGACGACCCCAGACGCTGCCCAGTTCCAGACCAATAACACCCGCACCAATGACGCCCAGGCGCTTCGGTACTTTAGTGAATTCCAGAGCACCGGTTGAATCGACGATCACATCGTCCGTCAGGGGTGCAGGTGGAATGTTTACCGGCACCGACCCGGTCGCAATGATCACATTGTCGGCTTCAAATACTTCTGTGTTGCCATTGTGATCAGTAAATTCTACCTGCTTGTTAGCCAGCAGCTTACCGGTACCTTCAAATGAGGTGACACCGTTCGCTTTGAAAAGCGTAGCAACGCCCATGGTCAGGTTTTTCACAATCTGCTCTTTCCGGCCAAGCATTTTCTCGATATCAATCGAGACTTTACCGGTGGAAATACCGTGAAGATCAAATTTTTCTTTGGCTTCTTCGTATTTGTGCGAGCTGTCCAGCAACGCTTTTGATGGGATACAACCCACGTTCAGACAGGTACCACCCAGTACAGGCTTACCTTCTTTGTTGACCCATTTTTCAATACACGCCGTTTTCAGGCCAAGCTGCGCACTGCGGATTGCAGCAACGTATCCACCAGGACCGCCACCAATCACCACAACATCAAATTTCTTGCTCATATAATTTTCCTTAGTCCTGAATCCGATCAGATATCCAGCAGCAGACGAGCAGGATCTTCCAGGAGCTCTTTAATAGTCACCAGGAACTGTACCGCTTCTTTACCATCGATCATACGGTGATCGTAGGACAGCGCCAGATACATCATAGGCTGAATAACAACCTGACCGTTAACTGCCATTGGACGCTCCTGAATTTTGTGCATTCCAAGGATAGCAGTCTGTGGTGGATTCAGGATCGGAGTCGACATCAGCGAACCGAAAATACCACCGTTGGTAATCGTAAAGGTACCGCCCTGCATATCATTGATACCCAGTTTGCCTTCACGTCCACGCTTACCGAAGTCACCAATGGTGCTTTCGATTTCGGCCAGACCCATGCTGTCAGTATCACGCAGAACCGGCACAACCAGTCCGCGATCGGTTGACACTGCCACACCGATATCCTGATAACCGTGGTAGACCATGTCGTTGCCATCGATCGACGCGTTAACGGCAGGGAAGCGTTTCAGTGCTTCCGTCGCTGCTTTTACGAAGAACGACATAAAGCCCAGTTTCACACCGTGTGTTTTTTCAAACTGGTCTTTGTACTTCTTACGCAGTTCCATTACTGGACCCATGTTCACTTCGTTGTACGTAGTGAGCATGGCTGCATTCTGCTGTGCTTCTACCAGACGACGTGCGATGGTTGCACGCAGACGAGTCATAGGAACACGTTTCTCTATGCGATCACCCTGATCAACCATCGGAGACGAGCCCGCAGATGGAGAAGCGACTGGCGCTTTTGGTGCTTCAGCTTTCGGTGCTGCCGCAGGGGCAGCCGGTGCTTCGCTACCACCTTTAAGGTGGTTGACCACATCTTCTTTGGTCACACGGCCGTCTTTACCCGTGGCCTTGATCTCTGCCGCAGCGACACCGTTTTCTTCGGCCAGCTTACGTGCAGCCGGGCTCATGATAATGTCGCCCGACTCAGCGGCGGCTGGTTCAGACGCAGCTGCTGGTGCAGCTTCTGCCGCAGGAGCCTCGCCCGCTGCGCCTTCAACGAAGATCGCCAGAACTTCATCTGACAGTACAACGTCGCCTTCATTTTTCATTACTTCTTTCAGGGAACCGTCCGCAGGTGCGACGACTTCCAGCACGACCTTATCCGTCTCAATATCGACAATAAGTTCGTCACGCTGGATGGGTTCACCCGGCTTTTTATGCCAGGTTGCTACCGTGCCGTCTGCAACAGATTCAGGAAACGTGGGTGCCTTGATTTCGATGCTCATTCGATTTTCCTTAAGAGTTCCTGCGATACATCAGCCCTGGAGGTCCAGAGCGTCACGAATTAATTGTTCCTGCTGCTTAAGATGCAGCGCCATGTAACCAGCCGCTGGAGATGCAGAAAGATCACGACCTGCATATTCCAGATGCCATTTCGTATTCAGCTCATGCGCCACTTTACGCATGTGATGCTGGCTGCTGAACCAAGCGCCCATGTTCATAGGCTCTTCCTGTACCCAATAAATATCCTTGGCACCTTTGTATGGCTCCAGGATTTTCGCCAGATACTTATGCGGGAACGGATACAGCTGTTCAATACGGATAATAGCAATATCGTCGATTTCTTCTGCGCGACGACGTTCAAGTAAATCGTAGTACACCTTACCTGAACACATCAGAATCCGACGGACTTTCTTCGGATTAATGTCGTCGATTTCATCGAGACAGGTTTTGAAACGACCATCCGCCAGTTCTTCCAGAGTGCTGGTAGCGAGCTTGTGGCGCAGCAGCGACTTAGGCGACATAACCACCAGAGGCTTACGCAGAGGGCGAATCATCTGGCGGCGCAGCATGTGGTAAACCTGCGCAGGCGTGGAAGGTACAACAATCTGAACGTTATGCTCAGCACACAGCTGCAGATAGCGCTCAAGACGTGCTGACGAGTGCTCAGGCCCCTGCCCTTCATAACCGTGCGGCAACAGCATAGTCAGACCACACAGACGGCCCCATTTGTGTTCGCCTGAGGAAATAAACTGGTCAAACACAACCTGCGCACCGTTTGCGAAGTCACCAAACTGCGCTTCCCAGATAACCAGAGTCGAAGGGGTTGTCGTGGCATAACCATATTCGAACGCCAATACGGCTTCTTCGGACAACAGAGAGTCAGAAATATAGAACTCTGACTGATCTTCTTTCATGTTCTGAAGAGGAACATAAATGCTGGCATCTTTCTGATTATGAAGAACAGCATGACGATGAGAGAAGGTACCACGACCAACGTCCTGACCCGTGATGCGCACATCGTAATTCTGATCAACCAGAGTCGCATACGCCATGGTTTCAGCAAAGCCCCAGTTAATCGGCAAAGCACCCGCAGCCATCTTGCGACGGTCTTCGAGAATTTTGCCGACCTGACGCTGCACCTCAAAACCTTCAGGCACTTCGGTCAGCTTTATTGCCAGGTCCTGCAGACGCTTCAGCTCGAACGTTGTGTCGCCCTTAGTCGTCCAGTTGTGGCCAAGATAAGGCGTCCAGTCAACGAACAACTCTTTGTTAGGCTCTTTAACCAGTGATTTAACTACGTGCAGACCATTGTCCAATGCCAGACGATATTCTTCGTCGAGTTGTTTACTGGTTTCTTCGGTCAGAACACCTTCATTAATCAGGCGCTGCGCGTACAGAGTACGGGTAGTTGGCTGATTCTTGATTTTGGAGTACATCAGAGGCTGAGTACCGGATGGTTCGTCCGCTTCGTTGTGACCACGACGACGATAGCACACAAGGTCAATCACAACGTCTTTACGGAACTCATTGCGGTAATCGACGGCCAGCTGTGTAACGAACAGAACCGCTTCCGGATCATCACCGTTAACGTGCAGAATTGGCGCCTCGACCATTTTCGCAACGTCAGTACAGTATTCTGTCGAACGGGTATCTTCGCGCTTAGAGGTAGTAAAGCCCACCTGGTTGTTGATAACGATATGGATCGTGCCACCCGTTTTGTAGGCGCGGGTCTGTGACATCTGGAAGGTTTCCATCACAACACCCTGACCTGCAAATGCAGAGTCACCGTGAATGCTCACCGGTACCACTTTTTCGCCCGTCGGGTCATCGCGACGATCCTGACGTGCACGGACAGAGCCCTCAACCACCGGAGAAACAATCTCAAGGTGCGATGGGTTAAATGCCAGTGCCAGGTGAACTTCGCCACCCGGTGTCATCACATTGGAGGAGAAACCCTGGTGATATTTAACGTCACCGTGTGAGTGGTATTCTGCCTTACCATCAAATTCGTCAAACAGATCGGAGGTCTTTTTACCCAAAGTATTAATCAGGGTATTCAGACGGCCACGGTGAGCCATACCAATCACGATTTCTTTTGCGCCGTAGGTACCGCTGCGCTGAATCAGCTCATCCATCAGCGGAATCAGAGATTCACCACCTTCAAGACCGAAACGTTTCACACCCGGGTAGCGGGAACCGAGATATTTCTCGAGACCTTCCGCCGCAGTGAGACGTTCAAGCAGGTGCATTTTAATCTCTTCACCGTACTTAGGATGTGAGCGTACGCTCTCAAGACGCTGTTGGAACCAGCGTTGCTCGGCGGTATTGACGATGTGCATGTACTCGGCACCGACCGTACCGCAGTACGTCGCTTCGAGTGCATCAATAATTTCTTTCAGAGTCGCTTCGTTCTGACCGACGAACAGATTGCCCGTCTGAAAAACGATGTCCAGATCAGAACGCGTCAGACCGTGAAAATGCAGATCCAGATCAGGCACAGTCTCCCGCACCATCAGGGCCAGTGGGTCCAGCTTTGCATGCTGATGACCACGTCCACGGTAGGCATTGATTAACTGAAGAACTTTAACCTGCTTACGCTCGTGCTCAGAGCTGACGGGTGCCGAAGATACAGGCTTGGCACGACGCTGATTTTTTGAAATCAGCAGGAATTGATCCCGGATAGGCTGATGAGGCGTGTCGACGGTATTGTTTTCGTCCACCCGTGGCAACTTGTCAAAGTAGTTGCGCCACTCCTCGGGGACTTCATTCGGATCTCTTAGGTAGGTTTCGAAGAGTTCTTCGATATAAGCAACATTACCTCCAGCGAGTTGAGAGGTATTCCATAGTTGCTCCATAGTTTGCTCGTGCATGTACGACCACCCTGTTTCAATGCCAAAACGAGGGATGTCACCGACAGAGTGTACGCACCGACTCCAGCGCAAAGCGGGATAGAGGGCCGACCGGATAGATCGCAAGGCCTCTGAGGTGACCCGGGATACCGGTTCCCTCAACGTAAAAACTAGCTTAGTCAACAATAGGACTTTGTGGGTTCCATTGTTGAAAAATTGTTAACGTAAGTGGGCTGTGTGTCCAGCCCGACTTACGTCTGATACCACCTGGCGGCGGTGAATCCGTTATACCTGCTGCGTGAGCAGCATGTTACGGATGTGGCCAATGGCGCGGGTTGGGTTCAGACCCTTCGGGCACACATTGACACAGTTCATGATTCCGCGGCAACGGAAAACAGAGAACGGATCGCTCAAACCTGCCAAACGTTCCTGAGTTGCGGTATCACGGCTGTCTGCCAGGAAGCGGTAAGCCTGCAGCAGACCAGCAGGACCGACAAACTTGTCAGGATTCCACCAGAATGACGGACAGGAGGTCGAGCAGCACGCACACAGAATACACTCGTACAGACCATCCAGTTTCTCACGATCTTCAGGCGTCTGAAGACGTTCGATGGCTGGCGCAGGAGTATTGTTCTGCAGGAACGGCTTGATCTTTTCATACTGCTGATAGAACAGGCTCATATCAATGACCAGGTCACGGATAACAGGCATGCCTGGCAGCGGGCGCAGAACCAGCTTGTCCATTTTGCCTTTGGTTGCTTCCGAGATCGGAGTGATACAGGCCAGACCGTTCTTACCGTTGATGTTCATGCCATCAGAGCCACAAACGCCCTCACGACATGAACGGCGGTATGCCAGAGTCGGATCCTGTTCTTTCACCAGAGCCAGTACGTCCAGAATCATCACATCTTTACCACCTGGGATAGTGATGTCGTAATCCTGCATGTACGGCGCTTCGTCCTTCTCAGGGTTGTAACGATAAATACTTACTAACATATCAACGCTCCCCTATTAATAGGTACGAATCTTCGGCGGGAAGGCTTCTACAGTCTTCGGCGCAAAGTTAACTGCGCGCTTGCCGATGGTCTTGGTTTCCGGGAAGTACAGAGAGTGGCACAGCCAGTTCTCATCATCACGCTCAGTAAAGTCATTACGGGCGTGAGCACCACGGGACTCTTTACGCTCAATCGCAGCCACAGCGGTTGCCAGAGCGGTTTCGTACAGGTTATCAAGCTCGAGCGCTTCAATACGTGCTGTGTTGAATGCGCCGCTCTTGTCATCCAGCGCAGTGTTCTTAACACGTTCGCCGATTTCTTTGAGCAGGCCGAGACCTTTTTCCATCGCTTCACCGTCACGGAATACACCGAAGTAAAGCTGCATGGTTTTCTGCAGATCTGCACGAACAGCGGCAACAGACTCACCCGCTGTTGTTGTGTTCAGGCGATTCAGACGACCCATTGCGCGCTCAATGTCGGCGTCAGTCGGCTCAACGAAGTCGAAGCCTTCAGAGAAGCTTTTCTCAACCTGCAGACCCACTGCACGACCAAAGACAACCAGGTCAAGCAGAGAGTTACCACCAAGGCGGTTTGCACCGTGTACGGATACACACGCAATTTCACCGGCGGCGTAGAGGCCTTCAATGACTTTGTCGTTACCGTCTGCGTCCACAGTCAGCGCCTGACCACCAATATTGGTCGGGATACCACCCATCATGTAGTGACAGGTCGGAACTACTGGCACTGGCTCTTTTACCGGGTCAGTTGCTGCGAATGTCTTAGACAGTTCACAGATACCTGGCAGACGCAGGTTAAGAGTTTCTTCACCCAGGTGATCGAGCTTCAGCAGAACGTGGTCTTTGTTCGGACCCACACCACGGCCTTCCAGAATTTCCATAACCATCGCACGGGCAACAACGTCACGACCTGCAAGGTCTTTCGCGTTAGGAGCATAACGCTCCATGAAGCGCTCGCCTTCAGAGTTGATGAGGTATCCACCTTCACCACGACAGCCTTCGGTTACCAGTACACCGGCACCCGCAATACCTGTTGGGTGGAACTGCCACATTTCCATGTCCTGCAGAGGAACACCGATACGCGCAGCCATACCAACACCGTCACCAGTGTTGATCAGTGCGTTAGTCGTAGACTGATAAATACGGCCTGCACCACCGGTCGCAAGAACGGTTGCTTTGGCACGGATATATACGGTTTCACCGGATTCGATATCAATCGCGATAACACCAGCTACCTGACCGTTTTTGTTGGTCACCAGATCAACGGCATACCACTCATTCAGGAAGGTAGTACCGCCTTTCAGGTTGCCCTGGTACAGAGCGTGCAGCAGCGCGTGACCGGTACGGTCAGCAGCAGCACAGGTACGAGCGGCCTGAGTCGGGTTGTCCGGACCCTTTGACTGACCACCGAAAGGACGCTGATAAATACGGCCTTCTTCGGTACGGGAGAACGGCAGACCCATGTGTTCGAGCTCGAAAACAGCCTGCGGGCCTACAGAACACATATATTCAATGGCGTCCTGGTCACCGATGTAATCGGAACCCTTTACAGTGTCGTACATGTGCCAGCGCCAATCGTCATTCGGATCAGCAGAGGCGATTGCACAGGTGATACCACCCTGAGCAGATACGGTATGAGAACGGGTCGGGAAAACCTTAGTCACACACGCAGTTTTGATACCGGCTTCGGTCAGCTGCAGCGCAGCACGCATACCAGCACCACCGCCACCAACTACGATGGCATCAAATGGCATAGTTCTGATTTTGCTCATGACTTACACACCCCAGAGGATATCAATGCCCCAGACCAGGTAAGTGAACAGAAACACTGCACATACCAGCTGGAACGCGAAACGGAGAACGGCAGACTTGGTCAGGTAGTCAGTGGAGATAGTCCACATACCGACCCAGGCGTGCGCACAGATGGAGATCAGTGAAGCGATGCTGAACACTTTCATCCAGGTCTGTGAAAACAGGCCGTGCCACTGAGCGTAAGTCATGTCCGGGGTGGCGATGACAAAGCCCACCAGGAACAGAGTGTAAACGGCGAGAATCACCGCAGACAGACGCTGGATCACCCAGTCGTAGAGGCCATTACGGCCAAAGTTAGTTACGCTGCTTACCATACCCAAACTCCCGCCAGAACGATGACGACAACACCAGCGATCAGAGTGATCATGGCGCCCACGCGTCCGGTTTCTTTGGTTTCACCAATTCCCATATCCATCAGCAGGTGCTTAACGCCCGCTACCACGTGGTAACCCAGTGCAGACAGAATGCCCCAGGTGATGAATTTTGCCAGGCCACTATTCAGCACGTCTTTCAGTTCAGCGAAAGACTGTTCAGATTCCAGTGAAGTACCCAGTGCGTAGAGCATAAAAGCAACAGCAAAAAACAGGGCAAAACCGGAAATACGGTGCAGAATGGACGCCTTAGCGGGAAGTGGGAGCTCAATAGTAGTCAGATCCAGATTTTTAGGTCTATTGCTATTCACGGCTCTATTACACTCTCTAATCGGCTCGGTGATCCCGTCGTTGCGGGGCCAAGCACAGGCTCAAGAAGGTTGCCCGCCACTTGTACAAGTTTTGCACAAGTTTAAGGCCGCGACAAATTATAAGCACCGCGACACTGATTTACAAATGGCGCGACGCTCCAGACAGCGTGTTTTCGACCTTTGGCGAACACGGCTTACAATGAGAACCATCTATACTTGACTACCACGAACTGCTCGTCCTCTGCCTGCCGGCAATTGACAATCCCGGTTCACCACTTATAGTTGTGCCCCTTTGTTTGGGGGTAACACCTTAAGTAGAGTTCTTCCTGCAGTGTCCGCAGGCCCAGAAAGCACAGGACACCGCAGCGGCGTCACATGCCGCAAACGGGAAGTTGAAGCGCCTTAAATCGGGTGCTTTAGGGTATTAATCAGATAGCAGGAGGCCTATCCATGGCTGACAAAAAAGCAACACTGAAAGTTGATGGCATCGAAGAAACACTGGAACTTCCGGTATATGAAGGCACCGTAGGACCAGATGTCGTTGACGTTCGCAGTCTCACTGGCAAAGGCCTGTTTACTTACGACCCTGGCTTTGTTTCCACCGCTGCTACCGAGTCGAAAATCACTTATATCGATGGCGGCGCGGGTGTACTGCTGCACCGTGGCTACCCAATCGAACAGCTGGCTGAGAAGTCAGACTACCTGGAAACCTGCTACCTGCTGCTGCACGGCGAGCTGCCAGATGCAGAGCAGAAAGAAACGTTTGTCAGCACCATCAAGAACCACACTATGGTTCATGAGCAGCTGAGCCACTTCTTCAACGGCTTCCGCCGCGACGCACACCCTATGGCGGTAATGTGCGGTGTTGTTGGCGCTCTGTCTGCGTTCTACCACGATTCTCTGGATATCCATGACGAGCATTCCCGCATGGTATCTGCACATCGTCTGATCGCGAAGATGCCAACCCTCGCAGCAATGGTTTACAAGTACAGCATCGGCCAGCCGTTTATGTACCCGCGTAACGACCTGAGCTACGCAGAAAACTTCCTGCACATGATGTTCAACACACCATGTGAAGAGAAAAAGGTAAGCCCGGTACTGGCCAAAGCCATGGACCGCATCTTCCTGCTGCACGCTGACCACGAGCAGAATGCTTCGACTTCAACTGTTCGTCTGGCAGGTTCAACCGGCGCTAACCCATTCGCCTGTATCGCTTCCGGCATTGCTGCACTGTGGGGTCCTGCTCACGGTGGCGCTAACGAAGCCGTACTGAAAATGCTGAACGAAATCGGTGATGAGTCCAACATCGACACCTTCATTGCAAAAGCAAAAGACAAAGAAGATCCGTTCCGTCTGATGGGCTTCGGTCACCGCGTTTACAAAAACTTCGATCCACGCGCACGTGTGATGAAGCAGACCTGTGACGAAGTTCTGGCTGAGCTGGGCATGGAAGACGATCCGCTGCTGAAGATCGCTATGAAGCTTGAGAAGATCGCTACCGAAGACGAGTACTTCGTGAAGCGTGGCCTGTACCCGAACGTAGACTTCTACTCAGGCATCATTCTGAAAGCGATCGGTATTCCGACTGAAATGTTCACCGTTATCTTTGCTACCGGCCGTACTCCTGGCTGGATCGCGCACTGGAACGAAATGATCAGCTCCGATTACCGCATCGGTCGTCCACGTCAGCTTTACACTGGCTACGACAAGCGCGACTACCCAGGCTGAGACGCCGGGTAAACAGAAAAGCCGCTGACCTTCAGCGGCTTTTTTTTGCCTCACAAAAACAAGGGATCACCATGGCAAACATCGTATTCATCGGGCTGGGAAACATGGGAGCCCCGATGGCCGCACACCTCGCAACAGCCGGGCACTCTTTGACCGTACATAACCGTAGCCCGGAAAAAACACACCAGTGGCTGAGCGAAAACCCCGGCACAGAACTCCCTGCCGGGAGCCCTCTTCCTGAAGACACCGACGCTGTCATACTCTGCGTCAGCAAAGATTCTGATGTCAGAGAGTGGCTGATAGATAACGGTATAATTAAAAATCTGAAACCAGGTGCCGTAATTATCGATCACTCCACGACGTCTTCCTCCCTTGCCGAAGAAATGGCCAAAACTGCCCGGAAATATGAGTGCCATTTCTGTGACATTCCGGTGTCAGGCGGCCAGCAGGGTGCGCAAAGCGGACAATTAACACTCATGGCAGGCTGTGATGAGAAGGTCACCACCCGCGTTTCTGAGCTATGTAAGCCCTACACCCGTGCGTTTGAACGTATGGGGCCTCCTGGCGCCGGGCAGAAAACAAAGATGGTTAATCAGATTTGTGTTGCAGGACTTATACAATCCCTCGCTGAGGGAGTTAACTTTGCAGAGAAAAACGGCCTGGACACAACCAAAGTGATGGCACTCCTGAGTCAGGGCGCCGCCGGTAGCTGGCAGATGAGCAACCGACACAGCACCATGATTCAGGGGAAATACGACCATGGGTTTGCTGTATCCCTGATGCATAAAGACCTACAGATCTGCCTCAGACAGGCTGAAGAATCCGGCACTGAGATCCCGGTTGCCCGCCTCGTGGACGAATACTACGCCGAACTGGAGGCGAGTGGTCATGGTCAGAAAGACACTTCTGCCCTGCTGTTAAGGTTGCAATCAGACCTGGGGGCGTAATACCTGTGGCAGCCGGGCCGGCTTGTTCTATGCTGAAGGGAGCACAATAAAAGGTAACTCCTATGACCCAGCCCCAGAGACACTCACTGAGTGGTCACCTCAGCAGCAATGACCCGGCACGACAAGAGCAGCTTAACTGGAGTCAGATAAGCGAGACCCTGACCATGCTGGCACTGGCGGTTGCTCAGATAGACACCTCAATGAAAGACGGCAATGAGTCAGTCGATACGCTGACCAACAGTTTTACGCGTATCGCGGGTAGCACTTCCATGCTGCTCAACCACTTCGACCATGCTGGTGCTGACACCCCACAAGAGATCAAAGACGCCGCCGTACTGATCCATCAGGAGATCGGGAAAGCGGTCGTCGCCTTCCAGTTCTTTGATCGCCTGTCGCAGCGTATGGAGCATGTCGGTGAGAGCCTGGAATTTATGGGGCACCTGATCTCAGATCCGGGCACCCGCTATAAAGTGGATAGCTGGAAAGAACTTCAGGATAAAATCAAAGCCAACTACACGATGGAAGCCGAACGCATCATGTTTGAGCACATCCTGGCCGGCCAGTCGATTGCAGAAGCACTGCAGATCTATCACCATCACTTTACCAAAGGCGACAACGACAGCTTTGGTACCGATGACGATATCGAGCTTTTTTAAACAGGCTTCAACACTTCAAGCTGTTCGCCAACATCCAGTTGGCGACCACTGAACACCGCGTTCTGACCGAAAATTATCTTATCTGCAGGCCGGCATAACGTTGCCAGAGCGCGCGTCACTTCCGGCGTTCTTTCCAGGCTGTCCGGGTTCCGCGTCGGAATAACACAGCGCTCGCAGGGTTTTACGAAGCGGATTACTTCCTCACGGGAAGTCGTTACCCCTGCCCACCCTAGCTCTGCAAATGCATCAGACTCTCCCTGCACGACAATGTTCGGACGAAACCGGCGGACATCCACGTCCAGCCCCGATGCCTCGGACAGAGCACGGATACTGGCGTCATTGATCACCAGCAAGGGGAATCCGTCGGCATAGCCAACATGTACGTCCTCTTCGACGTAATCACGATCCGCTATCCGGTCATTATCTTCCGGCAGCTGCACCAGGCGGCAGGTAATACCCAGTACCGCATTCAGCCAGTCAGCCGCCGCATCGCCACAATCAATACCTTCCGGAGACGAACCCCAGACCTGGACCCGACGTCTCTCGCCCACTGCAGGTAATTCAACTTCGAAATCATCAGCTCCGCTGGCCTGAAGGCGCAGGCGTCCGGGCTCCAGTGCTGGCTGTATACGAGCCATTGCGGGTAGCTCTCTCTGGGTGACGAAACGACCATCCGGCGTAATAATCAGAAAGCGACGATCACCAACCGGGCCGTTGTGGTCAAAATGAAGCGCCTGCACTTCAACGCCGGCGCACGACTTAATCGGGTAAATAAAAAGGCGGGAAATAAGCATGAGGTATCCTCCGGGTTATCCGGATGATACCTGTGTCTGTCAGTGGTTGTCAGGCAGAAGGGCCATCGAGTTTTTCGCGGATGATTCGCTGAACTTCTTCAGCAAGGCTGTGCGGTTTGAATTTCGACAGGAAGCCATTACACCCCACCTTTTCCACCATTGCCTTGTTAAAGTTTCCGGACAATGACGTGTGCAGAACCACATGGATGTCTTTCAACTCAGGGTCGCGACGGATTTCAGTGGTTAACATATAACCGTCCATCTCAGGCATTTCTGCATCGGTAATCACCATGACGAGTTCCTCGTCAATGTTCATACCTTCCGCCTTCCAGTGCATCAGCAGTTGGTAGGCCTCCAGACCATTGTGAGCCTCAATCACTTCAAGACCCATCGGGTTAAGAACCTGCTTCATCTGACCGAGTGCAACGCTCGAATCATCAACAATAAGGATCTTTTTGCCTGCAACCCGATCAAGCAGAGGACGATCGAAAGCATCGTCTTCAAGCTGCATGTTGTATGGAGAAATTTCGGCGAGTACTTTCTCAACGTCGATGATTTCAACGATTCTGTCATCAATACGGGTAATAGCCGTAAGGTAGTGCTGGCGACCGGCACCGCCCGGAGGTGGGAGAATCTCACTCCAGTTCATGTTGACGATACGATCGACACCGCCAACCAGGAACGCCTGAACCGTCATGTTGTATTCCGTTACGATGATGTTGGCTTCCTCATCATCAACCCCCAGCTTACCCATCCGGATCGCCTGCCTCAGATCCACAACCGGAACCGAGTGACCACGCACATGACACACTCCTCTGACGGTCGGGTGACAATCAGGCAGCTTGGTCAGGTGCGGAAGACGCATCACTTCCTGGACCTTGAAAACATTGATCGCGAAATACTGCGAACCCCCGAGGTGAAACAGCAAAAGCTCCAGCCGGTTCTGACCCACCAGCTGGGTACGGGCATCCACTGTGCTCAGCACACCTGTCATAACTTACTCCGGAATAACCTTCTCAAGACAGTGTAGACAAGACCAGCAGAAACGCAGATGAAAATGCCGTCTACACTCATTGGTAGCAGAGAGAGATAAGAATGACAGCCAACTCCTTACCCTTACTCGCACGACAGCCCATCCTCGACAAATCGCTCAGGGTAACTGCCTACGAGCTATTGTGCCGCCCCGTGCCCTCTGAAAGCCTGCAATGGCAACAGCAGAGTGGCAACGAAGCGACCACGGAAGTGGTGATTGGTGCGCTGCATGAAGTGGGTATGGAGGCAGTCACCGGCGGCCTTCCTGCGTTCGTCAACTTCACCCAGGAATGGCTCACCCGGACGCCGCCCCTCCCTCCTAAACAGATGGTAATTGAACTGCTGGAACACATCCCTTTTTCCGACGAGCATGCCGCCGCAGTAAAGAAACTGAAAAGTAAGGGGTACCGGATCGCTGTCGACGACTTCATTGGCGACGCCACTCAGGCAAAGTGGCTGCCCTATGCTGACATTGTGAAAGTCGACTTATTGGGCTTGCCTGACGGCACAGACGCAGCAATGCTGATTGAGCGATTTAACCGCCCCGGCCTGATCTGGCTGGCAGAAAAAGTAGAGAGTTACGAAGACTTTAATGCTGCCAAAGCGGCGGGCTACACCCTCTTTCAGGGTTATTTTTACAGCAAGCCCCAGATTATCTACGGTAAGCGGACACCTGACTCACATATCGCGGTAATGCGCCTCCTCAAGGCACTCAATGACCAGGAGCAGGACATTGATGACATCATCCGTATCATCAGTGAAGACCCCCAGCTGAGCTTCCGTCTCATGCAGATGGCAAATTCTGCAGCCTTCAGTGGCGGACGTACCGTCACCAGTCTGATCCGTGCCACAATGCAACTCGGACTCGACAGAATCCGCAGTTGGGCCTCGTTACTTGCGCTCGGAAAATTATCCGACAAGCCGCAGGCTCTCAGGTATCAGGCACTGTTCAGAGGTCATCTGGCGCGCGAAATCAGCCTGCACTATCCGGCTCTGGAAGCCGACACGGCCTTTACTCTGGGGTTGTTTTCTCTGCTGGATGCCATGATGGACACGGATCTTTCGGATGTGTGCGCCCGGCTCTCTCTCAAAAAGGACCTGACATCAGCCCTGACTGAGCATCTGGGCGATTATGGCGTGATTCTGGCCACCGTTATCGCCTGCGACACCGGGCAACTCGATGCGATTCCCTGGCATGCCCTGCCTATTTCGGAAGCAGAGCTGGAGGCCTGCCAGGAGGCTGCTCTGAACATGACCGGCCAGAGCAGCAATCTTATTGACGAAGATCAGGCCGCCGGTAAAGCGTAGTAGCGGCTGTGGAGGCTTTGGTAGCGCTCCAGTTCAGACAGCCAGCGTTCCTCGTCCCAGCCAAGCTCTTTCTCTGCAAGTGCGTGCAACCTGGAAATATCTACCAACCCGCCGTTTGCACCCAGCAGGCCGACCCGGGTACGACGTAACAAAAGATCGTCCAGATGAACAATGGCTTCGTTGCGGGCACACCAGGCCAACTCTGCCCACAGAGTCCCTGTCCCTTCGATCACATCGGCGCCGTATGTCGTGTCGGTGCAGATCTGTTCTGCGACCGCCTCCCCATAATGACCACTCAGACGCTTCCACAACGCCGGATCAGGATGTGCTGACAGGCTGGATGAAGCGGCAAACACCGGGGCATCATCATTAAACAGAGTCCCATCAGCCAGCCACTCTTTAGCCGCATCAAGCACATCAAGAGCAATCAGGCGGAAGGTCGTCAGCTTCCCGCCGCTGACTGAGATCAGGCGCCCGTCCTTCCAGACCGTATGATCACGCTTCTCCCTCGATGAATCTGACGCCCCTGAAGACACCAGCGGACGAATCCCAGCCCAGGTCGAAATCACATCAGCATCGGACAGCCCAAGCCCCGGAAACTGAAATTCAGACAGTTCGTAGAGGTAATCCACTTCGTCGCGGGTGATGCCAATTTCTTCGTTGCCGGGCATCGGCGTATCGAGGTCTGTCGTGCCTATGACCGTCCTGCCGAGCCATGGATACACAAATATCGGACGCTGGTCACGAGGATGCAGCACCGTAAAAGAAACATCGACCGGTAAACGTTCCGCCGGGATCAGAATGTGACTCCCTCTGGCCGGACGAATGGTCTGCAGCTCGCTGGTCTGACCTTCTCTCAAGGTGTTTGCCCACACCCCGGTCGCATTAACAACCGCGCGGGCCTGCACGGTAAATTCCTCGCCGCTCTCCTGGTCTCTGAGCACTACAGACGCGCCTGACGCATCCTGCTGCATTGCACAGACAGCGGTATAGTTGAGTGCAACGGCGCCATCAGAGCAGGCTTCGTGCAGAACCCGCATCACAAGGCGACTGTCGTCGGTCACTGCATCGGCAAACTCTGTTACGCCACGAAGTCCTTCCTGGCGTAAAAAAGGAAAGCGCGAAAGTATCTTCTCAGCAGACCAGAAACGCCGGTACCGCTTCCCCGCCAGAAAGTCGTAAACCCGTAACAACATGCCGAACAGGAAAGGACCGGGAAAGCGGCCTTTGTAGTGCGGCATCATGTATGGCATCAGATCCACCAGCCCCGGGGCTTCGCGCATCAGTCGCTCGCGCTCGTGAACAGAGTGCATGGTGGTGCGGATATCTCCCTGAGCGATATATCTGAGGCCACCGTGTACCATTTTGGATGAGCGGCTGGAGGTCCCCCAGGAAAAGTCCTGGCGCTCCACAAGCAATACATTCAGGCCAGTACGTGCGGCTTCACGCGCCACGCCCGCGCCGGTAATGCCACCGCCAGCGATAACCAGATCCCAGGGCTCATTACGTCCTTTCACTGCAGCCAGCGCAGATTCACGGTCTGCGGGCCCCCAATGCCTCTCGCTCATATTGCTCTCTTATTAAAATGTGTCACTCTGCGCCTCATTGCATAACAAACTGTAACAGTCCATCACTTGCTGAGACCAGAAGGGTCATTCAGTATAGCGCCACAGGCAATGCTGGTACGACATAACAAACAGAATGCTCCAGCAGGGCCATACTTCCGGATGGCATTATGGATAATAACAATAACTATCTCCCTGGAAGTGTGTCGTCTGCCTTTGTTCGTCTGTTTCTCAGGACAGCTCAGGACTATGGCGTAACACCTTCAGATGCGTTGGATAACTGCGATATTGGTCGTGGTGTCCTCGATAATACAGTGCAGCGGATCAGTGCGAACGAATTTCAGCGTTTAATGCGCTGGCTGATCATTACAACAGACGACCCGCTGTTCGGTCTCAAGTCTGCCAGGCATCTTATGCCCGGTGCGTTTGGCATGGTCGGTTATCTGATCATGAGCTGCCGCACGGGTGGAGAAGCCCTGCGTCTCGTTCCCCGTTATGAATCCCTGATCGGCAACCTGGGGCATACCGAGCTGAATGAAGAAGGTAATACCTTCGCCATCAGCTGGGTCAGCACCTGCGATGACGATCTCGTCCGACCTCATCTGGTTGAAGAGTACATGGCGACCACAGTCGAGTATGCCCGCTGGGTAACCGGCCGCCCTGAAATTCATCCGATCAGGGTCTACCTGGACCACAAGAGTCCGGGAGACACCTACCTCACCGCGTACCGGGACATATTCAAGTGTGAAGTCACCTTCGATGCAGGAGCCAATAAGATGGAATTCAGCCCGGAACTTATGTCACTGCCTATGCACCAGCCAGACCCACTGCTACTGAAGACCCTTCAGGAGCAGGCAGACAGGATGACGCGGGATCTGCAGCAGTCCGACCCGATTGTTGTTCAGGTCCGCTCGACACTGCTGGCTATGATGGAAACCTCAATCCCGCGCAGGGAAAGAGTTGCCAGTCGTCTTGGCATGTCAGAACGCACCCTGCAGCGCCGCCTTCTGGAGGCCGAATCGTCGTACCAACAGATACTGGATGACCTCCGCCAGCAACTCGCTGAAGACTGGCTGTTAAGCCAGAACTGGTCTGTATCAGAGATTGCAGCGCGTCTTGGTTTCACCGAGCCGCGCTCATTTCAGCGCCGGTTTAAAACCTGGACGGGCTTCTCACCGGGTGAATTCCGCAAGCAGAGGCAGCGTCAGTCAGAGAGCGCCTGAGCGCGCGATCAGATTTTCAAGCACCCGGGATGGAGGAATATCCCGGTAGCACGGTGGCTGAACATCGCCATCGTCCGGCTTGATGCAGCGTTTAGACAGGCACGGCGCGCACTCGCGTTCACTGCTCATGACATCCACCTGAGGCCCGGACACCCCAGTCAGGGTAGCGTCGGTTGCGCCATAAATCGCCACAGCAGGTACGCCTAGCGAAGCAACTACATGAGACAGCCCTGTGTCGACACCGACGACACATTCCGCGTGGGCCAGCCAGGCGTTCAGCGCATTCAACCCCATCCGTGGCAAGACAATGACGTTATCGCAGGAGGATGCAATCCGCTCCGCCCGGGACTTTTCTTCGTCGTTGCCCCAGGGCAGAACCACGCGGTATCCCTGTTCGGTCACCAGTCCTGCGAGCTCTTTCCAGTAACTTTCGGGCCACAGCTTAGTCACCCAGGTTGTTCCATGCAGGAATAACCAGTATTTGCCTTCGATCTCCGGGCGCTGCCAACGTGAACGGTCAACGCCGTAATTCATACCCTCCGGCACCTGATACCCGAGTGCAGACGCAAACAGCGTCCTGACGCGCTCAATTGCGTGCGTGCCACGTGCCACCGGAATCCGGTTCTGATAAGCAAGCGCCGCCAGCCCTTCGCGAGCACTGTGGCAATCCAGCCCGGTACGTCTGCCCCGGGCCATACGGGTAATCACGGCGCTTTTCAGCAACCCCTGGGCATCCAGCACCAGGTCGTATTCTTCGGCACGCAGATCACTGTAGAACTGACGCATTTCCGCGCGTACCTCCGCGTTACGAAGATTGCGTCGCCAGCGGCGCCAGGCAACCGGTATAACTTTCGAAACCGCTGGGTGCCAGGAAGGAATGTCACGGAACCCTTCTTCAACGACCCAATGGAACTCAATTCCGGGCACCTGTTCCCAGGCGTCCTGAACCGCAGGCAAGGTATGAAACACATCACCCAGTGACGACGTTTTAATCAGTAATACTTTCACAAACAGCTCCCGTGACAGAGGGCGAACTTTACCGCACGACCGGGTTGGCTACCAGCCATTGCCTGTCCCGGGAGAAACACCCACAATGGCGGACCTTTCGAGACAGGTGGAGACCCGGGTGATCAGATCCTGGAAGTTCTGGATGGGCTGCGCATTGCTGGCGGGGCTGATCTGGTTGGTAGAAGCAAATTTTGGCTGGAACCGCATTGCCGCCAGTTGGGCAGTGATTCCGCCTCAGCAGCTGGCGGTTGCCATCGCACTGATGGCCGCAAGCTATCTTCTCCGGGCATTACGTTTTTACGATTTTTTCTATCAGTGGACACAGGGGCGCTTCGGCGCACTGCTGCGCATCACTGTGTTGCATAACTTTTTTAATAACCTGCTGCCCATGCGCAGTGGCGAGGCCGCATTTCCGATTCTGATGAAGCAGACGTATGCCATGCCGATATCGCACACAGGCCCGGCATTGCTCTGGCTCCGCCTGCTCGATCTGTACGCCCTGCTGGCCCTTGGGTTTATATTTCTCCAGGGCTCACTGCCCTATCCCACAGAGTTAAAGCTGGTACTGGCAGGCCTGGTCCTGTTATCGCCAATCACCGCGTTGCTGCTGCAGGAGCGACTCAGAACCTACCTCCGGGCAGGTGCTGGCTGGAAAGCCCGTGCCTACGGACTGATGACCGCACTTCCCGGCAGCCCGTCAACCTTCCTGCGCGCCATCTTCTGGACACTACTCAACTGGCTGATCAAGCTGGCTGTCTTCAGCTGGCTGCTATCGGGGTTTACTGGCCTGACTTTCGTACAGAGCTGGAGTGGAGCGACCACTGGTGAACTCAGCTCGGTTCTGCCAATTCACGGGATCGCCGGCGCAGGCACCTACGAGGCCGGTGTTGCCGCAGGCCTGCTGATGCATGGCGTCAGCGGCGCCGACCTGCTGGCTGCGTCAGTTAATCTGCATCTTTTCGTTCTGGGTTCTATGTTTTTACTGACCGGTGTTTTCGTGCTTGCAACACAGAGGGTCGAAAAACGGAACAACCGCCAGCCGTAACATTATTTTAAGCTCCGGGTGTTTTAGTTATCATTCGACTCCCCAAAACATAACGATAAGCGTGGTACATACTTTGACCGAGGCAAAATACGCCAAGCCATCCCTCTCAATCGTGATTCCAATGTTCAACGAGATTGAGAACGTAAAACCGATGGTGGCGCGGGTTCATGAAGCCCTTGCTGGCTATCAGGGCCCCTGGGAACTGCTGGTAGTAGACGACGGCAGTACCGATGGCACCCCTCAGGCTCTGCATCGCGAAGCTCAGGAATTCGGCCGACATGTCCGCGTCGTCGAACTGCGCCGCAACTTCGGTCAGACCGCGGCCATGCAGGCCGGTATTGATGAAGCCCGGGGCTATCTGATTGCGACACTCGACGGCGATCTTCAGAACGACCCGAATGATATTCCGCGCATGGTTGACCACCTCATCGAACACGACCTCGATCTTCTCACCGGTTGGCGCAAAAACCGCAAAGACGATCTGTTCCTGCGCAAAATCCCGTCCCGTATCGCGAACCGTCTGATCGGAAAAATCACCGGCGTACGGATCAATGATTACGGTTGCTCGCTGAAAATCTACAAGTCTTCCGTCATCAAGCAGGTAAGACTTTACGGAGAAATGCACCGCTTTATCCCGGCCTGGGTAGCAGCCGTTGTGCCGCCAAGCCGTATCGGCGAAATTGTGGTCAACCACAATGCCCGCACCGCAGGCGAAAGCAAGTACGGGATATCACGGACATTCCGTGTTGTGCTGGACCTGCTGTCTGTCTACTTCTTTATGCGCTACCGCGCCCGTCCGGGTCATTTCTTCGGCTCAATCGGTCTTGCTCTTGGTTCTGTCAGCTCGCTGCTGCTGGTATACCTCGCCTTCGTGAAATTCTTCATGGACGAAGACATCGGTGGCCGTCCGCTCTTCCTGATTGCCATTGTCTTCCTGATTGCATCACTGCAGTTCCTGACCACCGGTGTATTGTCTGAGCTGATCTCAAGAACCTACTTCGAGTCGTCACAGCGCCAGCAGTACGTCATCTACCACCCAGACGATGAGCTACCTGTCGGCGATGACGACTGGGCGACCCCTGAGGCTCCTGCTAACAATCCAACAGGGGATTCCCAAGGCGCATGAGAGCCCTGAATTCGCCGCTGTGGCTGTTTGCTGCAGTGGCCGCCCTGATCACCCTGAATCTGAACGGCTTTCTGTTATTTGACCACGATGAGGGCGCCTTCAGCGAAGCGACCCGCGGCATGTTCGAACGCGGCGACTTTATCACCACGTGGCTCAACGACCGTGTACGCTTTGATAAACCCATTCTGATTTACTGGCTACAGGCCGCCTCTGTCTGGGCGTTCGGCACCGAAATCTGGGCGTTCCGCCTGCCCTCAGCACTGGCCGGTATCTTATGGGTCTTTGCGATATACCGTTTCTCTCAGAAACAGATTGATCAGCAGACCGCTGTCGCCGCAGCCATGATGGCTGCCACCGCATTGGGCATCAATATGATCTCCCATGTCGCCACAGCCGATGCTTTACTCAATATGCTTCTGGCAACCACCCTGCTCCTGATGTACGTCTGGTCAAAAGCCCCAGGACACCTGCTGCTGTTTGCGATATACGCCCTGATGGGGCTGGGGACGCTGACCAAGGGCCCCGTCGCCTTTGTCATACCCTTCCTCGCCGGCGGTCTCTTTTTTCTCACCAACGGCCAGATACGCGACTTCCTGAAAGCCATCTTTTACGTCCCCGGCTGGATCGTATTCCTGGCCATTGCAGCGCCCTGGTACGTCATTGAATATCTGCGCCACGGCCAGGACTTCATCGATGGTTTTTTCCTGAAGCACAACGTCAACCGTTTCAATAACGCAATGGAAGGCCATGACGGTGGGTTCCTCTTCTACCCGCTTGTTCTGCCCTTCCTGCTCGCTCCGTTCGGAGGACTACTGATACGTGTACTCCCGACCATCCGGACCGCTCTCGCCGGAGGGGACCCGCTTAACCGTTTTCTCTGGATCTGGTTCCTGGTCGTTCTGGTGCTGTTCAGTCTCGCGTCCACCAAGCTGCCACACTACATTCTTTACGGCGTAACGCCCCTGGTTATCCTGATGGCGCGCTATCGCTACATGCTGACCAGTCGCTGGCTCGCTGCTGCCTTTCCGGTCATTCTCTTCGGGTTGCTCACTGCCTTCCCGCTTCTGATTCCGTATGTCGAAGCAACACTGACCAATCCGATTGAAATCGCGACGGCGCAGCGGGCTCACACCTATTTCGATGCGGCATTCACGATATCGGTCGCAATCGCAAGCCTTGTGGCTATCGGCATCATTTTCTGGCGTCGCATCAGCCCCTGGTTTGCTCTGGTCGTTACGGGTGTCATCCAGAGCCTGGTCGTATGGTTCCTGTTTGTGCCGACATACAGCGATACCCAGCAACTGCCTGTTTATGAAGCTGCCATGTTCGCCCGTACCCTGGACGAGCCTGTCATCACGCAGTCGGTCGATCTGCCGAGCTTCAATGTGTACCTCGACAAAGTGACAGAAAGGCGGGCCCTTGAAGCCGGTGAAGTTGGTTTTGCCCGCGAAGACCGGGTTGATAGTGTCGGCCAGTTTGACACCCTGTTCAAATCCGGCCCCATTATGATTATCCGCAAAACAGCTGACGAGCCAGCACAGGAAACTTCAGGAGAAGCGCTCAATGATAAGGACTGACACCCTGCTGATTATCAGCGCATTTCTGATGTTGGCCGGTGCAGCGGTCATTGCCGCCCAGGGAACGAATGAGGCTTTGTTTATCAGCCTGAATTCTGATCTCGCCACTCTGCTGCCAGATGCCTTCTGGAGCAATATGACCTTTGTGGCCGACACTCTGTTTGCCGTCGCTGTGATTGCCATTCTGGCCAGCCGCCAACCTCACCTTTTCAACACAGGTCTGGTGTTACTGATCACCGGCGCGGCCTTCGTCCACGGCTTTAAGTTTCTGCTGGAGGTTCCTCGCCCTCCCGCCGTCCTCGACGCCGAAATGGTGCGTATCATCGGGCCGGTGCTGAAAAACCACAGTTTTCCGTCTGGCCACTCGTTTACGGCACTGGCGACCGCGGGACTGATTATGCTTCACACCCGCAGCCTGTTCTGTGCCGTTCTCGTACTTGTTATCGGTCTGATTGCAGCCCTGAGCCGGGCGGCCGTGGGAGCTCACTGGCCCCTCGACATTTTGACCGGAGGTGCTGCGGGGCTCTTGTTTGCTCAGTTCGCCAAGGCGCTGTGCGCGCGTTACTGGTGGTTGCAGGGTGAAGGTCTGCAGCGCTTTTCCGCGGTTCTTATGACCATTACCTGCGTCGCACTCATTTTCCACGTCAGTCGCTATCCGGACACCCGTATTCTGTCAGCGTCGACCGGCGTTATCGCCACCCTCTTCCTGTGCGGTTACTGGTGGCGTCAGCTGGGTCGGTTGCGGAATCGTGCCAATTAAGCTCTGACGCGGCTCTGCGGCACTTTTTCGTTTTGCCCGGCGCGGATGTGCTTTATAGTGTTGTGTTTTTAGTATCGGGCGTGGCCTAACCGCCCAGTTTTTACTGTTTTTTAGAGATCTGAGTAGACAGAATGCGTCGAGTAGTAGTCACTGGTATTGGTATTGTCAGCTGTCTTGGAAACAACAGAGACGAAGTTCTGGCCTCACTTCAGGCTCAGAAGTCAGGAATCCGCTTTATTCCCGAGTATCAGGAACTCGGATTCCGCAGTCATGTTGCCGGGCGTCCGGATATCGATCTTGATGAACAGATCGACCGTAAGCTACGCCGCTTCATGGGAAATTCGGCCGCATACTCATACCTTGCCCTTAAGGAAGCCATTGCCGATTCGGGTCTCTCCGACGAAATGATCAGCAATCCCCGCACCGGGCTGATTGCCGGCTCTGGTGGTGCGTCTACCAGCGACATCGTCGAAGCAATAGACACCCTGCGAGAGAAAGGCATCCGCCGTGTCGGGCCGTACCGGGTCACACGCAGCATGGGCAGCACGGTATCAGCCAACCTCGCAACGCCCTTTTCCATCAAAGGCGTGAACTACTCCATCACCTCAGCCTGTGCGACCAGTGCTCACTGCATCGGGAACGCTATGGAGCTGATCCAGTGGGGCAAGCAGGACGTTATGTTTGCAGGTGGCGGTGAAGAAGAACATTGGTCACTGACCATGCAGTTTGATGCGATGGGCGCTCTGTCGACCAGCTATAACGATGCACCGGAAACGGCATCCCGCCCATACGACGCAAGTCGCGATGGCTTTGTGATCGCAGGCGGCGCTGGCATGCTGGTTCTGGAAGAATACGAACACGCTGTCGCCCGTGGGGCCACCATCTACGCTGAACTGATCGGCTATGGTGCGACGTCCGACGGCGCAGATATGGTTGCCCCCTCTGGTGAAGGAGCCGAGCGCTGCATGCGTGACGCCCTGAGCATGGCGGGCAACCCGACAATCGATTATCTGAACACCCACGGCACCAGTACGCCGGCGGGAGACATCTGTGAACTTAAGGCAGTTCAGCGGGCCTTCAATGGCGATATGCCTCCGCTGAGCTCCACCAAGTCTCTCACCGGCCACTCACTGGGTGCTGCGGGTGTTCAGGAAGCCGTCTACTGCCTTCTTATGCAGAAGCACGGCTTTATCACCGGAAGCGCGAACCTGAATGATCGCGATCCGGACGCGGCGGACATGCCGATTGTAACGACCAACCGCGATGCCGGACTGGAGACTGTCATGTCAAACAGCTTCGGCTTTGGTGGCACCAATGCCACCCTGATTTTCAGACGCGTATGATCGTGACATACTCGGACAACCGCTAAGCGCAAAGACCCAACTAATGGGCACGGCCCAGAATGATAAGAACTTAACCGGCCAGGCATCCGGAGAACCGTACCGGAACGATGATGAGATCAAGCTACACCGTACACAGATCTGACATCCGACCTGTACTGATGGAAAACAGCGCATGACACAAAAAAAACCAAAAATTCATACGGACTCTCTTTTTCAGGTCGCCGAGAAACTGTCTGCCGACTTTTCTCTGTTCCCCGAATACGAGGACAACGCCGTTGACCATAAGGTCAAAGGCCTGATTTCTCCTGAACAATGCAATGTCGAACTGGACCGGCTGCGCAAGCTCAACATTGATGAATACATCAAGCAGGTCGTTTCGCCCAGTGAAAGCAACCAGCGCACCGGCGCACGCGACATTGTTCAGTACCTTGTTATCCGCATTATTTCGGAAGTCGATGACGGCCCGCTTTATTGTGCCGAAGCCGATGTAGATTTTGGCGGCCACATCCGCCGTGTCGGTTTCATCTGCCAGAACCGCGAACATGCCAATGGCGCCTGGGGCCCGGCCCATCATAACCGTGCCGCCCAACAGGCCCGCAGTTATTCCAGTCGTTCCATGCCGATTGTGACCTTCATCGACACCCCCGGGGCCGATGCTGGTGAACTGGCGAACGCAAATAACCAGGCACACTCGATCAGCCACCTGATTACCGAGATGGCGAATAACGACGTCCCTACTCTCGGTATTATCTGGGGTGCGGGCTATTCGGGCGGTGCCATTCCGCTGGCAGCCACCAATATTCTGTTGTCCGTCCGGGATGGTATTTTTAATACCATCCAGCCGCAGGGTCTGGCCAGTATTGCCCGTAAATACAATCTGTCGTGGCAGGAATGCGCCAAGTATGTTGGCGTCTCCGGCTTTCAGCTGCGTGAGTCCGGCATCATAGATGGCATCATCGATTACGCACCGACGGATCCGGATGAAAAGCGCTCTAACCTGCTGCGTGCTATTACGACCGGTATTGAATCTATTGAAGAAAGTGCGAAGGAATTTACCCGCCACAACCCTGAGTTGATGGAGCACTATAAGAGCAGCATCGAGCGTTTCCTGAATCCTTCGGACAAACTCAGCACGCTCGAAAAACGCGCGAATTTTTTCCTGGCGCAGACGCCGACCGATCACAGCAATATTTTCGGTCTCTGCTACCGCTATACCCGCTACCTGACACTGCGTCGCCGGATTCACTCAACCACCGTCGAAAACTACGGTCGCCTGGCAGAAAAAGAAGTGCCGTCCGGGCAGTTGAGTAAACGCATCAAACGCGAGCAGAAGCGTAAATTCCAGAACTGGCTGCAGGCACCGGAAAAGATTGTCTACGACGATAACCTGCAGAAATCCTGGAAGACGTTCTGGAGCAAATATGAAGAGCGGGACGACAGCCGCAGTACTATTGCGCGTCTGTTTTTCGGTGAGCCAAAAAACAACTACCTGAAAGCAAAGCAGGACCTCTGCTTTAACCTGGGTCTGTACCTGTTTAATCGCTGGAAATCAGATTCTGCTGTTAACTTCCACGGCCTGCTCGCCTACCTCGAAGACTATCGTCAGAGTCGCTTCCTGCTGCGCTCAAATGACATTCTGGACGCGGTAGCCGTTGCTGAGTTCGTCGAAGACAACCCGCACCCACTGGCTACTTATATCCGCGATCAGCTTTCTCATGAGACCCGTCAGGAGTTGACTGCTCAGCGCAACAAAGAAGCGTCACGAGGGGCACTCAGTCAGTCACTGGCAACCGCTCTCAATACCATCATTAATGACGACCTTCTGCCAGAAGAAATCCGCACGTCACTCAAGCTCTCGACCCGTACCGAAGCGCTGTGTAACGACGGCAAAGCTCAGAATGCAGAAATCAACCGTCGCATTCTTGAAGAAGCGCTGGCGCCATACATTCAGTTCCGTCAGGAAAATATTCAGAACCCGGCACATCCGGACATCACCATTCTGGATGCCATTCTGCACGACGAGCTGCGTGATGAGTTTAATCAGGTCTGCCGCAATATGCTGGTATTCGGCAGCCTGTACGACAACATTATTCACAACCTGTCGAGCGTGGCATCAGAGGCCAATGAAACCCGTGCACTGGCCCGGGAGTCTGTGAAAAAACTGTTGGATAAATCTCTGGCAGACGCTACCGAAGGTGAAAGCTACACCATGAAAGACCTGGAGTCTTTCAACTACTGGCTGAGCTACTTTATCAAGAGCAGCCAGCGTGGTGACTTCCTGAAATCGGTGGAAGAGTGGAAAAAACTGGCCTTCCCTCGCCTGTCCGACACACTGTTCGTCGTCATCACATTTATCTTCGAAAAACTGCTGCCTGAATACTACAACGCAGAGCAGGAAGGTAAGAGTTACAACGGTCGCATTAACCCGGTATCCATCGGTCGTCGTAAGGACTTCTGGAACCGTCTCACCATGGCGTACCACGATCTTCTTATTCAGGAAGTTCTGGATGACAGCAAGCGTGAGAAAAAGACCTCAGCAAGCGCCATTATTGACCGCTTCTTCGGTGACTTCGAAGAGCTGAACAGCAATCTCATGTCTGCTGACCCGGTGTCCTTCCCCGGTTTCCGTAACTCAATTGAAGAAGCCCTGAATAAAGGCGTAACACCATGTGGTGTGATTACAGGTCTGGGCAATATCAATATCGGCGGTCGTACGCAGCGCGTCGGTGCTCTGGTATCTAACCTGGACTTCCAGGCGGGTGCCTTCGATATGGCCAGTGCCGAGAAGTTCTGCAAACTGATGGTTGAATGTGCCCGTCAGCACCTGCCTCTGGTGTGCTTCGTTTCTTCGGGTGGTATGCAAACTAAAGAAGGCGCCGCCGCTCTCTTTTCAATGGCGGTAGTCAACGACCGGATCACCCGCTTCGTGCGTGACAACGATCTGCCTCTGGTGGTATTCGGCTTCGGTGACTGCACTGGTGGCGCACAGGCGAGTTTCGTGACTCACCCGCTGGCACAGACCTACTATTTCTCGGGCACTAATATGCCGTTTGCTGGCCAGATTGTTGTGCCCAGCTATCTGCCGAGCACCTGTACACTGTCGAACTACCTCTCGGTATCGCCAAAATCTATGGATGGTCTGGTGGCGCATCCGTTCATCGATAATCTTGATGAACGCCTGCGTAATATCGACCCGGATATGCCGGTTGCCCGCTTCACCGTTGATGATGTACTGGCTCGTGTACTTGAAGGCTATGTCACCGCCGAGCGCATGGCTCCGGAAACCGGTGAAAATGCCAGCAAGCTGAAAAAGTACGGAAAAATCGACAACGTACTGATCCATGCCCGAGGCTGTACCGCGGTCAAACTCATCCGTAAGGCTCAGGAAAACGACATTAAAGTTACGCTGATTCAGTCCGACCCGGACATGGAATCCGTCGCTGTTGATATGCTGGGGCCTCAGGATCGTGTGATCTGCATCGGTGGTAACACTCCGGACGAAAGCTACCTGAACGCAAAATCGGTATTGCGCATTGCGCACCACGAAGGCGTCGACGCCCTCCACCCGGGCATTGGTTTCCTGTCTGAAAGCAGCCAGTTTGCCGCCCTGTGTGGTAACCATGATATTAACTTCGTAGGGCCACCGGTCTCCTCAATGGAAACCATGGGTAACAAGTCCAACGCGATCAATACCGCGATGCGTGTCGAGGTTCCTGTCGTACCGGGCTCTCACGGTATTCTTACCAGCTCTGCGAACGCAGCAAGCGTTGCCGATGAAATCGGCTACCCGGTACTGCTGAAGGCGGTACACGGTGGTGGTGGTAAAGGTATTCAGGTGGTTGAAAGTGCAGACCGCATTCACGCCCTGTTCCATCAGATCTCAACCGAAGCGAAAGCGGCATTCGGTAACGGCGATGTGTACCTAGAGAAGTACGTAACGTCACTGCGCCACATCGAAGTTCAGGTGCTGCGCGATTCGCACGGCAACACCCGGATTCTCGGCCTGCGTGATTGCTCTGTGCAGCGTAATAACCAGAAAATCTTCGAAGAGTCCGGCTCGACCATGCTCCCACGGGAACTGGAACAGAAAGCCTACGACTATGCAGAGAAACTGGCTGATGCTGTTAAATACGTCGGTGCCGGTACCGTCGAGTTTATTTTCGATCTCGACAACATGACCATTTATTTCATGGAAATGAACACCCGTCTGCAGGTTGAACACCCGGTGACCGAACTGGTGTCTGGTATTGATATTGTTTCCACGCAATTCCGCATCGCGGAAGGCGGTAATATCGAAGACATCTCACCGAAAGCGAACGGTTATGCGATTGAAGTTCGTATCAATGCCGAAAAAGCTGTGATGAAAGGTGATAACGTCGAGTTTGTACCTACGCCAGGTACAATTCGCGAGTGCAACCTGCCGAAGTACGATCATATCGAACTGATTTCAATGGCTGCCGCTGGCAAACAGGTATCTCCTTTCTATGACAGCATGATCGCTCAGGTTATCTGTTACGGAGAAGACCGTAACGACACTATCCAGAAACTGCGTACTTACCTTGAAGAGGTACGGATTACGGGTGTCTGCACCAATATCCCACTGCTGAAGCGTGTACTGGACGACAATGTCTTCGTCGACGGTGTTTACGATACGACTTATCTGCCTAAATTCCTTGATCGGATCAGTATCGAAGAGCTGATCTCTGATATTGAAACAGCGGCAGATATGAATGCAGACGCGGTCGATGCTGCACAGCTTAAAATTGAAGGGTCGGACGAGCTGAAAGTACTTTCACCATCCACCAGCATTTTCTACGGCTCGTCGTCTCCGAGCGAACCTCCGTTCGTAAAAGAGGGCGACATCATTGATATCGGTCAGACGCTCTGCCTGATGGAAGCCATGAAAATGTTTACTCCGCTCAGTCTTAAGCAGTTCAACCGTACTGGCACTGAACTTTATCCGGCAGGACAGAAGTTTAAAGTGACCCGTATCATGAACTCTGATGGTCAGCAGGTGAACCAGGGAGATCTCCTGTTCGTCGTTAAACCTGTGACCGCCACCGAAGCGGCATAACGTGATAATCCGGCCTGACTGTTCTGCAGTCAGGCCGGAGTATTATCTGCTTCAGAATCCAGCCCCAGAAGAATCGCCCGCACACTGATCCGCGCCCGATGCAGGCGACTTTTTACCGCCGCCACTGTCACTCCCAGACGCTCTGCAATTTCCTTATTCGAAAGCTGCTCATAATCTTTGAACAGGAGTACCTGCTTCAGGTCATCCGGCAGGCTATCAATCGCTGAAACAATCTCGAAAAGTAATTCAGGACTACTGGCTGAACCAAGCCATTCATCCACCCTCGCTTCATCCAATGGCTCATAACGCAATGCCACGCGCCCCAGACGCCGACACTCCCGACGCGTGCTGGTAAACAACCAGGAAGATAAAGCAGCGGCCACTCTCAGACTTTCCATGTAGCGGGCCATACTCAACAAGACTTCCTGAACGGCATCATCAACATCACCAATCATGCAATGCTTCATGGCATAGCGACGGATGTCCGGCTGCGCCTTAACCAGTAACTGCTCAAGGTGAGACCGGCTCCCCCGCTGTGCTTCCAGTATCAGATCATGATCTAAATGCTTAATGGTCACAGGATCTCCGAAAAAATTTTCACTGCTCTGAATCCTTTCTGAACTCTGCCACCTCTTATGTATGAAATCAAAATAATGCGGAGAAGATATGTTTCGATTCACTTCAATTATCACCCTGGTGCTTTGCACTCTGCTGGGCAGTGGCTGTGCCACCGGTTCACGCCAGACAACGCCATTGGCAGAAGCAGAAAAGCAGATCCCGGCAACCCAGACGGTGGTTTTTATCCACGGCATGTACATGACTCCGGGCGTCTGGTCAGACTGGCAGACGTGGTTCTCAGAGCGGGGATATATTACCTATGCTCCTCCCTGGCCACTTCACGAAGTATCCGTTGAAGAACAGAATAACCAGCACCCCAGCAAACAACTGGGTCAGTTAACCCTGAATGATATTCTGGAGAACTACCGCCAGTTCATTGCGACCCTGGATGAGCCACCGATTGTCATCGGACACTCGATGGGTGGCCTGATTGCCCAGAAGTTACTCGAAGAAGGTATTACTGCTGGTGCGGTTGCCGTGAATTCAGCCCCCCCGAAGGGCGTTCTGTCGTTTAAATTCAGCTTTATCAGGGCCAATCTGCCACACCTCAATCTCTTTCTGAGTTCTGACACACCTTCACAGCTGTCGCTGTCACAGTTTTCCTATGGATTCGCCAACGACATGAGCGCCGACGATCAGGCCTTCTTTTATGAGAACTATATTGTTCCGGAATCCCGCAAGGTAGGTCGTGCCCCTTTAGGCTCCTCAGGAAAGATAAACTACACCACGGCACGAGAGCCGCTATTAATCATTGCGGGTGGAAATGACCACATTATTCCCGCCAGTCTGAACAGGTCGAATTATAAAAAGTACCGGAAGTCACCTTCGATTACTGACTTCGTAGAATTCGAAGATAGAAATCACCTCACGGTACTACAGCCCGGCTGGCAGACGGTGGCGGAATATATTGACGGGTGGATTACGCAGAACAGAAGCAACCACTAAAAAAAACGCCCGGAAGAATCCGGGCGTTGCAACTGATCGACCCCAATAGCGTTATCAGCTGTTAGCGATCATTTTCTCTTTCATTTCATGAAGGAGGTCGCGCAGACGCGCAGCCTCCTCGAAATTAAGATCTTTTGCTGCCTTAAACATATCATCTTCGACTTTACTGATACGTTTACCCAGCTCTGCAGACGACAGATGTTTCCAGTCATCAGCAGAATACCCGGCACTGTCTTCAGCCACCGCTTGTTTGAGGCGGCCACGTTGTTTTCCTTTTTTACCCGGTGGCGGGGCCGCCTCCAGAATATCTTCTACGGATTTCATTACGCCTTTTGGCGTAATGCCGTGTTCTTCGTTAAATGCCTTCTGTTTTTCGCGACGACGTTCTGTTTCCTCAATGGCCTTCGTCATTGAGTCTGTCATGCGGTCAGCGTACAGAATCGCTTTACCATTGAGGTTACGGGCCGCCCGCCCAATGGTCTGAATCAGAGATCGCTCAGAACGCAGAAAGCCTTCTTTGTCGGCATCAAAAATCGCAACGAGTGACACTTCCGGAATATCAAGGCCTTCTCTCAACAGGTTAATCCCGACCAACACATCGAATTCGCCCAGCCGCAGATCACGGATAATTTCTACCCGTTCTACCGTATCGATATCGCTGTGCAGATACCGCACCCGGATATCCTGCTCATGAAGAAATTCGGTTAAATCTTCAGCCATCCGCTTAGTCAGCACGGTAATCAGAACCCGCTCACCTTTTGCGACACGTTCATTCAGTTCGTGCAGCACATCATCGACCTGCCCAGTCGCCGGGCGGACTTCAATTTCCGGATCAATCAACCCCGTCGGTCTTACGACCTGTTCAACCACATTGTCCTGAGTTTCTTTTTCATAATTACCAGGCGTTGCCGACACAAAAATACATTGAGGGACAATGGCCTCCCACTCTTCAAAACGCATCGGGCGGTTATCAAGCGCGGAAGGCAGGCGGAAGCCAAACTGCACCAGTGTTTCTTTCCGCGAGCGGTCGCCACGGTACATGCCGCCGATCTGGGGAATGGTTACGTGCGATTCATCCACAAAGACCAGTGCATCCTTAGGAATGTAATCAAACAGCGTCGGAGGTGCGTCGCCAGCGTTGCGCCCAGAGAGATAACGCGAGTAGTTCTCAATGCCCGAGCAGTAACCCAGCTCCTGCATCATCTCAATGTCGTAGCGGGTACGTTGTTCCAGACGCTGCATTTCTACGAGCAGGTTTTCATTTTTGTAATACTCAAGGCGCTCATCCAGCTCAACTTTGATACCGTCGATTGCCTCAAGGATTTTCTCACGTGGCGTGACGTAGTGAGTTTTCGGATACACAGTGACGCGTGCCAGACGGCTATAGATCTGACCAGTGAGAGGGTCAAACGAGCTGATCTGTTCAACTTCGTCGTCGAACAGCTCGACCCGGATGGCCTCGTCATCACTTTCTGCAGGAAAGATATCGATCACCTCACCGCGGACCCGATAAGTACCCCGATGAAAATCCGCATCATTGCGCGTGTACTGCAGCTCAGCCAGCCGGCGCAGTATCGTCCGCTGATCCACCTGATCACCGCGAACGAGATGCAACATCATTTTCAGATAAGAATCAGGATCACCGAGACCATAAATGGCGGACACGGTACAGACGATAATGGCATCTCTGCGCTCCATCAGAGCCTTAGTCGCAGACAGTCGCATCTGTTCAATGTGTTCGTTTACCGAAGCGTCTTTATCAATAAAAGTGTCGGACGCGGGCACATAGGCTTCGGGCTGGTAATAGTCGTAGTATGAAACGAAATACTCAACTGCGTTGTTCGGAAAGAACTCTTTAAACTCCCCGTACAGCTGGGCTGCGAGCGTTTTGTTGTGCGCCATGATGATCGCCGGGCGTCCGCACTCAGCGATCACGTTAGCCATGGTGTACGTCTTACCGGACCCCGTCACCCCCAGCAGGGTTTGTTTCAGCAGGCCAGCATTGATGCCTTTAACAAGGCCCTTGATGGCTCCCGGCTGATCACCCGCCGGGGAATATTTTGAAGACAGCTCGAATGGCTTGCTCATGAGGATTCCAGTTAACGCCTAAATCTTGTAGCATTATACGGTTTTTTTAACGCCCGTTTTGAGGATACATACTTTGGACCTGCAACTGTCTGATCGCGTTCAACTGATCAAGCCATCCCCTACCCTCGCAGTGACAAACCGTGCTGCTGAGCTGAAGGCTGAGGGCAAAGACATTATTGGCCTTGGCGCAGGTGAGCCGGACTTCGATACTCCGGAGCACATTAAACAGGCCGCTGTCGAAGCTATTGCAAATGGCTTCACCAAATATACGGCAGTCGACGGTACTCCGGGTCTGAAGAAAGCCATCATCAGCAAGCTACAGCGCGATAACGGCCTGAGCTACGAAGCAAACCAGATTCTGGTGTCCTGTGGTGGCAAACAGAGCTTCTTCAATCTCGCTCTGGCACTGCTGAACCCAGGCGACGAAGTTGTCATTCCAGCGCCATACTGGGTGTCTTACCCAGACATGGTACTGATTGCCGAAGGCAAGCCTGTTGTTATCGAAACGGACGAAACCACTCGTTTCAAAATCACTGCTGAACAGCTTGATGCAGCGATCACCGACAAAACCCGTCTGGTCGTGCTGAACAGCCCATCCAACCCTTCAGGCGTCGCGTACACCGCCGATGAACTGAAGGCGCTGGGTGACGTCCTGCGTAAATACCCTGACGTGCTGATCGCAACAGACGACATGTACGAATACATCTGGTGGGCAGATTTCTCTTTCGAGAACATCGTGACGGTCAATCCTGATCTGTATGAGCGCACTATCGTTCTGAACGGTGTGTCTAAGGCGTACAGCATGACTGGCTGGCGTATAGGTTATGCCGCTGGCCCGGCGAAGCTGATCGGTGCGATGAAGAAAATTCAGTCTCAGAGCACTTCCAACCCGACGTCCATTTCTCAGGTCGCAGCAGAAGCAGCCCTGAATGGTGGTCGTGGCTGTGTTGAGCCAATGGTAAAGGCCTTCAAAGAGCGTCACGACTACCTGGTGGCTGCGCTGAATGACATCCCGGGCATCACCTGCGTTGAGGGCGACGGTGCCTTCTATGCCTACCCTTGTGTCAAAGGTGCGATGGACGCCCTGGGCATCGACGATGATGTGGCGTTTGCTGAGAAACTGCTGACAGAAGTCGGCGTTGCACTGGTTCCGGGCTCTGCGTTCGGTACACCGGGTTATATGCGTCTTTCTTTTGCCACCAGCATGGAAAAACTGCAGGACGCGGTTAAGCGCATCCGTAGCCTGCTGGGCTAAGCCCACAGCCGGGTCAGCGCGCACAAAAAAACCGCCTTACGGCGGTTTTTTTTATATCCCAAGAAACGTTCTCAACTCCGGGTCGTAAAAAATATACGACCAGAGACGATCAAGCGTGTCATTGATCCACTTCTCGTTATATTCCTGAACCGGTGCTGCCGCCACCCGGCGCGATTCATTCAGACCATAAGGTTTGGTGAAGGTCGTTGCGCCATTGATCACTGTCATCTCAAACTTCATGCTCACCGAGCAGTCAGTCACCAGAAAACCGTCGTTGCAGCCGTAGCGGAAGGTATCGACAACGAGCTGAACTTTTAAGGGCTCAAGTGGGCTTGCCTCACCAAAACCGAGTTGGGTCATGCTGTCCTGTAGACGCGTAGTCAGAACAGCTGCAAGGTCATCCTGCGCAACCAGAGGTGAATTTTCAGCCAGTCGACCGCCGCGACTTCCCAGCACATCGCCACTGGCATCTTCACGCTGATCAATCACGCGGATCAGAGCGCCACGCGCTACGGAAGCTGACGGTGCAGCAACAGCAGAAGTTTCATTCAGCTGAATCGTCTGAGGGGCCAGCACACACCCTGTCAGGCTCAGTACGCCAGTCGCCAGAACGGCGGCAGCCAGCAGTTTACGCATTCGGTATATCCTTCTCGGCTCGTTTAAATACCCAGTCGAATTCGCCGGAATCTTCTTCACTGAAGCGGTAGCCGGCGACATTGAAGCTTTTAAGATCCTCAGGAGCACTGATTCGTTCCCGGATCTGATACGCTGCCATCATGCCACGCGCTTTCTTGGCGTAGAAGCTGATGATCTTGTACTGACCATTTTTTTCATCTTTGAACGACGGCGTGATCAGAGGCGCATGGAGTTTTTTCGGTTTTACCGAACGGAAGTACTCATTCGACGCCAGATTGACCACGGCAGTGTGCTTTCCAGCATCAATCACATCGTTAAGTGCCTGAGTAATTTTCTCACCCCAGAACGCATAAAGATCTTTCCCCTGAGGGTTTTCCAGTCGGGTACCCATCTCCAGGCGGTAAGGAAGAATCTCATCTAACGGGCGTAACAGACCGTACAAGCCAGACAGAATCCGCAGATTCTCCTGCGCGTAATCCAGGTCGTCTTCCGACATAGAATCGGCGTCCAGCCCGGTATATACATCGCCCTTAAAGGCCAGCACAGCAGCCTTCGCCTGCCCGTCCGGATACGGTAGCGCCCAGTCGTGATAGCGATTCACGTTCAGTTCCGACAGCGCAGGACTGAGCTTCATCAGCTTGCCGATATCATCGGGAGAGTACCCCCGGAGGACATCAATCAGAGCAGCCGAGTCGTCAAGAAAATCTGGGGTCGTGTGGTGCGGAGTCACCGGCGGTGTTTCAAAATCCAGTGTTTTTGCCGGCGATAGCAGAGTAAGCATAAGCATCCTCGGAGTGTCATACGTGACATCCATGATAACCCGGAGAGGCCTTCTCCCCCAACCCATCGCGCCTGGTTGATCATTTGCACTTCGGCCCGTATTGTCCGGTCAGCATTGCCAATGCAGTACATCCCGTCAGCTGTGACAATCGGCGGGTTTGAACAAAGCATTTGTTTCATTGTCACCCTCAGAACAACAGGGGCATTTATATGGCTAAAGATATTCAGGGCGTCGGTCTCGGCATTGCCAGCCGCTTCGCCGGAAGTGAATTCGCTCGTAAATTCGGACTGCGCAAGCCAGCCGAAAAGCTCGCCTACGCAGGTACCAAAAAAGGATTTGAAGTCATCGGACAGATGGTCGCGAAGAAAGCCGCCAAAAAAGGCGATGCACAGATTCTTCTGCCTGAGCCAAGCAAACATGGCCTGTTCGATCTGACATTGTCAGAAGAACAGCAGATGATCAAAGACACAGTCCGCTCATACGCTGAAGAAGTTGTACGCGGCCTGGCTCACGATGCAAACGAAGCCATGACTCTGCCGGACACTTTCCTGCAGGACATTATGGATCTCGGCCTTAACTTTTTCTCTGTGCCAGAATCCCTCGGCGGTGCAGCCCAGGCATACAGCCCGACGACCAGCGCGATCATCGCAGAAGAGCTGGCATGGGGTGACTTCTCACTCGCGTACGCCACTCTGGCTCCGGTCGCGGTCGCCAATGCGATTGTTAAATGGGGCACAGACGCGCAGAAAGAAAAATACCTGCCCGCTTACCTCGCTGAAACACCCGTTCAGGCGGCTATTGCCGTGCAGGAACCTGCAGCACTGTTCAACCCGGCGAAGCTCTCCACCAAAGCAAAGAAAACCAAAACCGGATTCGAAATATCCGGTGTAAAGACACTTGTGCCCTTTGGTGGTAACGCCAACATGTATCTGGTTGCTGCCCGCTACAAACGCAAAAACCGTTTATTCCTGGTGCCTGGTGACGCGCCTGGACTCAGCTGGAAAGCGGCACCGGCGATGGGCTTACGCGCCGTAGCGACCGGTACACTCACCATGGAAAAAGCCCCTCTGAGCAGCGACGCTCTGCTGGGCGGCAAAGATTTTGATTACCAGACCTTTATCGACCTTGGGCAACTGCATTGGTGCGCCCTGGCGATCGGTGCCTGTCAGGCCGCACTCGATCATCTGATTCCTTACGTTAACGAACGCGAAGCGTTTGGCGAGCCAATTTCACACCGTCAGTCTGTTGCCTTTATGGTGGCGAACATAGGTATCGAACTGGAATCCATGCGCCTGATGGTTTGGCGTGCCGCTGCACTGGCAGAAATGGGCAAGCCATTCCACCGCGAAGCCTACCTGGCACAACTGCTCTGTGCAGACAAGGCGATGGAAATTGGTACCAACGCTGTACAGCTGCTGGGCGGCCACGGCTTTACGAAAGAACACCCTGCTGAGCGCTGGTACCGCGACCTGCGGATACTCGCCTGCATCAACGGCGGCATGCACCTGTAAGGAGTCGGACATATGATTAATCTTGAAAACCCAAAGAAATTCCGTGCTCTCGTCAATCAGGCACGTCAGGTGGCAGAAAACGTATTCCGCCCTATTTCCCGTAAATACGACCGCTCAGAGCACGCCTATCCCGTTGAGCTGGATATGCTTGCCGCCATCATGGATGGTATGAACGACGGCACCACAGGTGAAGGGGCCGGTGCGGGCAAACTGAAGCAGGACAACAAAGCAAAGAAAGAAGGCGTCCAGAACGGCACCAACATGTCGACGGTTCTGTCACTGGCCGAACTGTGCTGGGGCGATGTCGGCCTGTCGCTCACGCTGCCACGCCAGGGCCTCGGCAACGCGGCGATTGCTGCCGTGGCTGACGACGAGCAGTTTGCACGTTTTGGCAACAAGTGGGCCGCTATGGCCATTACAGAGCCGGGCTTCGGTTCCGATTCTGCCGCCGTACGCACGACTGCCGTCCGGGATGGCGATGAATATGTCATCAACGGTGAGAAGATTTACGTCACTTCAGGTGAACGCGCAGACTGCGTTGTGGTCTGGGCAAGCGTTGACCGCTCGCTCGGCCGTGCGGCGATCAAGTCGTTTATCGTTGAAAAAGGCACCCCAGGCATGGACATCGTCCGTCTGGAGAAAAAACTCGGTATCAAAGCATCGGACACCGCGGCGATTACCTTTACCGACTGTCGCATCCCGGCATCCAACCTGCTGGGTGACCCAGAGGTGAACGTCGAAAAAGGATTTGCGGGCGTTATGCAGACGTTCGACAATACCCGTCCGGTCGTGGCAGCGATGGCCGTCGGTGTCGCGAAAGCGTCCATCGACCGTACCCGCGAGATCTTGCGCAAGCTCAAGGTAAAAGCCGACTACAGCACGCCGTTTAAACTGACCAGCCAGCTCGAAGCACAGCTCTACCGCTATGAAGCGGAATGGGAAGCAGCACGCCTGCTGACCCTGAAAGCCGCGTGGATGGCCGACAACGGTATGCCAAACTCCATGGAAGCGTCCATGGCCAAGGCAAAAGCAGGTCGCACCGCCAATGCAATCACACTGGGTTGCGTCGAAATGCTCGGTACCCTGGGGTACGGCGAAGAAGAAATGCTGGAAAAATGGGCACGCGACTCGAAGATTCTCGATATCTTCGAAGGCACCCAGCAGATTCAGCAACTGATTGTCGCTCGTCGTCTGCTTGGCAAATCTTCCGCCGAGCTGAAGTAAGATCGACCGTAACGGATACAGAGCCCCCCTCTGTATCCGTTTTATTATTGATAACAACAATCATCAAGCTGTCAGCAGTGCGCAGCGCAACAGCAAGAGAAGTACAGAGATTATGGCGAATACACAGGAAAGACTGGTTTCACTCCCTAATATTCTGGTTCAGCTATCCAGACAGGCGACAAGTCTGCATATCAAACTCAAAGGTGTGTATGAGCTGGCCACAAGTAAACCAGACAAGAACAAGTCGATCGGACTGCTGCTGGAAAAGCACGCCCGCAAGCGCCCTGACCATATCGCCATCCGCTACGAAAACGTGACCTACACCTACGACCAGCTCAACCGCAAAGCGAACAAGCTGGCTCATTATCTGGCTTCTCAGGGCATCAGCAGCGGTGACGTGGTTGCAGTTGTTCTTGAAAACCGCCCTGAAACCATTATCGCGGTCATGGCTATTGTAAAACTTGGTGCCATTGCCTCCATGATCAACACCAGCCAGCGCGGCGAAGTTCTGCTTCACAGCCTGACGCTGGTGAAAGCAAAAATGATCATCGTTGGCGAAGAAATGCTGGAGAACATGGCAACCGTCGAGGGCGATCTGGATGCCGCATCGCTGGCGTCACTGCATTATCTGCGCGACTCCGGCACGACGCCGTGCCCTGCCCATTACACTAACCTGCTCGACCGTATTGCCGACCGCTCAGACCAGAACCCCGACAGCACGCGCCATGTAAAAATGCACCAGCCGTGCTATTACATTTTTACCTCTGGCACCACAGGTCTGCCAAAGGCCTCTGTCATGAGTCACTACCGCTGGTTTAAATCGCTGGCAGGCATGGGCCTGGCGTCTATGAATATGAGCAAGGACGATATTCTGTACGTTAGTCTGCCGCTCTATCACAACAACGCCCTGACTGTTTCTATGGCTGCGGTACTGGGCTCGGGCGCCTGTATTGCCATCGCCCGTAAATTCTCAGTGTCGCGCTTCTGGGACGACGTCCGCCATTATGACGCCACGGCGTTCTGCTACATTGGCGAGCTGTGCCGCTACCTTCTCAATGCGCCACAGAAATCCGACGACAGAAACCACAAAATCCGTGTTTGCGTCGGCAACGGCCTGCGCCCGGATATCTGGATGGAATTCAAACAACGCTTCGGCATTGAACACATCAATGAATTCTACGGCGCGTCCGAATGTAATCTGGTGTTTACCAACGCATTCAACCTCGATAAAACCGCAGGCTTCTGCCCACTGTCGTACAACATTGTTGAATACGATATTGAAGAAGACACCCCGGTACGCGATAACAAAGGCCTGATGATTCCTGTGAAGCCTGGTAACACCGGCCTGCTGATTACCGAAGTGAACGACAAGCAACCCTTCGAAGGGTACACCGACGAAGATGCGAGTAATAAAAAGCTGTTCCACAATGTGTTCACTCAGGGCGACTGCTGGTTTAACACCGGTGACTTGGTGATGAATCAGGGCTGGAAGCACGTGTCGTTTGCCGACCGTCTGGGTGACACCTTCCGCTGGAAAGGCGAGAACGTTGCGACGACTGAAGTTGAATCCATCCTGATGGAGCACCAGGATATCGAACATGCCGTCGTATACGGCGTACAGATTCCACATACCGACGGCCGTGCAGGCATGGCAACAATTACGCCTTCAAAACCTGCCGACCAAATGGACTGGGACGACGTCACCCGTCACGTCCGCGACAAACTGCCGGCTTATGCCGTGCCGATCTTCCTCCGCCTGCGCGAGCAACAGGAAGTCACAGGCACATTCAAATACCGCAAAGTAGAGCTGAAAGAAGAAGCCTATCACCTGGATAAAACCGGTGATGAAACCGTTCTGGTACTGACTGGTAAGAACAGCAGCTACGAGCCGCTGACTGCGGAGACCGAAGCTAAAATTGACGCCGGAGAACTCAGCCTCTGAGGCGTTTCTGATAGCGGACTGGCAGTGTGACGGTAAACGTGCTGCCAGGCCCGCTTTTATCCTCAATCGAAATTGATCCCCCCATCCGCATCACCAGATTGCGGGTAATCATTAATCCGAGGCCCGTACCTTCCGCCATCTGCGCTGTTGCTTCGAGACGGGTAAACGCCTGAAACAGACGGTCTCGATTCTCGCGCGCGATACCGACACCGTTATCTTCAACCGACAGAATCACGTGATCGCCCTCTGCACAGGCTGACACCCGCACCCAGCCGCCGGCGCGATTATATTTCACCGCGTTTGACAGTAAGTTAAGCAGAACCTGGCGCAGATTATCTCTCAGCTGATACATCACAATATTGCCCGACGGCTCAATGATTAGGCGCACGTCTTTTTCGTGTCCCAGTGGTGTGACCATACTGATGCAGTCTTCAATCAGGCGGCACAATGGGAAAGACTCTGGACGAGCTGCCGTATGGCGTGGACTGAACATATTCAGAATCTGCTCTGTCAGCGACAGAATATGCCGGCCCGACTGCAGAATCGTCTCGACGGAATCTCTCTGATCTTCGTCCAGGTCATCCTCAAGTAAGAGCTGACTGAACCCGATAACAGCATTCAATGGAGTGCGTAATTCATGACTGAGTGACGCCATAAAGCGTGGATGAGCCATCTCATTGCGGCTACGCTCCTGACTGAGAATGCCGCCAATCAGAACGCTGCCCATCACATTACCCAATTCATCCTGAATCAGATTTTTAGTCACAGCGAGACGCACCGGCCCCGACATCAGCTCAATCAGCTGGATTGACATCGGGCACTCACCGTCACGCAGCATGACCTCATCGGTTTCGCGCTGAAAATCCAGCCAGCCCGGTTGCTCCAGCATGGCATCTGTCAGGCCAATCGACGAGCCCGGGCGAAGCCCAAGAATCTTTTCTGCCATCTGATTCATCATCAGATAGCGCCCCTCCTGATCACGGATGCACACCATGGCATTCGCATGATTCAGCAGGCGCTGAAGCCACATCTGCTGATTCGCCACCGGCAAGGTCACCGGTGCCAGCATCACGGAATATCCCTGAATCGTGTCGCCATCAAGAAGAGGTGTCAGTGTCAGCTGGAAACTTCGCCCGGTCGCAGACGCGCGGACTTCGGTGGTGTAAGACTCAATGCCCAGCGGCAGCTCTTTACTGAACACCCGGACCAATGCTGACCCTGTGGTGGCCCCTTCGGGCTTGAGCAACGCCTGAGCCTGCGCATTCATCATAGTGATGCGGCCGACATCGTCAGTCTGCAGTACCGCCATATCACGCGGGGCACGGCTTGAAGTTGGCGTAGTAAGACCAACCAGACGAGCGAGTCCTTCAAAGTTTGCGGATACCAGAGTATCTGAGATGGGCATTGCACTTCCTTTTGCGCGTGATTCAGCCGGATACCTGTCTAGGCTTCTTATTTATACAGTACTCAATAATAGAAGTAACCCCTACTTTTTGATTGGACATTACACGCCCAGTCAACTTTCACCGGCGTTCATACCTGACATTCGCTGTGTTCGGTTCCACCATGTGGTAGAATCCGCCGCTTTCCTGCACGGCAGCCACCTGCTGCCTCCTGAGAATCACGAAGGACACAGACATGACCGTACCTGTCGGAATTATTATGGGCTCGAAAAGCGACTGGCCTACCATGCAGCACGCCGCTGACATGCTGGACAATCTGGGCGTCGCCTATGAGGTGAAAGTGGTGTCAGCTCACCGCACCCCAGACCTGCTGTTCGACTACGCGAAAACGGCCCAATCCCGCGGAATCAAGGTCATTATTGCGGGCGCTGGCGGTGCTGCTCACCTGCCCGGCATGGCCGCATCACAGACATCGCTGCCGGTCCTGGGCGTGCCAGTAAAATCCCGTGCTCTTAACGGTATCGACTCGCTGCTTTCAATCGCACAGATGCCTGGCGGCGTGGCTGTCGGCACCCTGGCAATTGGCGATGCAGGCGCTAAGAACGCCGGTCTTCTGGCCGCTCAGATCCTGGCAACCAGCGACGACGCCCTGCTCGCGCGTATTGACGAATTCCGTGCTAAGCAGACCGACACTGTGCTTGCACAACCTGATCCACGAATTGAAAACTGATCTCTGACGGAAGCCCCGATGAAAGTTGGTATTTTAGGTAATGGCCAGCTCGGCCAGATGCTGCAGGACAGCATTACTGATCTCACTGATGTTCAGGTCTCACTCTATGACCTGAGAGCCCACGACGACGAAGCACTCGCCGCCTTTATCGCGAAAGTTGATGTGCTGTCCTACGAAACCGAAAATATCCCCGCCCATATTGTCGACCAGCTCGAAGCTCACGCCGACAAACTGGCACCGGGTCTTGATGCACTTAAGGTGTTTCAGAACCGCCTGTTAGAAAAAAACGCCCTGCGTAACGCCGGAATCGCGACTGCCGATTTCCGCGCGGTGAACTCCCTTGAGGATGTTCACACTGCCATCAAAGAACTTGGCCTGCCGATCGTGATGAAAACCACGACTGAAGGCTACGATGGCAAAGGCCAGTATGTCCTGCGTACACCAGAAGATGCAGAGCCAGCATGGGAAACCATCGGGAACCGGGAACTTATTGCCGAAGCATTTGTGCCTTTCCTGCGTGAAACCTCAGTGATTGCCAGCCGCGACCGCGCGGGCAACATCGTTGTTTTCCCCATGACAGAAAACGTACATCACGAAGGCATCCTGCGTTACAGCCTCTACCCGGCTCCTGCACTGTCTCAAGAAAAAGCCCGACTGGCAGAAAACTATATCCGCCAGCTCGCAGACAGCCTCAACTACGTGGGCACCATCACCCTCGAGTTGTTCGAAACAGAAGACGGCTTGGTCGGTAACGAAGTGGCTCCACGGGTACACAACTCTGGCCACTGGTCGATTGAAGGCACCGAAGCCTCACAGTTCCGCAACCACATGCTCGCCATCACCGGCGCAGCACTGGGTAGCACAGAACCTAAATTCGCCTCTGTCGCTATGCTCAATGTGATTGGCGAAGAGACTCCAGCCGAAAAAGCAGAGACCATCGCCAACGCCCACCGTCACTCTTACGGCAAAGAAGCACGCCCAGCGCGCAAACTTGGCCACGTTACGGTCACAGGCAACTCCGATGCCGAGCGCGACGCTACGGTGAACGAACTTATTGACCTGATGCCAGCAGGCATCTGGCCGCCTAAGCACTAAGGACAGATAGCGAAATGGCAAAGTCACTTCAGGATCAGCTGCTTGGTCTCGGTCTGGCCGATACCAAGAAGCAGAAAAAGAACGACAAAGAGAAAAAGCGTCAGGAACATCTGAAGCGCACCGGGCAGGAACACAGTGCAGACGAATCGCGTGAAAAAGCGGAGCAGGCACGTAAAGAAAAAGCCGCCCGTGACCGCGAGCTGAACAAACAACGCGACGCTGAAGCCCAGAAAAAGGCCATCAAAGCGCAGATTCAGCAGATTGTTGATAACAACAAAATTGAATCGCAGCACGCAGACGTGAAATACCAGTTTGTCGATGGTAAAAAAGTCAAAGGCATTCACGTAGACCAAGCCGTCTTCGACCGCCTGTCAAAAGGCCAGCTTGCGATCATTGCGCACCGCAACAGCTATGCTGTAATCCCAGTCCCACTGGCGGATAAAATCCGCGCCCGTGACGAACTGCACTTTATCGTTATTGCTGACCAGACTGATGGCCAGCTGGATGAAGATGATCCGTACGCGGCGTATCAGATCCCTGATGATCTGATGTGGTGATGGATACGAAAAGCCCGCTATTTAGCGGGCTTTTTTATCTCTGCCATAACCAACCCAGGAAACACCTTAGATATTCAGATCAGCCCCACCATTTCCATCTTGGAACAGCCTTTCAATATTACGAATAATAGTCGCTATCGACTGATAAGGTAAATCGAGCGCCAGGTCGACATTTTCGTAAAAACCATTATCAATTGACGACTTCTCAGGGCGTAGAAAGTGTACCAAGACACAACCACCTACGCAGAAAAGAGTACTGACACGCTGAAGCTAATTCAGACGCGAAACGCCACGCTCTGCGGCAAAGTTGGAGCGTAGCGGAACCTTTGTCCGACAGCAGCGCCTTGTTATGCATTTATGCACCCAATGCTTGCTTCACCAAACCTCTAATAGTCTGATTTTCTAATTTAGCAGCTATGGGAGAAATATTATCTTGGCCCTCTCTCCAATGCATTCCGTCGTTATAAATAACCCCTAGTAAATAGAAATACTCAGGAATTGAAACTCCATGACTTTCTGCACAAGAAAGCTTATCTCGTGTTTTAAATGTATCAAGAAACTCCTGCTTGTGTGCCGGGTCTGCAAGGAGCTCATAAGCACGCCTTTCAACTGAAACTCTTACCGCACAACAAACAGCCAGCGGGTCAAAGTTCTCGCCATCTTCAAGGTATTTTCTGGCTTCCTCTCTAATGAACCTATAGAAGTTATCACCTTCGCCCCAGGTTTGTCGTAAATCAAGTGCATTAAACTCTGCCCGCTTGTTAATTTCACTATTATGATAATGTAATAAAAACTTCGAAACATCATCTTTAATTGAAGTTTCATTTCTCTTTCTTAATAGTTTAACCATTGCCATGTTAGGCTGAATATCTCGTTTATCCAAGTAATAAACTTTTTGCTTACTAAAAGCAAAATTCTTAAAATAGTACGGATTTAGATGAGTCAGGATAAGAGGATATAAACGACGCCCTTGACCTTTAAATTTATCGATTAATTTGGTTATGTAGTACTGAACAGCAACTAAGTTTGCGTCATCTAAATAATCAAAAACCTCATCAATAACAAGAATACAATTTTTGCCCGTCAGTTTCTTTTGAGCTCGATAGAGTAAAGCAACAAAAGTGATTACATCTCTTTGACCATTTGAAATATGATTGGGTTTTGGAAACTCAACTATTAATTTTCTTCCTGATTCTTTTGGCGCAACCCTGCACCATGAACTATTAAATGCTTTTAGCATTTCTTTGTATTCATTTTTTTCTAGCTTATAATTGCTATATTTCTGAGCCTTCTTGAATTTTGCTTTATCTTGTGTGTAGACACTATGCAACTGCAAACCGATAAAAAAGGATAGTGCGGGGCAAGCCACACCCAAATTGGCGTTTAAGATTATTTCTGATATTTCATTGAGAGGTTCAATTTCTGATAAGTAATCGATCTTATTATTGGAAACCCACTCTAGAATTTGTTCTGCTGTACCGTTTTGCTCGTTAACATCTGATATAAAAGCCTCGATTTTTTTCTGATTCCTTACCTGAGACATTCTGTCAAAAATAATTAATTTTTCTCCAAGGCTACTGATAAATTCTAAGTTTTCTAAGTGGGAAGAAATATTTGGCAGAATCTTTCCATTACAACCAAATCTAGTCTTTTGATTTCGATGTGAATATTCGAATGTTTCTCTTGCCGGAATTGTTTCTATCAGTGTTACTGGATCCACTGATATAGACGCACTTACAGCTGTCCGGCCACCAAAGTTTCGGCCAACACCTTTAGCTTTAATTTGACTGTTAATAACGAACCATGAAAAGTGGTCTGAAATTGTATTATGTGTATCATCAGCTTCCAGTGTAAAAACTGCATTTTCTGAATTTTCATATTCAATTATCAGCTTTGCTGCTAGATCTGAGTCACTCCTGTGATGGTGATCTTCATGAACCGACAGTTTGTTAGTCTGTAAGCTTTTAAATGCAGTCGCAAAAGAGCTTTTACCAAACCCATTTGGAGCAACCAACAAACTAGGTCTATTGGCCAATATATCTAATTCAAAATTTCGATTTGAAATGCCTTTAACATTCTCAATCGTAATCTTCTTCAAGGTCATTTCTATTCGTATCCCTTCACACTTGATTCAGCGCAATGCCTATGCATAACGCCTGCATTTGCGGCTTGGGTGAACTGGCGGCTTTTTTGCCGCGCAGCGCGAAAAAGGTGACAGTTTACCCAAGTCCGGCAAGATGCACTTGTTAAGCGCATTCTCGTTCCTGCCTCGTGCTATGACTTACAGGATTAAGCTTACGAACCACCGCCCTTTTTTTGAACTTACGACGATAAACCAGATAGCCCAAAGCAGATAGCATAAACAATATTGAAACGGCAGAAATAATATAGAAATTTGAGCTAAACCAAGTTTCAACCTGACTGGATTGAGGTGTTATTGGTGTTTTACTTAACTGCGATTCATTTTGAGATTCCTCAGTCATAATTGGGGCAATACGATTTAGACTATTTACCTCAGATTTTAACGACTGAACATCTTTTTGAACCTGCTCTAGTTGATCAGAGTTAAGAACCACTTTTAACTGTTTTTCGAGCTTTGAAACTTTTTGCTCAATGCTTACCACTTGAGCTTGAAGCTTGGCGTGCTGCTCACCTAGAGAGGATATTTGTTTTTGCTGTTGCGATTGGTGTTGTTCTATTTCGGTAACTCTTTTCGGAGTGGTTTCCAAAAGATCAAAATCAAATTGAAACAATAGAACGAATAATATCGCAGCAATAAAACCCCATTGAAGCAGTTCATTTATTTTTTTCATTGCCAACCTCCTTCATTCGGTTTCTATACGCTTAACAGCTTATTAGTGTGCGTGCGCGTTTATCCTGGGACACTCTTTCAAGGTTTCCGGGACAACTCCTTGACTCTTCTGAAGAATCTTCCACAACTCAAATCTCCCTTCCAGAAAAACGCGCACGCCTGTTATTTCGGAATTTGCTCGCACATAAACTTGTAAACTAAGCTTGTAAGCTGTTGACTCGATTAAGCTTTAAAGTACTCGGCTCCGACAAAACGCGCAAGCACGAAAACAAAGCGTGCCTGATTCTCTCAAAAACTTCAAATCATACTGTATGGATGAACATACCGTATTTACATTCATAGATCGCCCATCAGTCTGATATTGAGCGATATCTATTTCTATATTCTGGCTCCGGGTAGGCAGCTAAATCTCAGTGGGGAATGACGCATATCATCACCCTTCCCCCGCTCACTCTATATGTTACAGCCCATAAGGAAGCCACGGTCACTGACCTCTAAGGGCCATTATAAAACTCCCTTCTCCTGAATGACTGATTCCTGTTGTGTTGATTGGCAGTGATATTCCCTCTGTCCAACACGTGCTGATGCTGCACTTTTAAGAAGCACCCTTGCACTGCCCGAGAACAACCCTGCGACCTCCCCTATCAGCCGTTAGTATCCTGAGGCGTCACTATTCAGGTTCAGGTATGGCGCATTTTTTACAATGTCTGGTTTTTATCCGGTTTTGTGTATTTAACGTCTCCCCATAAGGTTAATGGCACAACCCTTGCCCCCTCTGTGCGTAGAAAATTCAGAATAAACATAGGCTTAGCTATATGCGCACTCTCGCCGCGGTATTTATATCGCTCGTTCTTTTTCCTGGTATCGCGATAGCCGATACTGGTATTTCAAGTACTGATATTGTCTGGATTCTGATATCGGCCTCTCTCGTATTTCTTATGCAGGCAGGGTTTGCCTTATTAGAAAGTGGCATGTCACGCGCTAAGAACGCGATTAACGTAATGATGAAAAACTACACCGATGTATGCATCGGCAGTCTGCTCTTCTGGGCGGTTGGTTTTGGCATTATGTTTGGTGATAACCCTTCAGGCCTGTACGGCACCTCTGCGTTTGGGCTATCACAAGGCAGCGACTCTGAATTTACCTTTCTGCTGTTTCAGACCATGTTCGCGGCGACTGCGGTGACGATCTGCAGCGGTGCAATGGCCGAGCGTACCCGTTACAACGCCTATCTGATCTGTGCAGCAGCCATCGTTACTATTATCTATCCGGTATTCGGCAGCTGGGTGTGGGGTGGCACGTATGGCGGTCAGGGGTGGCTGGCAGAGCTTGGCTTTATTGATTTTGCTGGTTCGACCGTTGTTCATTCGCTCGGGGCCTGGTGTGCACTGGCAGGCGTTATTGCCGTAGGGCCGCGTACAGGGCGTTTCGATCAGGCAGGAAACCCACGGAATATTCCGGGCCATAATTTGTCTCTGGTGGCACTCGGTGGCTTTATCCTCTGGTTTGGTTGGTTTGGTTTTAACGGGGGCAGCGCACTGTCGGCGTCTGAAAATATCGGCAGTATTATTCTCAACACTCACCTGTCAGCCGCTGCGGGAGCTGGCGGTACTCTGCTTATACTGACGCTGATGCAGCGCCCTGTTCTGCTGACCAGCACTGTTAACGGAAGCATTGCCGGCCTGGTCGGCATAACAGCAGGCTGCGCCACTATGGAGCCGGTGTTTGCAATTATCACGGGAGTGGTCAGCGGTATTATCGCAACACTGGGGCAGGATCTGATGCTGCGCTGGAGGCTTGATGATGTCGTCTCAGCCATTCCGGTTCATGGCTTTGCGGGCGCCTGGGGCACGATTGCAGCAGGTCTGTTTTTCGCGGGTGATATGTTTGATATGCAACGGGTGTCGACGCAGGCCATTGGTGTCGTCGCCGCGTTTTTGTGGGCTTTTCCTCTGTCGCTGTTGGTGTTTACCGTGATTCGCTATGTTGCGGGACTGCGTTCATCCAAACAGCACGAACAGTCAGGTCTGGACTGCACCGAGCACAATGAAATCGGCTACCCCGAATTTCAGCAAAATATCACTTTCCGTCAGGAGCCGTGACAATGAGCCCTGATATTAAACGTCGCATTGTATTTACCGTCTTATCGGATTATGTGAATGGTGATGAACTGAAAGCAGTTCTGCTGTTATGGCAACAGGAATTTGCCGAGCGTTCACGCTATGAACTCAATCAGTTTCTGGGAGCGTGCCGCGATGTACCTGCGATTCAGCAGAACCGGGTAGAAATTCTCAGTCGCCTGGTGCGCATGATTATGAAGCCCGATGAATCTGGCCTTAAGCCCGACCCGATCCATTGGATGAGCTCGCAAGCGACACAAACACAAACACCGGAAAGCAGCGCGCAGTCTGATGGTTATGCCCCTCAGAATGTACTGGTGACAGATATCGTCAATGTCATGTTCAGCAGGCTGCGTTCTGATCACGTTCGTAGTATCAAAAACTATGTGGTCAGCGTAGCAACGCGCAAGAAACTACAGGGACCTGCCCTGGCGATGTTTGAGCAACCAGATATCTCTATCCCCAGGGTTCATGCTCCGCTCGAAATACAAGAGGCGCGCAAGCTGATTAACTTTACCTACATTGGCTGCTGTGAGGCGGTCGGCCCAGTTGAGACCGACCTGCTGTTCAGCAAAGCATCCCGGGAAGTCGGCGAAAAATACCACGGGAATGCCACTTATACAGAGTGCCTGAATATATTGTTGGGACGTTAGACATCCAGGTACCGCTTGTGCAGACAGCTATTTATTCACTAATGCTCAGATCAGCGATTGATCTGATGAGTATGTGCAAGCGCATATTCGCCTGTCGCTTTACTCACAGTAAAAACCCGGATCGTTAGTTCATCGCCCTCGATCGACAGGTGCATAAAACCCAGAGTGTCGCCCTGCTGAAACACCGCCGGATTACGGTTTACATCGTCCAGTGGGCGTTGTTTTGCACCAGCACCAGAGACAATCTGCGTCATCCCTTCGCAGCGCTTAACTGGGGGTAGGATCTGCAGATCATGATCATGTCCGGAAATCATCAGATCGAATCTGTCGCAGAGGTTATCGCCGACGAAATCGTAAAAGGCATAGCCAAAGGCAGGCACTCCGTCATACCAACCAGCGTTACCGTGTCGGCCATTCGAAATGTACGGATGATGCGAGAACGCAATTTTCCACGGTGTCGTGGTGTTGGCCAACTCGGCTTCAATCCAGTCTTCCTGAACACGATAATACCGGCTCTGGCGATAGACCGGGTCCGGATCAGAGACCGCCGCTAACGGGTTAGAGTCGAGTGAGAAAAAACTGACCAGAGGGGCCTCTGAATCAAGTGGCGCAGTGAAACGGTAGTAGCGAGCGGGCATCTGCCACTTGTCGCTGGTACGGTCTTCCTTGTAATGATAATCGACCTGGTACTCGCCTTTATCGTTGTCGAGGCCATCGCCGCTGAACCAGCCGTTGTCATGATTACCCAGCGTCATATAAAAGGGGAAATCGAGATCGGCATAGGGCGCTTCAAATTTCATTTCAAACTGAACGTCGTCCGCAGAATCCACCCCTGCTTCATAGATGTTATCGCCCAGCCCGATGGCAAACTGACAATCGTACTCGGCGCACACGGCTTGGATAGCTGAGGCAACCAGGTACTGCCCCTCTTCACCGGTTCCGGTATCGCCTACCGCAATAAAGTTCACCTGACCTTCATCCGGCACCTGCGGCTCAGGCTCCTGCGGCCCGGAAGACATAGCAGATGTCAGGCACGGCGTGAGCAGCAGGCTCATCAAGATTGGCTTTTTCACACTGGTCCCTTCCCGTTCTTATTGGTTGTGTCGTTGATCAGGCTCCGATAGTAACGCCTGAGTGTGACAACTTCATGGTCGCCTCAGGCCAGTCCCACAGAACCTTACATACTCAGATACTGTCAAATTGCCGCGATGGGTTTAAAATGCCCGCAAACCTGAAGTTCAGAGGAATTCATGGAAAAACTGTTTGAACGCCTGATGTACGCCTCCCGCTGGATCATGGCACCGATATACCTGGGCCTGAGTGTTGTGCTTGCGCTGCTCGCGGTGAAATTCTTTCAGGAGATTATTCACCTCGTCCCCATCATTCTAAGCACACCGGAAGTCGATATGATTCTGGTCGTGCTGTCGCTCGTAGACATGGCGCTGGTCGGGGGCCTGATCGTGATGGTGATGTTCTCGGGCTACGAGAACTTTGTGTCCCGTCTCGATATTGATGAGAACAGTGAAAAACTAAGCTGGCTCGGTAGCCTGGATGCAACCTCGTTGAAAAACAAGGTCGCGGCGTCGATTGTGGCTATCTCGTCTATCCACCTGCTGAAGGTGTTTATGAATGTGGAGAAGATCCCGAGTGAGAAGATTAAGTGGTACCTGCTGGTACACATCACCTTTGTCATCTCGGCGTTCGCGATGGGCTACCTTGATAAGCTGACCAAGCACAAATAAGCCCCTTGCCCGGTGACAGATCAGCGCCTAAATTGAATATACCTTATTCAGAAAGGCCTGATCTGCTTATCGGGAGCCCGTATGTTAATTGACCAGCTCATGACCACCCGTGTCGTCAGCGTGCAGATGGACGACAAACTGTCTGTCGTGAAAGAGATTTTCGACAACACGCACTTCCATCATCTGGTGGTTATCGAGCACGGCAGGCTCGTCGGCATGGTCTCTGACCGGGATCTGTTCAAAGCCCTTAGCCCCAATCTGGGCACCGCCTCTGAAACCGATAAAGACAAAGCAACGCTCAATCGGCGCGTACATCAGATTATGTCCCGCAAACCAGTCACAATCCGCCCGACAGCCGATACGTATGAAGCGGTAAGTCTGTATAACAGCAGTGGCGTTTCGTGCCTGCCAGTCACGGATGATGATGGAAAGGTGGTTGGGATTCTCAGCTGGCGCGATTTATTCCGCGCCCTGGAAGAACGGCAGACCAAAAAGGCCCGCAAAGGGGATCACTGAGCCGCGATCCCCAGACTGGCTGCAGTTTCTTCAAGAAACTCGCGCTGACCGCTGATGCACTGGTAATAGACCTCAGAAGACAATTTGCCGTCGTACTCCACTTCCAGATACAGATACTCTTCGTCGTACGCTGGCAGCTCAAACAGTGACAGCATAGTGTCGATCAGCATCGTGCGGTCTTCATCCCCTTCTTCGTAGCCTCCCTGGTAATAAACATCATCTACACAGCCCGCGATGGCCTGAATTTTCAGAACCTCGGTATCGGTGAGCTTTTCCAACGCAATGGCTGGCAGCGAGATAATTACGAGAAGAGACATCAGATAACGCATCGAATACCTATTTCAGGGTTGAATTGAGCCAGAATATACCGACTCACTGGCCAGAAAGGCCACCTGTTTATTGTTAAGAGGTGTAACCGATTGCGGTGAGGAAAGAGGAATCAGAGCGGAAAAGCGCGGAAATGATATGGGGAGTATCACTTCCGCGTAGAGAGGTGGCCTGACAGCCAGAAATCAGAAGTCGACGTTGACACTCAACCAGTAGCGACGACCATCATCGACGTAACCGTACTCTTCCTCGGTCACTTCTTCGTCCATCAGGTTGTACACCGCTGCACGTGTCGAGATGCTCTCCGTCCACTTGTAACTGAGCCCAGTATCTACGTAGGTATAAGACGGTGCGATCAGTGAGTTGGTCGATGGGCCTGTCGTAGGCTGACTCTCTTCACCACGGTAAGTAATACGCAACCACGGGTTGAGGCGGGCGCTGGCCTTCCAGTCAATGCCTGCCGTCGCCTGATGCTCTGGCAGCTGTGTCAGCGGAGAGCCTTTGTATTCTCCTGATTTCTGCTCAGACTCTGTATAGGTGTAGCTGGAGGTCAGTGTCAGAGTTTCGGTCAGGTCAGCATCCAGAGACCATTCGACACCCTGCGTGACAGCTTCGTCCACGTTGACCCGATAAGTCGGGTCAGAGCCGAAGTCGTTGGGCCCGTCGGTACAGATGGTAATCGGGCACTGAATGCGGGTGATTTTGTCTTTGAAGTCGTTATAGAAGACAGTCAGACCGCTGTGGACCGCCCCGGACATCGAGGTGAAGTGTACGCCGATTTCCTGGTTCACAGACGTTTCCGGCTCAAGGTCCGGGTTACCGTAGACGTTACCACCACGACTTACCTGCCCCCAGTCTGCGGTAATTTCGCGCAGGCTTGGTGAACGGAAGCCGGTCGATACCCCACCCTTCAGAGTCCAGACCGGGTTCATATGCCAGACACCATATATACGTGGACTGACATGCGAACCGTAGTTCTCATCGTCATCCATCCGCGCGCCCAGGGTGAGGGAAAAATCAGGGTCGATCATCCACTCATCTTCGGCAAATACTGCCCACTGGGTATTCTCGATTTCAGTTCTGTCTGAGATACGGTTCGAAGTGTTGTCTTCCAGGTGTTCTGCCTGATACTGCGCCCCCACCGTGAGGATGTTGCTATCGAAAGGCATCACCCAGTTGGTGTTAGCCACTGTGTTGGTGATTTCCATATCGCGCCCGTCGTTACGGGTTTTTTCTGTCTGAATGTAGGAATCACTGGTCGCGAAACCCCAACGTCCGACGTGCGACAGATTGTAGTAACGGCGCTCGTGGCTGGATTCAGAATCAGAACACCCGCTGCGACCACAGTCTTCCGTTGGATTGGAGCGCCCCATGTGTGCGTAGCGCTCCTGCTTGGTAACGCCAGCCTCCAGCACCAGATCGTGATCCAGAGTGGGCGTATACGAGAGCTTGGCCGACGCGCTGTTCAGCTTTTTCTCTTCGTAGCCATTGATAATGTCGTCTTCTTCACGTTTGTAGGTGCGGCCGAAAATCTGCAAGCCCAGGGTGTCCTGAATCAGCGGGCCACCAGCAAAAATGTTTGCCTGACGGATATCACCTGCGTCGCGGTTTTCCTGTAGAACGGTATCAAGCGTTACGCTGCCATGCCATTCCTGAGGGACTTTACGGGTAATGATGTTGATCACCCCGCCAATGGCATCCGAACCGTACAGCGTGGACATAGGACCACGCACGACCTCAATGCGTTCGACAGCGGCCATAGGTGGCAGCCAGTCCTGTTCGAAGCCAGCGCTACCATTCGGGCGGCTTTCGCGGCTGTCCTGGCGCTTGCCATCAACCAGCAACAGCGTATAACTGGACGGCAGACCACGCATGCTGATGTCCGTACCGCCATCCCCCGAACCACCACCTGTAATGGTAACACCCGGAATATTCCGCAGTGCATCAGTAACATCGCTGTAATAGCGCGATTCAATATCTTCGCGGGTGATCACACTGATGCTCGCGGGTGCATCAACCAGCTCCTGCTCGAAACCTGAAGCGGTAACAACAACCTTATCCAGCATCAGTGATTCTTCGGCATAGTTTGCCTGGGACGCTCGTTTCTCCAGTACATAGCCCTGGGGAGTCTCTTTAACTTTCAGCCCACTGCCCACAAGAACACGCTCAAACGCCTGCATAATGGTGTAGCTGCCTTTCAGACCTTCGCTGCTCTTACCTGCCACCGATGCCGAATCGACAGAGAGACTGACTCCCGCGATCTGCGCCAGAGTCACAAGTACCTGGTTCAGAGTCCCTGCCTGAATATCGAACGACAGTGGTGCTGATGTCTGTTCTGCCTGATCTGCAGAAACAGCAAAGCTGCTGGCAGGCAGTGTGGCAGCAGGCAGTGCTGCTGCAAGAGCGATGGCGAGTAACGTAGGCTTGCTCATAGTTAATCCTTGTTGAGATCCCTCATTCGGGAATTTTTGACAGTTCATAACTAATGACGGACGACACTGAAAAAGGGATAAAAATATTTTCAATTATTTTCGAATATTTACCCGAATCAGATAAGGCACCGAATCATCGGTATCAATTGGCAGGCTGTGCCCCAGCAGCGACAAGGTTTCGCCAACGCTCCCCATTCGGTACACACCCGACACCCGAAGCCCTGAGAGCTGGCTCTCGTTGTAAATGAGTTTGCCGGGATAATAGCGCTGCAGCTCATCGAGAACCGCAGGCAACGGCTGATCAGTCACCACCAGAGTTGATCGTGACCAATCAATATACATAGACGTATCCCGCGCAGTAACAGGTCCGGTTTTTCCTTCAAACACACGGACAGATTGCCCCGCTGCAACACCCGTACATTGTTGGGAAGAGGTTTTATGGCAAACCTTCACGTTCGATTCAGTAACATTCACCTCAAGCGAATGGCCAAGATCATGCAGGCTGTAGCGTGTCCCCAGTGCCGTGACATCCGTCCCCTCGAACGACACAGTGAACGGTCGCTGTGGATCACCCGCCACCTTCACATCGACCTCACCCTGCAACAACTCTATCAGGCGCTTGTCATCGGTCAGGGTAATATTAACCGCACTGAAGGTGCCCAGCGTAACCAATGAACCATCGCTGAGCGTCATTGAGGTCATCTGACCAATACCAGTGCGGTGGTCTGCAAAGAGATACGAAGGCGACAGAAGTGAGCGCAGAGTGAATCCGGGTCGGGAGATCCATTGATCGATACCAATCAATCCGACCAGGAACAGGGACATTGTCGTTACCGTCGCCTGGCGGATTCTGCGCGAACGTACCCGCCCCTGCTCATCGAGAATTGTTTTTACAACACGGCTGCCAGCCGGGTCTGAGACGACATCAAAGATACCCCAGACTTTTTCTATTTCATGGTAGGCACGTGCATTGTCCAACGATGCACACCAGCGCTGAAAATCGGCTCGCTCCTGCTCGGAGGCCTCATCAGAATGAAGAATGACATGCCATTCTGCGGCTTTCTGCAGCCGGTCTTCAGACAGCCTGCTCATGCGAATACATCGTCGGTATGACCTAACACCCTGCAGCAATGCACCATGGCGGTCGCGACGTATTTTTTAACCGAGGCGGTGGATACGTCCAGGCGCTCGGCAATTTCCGCATATCTGAGACCTTCCAGGCGCGACATCAGGAACGCTGTACGGGGCTTTTCTGGCAGACCATCAAGGACCTGAGCCACCATGAACAGCGTGTCGGTGATCATCGCCAGCTTCTCAGGAGACGGAGCCACAGCGTCTTCCGCTCCGCTTTCGAGAAATGCTTCAAGATATCGTTTTTCAACGGCTTTACGACGGGCATCATCAATCATCAGGCGCGACGCCGTCGTCACAAGTAATGCCCTGGGTTGCTGAACAGAAGACAGATCGGTAAAGGAAAACAGCCGGAAAAAGGTTTCGTGCGCCGTATCAGCAGCATCTTCTCTGCAGTTGAGCTTTTTACAGAGCCAGCGGAACAGCCAGAGGTGGTGATCTTTGTAGAGACCACCAAGCAGTGACAGGTGGTCCTGAGAACTGGGTACCAACATAAGACGACATACGAATCGAGGAGTAATACGCGCAAGTTAAATGATAATGATTCGCATATCAATATTAATGTCAGGATTTAACGTTACTGACCTAACCCAGGCTCATTCGTTGCGCCTGTATGGCCCTTCGTGCCAACCGCATTCTGTAACCGGATGTAACTGGCTCAGCATTGGGATTGATCATACACTCGGCGGATAACAAGGATAAAAATTCACAGGATGAATATGATGAGAGTCGCCATTATTCCGGTATTCACCGACCCTCACCGACTGGGCAACGCCCACCGTACAATGCTTCAGCCGCAGATCGGCCCTCTGATCGCAGCACTGTTACCCGCTGACGCAGACATCGAGATCATCAATGACACCTGGAGAGATCCAGACTGGAATAAAACCTATGACCTCGTGTTTCTTGGCTGTATGCACTCAGATTTCGACCGGGCGCGTCAGATAGCTCACTACTTCCACGCCAGTGGAGCTCTGACGGTGTTGGGCGGAAATATGGCGACTACCTTCCCGGATATCTGTGCCCCTTACTTTGATGCAGTGGCGATTGGCGATCCAGAGGATATCGTGCCGCAGATTTATGCAGATGCGCAGTCAGGTCAACTTAAGAAACAGTATCGTTCTGCCGGGTACGACGCCTCTAAAATTCCGACACCTCAGGTCGAACGAGCTGTTGGCCAGGGGGTGTTTCCTAAGGCGATGGAAATCAGCCGTGGCTGTCCTTTTACCTGCGACTTCTGTGCACTGACGGGTTCGGGCACTCGCTTTAAGTACCCCGAAACAGAAAAGGTGATGCAGGATATCGACCGCATGGACGCAGCACTAAAGGCCAAGGGAGTTCCAGCCTGGAAACGACGATACATCAGCTTTTACGACAACAATATGGCCGGCAACATGCCCGTGTTTAAAGAAATCTGTGAAGCTCTGATTCCGAAAAAACTCATCTGGGGCACCTGTGTAACTTTTAATGTATTGCGCAATCGTGACGTCGTAAAACTCATGTATAAATCTGGGTGCCGAAGTGTGTTTGTCGGCCTGGAAAGTTTTAATCCCGCCGCATTAGAAGACTTCAATAAAAAGCAGAACCGCATCGAGCATATCCGGGAAGCGATTCACAATGCGCGGCGCGAAGGCATACTGGTTACAGCAGGAATGATGCTGAGCCCACTGCATGACGACGCGGAGTACATCCGCAAAATCCCCAGACTGTTACTCGACTCAGGCGTGCATGTGCCGGTATTCGTCTGTATGGAAGCAGCTATTCCCGGCACACCACTCTTTAACCGCATGGCCGCATCTGAAACACCCGGCCTGATGCCACATTGCGCGCTGCATGACTTCACTGGGTACACCCTGGTGATGAAACCACGCAAGATGACCGCAGAAGCCTTCACCGAAGAATATCGCTGGCTACTCAAAGCTGCTTTTGCACCCGGGCAGCGAATTAAAAAAATCATCGATGATTTCTGGTGGTTTCTGCGCAAAGGTTCTTTTGATGGGCTGCTTTCCTCCTGGCTACTCGCTCTTGGGGCAAACACGCCGGTGGTTCCCGGGCGTACTCACATTCCGGAGACGGACATTCCATTCCCGGAAAGAGTGCCGCTCACGGCTGAGCATTTTGACTCACAGGAAGCCTTTGAAGCATTTATGAAACCCACGATGGTGACGGATTCTGAAGGCCATGTCTTACCTCAATGGCGGCATGGAATTTCTCCGCTGCGGGACAGCCGGTACGAAAAAGTGATCGAAGTAATGGAACAAATGGCGTAGGTGAATTCTCACCACGCTGGCTCCCCGCGTTCGCGAGGAAAAGAAGTTGGTCGGGATGAGAGGATTTGAACCTCCGACCACCTGCACCCCATACAGGTGCGCTACCAGGCTGCGCTACATCCCGACACAAGTCCGCAAGCTGCGAACAGCCACAAGTATACTTAAGTGCCTGAAAAGGTGAAGTTTTTTTTGAAGCCCAGAACCTTATTCTGAGCGCAGCATGTCCTCAAGCTCTTTCAGCTCGCGGATCATATTTTTGATGAGTGCTTTGTCCATCGCGACGGCATTGGATTCGCCAGTGTCGGAGAGTTTCTGACGGGCGCCACCGATGGTGTAACCGTCCTGATAAAGTAATGCGCGGATTTCCCGGACGAGAATCACGTCCTGACGCTGATAGTAGCGACGGTTGCCCGCTCGCTTCACCGGGCTGAGTTGCGGAAACTCCTGCTCCCAGTACCTGAGTACATGCGGCTTTACGTCACAAAGCTCACTGACCTCACCGATAGTGAAGTAGCGCTTCGCCGGAATAGGAGGAAGTTCGTTATTGTGGCTGGCTTCCAGCATAGGCTTCTACCCGTATTTTGAGCTTCTGCCCCGGCTTGAACGTCACCACACGCCGGGCTGAAATAGGAATTTCCTCACCGGTTTTAGGATTCCTTCCTGGACGCTGACGCTTATCACGCAGGTCGAAGTTACCGAAACCCGATAACTTCACCTGTTCATTGCGGCTAAGGCTGTCGCGTATCTCATCAAAGAAGATATCGACCATATCCTTAGCCTCACGTTTGTTAAGACCAAGATCTTCGAACAGTTTTTCTGCCAATTCTGCTTTGGTCAGGGCGGTCATGTTAACCCCTTAACGTTGCTCCTGTACTTTCAGAGAGTTGAGCGAGTACCGCATTCACGGAATCGTTCACTTCTTCATCAGTCAGAGTGCGTGAAGGATGTTGCCACGTCAAGCCCAAAGCGAGACTTTTTCTATCCGGATCAATGCCTTTGCCCACATATACGTCAAAAAGGTTGAGCTTTTTGAGGTACTCGCCCGCCGCAGAGCGGATGGCATCGAACACCTGATCTACCTGGACCGACTGATCAACAACCAGTGCCAGATCACGACGCATTTCCGGGAATTTCGACAGTTCGCCGAACGTCGGAACCGCGATATCACGAACGGCGTCCAGATCCATCTCAGCGACCAGAAGCGTTTGCTTGATGCCCAGGGCTTTCTGAGTGCTCGGATGAAGGGCACCAATCCAACCGATTGGCTGACCATTTTTCAGAATACGGGCACTCTGACCAGGATGCAGAGCAGGATGCTGAGCCACTTCAAAGCGGTATGCCGACGCCTGACCACCACGGGCAAACAGTGCTTCTACATCCCCTTTCAGGTCAAAGAAGTCGGCTGCGGATTCGTTTTCAGTCCATGACTGCGGCAGACGGTTACCACAGATCAGCATTGCCAGAGTCGGAATCTGCTGCAGACCATCGTCGGATGGAATGAAACGTAATCCCGTCTCGAACAGACGTACGCGCGGTTGCTGACGCTTGAGGTTGTAGTCGGCTGCCGTTACCAGCCCTGCCCACAGGGTCGTGCGCATGACCGACATATCCGCTGAAATCGGGTTCAGCAGCGCCAGAGCCTCACGCTCAGGGTCCAGTGCTTTCTGTACTGAAGGCTCAACAAAGCTATAAGTGATAGCTTCCTGATACCCTCGGGCAATCAGCTGGCGACGCAGATCGCGCAAAGGCAGGCGTGATTCCGGAGCCTTAGCGAGCGGCGTTGCGGCTGCTGGTGTACGCACAGGCAGACGGTTATAACCGTAAATCCGTGCGAGTTCTTCGATCAGATCAGCTTCAATCGCCATGTCGAACCGGTAACCAGGAGCAATGGCTTTCCAGCCTCCCTCTACCGTTTCAACCTGCATACCCAGACGAACCAGAATGTCTTCTACCTCGGCATCCGGAAGCGTCAGGCTCAGAATCTGTTCAATGCGACTCTTACGAAGGGTGATCGTCGCAGCCTGCGGCAGGTCCTGCTCGCTGGTCACTTCGCTGACCGGGCCAGGCTGGCCACCACAGATATCAATCACCAGCTGAGTGGCACGTTCCATCGCGGTGCGCGCCAGGTTGTAATCAACGCCGCGTTCAAAACGGTGAGACGAATCGGTGTGCAGACCATAATTACGGGCACGGCCGGCGATGGCGATCGGATTGAAGAACGCTGCTTCAAGGAGCAGGTCCTGCGTGTCACCGCTGACGCCTGAGAATTCGCCGCCCATGACACCTGCAAGCGCAAGTGGCTTTTCGTGGTCAGCAATCAGCAGCGTGTCTGCGTTGAGTTCGATTTCCTGACCATCGAGCAATGTCAGCTTCTCGCCCTGCTCCGCCATACGGACACGGATACCACCCTGCACGCATTTGAGGTCGAAGGCATGCATTGGCTGACCAAGCTCAAGCAGGACGTAGTTGGTGATATCGACGACGGGGTCGATACTACGGATACCACTGCGACGCAGCTTTTCAACCATCCACAAAGGAGTCTCGGCATTCACCTTCACTCCGCGGACAACACGGCCGAGGTAACGAGGACATGCCTGTGGCGCTGCCACTTCGATGGAAGGAGCGTCTGAAATCACAGGCGCCACGGCCTGAATATCCGGACCAGAAACAGCCACCTTAGATAGCACACCCACTTCGCGAGCCAGGCCGGCAATGCTTAGGCAATCTGCACGGTTTGGCGTCAGATCGACCTCTACCACAGTATCGTCAAGGTTGAGATATTCACGGAAATCCGTACCGACTGGCGCAGAATCCGGCAGTTCCATCAGCCCGTCAGAGCTGTCAGCCATACCAAGTTCTGCCTCGGCACACAGCATCCCGAAAGACTCCACGCCACGCAGCTTCGCTTTCTTGATTTTAAAGCCGCCCGGAAGCTCGGCACCGATTTTGGCAAACGGAATTTTCAGGCCTTCACGTACATTGGCAGCGCCACATACAATCTGAAAACTCTCAGTACCATCAGTCACCTGACAAAGGCTGAGCTTGTCGGCATCCGGGTGCTGTTCACGGCTTACGACCTGACCCACAACAACGCCGGAAAATTCACCTGCGACGGGCTCTGCGCCGTCGACTTCAAGGCCTGCCAGCGTAAGCTGATCGACCAGTTCCTGAGTAGTAATCTCAGGCTGTACCCATTGGCGTAACCACTGTTCGCTGAATTTCATAATCTGTTTACCTTAGCGCTGAGATTTACTTGAACTGCTGCAGGAAACGCAGGTCATTTTCGAAGAACAGACGCAGGTCGTTCACCCCATAACGCAGCATCGCCAGACGCTCCACACCCATGCCAAACGCGAAGCCGGTGTATTCGTCCGGATCAATGTTCACGTGTTTGAACACTTCCGGGTGGACCATGCCGCAACCACCGACCTCAAGCCAGCGGCGCTTGGTGCCTTCCGGCGTTTCAATCACCCACTCAATATCGATCTCAGCAGACGGCTCGGTAAACGGAAAGTAAGACGGGCGCAGGCGGACGACCAGGTCACGCTCAAAGAACACGCTCAGAAACTCCTGAATAGTGCCTTTCAGATCCGCAAAGCTGATGCCCTTGTCGACCAGCAGGCCTTCAACCTGATGAAACATGGGTGAATGAGTCTGATCGTAATCGCAACGGTACACACGGCCCGGGCAGATAATGCGGATCGGCGGTTGCTGAGCTTCCATCGTACGCACCTGCACTGGTGACGTGTGGGTACGCAGCAGCGTCGATGCATCAAAATAAAAGGTGTCGTGCATCGCACGCGCCGGGTGATGAGACGGAATATTCAACGCCTCAAAGTTGTGGAAATCGTCTTCGATTTCCGGCCCTTCTGCGACCTGATAACCAGCGTTCGCAAAGAAAGACTCAATACGTTCCAGGGTACGGGTAACAGGGTGCAGACTGCCTTCCTGTACGGCGCGCCCCGGCAGGGTCACATCGATGGTTTCTGACGCCAGCTTGGCGTTCAGAGCGTCGGTCTCCAGCGCGGTTTTACGCGCATTCAGAGCCGTCTGAACCTGGTCACGGGCTTCGTTAATTACCGCGCCGACTTTCGGGCGGTCTTCCGGTGCGACATTACCAAGGTTCTTCATCAGGGCGGAAATTTCGCCCTTTTTCCCCAGGTACTGTACGCGTACCTGATCCAGTGCAGCGACATCGCCCGCGGCGGCCACTGCGGCCAGCGCCTGTTGCGTCAGGGCCTCTAGGTTTTCCATCGTTGTGATCCGTAAATTCATTCGGTTTCAGCAAAAAAATAGGGGAGGTCTTCCGAAGAAAGCCACTCCCCTATTCCCTGATAATCAGCCGGAGCTGATTATCGGTTCTGGTCACCCCTCAGTGAGAGGTGCAGTGAAATCACAGGCTGGACTTGGCTTTTTCAACCAGAGCCGCAAATGCTGCTTTTTCGTTCACTGCCAGATCAGCCAGTACCTTACGGTCAATTTCAACAGCGGCTTTTTTCAGGCCGTTGATGAACTTGCTGTAAGACAGGCCGTTGATGCGAGCACCAGCGTTGATACGCGCGATCCACAGCTGACGGAACTGACGCTTACGCTGACGACGGTCACGGTAAGCATACTGACCAGCTTTAATAACTGCCTGCTTAGCTACACGGAATACACGGCTACGAGCACCGTAATAACCTTTAGCCTGCTTCAGAATTTTTTTGTGACGACGACGAGCGATCACACCACGTTTTACACGAGCCATAATTTATCTCCTGAAACAATCCAATCAAAGGTTAGGAAGCATACGCAGAACGAGCTTCTTGTCTGCAGCGTGCAGCTGAGACATACCACGCAGGTGGCGCTTACGCTTTGTGCTCTTCTTGGTCAGGATGTGGCTGCGGAAAGCATTACGGTGTTTGAAGCCGTTCGCAGTCTTTTTGAAGCGCTTAGCTGCGCCACTCTTAGTTTTGATTTTTGGCATTTTGATACTCCGAAAGTGATGGAACGTACAGAAACTAAGACCCTGTACAATTCCTGCCGTATTAACAGCAGCCATTCTGGCTACTGCAGCGTCTGGCAGAACGCAGAGACCCCGACATACATCGGGGCCTCTGTTTCATTTGAGAACCAGACTACTTCTTTTTGCCGGGCCCGATCACCATCACCATCTGGCGGCCTTCCATCTTCGGACGCTGTTCAACAGTGCCGAGATCAGTCAGGTCCGCTTCGAGGCGGTTCATCAGGTCCATACCAATATTCTGGTGGGCCATTTCACGACCGCGGAAACGCAGTGTGATCTTGGCTTTATCTCCACCCTCCAGGAAGCGACGCAGGTTACGCAGTTTGATCTGGTAATCCCCTTCTTCAGTGCCCGGACGGAATTTAACTTCCTTAATCTGGACCTGGTGCTGTCGCTTCTTGGCTTCGGCCTTCTGCTTCTTCTCTTCGTAAAGCTTCTTACCGAAATCCATGATCTTGCAGACGATCGGATCGCCGTCTGAGATCTGTACCAGATCCAGCTCAGCTTCTCCTGCGGCTTCAAGTGCTTCTGCCAGTGAGACGACGCCTACTTGCTCGCCATCTGCGCCTATCAAACGAACCTCGTTTGCACGAATCTGGTCGTTGATGGCGGCTCTGTTGTCGCGGCCGCCTCGTTTATTATCGCGTCTGATGATCAGTTCTCCATTCCAAACCGACCGCGCTGCGAAATGCCTTCATTCAGAAGCTGCTTGAATGCTTCCAGGCTCATGGTACCAAGGTCTTCACCTTTCCGTGTACGCACAGCAACGGTGTTTGTTTCTTTCTCTTTATCCCCTACCACAAGCAGGTATGGGACCTTCTGTAAAGTATGCTCGCGGATTTTAAAGCCGATCTTCTCGTTTCTCAAGTCCGCAGCGGCCCGGAATCCTTCAGATTTCAGGTTTTTCGCCAGTTCTTCGCAATATTCGCCCTGAGAATCGGTAATATTGAGCACTGACACCTGCTGAGGAGCCAACCATGGCGGCATTGCACCAGCATAGTGCTCGATCAGAATCCCGACGAAGCGCTCGAAGGAACCAAGGATAGCACGGTGCAGCATCACAGGCGTTTTACGCTCGCCGTCTTCGTCAACGAACTGGGCGCCCAGGCGCTCTGGCAGCATGAAGTCGAGCTGAATCGTACCGCACTGCCATACACGGCCAATGCAGTCACGCAGAGAGAACTCGATCTTAGGACCGTAGAACGCGCCTTCACCCGGCTGCAGTTCCCAGTCGAGACCCGCATCGTTCAGAGCATCTTCAAGTGCCGCTTCTGCTTCATCCCACAGAGACTCTTCACCAATACGCCCCTCCGGACGGGTAGACAGCTTCATTTCTACCGCATCAAAGCCGAAGTCTTTGTAGACATCCAAAGTCAGCTTGATGAAGTCAGAGGCTTCCTGACGGATCTGATTCTTGGCGCAGAAGATGTGCGCGTCATCCTGGGTAAACCCACGTACACGCATAATGCCGTGCAGCGCACCGGATGGCTCGTTACGGTGACAGCAACCAAACTCTGCCAGACGCAGCGGCAGGTCACGGTAGGACTTCAGCCCCTGATTAAACACCTGAATATGACATGGGCAGTTCATCGGCTTAACCGCGTAGCTGCGCTTCTCAGATTCGGTGGTGAACATGGCGTCTGAGTAGTGTTCCCAGTGACCTGACTTCTCCCACAGAGTGCGGTCTACCACCTGCGGTGTCTTGATCTCGCTGTAGCCGGCATCGTTCTGAACTTTACGCATGTACTGCTCGAGTACCTGATAAATAGTCCAGCCGTTTGGATGCCAGAACACCATGCCCGGCGCTTCTTCCTGCAAGTGGAACAGATCCAGCTGCTTAGCCAGTTTACGGTGGTCACGCTTTTCAGCTTCTTCCAGGCGCTGCAGATACGCCTTCATTTCTTTCTTGTCGTTCCACGCAGTACCGTAGATACGCTGCAGCTGAGCGTTCTGTGAGTCACCGCGCCAGTAGGCACCGGACACACGCTGCAGCTTGAAGATACGCATGACACGGGTGTTTGGTACGTGCGGGCCACGACACATATCCGTGTATTCTTCGTGGTGGTACAGACCTACCGCTGTCTCACCCTTCTCGATCAGGTCGTCGATCAGCTCAACTTTGTAGTCTTCACCACGCCCCACAAATACTTCGCGTGCTTCCTGAATCGGAGTCATCTTCTTGATAACTTCGTAATCTTTCTTGATCAGCTCTTTAACGCGCTTCTCAATGGCTTCGACGTCTTCTGGTGTAAATGGGCGATCGTAATCGATGTCGTAATAGAAGCCGTTTTCAATGACAGGACCAATGGCCATCTTCGCTGTTGGGTACAGCTGTTTCACCGCGTGGCCCACAAGGTGAGCAAACGAGTGTCGGATAACTTCCAGGCCTTCTTCATCGCGACCAGTGATCAGAGAGATTTCAGCGTCTTCAGTGATCAGTTCACAGGCATCAACCAGCTCACCATTGATACGACCACACACAGTCGCTTTGGCAAGGCCCGGGCCGATATCTTCAGCCACTTGCATCAGGGTTACGGGTTGATCGAACTCGCGTTTGGAGCCATCAGGAAGGGTAATAACAGGCATAGCAGATCCTTGTCAGTGGTGGCCCCCACGACAGGCCACGTGAATAAAAAAGAGCACGTACTCTACAGGCCGTAAATAGGCATGTAAACCGCCATAAGAGCTCAATGTCCATGGCGTCTCTGCCATTCTCCCGGTGGTACTCCCATGGAGGCTTTGAAGGCCCGGTTAAAAGCGGCCTGCTCGGAATACCCCAACAGCAAGGCGACCTCACTCAGGGTCAGATGGCGCTCGCGCAGATAGGACTGCGCTAACTCCATCCGGACGGCGGTCTGCAGTGACCGGAAAGAAACCCCACAGCTACTCAGACGGCGCAACAGAGTACGCTCTGACATCGCCAGCGCCTTTGCCACTTCCTGCTGACTGCCACCGCCCCGCGGCAGCGCCTCCACCAGGATTCGCCTGACCGTGGCCAGGACACCGCTCTCATCAGGGAGGCTGTGCAGTGCCTGATCCGCCGCTTGCTGTAATCGTTGCGCAGCGCTCTCATCAGGAGACAGAGGCAACATCAGATAGGAAGCTTCAAACCAGAGCGCGTTGTTGGTGGCCCCGCTCTTTAACTCACCTCCGACGTGGTTCAGATAGGCTTGCCGATCAGGAAGATCCTGCCAGATGATATCTGTACGCCTGAGCATCAGATCTGATCGCCGGGTCATGCGGCGCAGAAACGTCACCAGTCCGCCATGAATGACCTCATCGGAATATCGGCTTGAACCACCATACTGACTATCCCAGATGATGCCGGCGAGGCCGTCACGGATCTCAATCCGCGCGCCAGGGCCCTCATACAGAAGGCGCTGATATCGCTCGAAATGCTGAAAGGCCTCAAGCACTGTCCCGGAAGACAGTGCCAGATAGCCGATGACCCCGAGATGTTCTGGCGCCACTCTTCTGGCCAGCTCGACCGCGACCGGCTGACCGGCAAAGTGCATCTGAAGTTCATCCAGCCAGCGCCACCACTCGGCAAACGTCAGGCGCCGGGCCTGCCCTACAAGCCTCAACCGCTGTGCCAGCAGCGAACCATCAGCGCCCTGCTCACTCAGAAAATCAAGCAAGAGAGAGATGAGATCTCCACTGACGGAGAGGGCCGCCAGACGATCATCACGTTCCGGAATCATCATGTTGTCTGAAAATATCAAAACATTGTCTTAAAACATCAATATATCAGATACCGCACGGGCTAGTCTGTCAGGGTGTCACTAACCGGATAGAGGATGACCACTATGGAAGATATCTTGCGGGCAATCGCTTTTATTGCTCTTTTTTCAGGCGTATTCATCGGTGCTATGGTCGTCGAGAATCTCTGGGCCCGAAGTCGCGGCAGACTGAACGTCTACCGGTTCCCTGAAACCATCACCAATATTGTTACGGGAGCCTCGTACAAAATTGTCGACGGGATCGCCATCGCGCTCTTCATTCAGGTGTTTTACGACTGGGTGTATCAATACGGCTTCCAGTGGAACCCTGACGTTAGTGTGGTCAGCATCATCGCGCTGGTGCTGTTTATTGATCTGTGCATGTATGCCGCGCATTTTCTGATGCACAAAATACGCTGGTTCTGGAATGCGCACGTCACCCATCACAGCTCTGAACACATGAACCTCTCGACCGCATTACGCCAGAACTTCACTTATGCTTTTTCTGGCACCTGGATACTCTGGTGGATTCCTGCGGCACTGATCGGTTTCGATAAAACCTGGACACTCATCGCCATTGAAGCGAACCTTGTTTATCAGTTTTTTCTTCATACAGAACAGGTGCGGACTCTCGGCTGGGCAGAGAAAATATTCAACACGCCGTCTCATCACCGCGTGCATCACGGCAGCAACACCGCCCAGATCGACAAAAACTTCGGCGGAATCCTGATCATCTGGGACAAACTGTTTGGCACCTTTCAGGCAGAAGAAACCGCTGGCGAAATTATTTATGGGGTAAAACGTATGCCGACCAACCCTAACAACCCATGGCATGCTCAGGTTTACGACTGGCAGAATATGTTCAGAGATCTGAAAACCTATCGCGACCCGAGAATTCTCTGGAAACATCCGGACTGGGTAACAGAAAAATATGGCGAGCAACGCCACAACACTGAAAAGGCAACATGACACGAGACCGTCACGCAAAAGTTGCGAAACTGCAACTCAGACTATTTAGCCTGAACCTCCCTATGCCAACCCAACTGCTATGGAGGTTACTCGTGAAATCCCTGATAACTTATGCGTTCGCTTCACTGATGCTGATCGCAGGCTGCGCTACCCAGGCCAGCCCTGACCATCATAAACACGGCCAGGGCTTTTCAAAACTGTTTGGAAAGCTCACCGAAACACAGCTTGGCCCCCGACCATTTTTCCTCGTTGCAGACATGGACGAAGGCCCTCTTAAAGAAACACTGGAATCGTGTGAAAGCGGCCCGTTTTTCAAGAGCAAGTTTTCTATAGGTCACCGCGGCGCGGCCATGCAGTTTCCAGAGCACACAAAAGAGTCTTACGAAGCGGCAGCCAGAATGGGCGCCGGTATCGTTGAATGTGACGTGACCTTTACCAAAGATCGCGAACTCGTTTGCCGTCATTCCCAGTGTGATCTGCACACCACGACTAACATCCTGGCGACACCACTGGCAGAAAAGTGCTCGGTAGCTCCTGAGTTTGACAGCGAAGGGAAGCTCGTCAATGCGCGTGATATCCGTTGCTGTACCAGTGATATTTCACTGGCAGAATTTAAGTCTTTGCAGGGCAAAATGGACGCTGCAGATACCAGTGCTACCAGCATTGAAGAATACATGAATGCGACACCTGACTGGCGCACCGATCTCTACTCCACCAAAGGGACGCTTCTCACTCATGCCGAAAGTATTCAACTGCTCAACGACCTCGGTGTTGATTTCACGCCTGAGCTGAAATCTCCGTCAGTCGACATGCCTTATGAGGGGGATTACACGCAGGCGATGTACGCGCAGCAGATGATTGATGAGTACCGTGAAGCAGGCATCCATCCTCGTCGCGTATGGCCGCAATCGTTTAATTACGAAGACGTAATTTACTGGGTAGAAAACACCCGCTTCGGACGTCAGGCCGTGTATCTGGATGGCGTGTATGACGTGAACGTATCGCTGGCAACAATGCAGCAATGGCGCGCAGAAGGTGTACGCGTCCTGGCCCCACCACTATGGATGCTGGTTGAAGCCGATGCAGAAGGGAATATCGTACCTTCACAGTACGCCATAAATGCCAAAGAAGCTGGCCTGAAACTGATTGCCTGGTCACTCGAGCGCTCGGGTCTTATCAGCCAGCGTAACGACTGGTACTACACCGGCCTTAATGGTGAGACCGGTATGCCTGACGTAATCGACAACGAAGGTGACGTTATGAACCTCCTGCACGTTCTTGCACAGGACGTCGGTGTGATAGGTGTGTTCTCTGACTGGCCGGCCACAACGACATACTATGCAAACTGCATGGGGCTCTGAAATTCAATCACACAATTAAAAAATCCAGCGCAATGGCGCTGGATTTTTTACACCAATAAACCATCCGCGACGTCATGAGCTACTTCCTCTCCGGCAAGCTCATTCACTAAAGCCAGGGCAAAGATCATCGCAGTCCCGGGTCCCTGACTGGTGATAAAGTGCCCGTCCTTTACCAACGCGTCATCACAGATTACGGCTCCGTCTGCGTCCAGCTTTTCACGAAAACCCGGATATGCTGTCGCCTTGCGTCCATTGAGTAAACCGTGGGCCGACAGAACGACCTGTGGTGCCGCACAGATTGCACCGATACAACGTTCAGCGTCGTTCTGACTCTGCAGTATTTCAACCAGAGTGATGGTATCGGAAAGATGCGCAGCGCCGGGCATACCACCCGGACAGATCACAGCGTCCCAACGTTCATTCACACACTCGTCGATCAGGCGGTCGGCTGTGATCCGCACTCCGCGGGAGCAGATCACTTCGCGGGCGGACATGACAGACGCAACGATGACGTCCAGGCGAGCGCGTCGGAGAATATCAATAATCGTGACGGCTTCGAGTTCTTCCGTACCATCGGCAACGGCG
>Ga0208830_1000042_pt1 | contig 77451 bp, 71 predicted proteins | sample DeeseametaMP2634_FD_184169 | JGI IMG/M metagenome (GOLD analysis project Ga0208830, IMG submission 184169) | Marine microbial communities from the Deep Atlantic Ocean - MP2634 (SPAdes) | ecosystem: Environmental > Aquatic > Marine > Oceanic | place: Northeast of Antigua and Barbuda, North... | reverse complement strand
TACCAGTTCAATATCGTCTTCGCTTGCAGCGAAGCGGCTGAAGGCCTCCCCTTCGCCGCCGAAATCTGAGTTGCTCAGTGCATCTCTTAAAGTCAGGTTCTGCGCTGTTTCGCTGCCGTTATTAGTGACTTCAATGCTGATTTCAACGGGGCCGGATTCCACCGGGATCGGATAGACGGTTTTACGCACCGTCAGATTAACTGGTCCCGGGTTGTAGGTCAGCGTCAGCGGCTGGGTCTGTTGCCCCAGTGCGTAATACTCATACTGCGCCTGATTGTCCCGTCCGTTATCCATCACCGGAGGTTCCGCCCGGACAAGGGGGTAGGCTGCAGCGGGGATAATGATATCGATGTCGGTTTTGGCGACGGCGGGCGCCTCCATACCATCGATCTCAAGGGCCAGATCAATTTCTGTTTTCTGTAACAGGTCTGTTTTGCCAGCATGGCGCACAGAAGGACTGAGGCTCAGAGTTGTCGATTCACCGCCTGCCAGGCTGACATCCAGTTCATCACCGTCATGAAAGCGGACCTTCCCCTGATAGAGCGCTTCAGAGGGGTTGCTGACGCTCAGCTCCAGAAGAGTGAGTGGCGCTTCACCGTTACGCAGTTCTATGTTTCCTGTCAGCGCATCGAAGCTGAGGGTCGGCTCAGTAGCGACTGAGGACTCTTCACTGTGTACGGAAGCGGTGAACAGGGGAATAAACAGCAGCGGTAAAAGACGGAATCGGATCATGAACAATTTCCTTATTTTGTGAGCATTGTTACCTGATGACTGGCGGATAACAACCACAATCCCCACCACCTGCAATCTCTTGTATTGATAATGATTTGCATTTATGTGTAAGATCCGCAGCCAGTCGTCCGAGGAGTGATCAGGCTATGGCAGTATCCCACCGAAAAGTGACGGGCAACCGGTTCCGTTACCTGTACTCACTCAGATTCTGGCTGGCGACGTTCGTAACACTGCTTCTCTCAGTCACGCTGATGGCATCGATGTCGTTATGGCTTCCTCCGGGTGCCGCAGGCATCAATCATCTGGTCATTCCGCTGGTTATTTTTCCTCTGATCTGGGCAGTGTGCTTTTTCTACGCTGTGCTGGAGACCCATGTGATCAGAGCATTGTGCGTCATGCTGAGCTTATTGCTGTTAAACGGTGGACTGGTCGCTGCCTCCGTGATGGGAGCCCTCTCATGATTCGGGTATCAAAGTCTGCGACCGGGCGCCTGATTGATATCCATGGCTGGACGGCAGTACTGTTCGGGCTCGCGCTCTATGTCGTGGTTCTGACTGGTGCGCTTGCCGTATTTTCACACGAGATCGGCGCCTGGTCGGTTGGCGGCCATGGAATTGATGACGCTCTGGCTGGCCCTCTTGACCACCGACTCTCAGAGCTTACCCGTGAGGTTCCGGAGAAATATCATGAGGAGCTGACGGTGTCTCAGAATGCCGCAGGCTACCTGGTGGCGTTCTTCCATACCCATGAGGCTCAGGCGGGAGGTGGTCTGCCTGAAGACGTAGGTGTGCGGTTTGTGATTGATCCTGCAAATATGCAGGTCGTCAGCCGGGAGGAGGGGTTTGCCGATGATCTGCCGGATGTCTCCAGCAGTTTTCTGCATGATTTTCTCGTCGATCTTCACGTACGGTTATATACCCCTGATCCTGTAGGTCTGTATCTGACGGGCTTGCTGGGTCTGATACTGCTGGTTTCTGCGGTCTCCGGTTTTATTCTGCACCGCCATCTGATTATGGACATGTTTCTTTCTCCACGTCAGAAGCTACGGGAACTTCGGGCTCGTGACCGCCATACTCTTGCGGGCACCTGGAGCCTGCTATTTGCCGTTATCGTCGCGTTCACTGGGGCTTTCTTCAGCTTCGCCACGACACTGGGGCTTCCGGTTATTGCAATGACGGCGTTTGAGGGGGATCAGCAGAAAGCGATTGAGGTCGTGATCGGAGTACCGGAGGAAGAGGACCCGACTCCGGCATCGTTCATCGGGCTGGAGCCTGTTATCCGGCATGTACAGACATCTGAGGCTGCGGGCAGCCTGCCGGTATTTGTGCTGGTGGAGCATATGGGGCGTGCAGATGCCCGGATTACCACATTTCACGACCCTTCCGACGGCGCATTATTTACGGGCAGTCACGTCTATAGCGGTGTTGACGGAAGTTATCGCGGAGAAAAGCCAGCGCTGGGAAAATCGCCCTCACTGGGCAGTGATCTTGTCAGCCTGATGGGAGTGCTTCACTTCGGGCTGTTTGCTGGTTTTATGTCCAAAGTTATCTGGCTGGCTCTGGGGCTGGCTACCTGCTACCTGACTTACAGCGGGCTGAACCTCTGGTGTATCCGTCGGGAAAAATCGACGGGCTGGCGATTGATGAGTCGCCTGAATGATGCGACAGCATACGGCACTGCCTTCGCCCTGACTGTGGCGTCGGCCGGATTCTTACTGAGTTATGGCCGGGTGCCTGAAAAGGTAGTCGCCTGGACGCTCAATGGATTTGTATCGGGTGTGATTGTCAGTCTGGTTTTAGCGCTGCTCCTGCCGTCAGGATGGCGCACGCAGCAGATGTTTCAACGAGTGCTGGGCCTGAGTCTGATTGCTTTGCCTGTGCTACGTCTGGCGATGAGCCCCGGGCCATTTGCAGTTCACGGCCTGGATCTCACGCTGCTGATCAGTGGTTTGCTGTCACTGATTGCAGCCCGGCGTAGCGGTGCCGACCGCCTCCGGGCCACAGAGAGAGTGATCCGCCAGGAGGTCCGACATGGTTGAGTGGCTGGCGTCCGCAGCACTCCTGATGAGTCTGGTCGGTTTTTCTTATCTGAAGTTTACTGATCCACGCACTCGTCGCGTGGCGCGATTGCCTGCATTTACAGGCTCCCGTCGTGCCGGTCTGGCATGGGGGCTGGCCCTGCTTCCCGGGCCAGTGCTTCTGATGACAGGTCAGGGCGCTGCCTTTGTCATCTGGCTGGGTGGGGCTCCAATGCTTGGCTGGTGTATCGCGGCATTGCCGCCAGTGGCTTATCGCAGCAAGTGAGTCAGACTGGCTGGGGGTTTAATTCCACCGACACGTGAACCAGCTGGTGGAAGTCATGTAGCCAATGTTTTACATCGTCTGCCTGAATACCGGGGCCTGCATCTGCGGCAATGACACATGAATAGTGTTGTTTGCCTACGCGCCAGATGTGCAGATCAGTCAGGATGATCTCTGAACGGGATTCCAGGCAGCTGCGCACTTTATCCACCAAAGGGGTATCCATTTCTGCATCCAGCAGCACACTGCTGGTTTCACGGATCAGGCCGACGGCCCATACCGCAACGACAACCGAGCCCACGATTCCCATGACGGGGTCCAGCCAGGCGGCTCCCCAGATTTTGCCGCTGACCAGTGCCACAATCGCAAACAGTGACGTCATCGCGTCGGTCAGAACGTGCAGATACGCTGCGCGCAGGTTCAGGTCGTGGTGGTGCTCGTGATGGTCATGACTGTGATCATGGTCGTCATGATGATGATCGTGGTGATGATGCGAATGGCCGTGGTGATGGTGATGATGGTCGTCTTTCAGTAACCAGGCACAGGCCAGGTTAACGAGCAGCCCCAGTACAGCAACGAGTATTGCCTGGTCGTACTGTATATCCTCTGGCGAGATCAGGCGCTCCACCGATTGAACCAGCATCAGGCCCGCGATAGCGATCAGAAAAATCGCACTGGTGTAGCCACCTAATACTTCAATCTTCCAGGTGCCGAAGGCAAATCGGGGATGATCCGACAGTCGTCGCGCCGCGGCATATGCGGCGACTGCCAGGCCAAGAGCCAGCGCATGTGAACTCATATGCCAGCCATCGGCGAGCAGGGCCATCGAGTTGTAAATGAGGCCACCTGCAATTTCTGCGACCATCATGACGACAGTCAGTAATACCGCCCAGCGGGTGTTCCGCTCTGCCAGTGGATTACCTTCATCAAAAACGTGGGAATGCTTTCTGTCTGCGCTGCTCATGGGCTAGTGTCCGGGGGCGTGTTTATATACTATACCCCAGTATACTTTATTGATTGGAGCTGGCAATGGCACACGTTGCAAATCAACGGGACAAACTCCTGCTGCGGATCAGAAAAATCCGTGGTCAGGCAGATGGACTGGAAAAACTACTGAACAGCGATACCGATTGCATGAAGGTACTGCAGCAGATTGCTGCATTACGAGGGGCAGTGAACGGACTGATGGGCGAGGTGCTCGAAGGGCACATCCGTGATCACCTGGGAGCCGATGACCTCAGCCCGGAAGACCGGGCCGAAGAGGTCGACGACGTGGTTAAGCTGCTGCGTTCCTACATGAAGTAGGTATTCAGTGACCGTTGAGCCACTGACGTTCCTCCTCTGGCAGAAGCTGGCGATTGGCCTCTTCCGGACCGGAAGCCGTGTGGTAAGCGTTATCACTGTTGTTGATCTGCCAGTGCCAGTCACCAGGGCTGCCACAGGCACGTAAGGTGATGCTTTCCTCAGGCGTGTGCTGAATAATTTCACGACAACGTTCGCTTTGGGCGTTTTCATAGCTGCTGGCAATTTCTGCGCGCCAGCCATCCCCTTCAAGGATTTCACCGGTGCGGGCAGTATCGGCAAACTGCTGAATCTGGGGTGAGACAGGTTCAGGCTGCTGCATATAAAGGGTAATTCCGAGTACCACGCTGGCGGCCAGCCCCCATGCTGGCAGAGGAATTCTGCGCGGGAGCGGTACCACTCTGGCTGGCTCCATCGGTTTATCCAGAATGAGTTGTTCCAGCCCGGCAGGGAGTGGCTCATCGTCACCTTGGGTAAACCAGCTTCTGGCAGCACTGTCGACGCTTTGTAGTTGTTGCAGGCGTTGCTGAAGTTCCGGATCAGTGGCCAGAGCTGCCGCGACCGCGTGCGCCTCATCCGTTGGCAGCTCGCCATCGGAGTATGCTGACAGCGTAGTGTCGTCGATTGGTTTCATCGTCATCTCCTTCATTCAATCCGCTGCAATCAGTTGGGCGCGTGCCCGCGCCAGGCGACTCATCACTGTGCCCGTCGGAATTTCAAGAATATCTGCGGCTTCCTGATAGCTGCATCCCTCAACCGCCACCAGATATAACACCATACGCAGACCTTCACTGAGAGAGGATATTTTAGCCTGCACCTGTTGCAGAGCCATTTGTGAAATCACCTGCTGTTCCGTATCGGAAGCGTTTATCTGACTCATCGTTTCCTCCTCGAATTCCTCGTTATCGGCCTGTGTCCGGATGGTGTCGATCCAGTGGTTGCGGCACAAGCGGTACATCCAGCGTTCGAAATGGGTTCCGGGCTGGTACTGTTGCCAGCGGGCGAGCGCTTTCTCTACCGAAGCCTGAAGCAGGTCATCGGCGTTGTGGCTGTCATTGGTCAGTGCTCTGCAATAGCGCCGCAAAGCGGGCAGCATATCGATCAGAGCCTGCCGGAATACCTGTTGCTGAGTGTTCATATTGCCTTTAACGATCCGCGGTGGGATTTATTCCCTCAGATGAAATAAAAAATCAGAATCTTCGTTATAGTGAAGACAGCACTTTATAAAGGTACAAGTTAAATGGCACCGCGTTTTCTTCTGATGTTACTGCTGAGCGGAGCGCTTTCCACGTCGCTGGTGGTACAGGCCAGCTCGGATGACGACGATGATTTCGAGTTGCCTCAAGTATCTGAGCGTGACGAAGACGATATCGAAGATGAGCTCGAAGATGAGCTCGAAGACCGCCTGGAAGAGCGCCTCGAAGCGGCAGAAGAGCGCGAAGAAGAGCTGGAAGACCGCATTGAGGAGATGCTCGAAGCACGTGAGGATCTGGAAGACGAACTCGAGGATGAGTTGGAAGAGCGTCTGGAAAAGAATCTGGAACGCCTGGAGCGTATCAGTGACGAGCGCATCGAGCGTGAGACGGAGCGTTATCATCAGTTGTGGGAAATCGAAGCCCGCGTAGAAGATCTCGAAGCATTTTCTGTGGCTGACGAATACATAGCGTTGTTGTCTGAAGAGGAGTTGGAAGCCGCACTGGCTAAAGGAACTCAAATAAAAACCACGGAGCGCCTTGAGGGGTTGGGTGGCTATCTTGTTACTTTCCCCGATGAGGTTGAACTTGAGCAAACGGAACGGAACCATATTTATACGTTGGATTCCGCAACCGTAAGTATCGGTGGTGACAGCGTTATCGCGCTTGCCTCAATGGCAGGGTTAACCGTGCCAGAGTCTACGTCAGCCGTGATCGGCATGATGGACTCATCCATTGATGAGACGCACCCCTGTCTTGGCTCTGTGACACTTGAGCAACAGGCGTTTTACCCTGCGGGCGCGCAGCCTGATACCCAGCACGGCACCGCCATCGCGTCGGTCATTGGTGGAGCCTGCGGTGTGTTATCCGAGGTTCGTCTGGCCAATGCCGCGGTCTTCGGGCGCGGACCGGAAGGACTGGTGGTTGCCTCGGCGAAGTCGCTGATTGAAGGCTTGAACTGGCTGGTAGAAAAGCAGGCCAGCGTGATCAACCTTTCGTTATCTGGCCCTCGCAACCGGGTACTGGAGCAAGCGGTCCGCCAGGTGGCTGCACGCAATATCCTCCTGGTTGCTTCCAGTGGAAACGAAGGTGCGGCTGCGTTCCCCCGCTATCCTGCGGCCAGCCCGGAAGTGATTGCCGTGACCGCGGTTGATCACTCCATGCAGGTCTATCCCCGAGCTGTTCGAGGCCCTCATATTGAATTCGCTGCGCCCGGTGTCGGAGTGCAGGTGGCCGGGCCACACCACGGCAAAATGACGATGGATGGGACGTCAGTGGCCGCGGCATTCGCGACATCTCTTCTCGTTATCGCGATCAGCTCGGGAGACTCTGTCGATAGCCTTGCTAAACAAGCAAAAGACCTTGGGGAACCTGGTCGGGACAATACCTACGGCTATGGCTTACTGACTGTTGACAAAAAAAAGGCATCTCCCGCGGAATAAAATCTGCTGGCCCTCGTTTAACCGGATAACAGGACGCGAAGCTCCTGATCCTATGTCAGAACGAGGTGATCATTATGCACAACACAATCAGAACGACTCTCGCAGCACTTTCTTCCGCCATCCTGCTGGCAGGATGCAGTGCGGATTCATCAGAATCCTCATCGTCAGAAGCCGAAGCGCGCACTGTTCAGGGGACAGTGGATGGTTTCGGCAGTGTTATTGTTAATGGCGTCCATTACGTCAGCTCAGGCGCAGAATTTAATATCGATGATCGCGCGGGCGTAGAAAGTGACCTGCGTGTGGGTCAGGTAGTGACTATTACCGGCTCTGACGATGGTGCAGAAGGTACTGCCACCCGCATTGTGTACGATGTGGGTGTGGAAGGTCCGGCAAGTTCTGTAGATGTCGCGGCAGGAACCTTCGTGGTTTTGGGTCAGGCCATAATTACCGATGCCATGACGGTGTTTGAAGGTGTGACACTTGAAACCATGATGGATGGACAGGGCATTGAGGTCAGCGGCTATGTCGACAGTAACGGTCAGCTACATGCAACTTATGTGGCGGCGGATGATAGCGGCGAAGCAGAAGTGCGTGGTCGTATCATGGCATTGGATGAAGGGGCGATGACGTTTGAAATCCGTGGGCAACTGGTCAGTTATGCCACGGTTGAAACGCTGGAGCTGGATGATGGTGCACTGACCAATGGCTTGCTGGTGGAAGTGGAAGGCGCTATGGATAGCGGCGTACTGGTGGCTTCTAAGATTGAGCAGGAAGACGGCCATGACTTCAGCAGCCATGACGGACTGGTAAAACTCTATGGTTATGTCACTGAAGTGACGGATACCACGATTACGATTGGTGAGAACGAAATTCTGATTACTGCCTCAACTGAGATTGAGCACGGTGGTACTGTCGATCTGACGCTCAATGCATTCGTTAAGGTTGAAGCAACCGTTAATGAAGATGGCGTACTGGTGGCAACAGAAATTGAGTTTGAAGCGCAGGTGAAAGTCGAGCTTGAAGGCCCGGTGACCGCCGTATCTGAGAACAGCGTGACCGTGATGGGAGTGACCGCGCTGGTGGATACCCGTACCCGGATTCGTGATGAGCGCGATGACATCAACTACTTCAGTCTGGCGAATCTGAGTGCCGGTGATTACGTTGAATTGCGCCTGGCGGAACAGGCTGACGGCAGTTTCCGTGCGCTTCGTCTTGAACGCGATGATGCTGAGGCACGTATTAAGATTACAGCGCCTGTCAGCAGTGTTGATACCGCCGCTTCCAGCATCACTATGCTGGGTATTACGGTGGACATGTCGGCGATAGTATCAATCAACCTGTCTACACTAGTGACAGGGGGTTACCTGGAAGTCAAAGGAACCTTCAATGGTAGTGTTGTGACCGCTATCGAGGTTGAAGACGATGATCGGTATGAAGATCATGATGATGAACACTAAGATGATTGATCAGAACTGGGAGATACTCTGTTGAAGAGAACCCTGTCAGTGCTCAAGGCTGCCGCGTTTGCGGCGGCCTTTTCTGCTTCTGCGGCCGCCGCGGAATTTCAGGCGGGGGTGTCCCTGTTGGCGGAGTATGACAGCAATGTCTTACCCGACCCAGATTCCGAAACAGATTCTGTCGCCGCCTGGGGAGCGCGCCAGTCTGCCTATTTCGGACTAGAGGGTCACTGGCCACAGCGTGTCGAATGGCAGGGGCGATACGACGTCAGCCAGTCCGTTTGGCAGGATGTTGAGGGATTTAACAGCCTGATGCAGAGTGGTTATCTGCGTGTCAGCAGAGATGCTGCATTCAGTCCGGAGCTGGCCATACTGGCGGCAGATGTCAGCGTCGATAATGTCGATTTTATGCAGTTGATGCGGATAACACCGGCGCTCAGTACCTTGGTCGGATCGACATGGTATTTTCGTGGGCAGCTTGATCTTAGCCAGAAAACATTCGTGGACTACCCCGAGCGCGATGCTCAGCAGGTATATGGGCGTGTTCTCGCCTACTGGCTGTTCGATAAAACCCGTCGTTATCTCAGTATGCAACTGGGGGCTAAGCGGGAAGAGGCAGAGCAGGACCTTTATAGCTACTGGGGTTCGGTCGCCGGGCTTAAGTGGCGGCAAAAAATGAAGTCGCTGCAGTGGACGCTGGTGCTGAAGAGCGAGCAGCGGGACTATGACGAAATTCGCAGTAGTCTCGGAGAGCCGCGACAGGACAGACGTGTGCGTATAAGTAGCGGTCTCGAATGGACGCTGGGAGCTGGGTTCTCCGTTGCCGCTGAAATCGGCTATGATCATTATCAATCCAACCTCGACGTCGCAGACTATGCGCAGAATCGGGCCGAGATTGGACTGAGTTGGGATTACTGACTTACCTCGGCCACTTCGAATGCAACGCATCGAGCACATGGGGATGACTGTGCTGATCGCCATGACCATAGTGTTTCAGGTGCTCGTGGTCATCAGCCAGATCATCATGCCGATGGGACTTGGGCGCTTCGTCACTGGCTGGCCAGAGTATCGACGTGAGTATGACGCCGGTTGTGGATACAACGGCGAGCACAATAAACGCACTGTACGCATCCATCGCCGTCATTAACCAACCTGCTACCGGGTAGGCCAGCATCCATCCTGCATGAGACAGCGAAAAGTGCGCAGCGAATAAGGCTGGGCGTTCACTCGCGGTAGCTGAGCGCACAAGAATTTTGCTGGTTGGGGTCTGTACCAGAGAATATCCCGCGCCCATCACCAGCCATATCAGCAGAAGCGCGTAATAGCCTTGGGCAAACATGGCACCAGTGATTTGCCCCACGATAAGAACGACCAATCCGCTGAGCATGACCCGGCGCTCACTGAAGTGCTCAAGTATTTGAGGCAGACGTAACGCAACCAGCATAGAGCCAAAACCGAAGGCGGCCAGAGCGATGGCAGTGTCCTGCCCGGTGAGTCCAAACTGGCCCTGAACCAAGACGACGGTATTCACAAATACCATGGCCCCGCCGAAGGCCGTGGCAATGTTCAGAACCAGTAGCCCTCGCAGTCTGGGCGTACCAAAATAGATACGCGTGCCTCGTGTCAGGCGCTCGGTCCAGGTGCTGGTCTGAGTTTGCTTAAGGGCGGGTAGACTGACGGACAGCACCAGAATTCCTGAGGCAATAAACCCGAGAACCGTGCCGAAAAACAACCCGTGCCATGATGTGACCAACAACAAGGCGGCCGCCAGCATGGGGCTGATCAGACTTTCCATATCGTAAGCGAGACGGGACAGCGACAGAGCCTTGGTGTATTCGCGCTCATCAGTAAGCACATCAGGAATCGTCGCCTGAAACAGTGGAGTGAAACCGGCAGAGCTGCTTTGCAGAATGAAAATGACAATATAGATGTGCCAGACTTCACTGAGAAATGGCAAAGACAACGCCGTCAGCGCACGTATTATATCGAGAGAAACCAACACCGGGCGTCGCGCCACTCCATGAAATGCCGCCGCTAATACCGGTGAAACGAACACATAGGCCAGCATTTTTATCGTCAGAGCTGTGGCCAGCACTGCCCCGGCATTGTCACCGGCTAGTTCAAACGCCATCAGACTCAGGGCGACGGTCGCCAACCCGGTACCCAGCAGAGAAATTACCTGAGCAGCGAACAGATGCCGATAGACTCGATGGTGTAATACTTCCAGCATAGGATCCTCTCGATGCAGCAAACTGACGAAAAACCGATTGATGATCGGTTTTTACTGTGGCAGTGTATTCCTCAGTTTCAATATTGGAAAGTCTATGATTCTCGGCGAGCTTGAAAAACAGGTACTGAACCAGCTCTGGTCGGTTGGCGAAGCGGATGCCAAGCAGATTCATGCCATTGTAGGTGATGAGCGCGGCTGCTCACTGAATACCATCCAGAGTACGCTCGACCGCCTCTATAAAAAGCAGCTGCTTTCCCGCGAAAAACAGGGACATGCCTTTATTTACCGGGCGCGGGTCGATCGTGAAGATCTGATTGCCCGCCTGATCCGTGATATCACCAGTGATTTTGTCAGTAACTGTAGCGACTCGCTGATGGCGGCGTTTGTGTCTCTGTCTGCTGATCTTGGCGACAGTGAACTGGATCGTCTTGAGACCATGATCCGCGAACATCGCAGCAAAGAGCAGGATACCGATCAGTCATGATCTACGGCGACTGGGCATACGGGCTGAACCTACTCAGTATGACGGCCATGCTGGTGGCGGTGACCCTGGTTATTCAGGCGGTTGCAGTAAGACCCTTTCTGGACTTGTGTCAGAGGCTGGCCCCGGTACAGCAGAAATGGCTGATTCTTAGCTGGGCCGCTTTACCTTTTGCGCTGATGTTTATGACATTTATGCAGGGACTGTCATCGCAACCTACCCATCACGATACGCTTTCAGGCCCATTGGGGTTAATTCACTGGCACCATGCAGATCTGTTTATGGTTGGCGGCTGGCACAGCTGGCTGTTGCTGACTATTTCTCTTTGGTTCGCTCTGCGATTGACTGTCTTCGCTTCACGTCAGTGGCAGCGTAACCAACGCATTGCCTCACTGGATAAACAGACAGATGCGGCTGAGCGATTTTCTTTGCTGCCTACCCGTGATGTAATTGCCATGACAGTTGGGTATCTAACCCCTCGAATTTATCTTTCTCAAGGGTTGCTGAAACAGGCAACAAAAGACCAGTTGGATATTGTTCTAGCGCATGAAAATGCTCACCTGAAGCACAGAGATAATCTGTCTCGATGGCTCCTAGAGCTACTTACCTGTGTATTGCCAAGCACAGTATGCAAGCCTTTATTACAACGGTTTATTCTGGTGACAGAACAGATAGCAGATAAACGCGCAGCAGCTATGTCTGATGCGCGTGACGTGGCCGATACGCTTGTAGCTATTGCCCGCATACAGTTACAGACACAGCGTACGATGTCGGCTCAAGCTCACTTGATTTCAACAGATCAGCTCAGTGATCGTGTGCAGGAGTTACTGGTTCCGTCAACGCCAGCCTATCTGCGCCAGTGGGCTTTGCTGTCTGTTCTGCTGACGTTAGCGGCAGGCATGCTGATGGCTGTCGATGGCCTGCACCATCTGTTCGATATTTTTCTGATTCATTCTTAATTTTTATTTCTTACGAGGGGCTTGCCGATGACGCATGCTGAACTAACAAGCAAAAAACCGATTGCCGGTCGGTTTCTTTCGGCGGCGGCGCTGGTATCGCTCCTGACTGTTGCTGGCCACACCAGTGCGCAGGAAACCGTCCGCATGCAGGACGCCATCGAGCGCACGTTAGAGAGCCATCCGGAGCTCGCCCTCTGGTCATACCGCCAGCAGGACATACAGGCGCTGTCCGATGCCGCCAGCCAGCGTCAGCCTGCGCAATTGTCGTTAAGTGTTGATGATGCGATTGGCACTGGTCAGTACGAAGGGGTCGGTGCCATGCAGACGACCCTCAGTGCGCGTTGGTTGCTCGAAGGTAAGCAGGTTCAGGCGCGGACAGATCATGCCAGCGCGCAGAAGCAGGTTTTGTCTGCGCGCCAGCGTCTGCAACTGGCAGAGACAACAGCAGAAACCGCAACGCTGTTTGTTGTTCTGCTTGCCGATCAGGAGCGCTTAACTCTTGCCCGTGAGGCTCTTGAAGATGAGCGCGAGCTGCTCCGCATAGTTGAGCGTCGTGTTGACGCCGGACGCGCCCCCGCCACCGATTTGGTGCTGGCGCGCACCCGACTGACCGAGCGCGAATTGGCGCTGGAAGAGTACAGTCATCGCCTGCAGGCTGCCGCGCTACGGTTATCCGCCCAGTGGGGGGCGGTTAATGATCAGCTGGTAGCCTCTGGCAATATCCATCAGGCCCCGACGCTGGATCAGCAGGCGGTTCTTACGCAACTGAATGATGCGCCGGTGCTTGGCGTCACGCTCGCCGAAGCTGATCTGTTCACGGCCGAAGGGCGTTTGTCCCGTGCAGAGGCCGTTACTCCCTGGGCGGTCGCCGCTGGCGTGCGTCGCTTTGAAGTGGGTGGTGACTACGCATTGGTTGCCGAACTGAGCATTCCTCTCGGTGGTGGTGCCCGCAACGCGGCATTAAATCGTTCGCTGCAGGCCCGCGAGCAGCAGAGCGACGTATCTGCACAGGCGCGTCTGAAACAATTAGAGGTCGAGGTTCGTACGCTCCTGTTGGAGCTGGAGCACAGCCAGCATGTGATCGAGACCCTGAATCAGACCATTCTTCCGGCATTGGGCAGTGGCCGCGAACAGGCTCTGCAGGCCTATGAGCGTGGCCAGCTGGACTATCTGCAATGGGACAACGCCCGCCAGCAATGGCTGAGTGCGCGCGAGCGCCTGCTTGATGAAGCAGAAGCCCTGCAACTGCAGTGGATCGAATTACAGCGCCTGACCGGCCAGACCACCTATTTCTGAGGACATGATAATGAAACCCCTGACATTGATTCCTGACCTGGCTCTGGCAAAGTTGCCGCGGCTAACCATGCTGACGGCCCTGCCCCTGATGGCGGCACTGGCCCTGATGACCGGTTCTGTACTGCAAAGTCCTGTTGTTCATGCTCAGGCCGCCGCCGAGGCCGCTGAAGCTGAACCAGAGAAAGGGCCGCATCGTGGCCGTATGCTGCGTGACGGTGATTTCGCTTTAGAGCTGGCTATCTTCGAAACCGGCGTACCGCCTGAGTTCCGCGTCTGGACAACGCTCGCGGGCAATGCGATTGCTCCGCAGGACCTGCAACTGACGGTGCGTCTGATCCGCCTCGGCGATGGCACGGATACTATTAACTTCCGCGCTGAAGGTGATTATTTGCGTGGCGATATGGAAATCTACGAGCCGCACTCCTTTGTCGTGGATATTCAGGCTGAACACGCCGGTAAACAGTACCACTGGAGTTACGACAACTTCGAAGGCCGCACTCAGATCGCTGATCCGGTGGCCGAGGCCATGGGCATTGCCACCGAAACCGCAGGCCCCGCGACACTGCATATTCAGACTCCGGCATGGGGTACTTTGACCGCTGTTCCGGGCAGTGAACGTAACATCAGTGCGCGGTTTGACGGTGAAATCCGTACTGTGCATGTGCGTGAAGGGCAGGCCGTACAGGCGGGCACCGAGTTGCTGACCATCGAAAGCAACGAAAGCTTGAAAACGTATGTCGTGCGCGCGCCGTCGGCGGGCACCGTCAGTCATGTGAACAGTGCCGCCGGTGAACAGACAGCAGGCCGGACGCTGCTGACCCTGCAGGACAACAGTTCGCTTCAGGCTGAGCTGGCGGTGTATCCAAAAGACTGGAGCGCAGTAAAACGCGGTGCGCCGGTGTCTATTCATGTGCCGGGTACAGATCTTGAAACAAGCACCACTCTGACTGCCGCCTACCCAGAAGTACAGGCTGATCAGTCGCGCCTTTGGCGTGCTACGGTCGACAATCGCAACGGTCAGTTCGCACCGGGAATGCGCATCAATGCAAATATAGAAACCGAGACCCGTAACGTTGAGTTAGCGGTCAAGCGTTCGGGTCTACAGGCGTTCCGTGACTTTACCGTGGTGTACGCCAAAGTCGGCGATCAGTACGAAGTCCGTATGCTGGAACTGGGTCAGGCCGCAGGCGAGTGGATTGAAGTGCTGGGTGGTCTGACTCTAGGCACCGAATACGTCACTGAAAACAGCTTCATTATCAAAGCCGACATTGAAAAGTCCGGCGCTTCACACGATCACTGAGACGGGACTCCGCCATGTTGGATGCATTGATAAAACTGGCCATTGCCCGTCGCGGACTGGTGATGGCCATTGTCGCCGCAGTCGCTGTGCTGGGGTTATGGAACTTTAACCGCCTGCCGATTGATGCCGTACCTGACATCACCAATGTGCAGGTGATGATCAATACCGAGGCTTCCGGCTTTACCCCGCTCGAAGTCGAGCAGCGCATTACCTATCCGCTGGAAACCGCGCTGGCGGGCCTGCCGGGTCTGGAATACACCCGCTCGGTGTCGCGTTATGGTCTGTCGCAGGTGATCGCGATATTCAGCGACGACACCGATGTCTATTTTGCCCGCCAACTGGTCAACGAACGCATGACATCCGCCTCTGGTCGTCTGCCTGCGGGTCTGCAACCGGAGCTTGGCCCGATAGCCACAGGCCTGGGTGAAATCTTTATGTTCACCGTCGATGCCGAACCGGGTGCTCTGAATGCCGATGGCACTGCAGTGACGCCGATGGATCTGCGCAGTGTGCACGACTGGATCATCCGCCCGCAGCTGATGCAGGTGAAGGGCGTGGTCGAGGTCAACCCGATTGGTGGTTACGAGCGTGAAGTCGTGGTGCAGATGCAACCGCAACGCATGCTGGCCATGGGCATCAGCAGCAGCGATATTGTCGACGCCATCCGCGCCAACAATGATAACCGCGGTGCCGGATTTGTTGAGCGCAACGGTGCTCAGTGGTTGATGCGTATTCCGGGGCAGGCGCAACAGGCACAGGATATTGCCAATATCGTCGTCACTGCCGACGCCGGTAAAACGGTGCTGGTCAGTGACGTGGCCGATGTCACTATCGGTCACGGGCTGCGCACGGGTGCCGCGACCCAGAACGGCCGCGAAGTCGTGATGAGTACGGTGTTTATGCTGGTCGGCGAAAACAGCCGCACCGTCGCCAGTGCCGTCGGTGAAAAACTCGCCGATATCAATGCCTCTTTGCCTGAGGGGATCGTCGCCAGCGCCGCCTACGACCGCACCGGACTGGTCGAGAAAACGCTGGATACCGTCACCATGAACCTCACCGAAGGTGCGTTGCTGGTGATCGTGATTCTGTTCCTGATGCTGGGCAATATCCGCGCTGCGATTCTGACGGCGCTGGTGATTCCGCTGGCGATGCTGATGACGTTCACCGGCATGGTGCAGACACGGGTCAGTGCCAACCTGATGAGTCTGGGGGCGCTGGATTTCGGCCTGCTGGTCGATGGTGCCATCATTATTGTCGAGAACTGCCTGCGTCGGCTGAGCCAGCACTCGGAGAAGAATTCTGGCGTACTGCCGTTAAAAGAACGCCTCAATCTGGTGTTCGAAGCCACGCGGGAGGTCATCCGCCCGGCGCTGTTCGGCGTGTTCATTATCACCGCCGTGTACGCGCCGATTTTTGCCCTCGAAGGGGTCGAAGGCAAGATGTTCCACCCGATGGCCATAACCGTGGTCATCGCGCTGCTGAGTGCCATTCTGCTGTCGGTGACCTTTGTGCCGGCGGCGGTCGCGCTACTGTTCCGTGGCCCGGTACAGGAAAAACATAACCCTGTCGTGTCCGGGCTGAGCCGGGTCTACCAGCCACTGCTGCGCGGCGTATTGAAAGTGCGCCAGTGGGTGGTGCTGATCGCCGTCGTGCTGGTGACCCTCAGCGTCTGGCAGGCAACCCGCTTGGGTAGCGAATTCGCCCCTAACCTGGACGAAGGTGATATCGCCATGCACGCCCTGCGCATACCAGGCACATCACTGAGTCAGGCGATTGCTCTGCAGGAAACCCTAGAAGCGCGAATCAAAGAATTGCCTGAAGTTGAGCGTGTGTTCGCTAAAATCGGCACCGCTGACGTTGCTACCGATGCCGTGCCACCGAGTGTGGCGGATAACTTTATTATCCTTAAACCGCGCGACCAGTGGCCTGATCCGGACAAAACCAAGCAACAGGTGGTGGCCGAGCTGGAAGCCTTGGTGACGACCATTCCCGGAAACCGCTATGAGTTTCTGCAACCCATTCAGATGCGCTTTAACGAGCTGTTAGCGGGTGTGCGTGCTGAAGTCGCGATCAAAATCTTCGGCGATGATCTGGAGACGCTTGCCGCGCTGGGCGAATCGCTTGAAGGCATTGTTGCCGGGGTCGATGGCGCGGTAGACATCCAGATGGAACAGGTCACGGGCCTGCCCCTGCTGGAGTTTATTCCGGATGACGCGGCGTTGCGTCGTCACGGCATCAGCCGTCAGCAACTGCAGGATCAGTTGGCTACAGCGTTGGGTGGTGAGGTCGCTGGCACCCTATTTGAAGGCGACCGTCGTGCAGATATCGTGGTGCGTCTGCCGGAGTCAGAGCGTACAGACATTGATGGCCTGAAGCATCTGCCGGTAACGGTCGGTGGAGACGAAGACAGCCGCGTCGTTCCATTGCAGGAGCTGGTCACCCTGAGCGAAAACATGGGTGTGAATCAGGTTAACCGCGAAAACGGCAAGCGCCGTTTAGTGGTTACCGCCAACGTCAGGGGGCGAGATCTCGGCAGTTTTGTTGATGATGTGCGCGCCGCCGTTGGTGAAGACCTCGACGTACCTGCTGGCTACTGGATCGAATACGGCGGTACCTATCAGAAGCTGCAATCGGCCTCAGAGCGCCTGATGATTGTGGTGCCGCTGACGCTGGTGATGATCGTTGGCTTGTTGATTCTGGCACTGGGCTCAGTGCGTGATGCGCTGGTGATCTTTGCCGGGGTGCCGCTGGCACTGACGGGGGGCGTACTGGCGCTGACGCTGCGGGATATTCCGTTTTCCATTTCGGCGGCGGTTGGCTTTATCGCGTTGTCGGGTATCGCTATTCTTAATGCGTTAGTGATGGTGTCCTTTATCCGCGAACTGCAACGTGCGGGCACTGGGCTGGAAAAGGCTATCATTGAAGGGGCACTGACCCGTCTGCGCCCGGTCATTACCACGGCGCTGGTGGCATCCCTTGGTTTTGTGCCGATGGCGCTCAACACCGGCATTGGTTCAGAAGTGCAACGGCCACTGGCAACAGTGGTGATTGGCGGGGTGATCTCATCGACCCTGCTGACGCTGTTTGTGATTCCGGCGCTTTACCGCCTGGTGCATCGTAACGACAACAAAGGACGCGTATGAGCACGCTAATGAACACCCGGATCGCTCGCTGCTCTATCGCGCTGCTTCTTGCTTTCGCCAGTACGCTGGCACTGGCACACGGCGTTGACGACAACACCCGCACCTTCTTACAGCAGAATACCGGTGTACAGTTCGTGCCGTTTCTGTACATCGGTGCCAAGCACATGATCACAGGGTACGATCACCTGCTGTTTCTGGTCGGGGTAATTTTCTTTCTCTATCGTAGTCGCGAAGTACTGCTGTACGTCAGCCTGTTTACGCTGGGGCACAGCATTACGCTGATGTCCGGGGTGTTGGCCAATATTCAGGTGAATGCCTATCTGATTGACGCCATTATCGGCTTGTCGGTGCTGTATAAAGGTTTTGATAACCTGGGTGGCTTCAAACGTCTGTTGGGTTTTCAGCCGGATACCCGTCTGGCGGTGCTGATTTTCGGCCTGTTTCATGGATTTGGTCTGGCGACGAAGCTGCAGGAATTCCATATTCCGGAAGATGGCCTGCTCACCAACCTGATCGCCTTTAATATCGGCGTCGAGCTGGGCCAGTTTGCGGCACTGGGGCTGATCCTGATCCTAATATCCGCGTGGCGGCACTCTGCGACGTTCAGCCGATTCGCCGTGCTGACAAACACGCTTTTAATGGCCAGCGGGGTGATGCTGACGGGGTATCAGCTCACGGGTTATTTTTCTTCCTGAGGACGCAACTATATGACAAGTCAAAGCTCTCAAAACCAGACGCCCGCTAAACAACTATGGCTGGCGACAGCCGCCGCCCTGGTAGCGGGTTTAGTCACATTGGTACTGGTGATTATGCCAGCCGAGTACAATATTGATCCGACAGGCGTCGGCGCAGCGCTGGGTTTAACCGCATTGTCGCCAGAAAAACTGGCTGAAGCTGAAGCGGATGCTGCAAAAGCATCATCTGCGGCAATGGACGGCATGGCGTCGGTGGTTTTACCGGCCGCCAGCGGTAAAGAATTTAAACTGGAAATGACCGCCGGTGAGCGGGTCGATTTCGAATGGATCACTGACGGCGAAGCCGTGTATGTAGACATGCATGGCGAACCATTTGATGATCCGACCGGCTATTTTAAAAGCTATGCTGTGACCACCACAAATGAAATGAAAGGGAGTTTCACCGCCGTCTTTGAAGGCACACATGGTTGGTATTTCCGGAACGACAGTAACGCTGAAGTCACAGTGCAGCTGTTTTATGAAGGCCAGTATAAAAATCCGAAAATGATGTAAATAACTTTAAAAATCAGGAGAACTCAGTATGAAATCATTGTTACTCACAGCGTCTTTGTTGATCGCCGCTTTTTCTGGTCAGGCATATGCTCATGGTGATCATGGAGCAGTAAGTGATCGTGGTGCTAAAAGTATTGCAGCGCGAGCGGTCCAGAAAATGACGGTACGGGACTTCGGCTATAAAGCCGGCCAGCTGGATGAAAGCTGGAAAGTCATTTCTCAGGATAAGGTAACAGTCAAAGAATCTGGCGCAGGATTTTATGTGATTGAAGTAGGTAACGCTGCCAGTGATGAGAAGGTTTACGTGAAAGTTCTTGAAAGTGGCGTTATTGAAGATGCCGCGAAGAATTATCCGTTCTGACCTGTTACATATAGCTGCCGCCTGATTCTGGCGGCAGCTATCTATAGAGCGCTACGTCACTTACAGCAATGTTTTGATAAGTAGCCCAGCGACGCCCGCACCGGCAATCACCTGAATGACGCCACGTTTAAAGCGGAACAGGGCAATGCCTGCTGCTGCAGCGATCGCTACAGACCACCAGTCAATCGCACCTCCCCAACCCTCTGGCATTACAACGTGGTAGCCAAAAAACAGCGCCAGATTGAGGATCACTCCAACCACTGCTGCAGTAATGCCAGTCAGAGCGGCGGTAAACTTCAGTTCGTTGTGGGTGCTTTCAACCAATGGGCCGCCTGCCAGAATAAACAGGAACGAGGGCAGGAAGGTAAACCAGGTAACTAGCACCGCAGCGGTTGCGCCTGCCAGAAATTGCTGTTCAGGGCCAAATACGGCATGCACATAGCCCCCGATAAAACCGACAAACGCCACCACCATAATCAATGGACCGGGAGTGGTTTCACCCAGAGCCAGGCCATCAATCATCTGTGTCGGTGTCAGCCAGGCGTAATGACCAACGGCACCCTGATAGACATAAGGAAGCACAGCATACGCACCACCAAAAGTGAGCAGGGCGGCTTTGGTGAAAAACCACGCCATCTGCGTCAGGGTGTGCTCCCAACTCAGTGTCAGCGTCAGAAAACTCATTGGCACGAGCCACAACAGCAGGCCAACCACAACAACCAGCAGCAGGCGCGGCCAGCGGAAGCTGGCATGATCAGGTGTTGGTGTGTGGTCGTCAATGATGGTACTGCCCGCTGAGGTTGAGCCCGAACTGTGTGCGGCTTTGACGCTGAAGGCATCCGGGCGGATGCGTCCACCGATATAACCAATCAGCGCGGCCGCGATGACAATCACCGGGAACGGAATCCCTGCAGCAAAAATAGCGACAAACGACGCCGCTGCGATGCCCCACAGCCAGTTGTTCTTCAGTGCTTTCGAACCAATACGATGGCAGGCCTGGACGACAATCGCCGCAACGGCAGGTTTAATACCGTAAAACAGGCCCGAGATCAGCGGTGTATCGCCATAGGCAATGTACACCCAGGACAGCACAATCAGTAACACCAGTGATGGCAGGACGAACAGGCCCCCGGCAATAATGCCACCCCAGGTGCGGTGCATCAGCCAGCCAATATAGGTAGCCAGCTGCTGGGCTTCAGGCCCAGGCAATACCATGCAGTAGTTAAGGGCATGGAGAAAGCGTCGCTCGGAAATCCAGCGTCGTTTTTCCACCAGCTCATGGTGCATGATGGCAATCTGGCCGGCGGGTCCGCCAAAACTGATAAAGCCGAGTTTCAGCCAGAACAGCAGCGCCTGAAAAAAGGGGATAGTTTGCACCGGCGCAGATGCGTCCGGACTCGTGCTTTGAGTGCTTGTGTTCAAGATAGTCTGCCCCGCCTGGGACTGGAGTCGAAAGAGTTAAAGGGCCGGTACCAGAACAGTACCGGCGCGTTATTATTACTCTACGGTTACTGACTTCGCAAGGTTACGCGGCTGGTCGACGTCGGTGCCTTTGATGAGAGCGACGTGGTAGCTCAGCAGCTGCAGTGGCAGTGTGTACAGAATCGGCGCCACGATACCGTCGCAGTGCGGGACTTCCATCACCTTCATATTGCTTTCCGGGCGGATCTTCGCCGCTTCATCAGCAAAGACGAACAGCTCGCCACCACGGGCACGCACTTCTTCGATGTTGGATTTCAGCTTTTCGACCAGATCGTTGTTGGGCGCGACGACGATAATGGGCATTTCTGAATCAATCAGCGCCAGCGGGCCGTGTTTCAGTTCACCAGCGGCGTATGCTTCGGCGTGAATGTAGGAGATCTCCTTCAGCTTCAGCGCGCCTTCCATCGCAATCGGGTACTGATCGCCACGGCCAAGGAACAGGGCATGATTCTTTTCTGCGAAGTGCTCGGCTAACGATTCGATAGCGCTGTTCATGGTCAGTGCTTTATCGATCAGGCCCGGCAGTTGAGTCAGGGCATCAGCGACCTTCTGCTCAGTATCCTTTGTCATTCCGCGGCCACGGCCAAGCGCGACGGTCAGCAATAACAGTGCGACCAGTTGAGTGGTAAAGGCTTTGGTCGAAGCCACACCAATTTCGGCACCGGCGCGGGTCAGCAGCGCCATGTCGGATTCGCGCACCAGCGATGAGCCGGGGACATTACAGATGGTCAGGCTGCGGGCAAAACCGAGTTCTTTGGCCAGACGCAGGGCCGCCAGGGTATCGGCGGTTTCGCCACTCTGGGAGATAGTAACCAGCAGACTATTCGGGCGAACGACAGATTTGCGGTAGCGGAATTCTGAGGCAATTTCGATGTTGCATGCGACTCCGGCCAGCTCTTCGATCCAGTAGCGGGCGGTCATACCTGCATGGTAAGAGGTGCCACAAGCAATAATCTGTACCTGATCAATGTCGGACAGGTCGCCGAGTGCTTCAAGGTTGAGGCGTCCGCCGATCAGGCGACCTTCCAGGGTGTTGGCAATGGCCTGCGGCTGCTCGTGTATTTCCTTCATCATGTAGTGACGGAAGGCGCCTTTGTCGCCGGCATCATGCTCGACGTCGGTCTCCGTCGCCGGACGTTCGGCGGGCTCGTTACCCGCGTCAAATACCCGGATGCTGGTGCGCGTGATTTCAGCGACATCGCCTTCCTCAAGGTAGGCAAATCTGCGTGTCACAGGGAGCAGAGCCAGTACGTCAGAGGCCACAAAGTTTTCGCCAATACCGCAACCTATCACCAGCGGGCTGCCTGAGCGCGCGACGATCATACGTTCGGGATCATTACGGTTGATGACTACCATACCGTAGGCGCCTTCGAGCTGCGTGCGGGCTGCCATTACGGCCTTCAGGAGATCATTATTGCCCTGGTCGCGCAGTTCACGCTCGACCAGATGAGCAATGACTTCGGTGTCAGTCTGTGAGGTAAAGGCATAGCCCTGTGCTTTCAGGCTGTCGCGGAGCGTTTCGTGGTTCTCGATAATACCGTTGTGAACCACGGCGATATCACCTGAGACATGAGGATGTGCGTTTGTTTCTGAGGGTTCACCATGCGTTGCCCAGCGGGTGTGCGCAATGCCGGTGCCACCGGGTACCTGAGAGTCAGCGACGGCGTCCGCCAATGACTTTACTTTCCCCAGACGGCGCAGGCGCTGCATCTGTCCGTCGTTTGCAATAACAGCGACACCAGCGGAGTCGTAGCCACGGTATTCAAGACGACGCAGACCTTCCAGCAGAATTTCTACGATATCACGCTGCGCTACTGCACCAACGATTCCACACATGACTAACGCTACCTCCAGAGTTCTGACCGCGCACTATATCTGATGCGCGATACTCTGGCAAAGTTGCAGGCGGGGTGGTCCGGGGCCGGCTGCGTCAGGCTTTTACGCAGCAGTTACGGCCAGATTCTTTCGCTTTGTAGAGGGCCTTGTCAGTCCGTTCAAATACGGTTTCAGGGGCTTCAAGTGTCCGGTATTCGCTGATCCCGAATGACATAGTGATGGTCACGCGCTCACCCCGGAAGTTAAATGGACAAGCCTGAACCCGTTCACGGAGTTTCTCTGCCACCATCAGCGCGTCGTCTGCGGTAGCGCCGGGCAACAATGCGACAAATTCCTCACCACCGTAACGTGCGATAAAGTCGCCGTTCCGCAGGTGTTTTCGCAATGTCGAGGCGAGCAGTTGCAGCACTTTGTCTCCCGCCAGATGCCCGTAGGTATCGTTGATCTTTTTAAAATGATCGACGTCACAGACAATGACGGAGAGCGAACCCCCGGTGCGGCTTTTCTTGAGTAGTTCTTCGTTCAGGCGAATGTCGTACGCAGCCCGGTTTGGCAGACCAGTCAGATGGTCCTGTGTGGCGCGGGTACGCTGGTCTTCGATGATCTGGCGTGCCTGTGACGCCTCGGCTTCCATTTCGTTGAGTCGTGCCTGCAGTACCTGAAGCTGTTCAGCGAGGCGCGCCTCGCGTTCATTCTCGACTTTCTGATACTGCTCCATGGCTTTAACGATCAGGGCGAGGTGGTCGCGGATGCTGGAGCCCAGCTCTCCTAAGTCGCCCAGCCCATTGACGACCGAACGGATGTCGGCAATCTGATCCCGCACCATATTTTCAAGATCGACACGGGCGCGTTCGCGATCGGATGCTCCGGTATTGGCATCGGCGACCAGCACCTGAATCGCCTGAAGGCGTTTATCCAGGCTGCTGAGAAAGCGCTCGAATTCTTCCTGTCCGCTGCCAAGGCAATCCAGAAGAAACTGAGAGGTATCCTCCAGCAGTGCCACAAATTCGTACCAGTGCACGCCGTTTGCGAGACGCTCCTGCAGAGTCTCCGCGGTAGATTCCATGCGCTCGGGGATCACCAGGCGGGAGATCAGTGCGCCAATGGTGTCAGCCACTTCTTTAGCGATGCGGGAAAAACCGGGCTCTGTTTCTTTGTCTCCGGCCTCTACCGGGTCCTGAGACGGGTTCTCAACGCGCTCCTGAACTGAACTCTGGGTTTCAGGCAGTTCAGGCGCATCGGGTAGCGTTTCAGTGCTCTGCTCACTACGGAACCAGCGCGACAACCAGCCACCGCTTTGTTTACTGTCCGCACCATCAAGGGCGGCGATATTGTTCAGTACACCGGCCCAGCCATTGAGTTGTGTGACATAACCGCCCCAGCTCTGGAGGTCTTTTGAGGCAGATTTCCGTAGTTCGCGGATCTGAGTGATCAGGTCTTTGGGTAATGGGCACTGACAGAGCTTTTCTGCCATGGCAACCAGATGGGTGACCAGCTCGCCAGACTGCTGATCGTAATGACCGTCGAACTTGCGGATCATGGCATCGAGCTGATTGATGGCGTTGCTGAAAGAGAGTGTCGTGCCCTTCATGGAGTCGCGCATACCACTGAGCGCTCCATCGAGGTCATCGGCCTGGCCTTCTGCCAGTAGCGATACCATTACGAGCCCGCGGCGTAACTGCTCATTGCGGTCACCGAGTGCTGTTTTCAGACTTTTGTGCTCTTCGTGCAGGGCGAGATATTTATCGCGCCACTGCTTTTCAGCAGAGGATGCAGCCTTGTCGGCCATACTAATCCCTCAGATTTCGTGGTGTTATTAAAGATCCTGTCAGTATAGGAAATATTTCTGATTCTGCTGTGGATCAGAGGCCGATTTCTGCCGCAACCGGGAGATGATCCGATTGGGGGTGGTCAATCACGGCAATGCGATGCAGATCTATGTTGTCGCTGACCAGAATATGATCGATACCACGGTTGGGCTGCCAGCTTGGATAGGTGGGTAATTCATCGGCAATCGGATGGAGATTCAGACGACGCAGACCGGACTGCTGCAGTAACCACTCACCTTCCTGGTTCAGGTCGCCCATAATCACCACTCGCTGTGTGCTTTCAAGGCAGTCGGCAAGATAGTCGAGCTGGGCAAACTGTGTGCGCCGACTTAATGCCAGGTGAGTCGCGACAATGACCAGCTGGTTATCTCCAGTGCCGAATCTGACAAGCATCATCCCCCGGCCCGGCAGGCCCGGTAGTGGATGTTTTTCGATCGAACTCGCCCGCGTGTGACACAAGAGGCCATTGCTGTGTCTTGCCAGCTTTCCGAGGTTGCGGTTGACCTGATGGTGCCAGTGATCAAAACCCGCCAGACGGGCGATCGTTTCTACCTGGTTTTCATGACCGCTGCGCCAGCTGCCGCCGTCGGCTTCCTGCAGCGCCACGATATCGAAAGGGCTGACCAGTTCAGCAATGGCTTCAAGAGAGGCTTCACGGGCGCGGAACGGCATCAGATGTTGCCAGCCGCGTAACAGATAATGGTGGTAGCCACCGGTGCGGATGCCGACCTGCATGTTGAAGGTCAGCAGTCGCAGGCGGTCAGGACTCCTGGGGATATCCGTGAACGCCTGCAGAGAAGTCAGGGACGTCATAGCCTCAGAGGCCGTTGCGTTCCTTGTTGATCAGGAAGTCAGCCACGTCGAGCATCTGCTGCTGTCCGCCGGCAGAGGTCGCGTCGACCACATATTTGCCATTCACGATCAGTGTCGGTACGCCGGTGATCTGGAACGCACGTACGCGCTTATCGCCACGGGTCATGCGGGATTTAACACCGAACGAGCTGTACGCCTTGTCGAACTCTTCGGCCGTTACGTCGGTGTTGTCGACAACAAACTGACGCTGGTCTTCAGGGCTGAGCAGACGCTGCTTCTGCAGGTGAATGGAGTTGAACACTTTGCTGTGCAGCTGATCAAGAACCTTCAGCTGATCCATGGTGTAGTACAACTGTGCGTGCAGAATCCAGTTACGGCTGAACATGGCTGGAACGCGCTGGAAATCAACATCAGCCGCCAGCTGATCTTTCCATGGCTCAATGATGGACTCCAGATGGAAGCAGTGAGAACAGCCGTACCAGAAGGCTTCTTCCACATGAACTTTGCCATCCATCAGGACCGGCACAGGCTCTTCAAGTACTTTGTAGTGCGTCCCGGCGATATAGTCCGCCGCCATTGATACCGAACTTGCGGCCATTAACGCAGCGGCAGCCATCCATTTCTTAAACTGAGAAAGCATCTGTTTTACCTTTCTTATCATTGCTATGCAGGAATTCTTACACAGAATCAGAGTAGCGAACCACCGCAGCAGTGCAAAGCTCTGTCAATCTGTGGCCTGCGGACATAAAAAAAGGTGGCCGTAGCCACCTTCTTTCAGAGTTACGATTAACGCAGGCCCTGAATATACGAAGACACCGCTTCGATTTCTTTTTCATGCAGACGGTACGCAATATCGCGCATCATCTTGCTGTCGCCGTCGTTGGTACGCTCGCCGTTGCTGAAGTGTTTCAGCTGAGCTGCAGTGTACGCATCGTGCTGGCCAGCAAGGCGTGGGAAGCCTGCAGCATCAACACCTGCACCGGATGGACCGTGACATGCCAGACATGCTGGCACGTTTTTACTGGCGATACCGCCGCGGTAGATGCTTTCACCCAGTTCAACCAGCTCTTCTTTTGCACCGCCCGCAGTCGGAGCCTGTGCGGCGAAGTAAGCGGCCAGGTCAGCGATGTCTTCATCGCTCAGACCAGTAACGAAAGGCATCATGCTGGCGACCTGACCAGAAGTACGGTTGCCATCGCGGATATCCTTGATCTGCTTGATCAGGTAACGCTCGCCCTGGCCCGCAATTTTCGGGAAGGTCGGAGCCATGCTGTTGCCGTCAGCGCCGTGACATGCTGCACAGGTGGCGGACTTGGCTTTACCAGCTTCTGCATCACCCGCGTGAGCAACGGTCACAAGGCCGGCAGAAAGAATCAGGCTAATCAACAGGTTTTTCATTATCAGATCCAGTATCGGTTATAAATTCACGGTTACTTCGGCGTTGCCATATAGGTAATCAACGCCTTGTACTGGTCGGCCGTACAGTCCATGCAAAGACCGCGCGGAGGCATAGCGTTCAGGCCGTTGGTTACGCTGGTGACCAGTGTATCCATGCCTTTGGCCAGACGAGGTTCCCAGGCTGCTTTATCGAAAGCCTTGGGGGCGCCAGCGACTGCCATCGTGTGACATGCTGAACAGGTCTGGTTAAATTTAGCCTCTACGTCGAACGCCTGTACATTAGTACTCATTACAGCGGCAACTGCCGCAAGAACAGCCAGTTTTTTCATAGTGTGAGTCTCTCTCATGGTTAAGCCTGTTGTTCCGGACAAGGGCCCCCTCATGACTCATCCCACTATGATAGAATGGGACCAGCGCTAACAAGGGCGATCATTATATACCATTATTTTCCGGACGGTCATTACCAATACCCTATGTCAGAACAGGATTCCTTGATCTATACCAACGCCGTCTTCGATAAGAGTGCGGCAAAACTGAGCCAATGCCCGACGGATATCATCCGTGAGGTCGCGTTTGCCGGGCGCTCGAACGCCGGCAAATCGAGTGCTCTTAACACACTGACCGGACAGAAAAAGCTGGCGAGAACCAGTAAAACGCCCGGCCGCACCCAGCTCATCAACTTTTTCCGCCTGGGTGAATCCAAGCTGGCACTGGTCGATCTGCCGGGATATGGCTTTGCAAAGGTCCCGGTCAAACTGAAAAACGAGTGGCAGAAAGAGCTTGAGACCTACCTTAACCGCCGTCAGGCACTGTGCGGGCTGGTGCTGTTGATGGATATCCGTCATCCGCTGAAAGAGTTCGATAACGCCATGCTCGACTGGGCTCTGGAAGCTGGCATGCCGATTCATCTGCTGTTAACCAAGTCAGATAAACTCAAGCGTGGACCTGCTCAGTCGACCTTGCTCAAGGTAAGGAAGGCGGTGAAAGACCTGGGTGGACTGGTCAGTGTGCAGACATTCTCGTCCCACAATGGCGAAGGCCTGCGGGAGCTGGAGAAACGCCTCAACAGTTGGTTGACGGCTCCACTGCTGGCGGAAGACACACCAGCGCCGGACGATCAGGTCTGATTACTGATCAGAAAAGAAAAAAGGAGGCGAATGCCTCCTTTTTTCTTGTTTTAGATTTCAGATCAGTCTTTGAAGATAAAGCGCTGAATGAAGTCCTGCTGATCTGCGCGGTCAGATGCCCGCATAAAGATCAGGTGAGCTGAAGCATCGGATGCAGCTTCGGCAAAAGCGCCGTCCCAGATCAGTGGTACAGTGCCCACGACTGGCTTGTAGTGGCGGATACCATAGCCTTCTTCATCAAAGTCAGCCTGCACACGAACGTTCGGCATATCAAACAGCGGCTCGCCAACAATCGGCAGATCAGCCAGATTAGCTGCGGCTACGCTGCTCGCGTTTGGAACGATCGTATCGCCAGCACCATTGGTCAGCATCAGAGGACGCGCTTCGCGGCCCAGCTCCGGGTGACGGAACATATCGATGTAGTTGATGGAGTCGCCATGATCGAGGGCCTGCTGGATGGCCCCACGCAGCATGATGGCTTCAGCGCCATTCGCTTCCGACGGTACCAGGTTAGAGAACATAGGTACCCACAGGATGGAGTTCGCCAGAATGCTGGTTACGCCAACGCCGGTCACGTGATAAACACCACCTTTGATGTCCGGGCTGATTGCACCATAGGTTGAACCAAGTACACCACCGAGTGATGTGCCCTGCATCATGACCTGTGTTGCGTCGATATCGCTGACACCGTCTGGCTTGTTGCCAGCCCAGCTGCGCCAGGATTTACGACCAACCACATCGATGTCAGCCAGAGTCGTCTGCAGAGCGCGATGCGCTGAAGCAAAGTCGATGGCGTTCTGGTTGATCATACCGACAGGCACGCCGAGTTTATCGGTGCTGACGTTAGAAAGAACGTAACCACCATCCGCTTCGGTACGGTCTCCGTGGTTAGGGAAGCCAATAGCATAAGTGGCGACACCGATTTCGGCGTTCATGCCAGATACGATGGTATCGGTTTCTTTATTGGCGCCCAGCCCGTGAGCGTACATAGCCACCGGCACTGAGCCCTCGCGTGCCGCGGCTGGCAATGTCAGGCGAAATTCCACCCACTGCTCCATTGGCTCAGCGCTGTAATCAACGTTGCTGGTGCCGTTATTTATACGGTAGTTATAGATAAGTACCTCGCCATCTACCCGGGCAGCGATATCACGGTCGGTGTAGTTGTATTTCACATCCAGGTTGCGAACCGGGTGCTCACGACTACGGACGTCATCAATGGCGGCCATGACAGGGCCCGTCACTTCATCACGATCACGTACTACAAAGCGGGTCGCATTGCGGACTGACAGCGGGTTTACACCGTTAGCCGTCAGCGTTGCGACCAGATCCTGAGTGTAAGCACGCTGATTGGCTGAACCAGAAAGTACTTTAGTAATCAGGCCGGCTTCAGGCGCTTCGAGGTCCAGATCGGTAGTGATGGCGACCAGAATCTCATGGCCGTATTCCCAGCGTGACTGAGGATATACCTCAACAACATGGGCTGTGCCGTTAACTTTACCCGACTGGGCATAGTCGCTGATCAGGGCACGGACAGAGATTCGCTCACCGCTTGTCAGGTCGATTGCTACAACAGCGTCACCACCATTTTCTGGCAGAGTGTCTGCGAGGGGCGCGCTGCCAAATTCAAACACGGCCGCGCTTGCCGCAGAAAAGCCGCTATCGCCATTGAACAGACCTTCCGGTGAAAAACCTTCATCAACAGGAAGCTGTGCAATGATCTCAGGGCGCACCATGGCGTTAGAGACCTGGATGGTTTTACCTGTCGGGCTCATAGCATCGTCCTGCATCCAGTAGGTCGACGGGAACGGCAGAGCACAGGTAGCTATAGAGGTTGGGTTACAGTTGTCATCGGCATAAGCCGAAGACGCGAATCCTGCTACGGCGACAGCGAGTGCTGCGCGCAGAGAGAGATTTGATTTCATTTTTTCGCACCGTATTTATTTTTATTCGGGGGTGTTCGGCGAGTTTCACACTTTTATTGCACGCCTGTCTGCGACTTAACAGGACAGCTTCAGGAGTAAATTGAGCATTCCAGTAATCTTCGTCCGTATTTGACCGGGGCGGCCATAAAGGACAGTGTTGGAGCGGGCTATATAGGATTTTGGAATGTCAGAATGCGCTTTTGATGCCAAATCCGTTTAAAAAAAATCCTGCAGCACAGGCAAAAGCTGATTCAGGGTCTATATTGAAAATATCCCAAGGGGTTGAACGTAATTGAGGTCGTACGACTCCTACGGTAGTTCTTTTTCCTTCGGTACTTCCCCCAAATGATCCGAAGTTGGCCCGACAGTTTCCCCCCAATGGCTGTCGGGCCTTTTTTTGTCTTTTCATCCCCTCTGCAGCAATTTGCGCCGATATGACACATTCGTATTGATTAAAACGTCATCAGACTTCAGCATGAATTGCTAAAAAACAGTGCCGGAGAAAAATAACAAATGGCAAAGCTCAACAGACGTAAGTTCCTTAAGGGTTCTGCGGCTGCCAGTGTCGCTGCTGCAGCCTCTGCAACACCAGCCGCTAATGCGGGCTGGTTCCGCAAAACCACCCGCTCACAAACCAAAGCGTTGGTGATTGGCTCGGGCTTTGGTGGCTCAGTTGCCACATTGCGTCTGGCCGAAGCGGGCATTCAGACCATGCTGCTCGAGCGTGGTAAGCACTGGAAGTACGAAGGGGAAGGCAGCTATCCAACGCTGGCCGAAACCGGTTCCACACTGAAAATTAATGACACCGTACTCTGGACTAACCCAAGTTCACTGGTACCGGGTTCCATGGGCATGGTGGAATACTTTGTCGATTCATCCATCGCCGTGGGCTGTGGTGCCTGCTTAGGTGGCGGCTCTGTCGTATACGGTGGTGTATTGCTGCAGCCAAAGCGCGAAGCCTTTGAAGATGCGCTGCCCATGTTGTCCTACACCGATATGGATCAGGTCTATTACCCGCGTGTGCTCGATCGCATCAGTGGTGGCCCGATTCCGGACGACGTACTGAATCACCCGAACTACACCGCCAAGCGTGAATTCATTAAGAGTGCTGAAGATGCGGGTCTGGAAGTTGTACGCAGCCATGTGAGCTTCGACTGGGACGTCATCCGCGAAGAGCTGAACGGCACTAAGCCCCAGTATGCCTCAGTCGGCGAGTACGTCTTCGGCTGTAACAGCGGTGCGAAAAACACCCTCGATCGTAACTATCTGGCCGATGCTGAAGCCACCGGTAACGTCACTATTAATACTCAGCACCTTGTTACTGATATCCACGCTAACAGCGGCGGCGGTTACCGAGTGACCTGCGAAATGTTGGATGAAGACGGCAAAATCACCGGCAAGCACGTGATTGAGTGCGACTATCTCTTTATGGGCGCTGGCTCATTGCACACCACACGCCTGCTGCTGCGAGCCAAAGAACGTGGCGATATTCCGGGCCTGAACGATCAGGTCGGCGCTGAGTGGGGCACCAACGGTGACGAATTGATGGGCCGTAATGACATCAATACTTCGACTGCGCCGATTCAGGGTGGACCGCCGTCGATCGCGGCATTCGATACAGAAAACCCGTACAAACTGACGGGCTATATGCACTCGCCGACATCCGTTGTAAAAGAGTTCACTCAGTTGCAGATGGGCATGGTGGTACCGGATCAGAACTCCCGCGTCACCTACAACCGCTGGACGGACAAGATCAAACTCAACTGGGATCGCGACGCCAACGAAAACTCCCACAATGCCCTCGTACACACCATGGAAAAAATGGTGCAGAGCGGTGGCGGCAAGATCAACGAAGCAGGCTGGTTCGGCACCTGGCATCCGCTTGGTGGTGTTGCCATGGGCAGTGCCTGTGACCTCAGCGGTAAAGTTTACGGCGTAGAAGGTTTGTACGTGGTCGACGGCGCAGCGATTCCTGGCTCCAGTGGTTCGGCTAACCCAGCTCTGACCATTGCTGCCAACGCAGAGCGCATGATGGAAGAAATTATTCCGCAGATCAGCTGATCAATATTGGGCGCTTCTCTTGAGGGGCGCCCAGTTCAGAAGCATCAATTCGCACCGCCTCTCGTAGATTCCGCAGACCTCAGATTTCAGACCTCAGATGTTTTTCGGGCACCATCCGTTTGTGCAACACCGCAAATATCGTGATCCCAGTATCTTCGTTCATGTAATAAATCACATGGCTACGAAACGGAAAACTGTAGCTTGAAGCGCTAACCTCCGGGCGGTGTTTGCCTATGTTGGGGTTGTCTGCGAGCGTCTGCAAGCCGGTGCGCAACGCCATTAGATACTCGCGCGTATGACGCACTCCCCAGCGCTCATCTGAGTAAACTTTGAGTTGGCGTAAGTCTGCCTGAGCAGCCTGCGTAAGCGAGTGATGGGTCATAGCGTTGCAGAAGGGGTCAATCCTGTTGTGTTAACTCACTCAGAAAGGCATCGCCATCGGTCGTCAGGCCAGACGCTTCGTCTTTTTCAGCTTGCGCTGCTCTCAACTGCAGTAGCTGCAGTTTCAATTCTTCATTCGAGGCGTAATCTTCCGCCGACAGCACCACTGCTGCTGGCTTGCCATTCTTGGTGATCTGCACCGGCTCCCGCTGAGTCTGCAGCAGTAGCTCACCGAAATGCGTTTTTGCCTGATTGGCAGTCATCTTGTTCATATCGTTCAAACCATGCGAATCGTTCGATTTGGTTAGTTTGCAGCCAATTGACCTGCTGATCAAGTCACCGCTATTATCCTACTAAGTAGTATAAAAGAGCATTGGAGTAACCTTTTCATGGCCATGGTCAAAAAGAGCATTACGGTCACCGATCAGCAGGACGCCTGGCTTAAAGCCCAGATCAGCGCCGGACACTACGGCAACGAAAGCGAAGTGCTGCGCGAGTTGATTCGTGAGCGTCAGCTCAAGGAACAGGAAGCCCAACGGGAAGTTGAGTGGATTCGGGCGCGTCTCATAGAAGGAGAAGAGAGCGTAGCAACGCAGGGATACAGCGGGAAATCATTGGATGAAATCTGGGAAGTCGCCAAAGAAGAATACAACGCCAAGCGAAACGCCAAGCCCAGTAAAGGCTGAGTTAAGGCTCGCACCGGCAGCCGAGCAAGACCTGACCAATATCGCGCTTTACGGCATGGAGCAGTTTGGCATTGAACAGTCAGAGCAGTATCGCGACAAACTGAAACAGCGCTTCCTAGAATTAACGGAAGCATCGCTGATGTATCCCGCGGTTGATGATATTCGTCAAGGGTACCGACGTAGTGTTTGCGGAGTACATTCGATCTACTACCGTATTCATGTCGACCACGTTGAGATTATACGAGTGCTGGGTAGGCAGAACACGACGAGTGAGATACCGACAGAGCACTAAAAGAGTAGCGCAAATGATTAACCGATCAGCGGAGGGCCTATGAAAACAATCTCTTTTACCGAAGCGCGGGATAATCTTAATAAAGTACTGGATCAGGTTGTTAACGACGCGGAGCCCATCGTCATCAATCGCTCTAGGGAAGGCGACGTGGTGATGATGTCTCTCCATGATTACAGCAGTCTGATGGAAACAGTACATCTGCTGCGTTCATCAAAAAACTCCGCGCACTTAGGTCGTTCGATTGCGCAGTACAGTGAGAGGAAGTCTACCCAAGGGCGTTGATGATACAAATCGCCTTGTCTGGTTGACGACGTGGGCTGTCATACAGTTAGGATAATATTTCATCCGTTTCGCTCACCGCCAACCAACGCTCTATCTGTTCGTCGGCCTTTTTTAAGAGATGCTCTTCATCGCCCGCAAACATAGCGGTTTCCCACTCGGGTGTGGTGAACTGACGTTCGAAGTCTTCGATGGGCTGGTCGCGTTCGTGGTCGTCGTAGAAGCGGGTAACGTAGACGGTTTTAGTGGTGGCCTCAGGCGCTGTACGATCAAACTGCATCACCTGCCAGTTAATCTCGCCTCCTGCGTTGATGCAGATCACCGTGGTGCCTGTCACAGCCTTCAGGCGTTCTGGCCAGTCGTTGGGAATGTCGGCGTCATATTCTCCGCCATCGCATACCCAGCGCAGGCCGGTGCTGCCGATGGTTTTTATGGTTAGAGGAAATACGCAGTCATCGACGGCTTCGAAGATGGCTTCCTCGTCTGCGGAACAGTCATCAAGGCAATCATCACCCCATTCTGGCCGGGTGTCTTCGGCCAGATAGTGAGCAGCGCGGTCACGCTCGGCGGGGCTGTTAAACTCGGCCTGAAATAGCACCAGGCGGTAGTCGATGACTGACATCTTCAGACAGAGACCTTGCCGTCACGTACATCGGCCCAGATTTTACGCAGCCACTGGGGCGTGCCTTCGTCTTCGAGGATTTCTATCATCAAACGATTCGCCTTGATGTTATTCGGGTGATATAGCTCTTCAGCATCATCCCGAAGGCCGTTTTTGATATCACAACAGTTATAAACAGCGTCTGATTCACTGTCCTTATCCGATAACAAATCATACGAAAAAGTCGATACCAGCAGGCCATGCAGCCATTGGTATGGAACAAACCCGCAGGGGTTCGATTTATTGGGCGTTAGTTTCGACATATAAAAAAATATCTGGAGAAAGGTCTCTTGCGGGCTTTTCCAGGGGATTTTGCGGTATTCGTCCCGGCCTAGTGTGATCATGTCATCGGTATAGACATCGCTCTGTACAAAATAGGGCAGCATACGCTGCTCCAGGCCACCAAAAATGCCAAAAGCCAATGATTCCTCAGACTGACCGATGTAGGTGTTGTATTTGATAAACATGTCGCGGCTAAAATTGTAGTTACAACCGTATTTAACGCAACGTTCCCAGATGTTAGCCCAGGCCGCTTCGCTCTGATCTGAGCACAAGAGCAATGTCAGCCATAGTCCCCCATCCCACTGATGGGGGTGGTACTCAGCCGATATTTCTGAATACGCCCATTTAGAATACTCAGCGTCGAAATTGGGAGACTCCAGAAGAAAGTATTCTTTCTTAATCTGCGGAATTGATAACTTTAAAGCGGACGAGCGGCACTCCTCGATGATATTTTTAATAAACTTCCACTGTTTCTTCCGGATTTTCTGCCAGTCTTTGACATGATTTCCCGGAAATACCGGCTCGATCTTTTCATATTCGAACATTTCACTTCCTTATGAACTATTAGTTTCCCGGAAATTTACCGGCGAATAATTCAATAAATAGAAAAACAGGCGCTTAATGCGCCTGTTCCCAGTTATCCCCAATACCCACATCCACGATTAACGGCACGTCCAACGCGGCCGCGCATTGCATCTGGGTTTTCAGTTCTACCGCAAAGGTTTCGGCTTGGTCTTCGCGTACTTCAAGTATCAGTTCATCGTGTACCTGCATCAGCAGTTTGGCGTCGTAGCCTGACGCTGGCAGCCATTCATGCACACGAATCATGGCCCGTTTAATGATGTCGGCGGCGGTGCCTTGCATAGGGGCGTTGATCGCGGTGCGTTCGGCATGCTGGCGGCGCTGGCCGTTGGATGAACGGATATCCGGCAGGTACAGGCGGCGGCCGTAGAGGGTTTCAACGTAGCCTTGTTCTTTTGCCTGTTCGCGGGTGTTGTCCATGTATTCACGCACGCCCGGATAGCGCTCGAAGTATTTATTCACGTAGTCCTGGGCTTCGCCACGGGCAATGCCGAGCTGCTTCGCAAGACCAAAGGCTGACATGCCGTAAATCAGACCGAAGTTAATGGCTTTGGCGCTGCGGCGCTGGTTGTCGGTGACGTCGGCTTCGGTTTCACCAAAAACCTCGGCGGCAGTCGCACGGTGTACGTCGCGGTCTTCCGAGAAGGCGCTGACCAGGCCTTGGTCGCCCGACAGGTGCGCCATGATACGCAGTTCAATCTGGCTGTAGTCGGCCGCGACCAGTTTGTAGCCTGCCGGCGCAATAAACGCCTGACGGATCTTACGGCCTTCTTCCGAGCGGATCGGAATATTCTGCAAATTCGGGTCAGTCGACGATAAACGACCAGTAGCTGCAACGGCCTGATGGTAAGACGTATGCACGCGACCGGTTTTACCGTTCACCATTAATGGCAGCTTATCGGTGTAGGTGCTTTTTAATTTCGCCAGACCACGGTTTTCCAAAATCAGGCGCGGCAGTTCATATTCTTCGGCCAGTTCCTGAAGCACTTCTTCTGCCGTTGATGGTGCGCCTTTCGGCGTCTTTTTGATGACAGGTAAACCCTGCTTTTCAAACAGGATTTCAGCCAGTTGTTTTGGCGAACCGAGGTTGAATACCTGACCGGCGCTGTCGTGGGCAGCTCGCTCCAGCTCCTGCAGGCGTTGTTCAATCTGTGCGCTTTGCTCGTGCAGCATATCGGCGTCGATCAAGGCACCGTTTTCTTCCATTTCAAACAGCACGGGCATGACGGGCATTTCGATGTCTTTAAAGACTTTCGCCTGTGCTTTGCGTGCTTCAAGTTGCGGCCACAGCATCTGGTGCAGACGCAGGGTGATGTCTGCGTCTTCAGCGGCGTATGGGCCTGCTTCGTCAATGCCGATCTGATTAAAGGTCAGCTGCTTTGCGCCTTTGCCAGCGATGTCTTCAAACCCAATGGTTTTATGGCCGAGGTATTTGAGCGACAGGCTGTCCATGTCGTGCTTGGTCGCGACGGAATCAAGTACGTAGGATTCGAGCATAGTATCGAATTCCACGCCTTTTAATTGAATACCGTAATTCGCCAGAACGTGCGCATCGTATTTCATATGCTGGCCGACTTTTTTCAGATCTTTGTCTTCTAAAAGTGGCTTTAATCGCTGGAGCACGGCGTCGCGGTCGAGCTGTTCAGGTGCGCCAGCATAGTCATGCGCTAATGGTACGTAGGCGGCTTTGCCGGCTTCAGTACAAAAAGACACGCCGACGATTTCGGCGTCTTTATAATTCAGCGATGTAGTCTCGGTATCGAAGGCGAATAATTCACTGGCTTTTAATTGTTCGATCCAGCGATCAAGCTCGGCTTGTTCAAAAATAATTTCGTATTCACCTTTGCCGGTGAATACTTCTGGCGTTGGAATATTTTCTTCGTCGCCATTTTCAGACGCTGTTGCCATCGAAGCATTAGAAGAAGAGCTTGACGCGTTGGCTGCAACTTTAGCGGCGACGTCGTCACCCACTTCATCTGACAGCTCTGCAATCCAGGCTTTAAATTCCATATCGCGGAAAAGGGTGAGCAGAGTTTCCTGATCCGGCTCGGTGCTTTTGATTTCGGTCAGGCCTTGCTCAAGTTCAACATCGCATTTAATGGTCGCGAGTTCTTTCGACAGGAAAGCCTGATCTTTGTGTTCTTCGAGTTTTGGCGCGAGGGTCTTTGCGCCACGGAAGCTCAGCTCTTTGACCTTATCCAGGTTGGCGTAGATATCTTCGAGGGAGCCTAAACCGGCAACCAGGCCAACGGCGGTTTTTTCACCGACTTTAGGTACACCCGGAATGTTATCGACTTTGTCGCCCATCAGTGCGAGGTAGTCGATGATGTGCTCCGGCGGTACGCCGAATTTTTCTTTTACGCCCTCTACATCCATAAACACGTCGTTCATGGTGTTAATCAGCGATACGTGTTCGTTCACCAGCTGGGCCATGTCTTTATCGCCGGTGGATACGATTACATCCTGTTTGTGCTCTAACGCCTGTGCGGCGAGGGTGCCGATCACGTCGTCGGCTTCAACGCCGTCGATAATTAACAGCGGCAGGCCCATGGCGCGGATGATGTTATGAATCGGTTCGATCTGTTCGCGCAGCTCGTCGGGCATCGGTGGGCGGTGCGCTTTGTATTCCGGGTAGATGTCGTTGCGGAAGGTTTTGCCTTTGGCATCGAAAATCACGATGACCTGAGATTCTGGGTAATCTTTGCCCAGACGTTTCACCATGCTGATCACGCCCTTGATAGCGTTGGTGTGCAGACCTTTGGAGTTAGTCAGCATCGGAATCGCATGAAACGCACGGAACAGGTACGATGACCCGTCAACGAGAATCACAGGTTTTGTTGTCTCAGACATCTTGTTTGGCCCTGAAGTCAAAGGAACACTTATTAACGGAATACTGACGTTCGCAGTGCCCCTCAGGTACACTGGCCATAACGACGTAAAACTGGACGGGAAGTCTACCATGAAGATGGCTAAAACTCTGGCCGCAGGCCTGCTCTCTGTTGTATTCAGCGCCAGCGTGATGGCAGATGATCCTGCCGGTGAAACGGTGACCATCCGCAATGATGGCGACAATACCTACTACGAATTCCGTGTGAATGGCGAAATCGTGGAGATTAAAGTTCAGCCCAAGGTTGGCCCTGCTTATTACCTGACCCCGACACAGACGGAAGATCAGGAGTTTGAGCGTACCGATGCTCCGAACATGCGCGTCCCTAAGTGGGTGCTTTTCCGCTGGTAATACGTAGATAGAGACATGGCTGTTTATACGCTACTTTCCAGGGACGATATCGCTGAGCTTCTGGCTCTGTATGATGTAGGTGGGCTGCAGGCCTTCTCGGCCATCAGTGCGGGGATCGAAAATTCAAACTACGCCATTACAACGGATGATGGCGAGTTTGTTTTGACAATATTTGAGCATCATGCCCCGGACGAAGTGCGAAGCTTCGTGCGCCTCGGCCGTCACCTGGGGACCAGAAATCTCCGTGTTCCCAGCCCGATTGAAGATCAGGCAGGCTGTTGGCTGCATACACTCAAACACAAACCGGCCATTCTTTGTCAGCGCTTTCCCGGACGCCATCCTGAGATGGTCACTGAGCAGCATTGCGCTGCGATCGGGCGTGAACTCGCTGAGTTTCATCTGGCCTCGGCTGATCTGACGGATCCACGACAGGATGAGCGGGGTTACGATTGGTGGCAGTCGGTTGCGCCTGATCTGTCTGCGGACCTCAGCCCCGACGACCAGCAACTGCTGAACGATGAACTGTTGTTTCAGCGACACCAGCGCCAGCGTTGGCTGGCGCTGCCTCATGGCTGGATTCATGCGGATCTGTTTCATGATAATGCACTGTTTGATGGAACCGACCTGACCGCGATTCTTGATCTCTACAATGCCTGTGAAGGCGCCTGGTTATATGACCTGGCGATTGTTGCGAACGATTGGTGCGTCGCCACAGATGGCGTGACTCTGGATGATGCCAGGGTCAGTGCCCTGACATCGGCGTATCGCGCGGTGCGGAATATTGATGCGGAAGAGTGGGGTATGTGGACGGTGGTGCTGCGTGGTGCGGCGTTACGTTTCTGGCTGAGCCGGTTATTGGCCGCGCGTCTCGCCAGAAGTCGCTGTGAAGAGCTTCCTGCACATAAGCAACCGGTTGAATACAGGAACCGGCTGCTCAGTCACAGAGCAGGCTGAACAGATCAGTCTGCCGCGGCCATTTTACTGAACAGCTCGTACCCGTCGGACATCTTCTTGCGGAAATCTGCCACCGTCACACTGTCGAGCTGGGTGATCATCCAGCGGCAGTAATGGCCGGCATCCGATACCTTAAGGCGATTAATCTTCTGTTGTGCCTGGGCCATCAGTGAGCTGCGCAGCGCTGTCAGCTCGGCTTCTGGTCTGTGTGCGCTGGTGTCTTTGCGTACTTCTTCAATCAGAGGAGCCAGGGCCTCGTCTACTTTGGCGCCATATCGTTCGAACGATGCTTCGAGGGCGTCTTTAAGCTCAGGTTGATGCAGGGCGCAGTAATCTATCAGAGGGCGCGTGGTGTCTCTCTGAGCAGCGGCGATCACATCCATTGTGGTTTTCGGGGCGTCGGCGAGGGCGAATAAGCTCAGCGTGCTGAGTGCCAGCGCCATACTGAATCTGCGCATATCGGATTATCCTGAGTGTTCTTTTTATGGTTCGGACAGACAGATAGTAACGCTATCCGTGATGAACACAAAATAAACAGGGCAGAATGGCCCGCTGGGACTGGTGGTCAGCGTTCGGGCTGAGCAAATCCCGCTTTGTACCAGAGGGTTTCCAGTAACTGCAGCTGCTGTAGAGCGGCTTGCCAGTCGGTTTCTGAATGAGGGGGCAGACAGCGTCGCCAGTGCGCGGTCAGATGGTGAGGGATATGCAGTGCCACCGCCGCGTAGTCGAGCAGGGGGTGACCTGAGGCTGCGTACTCCCAATCGATCAGCCAGAGCTTCCCTGCGGTGTCCCTGATCCAGTTCGCGGGCAGGGGGTCCATGTGACATAACGTCGGAGCGCTTAGAGTGACTCCCGTGACTTCGTTGATCTGCTGCGTAAGAGCGGCCTGTTCTGCTTCCGGGCAGTGTTTCAGGTAATGCTGAGCTTTTGCTGCGACATTCATGGGCGGAACGCCAGCAATAATCAGTTGATGACAGGTTTTCAGGGTGTCGGCCATCATGCTCAGGTCGTCGGCATCCAGAGCGCTGATGTCCAGACTTTCTCCCGGAATGTAATCGCGTAGCCAGTAGTGCCCATCTGCAGAGATGACCCGTACGCGCGGGCTGATGCCCGCGTCGGCAGCGGCCTGATGAATAGCTCGTTCGTAGTCCCGGTGAACATCAAGCGCTTCCGGTTGCTGGTGATTCAACCGCAGCACGAAGGTGCCCAGGCTTCCCCTCAGCAGGTAGTTGCGGTTTGTCAGGCCCCCACAGAGGCGCTCAGGAGGCTGGGCCTGATCACCCACAACCTCTTTGATCAGAGGGTCCTGCAGTGCCCGCGCAAGATCTTTCATGCCATGGCTTCAGCGTCTTGCTGCTGGGTTCGCATTGCGTTCAGCCACATGAAGTAGCCCGCAACGGCCAGAACCACATACAGTGCCATCAGGACTGCTGTGAGATACAGCCCCCGGTCGATATACAGATAAATGGCAACGGCATCGATGACGACCCAGTAGAGCCAGTTTTCCAGCACTTTGCGGGTGACCATCCAGGTGGTCAGAATCGCCCCCCAGGTGGTGAATGAATCGAGGTAAGGCAGAGCCGCTGAGGTGTTATTGGTCAGCAGCCAGCCACTGAGCAGGCTGATCAGGATCACACTCCCGATGGCGATGCCGTGTTGGCTCAGATTCCAGCGCTGTACCGGCAGATCGGGTTGATCACCCGCGCCATTCCGCCAGGCAAGCCATCCGTACACCGCCATTGCCAGATAATAGACGTTAAGGGCCGACTCCATCACCAGGGACACATCGAAGAACAGCCAGCTGAAAATAGCCGTGCTGCCAAACGCGGCGTACCAACACCATTGGCTCTGGCGCATCGCCAGCACCAGATAAGCCACGCCGAGAATGACAGCGGTGGTTTCCCAGTGGCTCATAGTCTGCGCGTATTCGATGGCGCCTGAAATAATGGTGTCGAGCATGGTGGCTCCCGGTGTTCGTAATTGATCTCAGTAAATAGTGCGCAGTGCGCACCCTACATGCCGGTAGGACGGGCATCGCCCGCCAGATTAACCGTGCGGTTTCAGCGCCGGATCAAGATTCACGCCGATAAACTTACAGGCAAAAATCGCTTTGCCGTATGTTTCCCAACTCAGCTTCATTTCGTCACGCAGAGTGTTCATCACCAGATCGTGATCACCGAATACCTGAGTACTCATCGTGTTGGTGACGACGGTCAGTCCGTCGATGGTGTTAAGGCGGTCGATAAAGCTTTTGATCGCCGGGATATAGTCATCGGCAAGCGGGTATTTGCTGATTTCTACCGAGATTTCCATGAAGTTCTCCGGATGAAAGGTAGACGTCGTTACAGGTGCGCGGTGCGCACCTTTAATGCTGGTAGGGTGGGCATTGCCCACCGCTTTGTCAGTGTCAGAAGTAGAATTTACCTTCCACACCGTACGTCAGAGGCTCACCGTACTGGTAGTGACCATACGACGAGTAACCATCGCGAGGGTCGTTACCAAAACCGAAACCACGAACCTCGTAGTCACGATCGGTCAGGTTGCGACCATACAGGGCGACTTCGTACGCCGGCTGAGCATAAGCAACACGGGCGTGCCAGAGAACGTAGGCTTCCGATTTAAGGTCGTGACTGTCTGAAAAGTAGTACTCGTCTTTCGCTTCCGTTTCCAGGCGAACAGACAGTGCATCCGTCAGGCCATAGGTCAGTGCGGTTGCTGCACTGTACTGAGGAGCGTGAGCCTGCTGGCGACCATCCTGAACGAAGACACCGTAGTATTCAGACTCATAGGTGTATTCGCCAATTTCAGTGATCAGATAGCCGTAGCTCAGTGCCCAGTTCAGGCGCTCTGTGATGTCCCAGTCTGATTCCAGCTCGAAACCGTAGTTTTTACCGTTTTTGGTGTTGCCGATGTAGTCCTTAAACTGAGGCGCCCCATCTTCCATATAGGTAAACGAGTTCTTGATCTGCTGGTCTTTCCGGTCAATATAGAAGGCGGCGATACGGGTTTTCAGCGAGTTTTCCAGCATGGATGATTTGAGGCCCACTTCGATGCTGTGATTGATTTCTGCATCAAAAGTGCGCAAAGCAGAGTCCAGTGCAGGCTCACTGTTTACTCCCCCGGCTTTATAGCCACGGGCGAGAGACAGGTAGGCCAGGTGGTCGTAGGTGATCAGTGCTTCAGCAGTAAGCTTGGCAGCCACCAAGGTTTCGTCTGTCTTATCATCCAGACCGTTACTATCGCTGAACTCATTGGTCCAGTTCTCAACGCGGGTCCCGGCGATAAACCGGAGCATCTCGCCAAGGTTCAGAGATAATTCGCCGTACGCTGCAAATGACGCAGCATCAAGTTCGCTTTGGTATTGTGCTTTGCCCGTTTTGTTACGTGTCAGATCTTCACTACGCTGCATGGCGTACAGGCCAACGACCCAGTCAGTGCTGTTGCCGAACAATCGACCGTCGGTGCCTGACAGCAGGCGGATGTCTGCGGTGTTACGCTCGTATTCACGCAGGTACTGGTCGAAAACGCTGTACTCCCAACCCGGTGCTATTCCAACGTAAGACCAGTCTTCATCGTAGCTGTATTCAATGTCTGAGCGACTGCTGGTGATCTCGCTCTGCAGTACCGCTGCGCTGTTGAGCTGAGTATCCAGAGACAGAGCAAGCGCATGGGTTTCCTGAGCGTCAGTACCCGGATCGTCAGACAGCGTCTCCCGCGTGTTATCCAGACTGAACGCATCGTAGCCGTTGTCGATATCGGCGTAGAGGTAAGTCAGGCCGATGTCTGTGTCGTCACTGACCTGAAACGCCAGCTTACCGCGGGCGACGATTTCGTCGATGTTGTTGGTGTCATCGCGGTCCAGGAAGGTGTTATCGATATAACCGTCTGACTGATATCCGTGAACGGCAATCCGGCCTTGTGCTGTATCGCTGAGGCTACCTGACACTGCCCCACCCAGGCCGTAGCTGTCATAGTTACCGGCGCGCGCTGACAGATAGCCTTCGGTTTCTTTGGTTGGATTATTCGAACGGATATTGATCATACCGGCCAGTGCATTGGCACCGAAACGTGTCCCTTGCGGGCCACGGAGAACTTCCACCTGTTTGATGTCGAAGAGTGTGGCAGCGCCGCCCAGACCCGTCATATCGATGCCATCAATAACGAGACCGACGGAAGGGTTGACCGGATCGATAAACTGACTGCGCTCACCAATGCCGCGAATCTGATAAAAACGACCGCGTGAGGCACCCGATGAGTAATTCACATTCGGCGCGAAGCTCAGTACCTGTTCGAGGTGTTCGGCGCTGCGGGCGCTGATGTCATCGCTGCCGACAACGGTGACGGCCTCGGGGATCTGCTGTACGTCAGTCTGGCGGAAATCGGCCTCTACCGTCACGGGAGTCAGTGCCACCTCATCAGCATGGCTGAGGGTGCTGGCAGCGAAAACAGCCAGCGCGAGCGGCGAGCGGAGCAGTCTTGATGTCATGGGTCTTCCTGTAAACCTTAAAACTGGTGGTTAACAAAGACCCGGCGTATGCGTAGGTGTGCTGAGCACTACATCCGAATTGTCATGCAGAGGTCACAGGCCCCTGCTATCCCATTCCTACGCCGGTACTAACCGGATCAGGTTCCGGGGTTTAAGCTCTGAGGCTAATCTCAGGCTGCTCGGCGGCAACCTCCCCCTGGGTAGGGGCATGATACCCATGTCTGAGGGTGTCATCACGTTTTTTTACACTGACCGGCAATTGAATTCAGGGAGAAAAACCCCCACTTCAGGCATCATAGGTAACAGAGTTTAATAACGGAGAGCACAGAGATGCTTCGCATATTTTTGTTTTTGGCAACCAACTTAGCTGTGATCGCAGTCGCCAGCATAACGCTGAGCCTTCTGGGTGTGGATAGCTATTTTCAACAGAACGGTTCGGGTCTCGACCTGAAATCGCTGATGATTTTCTGTCTGGTGTTCGGCATGGCCGGCTCTCTGGTGTCGTTGTTCATTTCTAAGTGGATGGCGAAGAAAGGTATGCGCGTCCAGATCATTGATCAGCCGCATAACTCCGGCGAGCAGTGGTTGGTCAGCACAGTAAAAGAACTGGCCGATAAAGCGGGCATAGGTATGCCTGAGGTTGGTATCTTCCAGTCTGACGCGCCGAACGCGTTTGCGACTGGCTGGAATAAGAATGATGCGCTGGTGGCTGTGTCTACGGGACTGCTGCAGCGTATGAGCAAAGAAGAAGTGAAAGCGGTACTCGGTCACGAGATAGGCCACGTGGCCAATGGTGACATGGTGACGCTGGCTCTCATTCAGGGGGTTGTGAACGCGTTTGTTATGTTCTTTGCCCGTATCATCGGTAACTTCGTGGATAAGGCGATTCTTAAGAACGAAAACGGCCCGGGGATTGGCTTCTTTGTGGCGACCATAGTGTCGGAGATTATTCTGGGTATTCTGGCATCGACCATTGTCGCCTGGTTCAGCCGTCGTCGTGAGTATCGCGCCGATCAGGCCGGTGCCGAACTGGTCAGTCCGGCGGCGATGGCGTCTGCCCTGATGCGTCTGAAAGAAACCTACGAGCAGCCAAGCGAGCTGCAGGGTGAGTTAGTCGCCTTTGGTATCCGCGGTGAAGGTAAGTTTTCGGCCTTGTTTGCCACTCACCCTCCGCTGGATGACCGGATCCGTGCGCTGCAGGAGCGCTACGGCAAGTAAGAAAAAAGAGCCCGCATCCGCGGGCTTTTTTTATGCCTTAGCCCGGGTGGCTCCGGCGCTGGTCAGTTGGCCGGTCTCCCGCAGCACTTCGTTTTTCCAGGCGTCGGCCAGTGACTGCACCATCGCCTGATCGCGGCAGATGGTTGGGTGCAGTTTCAGTGTCAGGGCGATCGCGCCGTACCACTCGATCATACTGCTCGACACAGGATAATTCGCCGTCCCCGGGGCAGCGCCGACAAGATAGCGGCCATCGTCCGGATTGGGTGGGTTGTTCTCGTGAGGCAGCGGCCAGCTTCCGAGGTTGCTGCAGTTTCCAGCGTAGAAATGTTTACCGCTGGTCATTCGATACACGAGTGCGGTACCGGTTTCTCCGAGATATCTCGACAGGCAGGCCTGCTTCCACATGGCCCAGTGTTCCCTGGCCTTCATTCGCTGACGCATCTGATCCTGCCACTCGTTCGCGGTTGTGGCGGGTGTTACGCGGATATTGACACCGGATACCTGATTGAAGCTTTCAGTCTGAATACCGGTGGCGCCGCGGACATTCACGGGGAAGAACCAGTAGAAAGGTTGATCGCCACTGACCAGCTCCCGCGCAACCACACGGCTGAGTGCAGCAAAAATCAGATTGCCATAGCTGACGCGGATCTCTTTGCAGTGTGCTTTTACCTGATCAGATTCGTCTTTTGACAGGGTAGTAACCTCAGGCCTGAACAGCGTGCCGTCTGGGTGGGTGTACTTATGGCGCCAGTGGACGATTTTTTCGGATTCTTCCGTCGGATACTCCGCCTTTGCTGCCCGGATGCTCTTCCAATCGGGTACTTCTGTTTCATTGCAGACGGGGAGAGGCGTCGATGGGTAGCCAAGCTTACGCATTTCTATGGCCAGCCCCGCGAGGCCGTCGGCATCTGCATGACGCCAGGACTTCCAGTCGATGGTGCGGGTTTCAGGGTAATACCAACCCCAGTAAATGGTATCGCTGATACCGTAACGACGGCGCGCATTGAACCACATGGCAATGTAATCTTTTTCAGCCACCGGGGTGCTCCAGAAAGAGGGAAGTAATGTGTTAAGCGTAGGAGCAGCCCGCAGAGCGGTGCAGGAAAAAGTCACTAAAGGCGTGAAAGTGCGGAGGCTGATTGGCCCGAGTTGAACGCTCAGACCAATCAGACAGGAGGATCAGCGGATATAACCCATTAATGCTTCGTACCAGGCGTCTGCAAGCTCTGCGATCAGCTCCTGGCTATCACAAACGTAGGGGTGCATTTTGAAGGTCAGAGTTAACTGCCCATACCATTCCAGGGTTGTGCCTGAAATTGGGTAGTTGGCCGTGCCGGGAGCTACTGCCGCCAGAACCCTGTGATCAGGGCGGGGCGGATTGTCTTGGCCGGGAAGTGGCCATTCACCGAGATTAGAGCAGTTGCCGGCGTAGAACTGTTTGCCGCTGGTCAGTTTATAGATCAGCGCGACACCCCGCTCACCGACGTACTTACCGATATTTGCGAGCTTCCAGTTTTTCCATTGCTCCTTCGATTTCAGGCGCAGGCGCATCTGTGCCTGCCAGTCCTGAGGTTCGGAATTCTTATTCACTTCGATGTAGATACCGGAGGCCTGATTAAAAGACTCCGTTTTAATACCCGTGGCGCCACGCACATTGACCGGAAAGAACCAGCTGAAGGGCTCACCGCCTTCGATCATACGGGCTGAGACCACTTTACTCATGGTGGCGTACACCAGATTTCCGAAGCTGACCTTGTTCTCTTTGCACCAGGCTTTGAGCTTCTGGGTATCTTCTTCAGAGAAGCTGCGAACTTCGGGCATAAAAGTGTCGTTGGGGGAGTAGACGCAGGGGTAGGTCTGTTTCCACTTTACCTGATTCGCGGCTGGTGGCTGGCCGAACTCTTTCTGAGCTTTGCGTATTTCGCGCCAGCTTGGGACGGATGTCTCGTTACAGACGGGAAGTGGATAGCAGGGGTAGCCCATCGGACGAAGAATGTTGGTGAATCCAATCATGCCGTCCGCATCGGCGTGTTGCCATGTCTTCCAGTCGATGTCTTTGGTGGCGGGGTCATACCAACCCCAATAAACGGTATCACTGATGCCGTAAGGCTTACGGACATTGAACCACATGGCAATGTAATCTTTCTCTGCCATTGGGTGCTCCTGTTAATCATTATCGTTATGCGAAGCAGTAGCGGTATGGCGACCGACTACGAAAATAGTTGTATATGGTAACAGCCTGACCAGGTGCTGGCATCCTTTGATTTATCGCACTGCTGCAGGCAAAGTGATAACGGCCCGTAGTGACTCAGCTTTCCGTCGGGCGTCTATACTGTGACTGGGTTGTAATTAACTGGATATGTCATTGCACAGGATCTTAATAGTCCCCGGCGTTGCTCTACTGTACTTCGTGGGGGCAATGTTGGGTCATCTGCTGGCGATACCGCCGAATTTTGCCGCACCTGTGTGGCCCGCGGCAGGATTCGCTCTGGCAGCGATTATGCTGATTCCGGGAATACTGCCAGTGATAGGCATTTTTCTCGGTGCGGTGGCAGCGAATTCGATCAATCTGGCTTATGAAGCCTTCCCTTCCTTCGACGCTCTTGCTCCCGGACTATTTATCAGTCTTGGCTCTACCGTTCAGGCGGTGATTCAGGGAATGGTGTACCGCCGTTTCATCGGTGAAGACAGTCGTTGGGGCGATCCCGGTGTGCTGGTGCGCTTTACACTGATGATTGCCATTGCCTGCAGCACAGTGGCTGCAACGGTCGGGGTGATCACCCTTTACAGTGCAGGCGTGGTGACGGATACCTATGTGGCCTTCACCTGGGTGACCTGGTTGATTGGTGATGCAGTGGGGGTGCTGCTGGTGGCCCCCGTAGCGAATGTTGTCTTCAGCAACCCCGACTTTAAACGACGCCAGAAGATCCGCTCTCTGATCCCCTTTGCCGCAATTCTGGCCATGGTGTATCTGTTGTTCCTCAAGTCACTGGGGGATGCTGAAGAAAAACGCTACCAGACGCTGCAGGCGGAAGCAGATCACCTCGCCAATACGATCCAAACGCGTCTTGAGATATCCGAAAATAAGCTGTCGGCGTACGCGGCCCTGTTTGTTGCCAGTGATTATGTGTCACGGGAAGAATTTAATCATTTTTCCGATCTGATCATGAAAGAAGACAGCGTATTTCATGGCATCGGCTGGACTGAGGCGGTAGACCACGCAGGCCGTCTTAAGTGGGAAGAGTATTTCCGTACCCATGGTTTCCCTGACTATGTTTTCACTGAGTTCGCTGAGGACGGTTCATTGCAGCCCGCTGCTGAGCGGGACCTCTATTACCCTGTGCTTTATATCTACCCCTTTGAGTTAAATAAGCGGGCGTTCGGTCTGAACCTGGCTGCCAATGAAGCACGCAGGACTGCTCTGGTGAATGCCGCAAAACTGGGCAAGCCCGTTGCAACAGCGCCGATTGTACTGGCTCAGGAAACGCAGCAGCAGAAGGCCATCATCGTCTACAAACCCGTGTTCAATCCGGTAGATAAATCCCTCGTGGGCTATGCCAGTGGGGTGATGCGTCTTGAAGGCATTCTTGGGGACAGTTTTGAACGGGCCCGTCAGGCGAACTTAAGCTTCAACCTGACTGATATTACCGATGGCGGTAAGCGTCTGTATGAGGCCGAGAGTCGCAATCAGAATCACCTGGTTGATTTTGTTTACTACCGCGACTTTGGTACCCGCAATTACGAGATCGAGATTTTTCCTTCGGCAGATTACACCTACGAGGCTGACGACTGGTCGAGTTACGTCATTCTCACCGGGGGCTTTATCATCGCGGCGTTGTTCCTGGCTTTTACTATGACGACAGCGGGCACCATTGAGTCCATCAGTCTGAAGGTACGCGAGAAGACGAGCGAGCTTGAAATTGCCGCCCAGCAGGCCAACGCCGCCAGCCTGGCGAAATCTTCGTTTCTTGCCAACATCAGTCATGAACTCAGAACACCCATGAACGCCATCATCGGCTTCCTGCATCTGGTGCTGAGAACCCCCCTGACCCCGGAACAGAAGCGGTATCTGAAAAATGCTCAGCTGGCGTCGGATACCTTGCTGGCACTGATTAATCAGACGCTGGACTATGCCAAGATCGAGGCCGGGAAAATGGAGCTCGAAGTGTCGGTCGTGGATATCCGTCTGATTGCTGAGAAAATGCAGGCACTGTTCGGACAGGTCGCTCAGGATAAGCGACTTGATTTCAGTATTGATATACAGGAGTCCGTTCCTGAGCAGCTGGAGGGCGACTATCTGCGTACGGAGCAGATCGTACTCAATCTGCTCAGCAATGCCTTCCGCTTTACTTCTGTCGGTAGTGTCAGTCTCAGTTTTGCTTATATGGCGGCAACTCACACCCTGCAGATCCGGGTGCGTGATACCGGTATCGGGATTCCGAAAGAAAAGCTGGATCATATTTTTACCGCGTTCGGGCAGGTAGACGTCACCACCAGTCGCGAATACGGTGGTACAGGGCTGGGGCTGAGCATCTGTAAGCGAATCGCCTCTCTGATGGACGGTGACATTCTTGTCCGCAGCACAGAAGGTATGGGCAGTGAGTTCTGTGCCAATCTCTCGCTCAAGGAAATCAGCCAGCCGCTACCGGTGCGTCGTCCGATAGAAAGCATCGGGCTGGAAGAAGAAGACCTTCCGCTCACCGGGTGTCGTATTCTGGTGGTCGAAGACGTAGCCATGAATCAGATCATCACCAGAGAACTGCTGGCGGGCTTTGGTGCTGCTTCCGATATCGCTGAAAATGGCCTGGAAGCATTGCATCAGCTGCGCGATGGGATGGAATACGATGCCGTGCTGATGGACATTCAGATGCCAGTGATGGATGGATATCAGGCCACAAGAAGAATACGGGACGATATCAGTACGTCGTTACCCGTCATCGGTATGACCGCGAATGCGATGGATTCGGACATCGAGCAGTGCCTTGCCGCAGGTATGAATGCACACGTGGCCAAGCCTGTTGATCCGCAGCGGCTGCTGGAGGTTCTGATATCGGTCTGTCGTGTGCGTCAGTAGAGGTGAGTAGTGGCTGATCTTTCTTCCAGTGACATGGAGAAAATCCAGTTAGAGCATCAGGCTGCCAAGTTGTTTATGCGTGCGTATGAGCGTGAAACAGGACGTGAAATCCGTCACCTCTGGCACAACCAGCCGGTCCGCCCGGATGTCTCCTGCATGCTCGAAGGGAGCAAGCTGGATATCGAAGTCGCACACCTCTATGGCAGTGAAGAAGAGGCGATGAATATTCTCCGGCGCCCACTCAGTGAGGAGACGAGAGCCGCCCTCGAAGAACAATCCCGCGAGCAGAACACCAACCACCGGTTGCTGTCTGCACTGAATCGCATTCTGGCTCAGAAGGCGACCAAATCGTATAAAAGTCAGCGTGTCTGGCTGTTGATCCGCAATGCCCATCCACAGTGGAATGCACACGCCATCAGGCACCTGCGGCGGCACATCTGTGTGCCGCGCCATCATCCGTTCGAGCAGATCTGGATACTGGGAGATTTCGAGGGTAAATCCGGGATTGTGCGTCTGGATACTGACGCCTGAGTTACTGGAGTCGTTCCGTCAGAGTCTCAGCCAATGTCCCGGAGAGCTTCTGCGCCAGTGCTTCTGACGCCTTATGCAACGCGGTCTGCTGCATGCCTGATATGCCACGCGATGTGTCAGAGAAGGAGCTCAGAACCCGCCCCTGCGGGTCTCTCAGATTAACCCGGGCATTCGCGAACACGTAATAGTTACCTTCCTGCTGACGGCTATCCAGAACCGCGCTGACTTCAAAGGTCAGGTCCGGGACGCCAACGGTACTGAGGCGCAGGCCCTGCGCTGTCAGGGTTTCTGTTAAACCACCCCGCATGATTTTGGCACCGTCATCCATCAATACGAGACGGACGTTCAGATCTTTGACCGCTGCCAGAATACTGCGACGAAAATCCTGCATCTCTGTGCTGACCTGAGGGGTACGTCGGCTGATGGCGATCAGAGCGTACTGTTGGGCCAGCTTGTCGTGGCGTGCAAACAGCGTCAGTGCCGGCAGTTGCTGTTGCAGTCGCTCCAGCTTGCCTGTGCCGCTGACGGGTTGCTGAGACATCGTCTGCAGCTGGCTTTCGATGTCCTGCATCTGTGTCTGCAGTCGCGAGGTGGCAGCGACACGATCCAGGGATGCCAGCGCATAGGCATAACGGTTATCGACGTATGTATCGCGGATTTCCACCTCGTCGAGGGTAACGGTGGGAATACGGCTGCTGACGGCCTGCGATACGCTTTTCTGCAGGCTGGTTTCGCCGTTCAGGCTGTACTCGCTGGTGGTACTGCTGGTTTCTGCAGAAACCGTGACCTTAAGGCGGCTGACAAGATCGGCCCGGGCGAAATCGGAAGCCCGCTTCAGCGCCTGATCGGGATTACCATAAATTTCCATTGAGCCTACGCCGTAGGCCATTTTCTTATCATCCGGTGTGTCCGTGACCCAGCCGGGTAGTGCGGATGCCTGAATACGGTCGTCCGGAATAATCTCAGAATCATCAGAGGGCGTGGTGGCGAGGCCAGAACAGCCTGCCAGTAATACGGCAGAGCAGGAAGCAATTAAAAAGTTACAGCGGAAATGTCGGATCATCGGTGCCTTCCGGTCTGAATCGTCCTTTGCAGTGGCGAAAACAGCCACCCCGTGTTAATCAGAGGCGGCCTAGTGTACATGCATTACAACCCGGGTATCAGGTTAATAATGTGACAATCCGTAGCCTGAAGAATTCAGCCCGGAAGTGTGGCCCGGGTCTCAGAAACCGAACGAATCGCGCTTCTGATACTTCTGAATTTTCTTCTGGCCATTCCATACTTCGATGTTCGATTCCATGTCGATCAGCTTCATGTCCACCTGATAGAAGGTCACCCGCTTTTTGCCTTCTTCATCGACGATGCTGTTAATGGAACCAGAGAGTGCAAAATCAGCGGCCTTTTCCTGGCCCATCTGCTTCGCGTCTTTCGCGTTCAGCTCCTGATCACGACGTTCTTCCCGGAGAGAGTCGCGTTCTTCACCACCGGCAACAAAGCTGGCTTTGCCTGAACGGATGATGGCGCGCTTAATGTCGTTAACGAAGGTATCTACGGCAATATGCTCGTGGGACTTGTTACTGATGCGCTGAATGATAACGGTCGGACGACGGTTGTTCTGCAGTTCAAATTCACTTGCCCACGGGAACGACACCATGTCAGTGATCATTTCGTTGGCAACAAGCTCCGAGTCTTTAGCATTCCACTGATCTGACAGCGCGATCTCTTCGCTGGTATCAACGCGGGCCACTTTTGTGGTGCAGCCTGTGGTAATCAGAGCAGCGCCGATCATGGTCAGGGTGGCCAGTCTGGTCATAGTAGTGAGCATGGTTCAGTCCTTGGTTGGCAGTCGTCGGGTCGGTTTTGTCGATTCATCTTCGGTACGGCCTGCATTCTCGTCGTGTCCGGGCGCAGGCGCGGAAATTTCGTCAGGTGCAGCAGTCTGGTTGGCGGCAAGAGTTCGTACCTGCCAGAGTCTGATATCACCGGTCTGCAGCGATAACTCTGTCGTACGGCGGGTGCGCTGCCCGGCCTCCAGCGTCGAGTCCAGTGCCAGTGTGTAGTCTCCCGGATCAAGAAACAAGCGCCTGATGTGGACTTCTGCAGGCAGCAGAAGCCAGCTTCGGGTGTCGGCTGCATCTGTCAGTTGCGCCGCCAGTTTTCCTGCAAACGCCAGAAAACCTGAGCTGTCCCCCTGGCCAATCGCCATAGCTGTCATCGCTTTTACGGCCGACCTTGCCAGGGCGGCACGTATTTCCGGACCCGCCTGTTTCATCTGCTCCTGAATCGCCATCTGTTGTGGGCTCGCCGCGACAGAGAGGGGCAGGGTGACGCCGTTCGCCGTCACACGGCTGGCGCCATACGCCACCGGCTTACCATAATAAGGCACAGTGACGCGCAGAGAGTTCCCTATGGCACTGGTGAGGCCGATGCGTTCTGCCTCATCGTAAAGCGGACCGAGAAACAGGGTTTTACTGAAGAAATCGATACGGAAGTTACGGGTCGCATTGAGATAGTCGGCGACCAGCCCAAACACCATTTTGTCGGCGTAAAGCAGGTAAAACCAGTTCATCTGTTCCTGGCTGTACTCAAAAAAGTAAGGCTGCAACTGCAAGGCCCGAAGGTTGGGGTTGATGGCCAGTGACAGGTTGAGCTCTTTCTTGGGAGGGACCCGGCCCTTATGCTCCATCACCAGCACCTGAGCTTTGCCCCGGACCTGCTGCAACTCCTGCTGGCGTGCCTGCGACAGATGCCTGTCTGCGAAGATCTGCCACTCGCCACTGCTGAATCCACTCAGCTGCATCATCCGTACGGTGTCGAACCAGGCCTGTTCTTCCATTCCTTCGCCCAGGCGGAACTGCTCGGCGTAACCCTTGCCGTAACTTTCGGCCGCTTTCTGATAGCTGATCCGGGCATTGTCGTACTCGCCGTTCATTTCGAAGCTGATGCCCGTCAGATAGTGCGCCAGTGCATCGTCGCGGTAGGTGAGCGCATCCGCATCGACAAGATTCCCCATCAGCGCTGAGAACACATTCATCACCTTACTGAAGGTGCGTTCCTTATCGTCCTGCGCATTGTCGTAAGATCCCTCATTATTCTTCAGAGCCTGGAGGCGCAACAGCAGGCGACGGGATTCAATACGGGCGCCCTCGATGGCGTCCTGACGGGCATTGCCGGCAGGAAGGTTTCCGGCGATTGCGAGGTAATTCAGAGCTTTGTAGTAGTAGATAAGTACCCGCTCGTGCTCGTTGCCGGCGTAAGCGGCATTGCGGGGGTTGCTCATCAGAGACACCAGCGAGTCACTGATGCTGGTGGTCTGCAGACTTTCAACGATACGGGATGCGCGCTCAAGTAGCGTATTACTTGTGGCGTAATCGCCTTCGAGGTGGCGGATAACGCCGAGTTCGAGGTGATACAGGAGGCGGTCGCTGCCTTCCGGAGTCAGGCTTGCTTCAATTCTGCGTGCGGCCTCCGGGTAGTTTCCCTGCTCCACGCTGGTCAGCGCCTGTTCGATACCACTGCCATAAGTGGCACAACCACTCAGCTGCAGTAGCCCGGTCATCAGCAGAAAGAATGTCAGTATGCGTGGCTTCAAAACAGGTCTCCGTGACATACCCGGAGTGTAACCCAGATTAGGGGCGCTGCCATTGCTGAGCTGGAAGATTCAGATAAACAAACGGACAGGCTGGCTTCCTGCCAGACCTGTCCGCCGACGTCAGGTGCTGTGTTGATCGCTGTTTTCTGCAGTCTAGGTACAGTGTCGCGATATAACAAGACGATTTTTCGTAAAACGTGACCTGTTTATCCTGTATTTGTTAACGTAGCCACTCACTTTCAGAGGACGCGACGCATGTCTGGACAAAAAGCCCCCATCGTTCTGGTTGCCGGAACTTACTGCTACCCCGAAGTCTGGGACGATATGAAAGCCGAGTTCGAAGCCCGGGGGCATACGGTGTATGCGCCACCGCTGCGTCACCATGACCTCCCGCTTCTCGAGGGGGCATTGGCCATGAAAGACACCAGCCTGCTGGACTACCGCGATGATTTCATTGAACTGATCCGGACTCTGGAGCAGCCGCCTATCATTGTTGGTTGGTCGATGGGCGGCCTGATTGCCCAGCTGATTGCTCAGGAAGTGGAGCATGCGGGCCTGATGCTGCTCTCTCCTGCACCGGCAGCAGGCATGTTTGCCATGTATCCGACGATGTTAGCGACCTTTCAGCACCACTTTGCCCGTTGGGGATTCTGGCGCAAGCCGCTTATGCCCGAGTGGGAAACATTCCGCTGGAGTACCTGCCAGTTGCAGGATGAAGAGAAAATGCGTGACGCTTTCGTGCAGCTGAAGGCCGAGTCTGGCAAAGCCTACTTTGAAATGGCGCTCTGGTTTCTTGATAAAAAACGGGCCAGCAAAGTGTATCCAGAGCGGATCAAATCCCCTGTTCTTGTGGTCTCAGGTACCCAGGACCGCATTGTCCGTACACCGATAGGCCGTGCCACTGCCGACCGGTATGCTCAGGGTAAGTTTGTCGAGCTGTACAATATGGATCATATGCTGGTCACTGGCACGGGCCTGCCTCGGGTGATGCCAGAGTTTGACCGTTGGGTTGATGATCGTGGGCTCTGAGATCTGAAACAGAGGCTGGCATGGTGGCGGGTGTAGTAGCGGGCATAGTGGCGTCCTGTCACTACCGCCCGCTTAGTGCGGGTGCTGCGGGTACTGTAGCTAAGACAACAGTACCCTCAGAAGTTCATGATTATTTAGTGCTGGCCTTGTAACCAGGTACTATCACTGGATCCTGATCTGACTCAAGGGATAAGGGTCATTCTCGGAAGGAGACAGTTTCTGATAGGGGTGATCTCGATAAAGGTTGTAGCGATTCTCTACTGAAAGAGTGAATAAATAATATTCTGTTTCTGGGTATGGTAGGTCGCCCGTCCTTAGGTGATCAAGGAAACCATAGGCATTAAAAAGCTCTTCATAAACTTCAGGCGAGTTTCCGGTAAACAGATTGGGGAATGGCGTCGAATGAGCAACTGACTCTCCAGCTGGTGCCATGATGTAATCGGTAATAAATGGAATATTGGCTATCAGTCCTGATTCTGTAGTCTCAATTTCCACGTTCACCATGATTCTCTCATCGGCCCTGAAAAAGATAACAAAAGGGGATAGAGGCTCACTGTCAGATGTGTCCTCTCTGTACTTATAGTCCGTTGAATAAACACCGTTTGTACGTGAACTGTCAGTCATCACTGTGCTTAAAGATATAGTGTCTTCCTTTAAGTTCTCTCCGGTTATTTTTGCGCTGTAACTGACGAGCGGCAATTCTGTATTTATATTGCACTTTTCCTGAACCGGGGCAGATATCGTTAAAGTGATTTCTTCGGAGCTCTCCATCGTCAGTAGATCGTAGTAGCACCACTCGTTTCCTTCGACATCATAGAAATGTATGGTACGTCCGTAGGTGCCGTAGTCGGTAAAAACGCTTTTACTGTTGAAGTCCGGGTTCGTTGGGGTTGTCGAATTCGGGTGGTCACAACCAGACAGGCAGGCAGAAGACGCTACCGCAGTAAAAGCCAGTGCCAGTGATAATTTAGTCATAGTGCAGACCTTACTTCAGGATCAGTTGATAAATTTCTGTTCTTTCCTGTTCTACTGAGGATATTTCGGCGTAAAAGTCGTAAATATCGAAGTAGGGCGGATTGACTATCTCTTCATTCGGGCCTGCCCAGTCGTCGGGCAATATTCTGGTTGTTACCGTGTTGTCGTTGTTTTTGGTTGTTGTTTGTTTAAACGCTCCGAAGCATGAGACGCTGATTTCTGTATCCAGGTCGTCGTTGTCCGAAATGGACGCGGTATTACTGATTTTTATGCCTTGAAAACGTAGCGAATGCGCGATCAGATTGTCGGCATTGAAGCGCCCTTTGAAGCCTGCAGGATGTTGAAGAAATGCTCCGTGCCCGGACAGTTCTGCACCGTTAATATCGACTGTGAGTTTGCCGGTTTCGGTCTCAGTATCAGTGATGGGGTTGTAGTAGTAATTAATTCTTTCGTAACTCTCCGACCAGTCGTCCGGAGCCGTTGGTATGCCATCCTCTCTATCAAACGGGAGGCAGCTCAGGTCCAGAGGTATTGGTCGGGAATGGTCGTAGGTTGTGGTGTCCGTTTCGGAGTTATACTCGCTTGATGGCTCTATAACTGAATAGATCCGGCCAACAGTACTGACGGTGGTTTTGGTGGTATGGCCGTCGTAATCTACGGATTCATAGAAAGCATCGTCTTTGAAACTGAGTAGCCATACGCCGGTGTGGCGGTGGGTCTCAATACCTTCCGGCACGGGAGGCAGTGCGGCATCAAAGTCTTCGGAGTAGATGGGGTCAGCGATAGCTGCGTTGTACGCAATAGAGGTAAGACTGACCAGCGTGGCGGACACGATGCAGCGCAATGCCGAGATATGTGATTTATAGATACGTCTTGCAGAACAGGGCTTAGATAACTTCACAGGCGTCCATGTCTTGAGTCTGAGTTACCGGAAGGGTATCAGATTCCCTCCGGTAACATCAGTGCTCTCAAGAGCCAGGCTGAGCATTAACCTGCAGGGAAGTTTTAACTCTTAGGATCGTCCAGTCCCAGAATCTTCAGCGGTTTTACATCTTCATCTAACAACGCTTTGCCATTCACTGGTGTCACGCGGGTGGTCAGTTCAGTCGCCAGGCCGTCAGCCTGGGCAACTTCCGCTGCCTGCTCTGTGCTCGTCTGGCTGTAACCACAGCTTATGCATTCGCGGACTTCGTCGCCGTCGTCGTTGGAGTACATCACTGTGCGGTCCATTTCTGAGCACTTAGGGCAGACCGCGCCGGCAATAAAGCGGCGCGGGCGTTTTGGGGATGCTGGGGTGTCACTCATGCGACCTCCGGGATTTCAATGCCGGAATGACGCAGCAGCGGTTCTACCGATGGCTTGCGGCCACGGAAGGCTTCAAACAGTTCAGCAGCTTCACGGGAACCGCCCTGAGAGAGGATTTCTTTCAGGAAGCTTTCGCCGGTGGTTTTGTTGAAGATGCCTTCTTCTTCAAAGCGTGAATACGCATCGGCGCTCAGTACCTCGGCCCATTTATAGCTGTAGTAACCGGCCGCATATCCACCCGCGAAGATGTGGGTAAAGCCATGCTGGAAGCGGTTGAAATCCACGGTTGGTACCACGGTCACTTTTTCGCGCACTTCGCTCAGGATCTGGGCGGCTGTAACTGGGTTGCTGTCGCTGTATTCGCGGTGTAGGCGGAAGTCGAACAGGGCGAATTCGAGTTGGCGCATGGTCATCATGGCGCTCTGGAAGTTTTTCGCCGCGAGCAGCTTATCCAGCAGCTCCTGTGGCAGTGGTTCGCCGGTTTCATAGTGTCCCGACAGGAAGGCCAGCGCTTCCGGCTCGTAGCACCAGTTTTCCATAAACTGACTTGGCAGCTCGACCGCATCCCAGGCTACACCGTTAATACCGCTGACGGCGCTGACGTCGATCTCGGTCATCATATGGTGCAGGCCGTGACCAAACTCGTGGAACAGGGTGGTCATTTCGTCGTGGGTCAGCAGGGCAGGCGTATCTTCCACCGCCGGGCTGAAGTTACAGACCAGATAGGCAACCGGTAGCTGCACGCCGTCTTTGGTGGAGCGACGCACGCGGCAGTCGTCCATCCAGGCGCCGCCACGTTTTTTCGAGCGGGCGTATAAATCGAGATAGAAGGCCGCGATTTGTTTGCCGTCTTTGGTGACGTGGAAGAAGCGTGCATCCGGGTGGTAAGTATCGAACTCGTTCTGCTCTTCAAATTCAACGCCGTACAGGCGAGAGACCACTTCGAACATGCCTTTGATGACGGTATCAACCGGCAGATACGGGCGGATGTCTTCCTGAGAAATGCTGTAGCGTGCCTGACGCAGTTTTTCTGCGGCGAAGGTCACGTCCCAGGGTTTCAGGTCGGTCATGCCCAGTTCGTCGGCAGCGTAGGCTTTCAGCTCGCCAAATTCACGCTCAGCCTGTGGTTTGGCTTTGGCCGCCAGATCATTGAGGAAGTCGATGACCTCCTGGCCAGATTCCGCCATCTTGGTCGCCACTGAGTATTCTGCGTAGTTGTCGAAGCCCAGCAGAGTGGCGAGTTCATAGCGAAGCGCCAGAATGTCTTTCATGTTCTGGCTGTTATCGAATTCGCCGGCGTTCGGGCCGGTGTCTGAGGCGCGGGTGACGAAGGCGGTGTACAGTTCTTCGCGCAATTCGCGGTTGGTGCAGTAGCTCATGATCGGCATGTACGACGGGAAGTCGAGGGTGATCACGTAGCCTTCGAGTTCGCGTTGTTTGGCTTGTTGCGCAAGCAGACCTAAGCCCGACTCCGGTACGCCGTCGAGTTCTGAAACGTCGGTGATGTGCTTGGTCCATGCGGCGGTAGCATCCAGAACGTTCTCACTGAACTTACTGGTCAGGGCTGACAGCTTCTGCTGGATTTCGGCGTAACGCGCTTTTTTATCGGCGGGCAGATCAATGCCGGATAAACGGAAGTCACGCAGCGCATTATTGATCGCCGTCTTCTGAGGCACGCTCAGATTGTCGAATTCCGGACTGTTCTTCAGCGCGTCGTAGGCTTTGAACAGGTCTTCGTTCTGGCCGAACTCCGTCCAGTACTGGCTCAGCAACGGCAGACAGGCGTTGTAGGCTTCACGCAGCTCATCACTGTTAAGCACGCCATTGAGGTGGCCGACTGGCGACCAGGCTTTGCTCAGCTCATCGTGCCATTCGTCCATGGGCTCGATTAACGACTCCCATGTTGGTGTCGCTTCACCACTGGCGAACTTACCCAACAGCTCGCTGATGCGGGTGCGGTTGGTGTTCAGGTGCTCTTCCACCGCCGGCAGTACGTGCTCGGCGTTAATGTCAGAAAAAGGAGGTAGGGCGTGTTTCTGCAGAAGCGGGTTGGACATAAACAGCGGCTCCGTGAGCGGGGGAATTTCGTTAACGATGCTGTAAGTATTGGGGTTTGGGGGGGGATTTCAAGCGCGACCGTATGGGTTGTCTGTTGTTATTTCTTTCTACAATGCACTATGATGCATCAATAGTATGATTATTGGTGCGAAGCATCGGAGCTGGTATGTCGACGATCCGTAAAACCATTACCGTCACCGCGCCGCAGAGTGAGTGGATTAAGTCCCGCATCGCCAGCGGTGATTTTACGAATGACAGTGAGTACATCCGTGATCTGATCCGCCGTGATCAGGAGAGACTGGATGAAGTCGAGCGTGTGCGCAGGGCATTGGCTGAAGGTGAACGCTCGGGGCTCTCGGAAAAGAGCTTTGACGACATTTTAAACGCTGCCAGGGATAAGGTTGCCATTCATGAGAACGCTGCGGTTTACCAATCAGGCAGAGAGTGATCTTACTGACATCTATGAGTATGGAGTAAGGCAATTCGGCGTTCGCGCTGCTGAATCATACATGCAGATGTTGGGCGACAAGTTCGCGCAGATGACGGAGCTTCCAGAGCTGCTTCCTGTATTTAAGGGCATTGAATCAGATTACCGCAAAGCCGTCGTGCAGAAGCATGTCATCTGTTTCCGCAGCGGGCCTGACGAGGTTGTGGTTGTGCGCGTTATCGGACGGCAGACGACAGAGCAACTTTAAATACTATTTATGAGAGACCTTTCCAATGACCAGTAATCACCAGGATATTCGTACCTATCAGGGCATCACTCCGACATTGGGCGAACGGGTATTTGTAGATCGCACCGCGGTTGTCATCGGTGATGTTCATCTGGGAGAAGACTGTTCGGTCTGGCCCTTAGCAGTCATCCGTGGCGATATGCACCATATACGTATCGGTGCGCGCACTTCGGTTCAGGACGGGGCCGTATTGCATATCACTCATGCCTCCGACTACAACCCCGGCGGTTATCCGCTGATCATAGGAGACGATGTGACCATCGGCCATCAGGCGATGCTGCATGGCTGCACCATAGGAAGTCGCGTACTGATCGGTATGAAGTCGATGATTATGGACGGTGCCGTGGTAGAAGACGAAGTTATTGTCGCGGCGGGTGCGACAGTTTCTCCAGGCAAAGTACTTGAAAGTGGTTTTGTATATATGGGAACGCCTGCAAAAAAAGTGCGCCCTGTTACCGATAAAGAGCGCAGCTTTTTTACGTACGGAGCCGGCAACTATGTGCGTTTAAAAGATAAGCACATTGCCGAAGGTTATGATGCTAAATAATGTTTTATTTATTCAGCGTCCTTTTTTTTATTCTTGTCTTTGCCGCGGTGACTGAATTTCTTACTGGAGAATTCTTCTTCAGAAATTACGCCATCTGAGTTGGTGTCCATCTCGGCGAAAGAACCCAGGCCGCGCATGCCGCGCTTTTTCTTATCGTCGTCGTTCTGCTTTTCTGCACGTGCAGCCATCACTTCGTTCAATTCAATTTCGGTGATGCCGCCATCACCGTTCAGATCGAATTTTTCGAACGCAGACGATTTTCTGTCTTTATGATCGTCTGATGCCTGAGCCGGGAGCGCCACTGTTGCGGCCAGTGCGAGAGCAACACATCCTGTTTTTACGAAGGTTTTCATTGGTTAGATCCTTTTTACATGGGGTTATCTGAGAGCTGCAGTATATAGGGTGCGTGCAGCTCCGATAGTGAGGGTTGACCAATTCAAAGCCTTGCTGACGAATCTGAACAATCGCTGCCAATACGTGGCGTTATCAGCCCCGGGCGGGGCTGCGGACTGGGATCAGACGTTGTAATCGTCGTTTTTTGTTTCTTCGGCGAGGCGCTCTCTGACGGTATGCAGTGATGCCGCAATAATAGCCGTTGGGACGGCAATTAAACCTAACCCGGTGAGTAACACACCAAACGTAAACAGGCGCCCTGCGTGCGTTATCGGAACCATATCGCCGTAGCCAACTGTGGTCAGCGTCACGATGGCCCACCAGAGGGCATCGAACAATGACCTGTAGACCTCAGGCTGAGCTTCGTGTTCAAAATGATAAATTCCCACCGCCGCGAGGAAAATCATCACCATACTGGCAGCAAAAAAGAGCGTCAGTTCTTCCCAGGCGTCAGCCAGCGCCAGATAAAAGCGCCTCATGGCCGTCAGGTAGCGGGTGAGTTTAAGAATGCGCACGAGGCGGAACAGTGACAGAAGCCTCAGAGGTTGCAGGCCAAAGAGCATGACCAGGTAATAAGGCAGGATGGCGAGCAGGTCGATAACACCGTAGAAGCTGAATATATATTGTGTTTTCTTTTCTGCCCGGATCAACCGGATAAGGTACTCAAGGGTAAATACGGAGACAAATACGTGCTCTGACAGGTTCAGTATCCACAGCGTCGTCTCGTCTGGAGACGGCAGTGTGCCGACCGCGAAAGCGATCACAGAAGTAATAATTGCCAGAGCGATAATGAATTCAAACGGCTTGCTGAATCCGGGTGAGTTAAAGAAGGCCTGCAGCGAAGTCATATCCCTGTCCGTTATAAGGTCTTTCACAGTATAGTGAACTTTTGCCGCACTGAACGGGTTGAAACTGGGTTCCCTGGTCAGTGAGCTTTTTTTGCTTAACGGCCATAAAAACCGCTACTTATGTGTCAATTCCGGACACAAATTGATGATCTGGCGCTTGTGGTGTTATTGGTCGAGTGAAAAAATCGTAGTTAAGTGCACTGTTAACGACAAAATTATCAATAAGGCGTGCTTGTTCATCAACCTGACTATTTGTTATGTCAAATTACGACAAATGCAATGATTCAGTAAGGAAAAAGGCGCATATTCTTATCTGCCGCTAGTTATGTCTTCAGCGGTTTTGGGTGCAAAACTCTAATCAATCAGATAAGGAAAATCTTATGAAACTCCCTCTCCTCAAGGGCCGCCCTCTGGCTCTGGCGACATCTGCTCTGCTGACGGTTGCAGCTTCTCAGGCGTCTGCTTATGACTTCCAGAACGGCAATGCTCCGGTGGAACTGGTGATCTCTAATGTTGCTCCGGCGATCTTCCAGGATGTTTCTACTTCAGGTGGTGATGCGACGCTGGTTCTGCGTATTACTGCGCAGATCACGAATGCCTGGTTTGATGCTGCAGCGCCGTATCATCCAACGGCTGTTGGTGTGTATTCGCGTATCCCTAACCGCCCTGCGTCAGAGAGCGTTGATAACGAAAACATCAACATCGCGACTGTCTACGCTTCTTACCAGGTTCTGAAAACTCTGCTGCCACACCGCCTGAACGAGTGGCGTCAGATTCTCATCGATGCTGGCCTCGATCCAGACGACAACAGCACTGACCTGACGACGCCAGTCGGTATCGGTAACGTTGCCGGTGCGGCCGTGGTTGAAGGTCGTCTTAACGATGGTATGAACCAGGCCGGTTGGGTGAACCAGGATGTGCATCCGCAGCCGTACGCTGATTACACCGGTTACGAGCCAAAGAATACCGCCTATGAGCTGAAGCGTCCTTCCAAGTGGCAGCCAGATGTTCAGCGTAAGGGTGTTGGTCTGTACAAAGTTCAGCAGTTTGTGACTCCGCAATACTCCAACGTTGAACCTTATGCCTACGACGATCCACAGCAGTTCAGCGTGCCATGGCCGGCAAACAGCTTTGCACCCTTCAAGCACCTGTATAAGCAGCAGGCCGATGAAGTACTGGCAGCTTCTGCCAACCTGACTGAAGATCAGAAACTGAAAGCAGAGCTGTTCGACAACAAGATTCTGTCGCTGGGCTTCTCTGCAGTATTTGCGGCACAGTCCCGTGGTCTGTCACTGATGGAATTCATCCAGCTCGACTTCCTGACCAATATGGCGGCGTTTGATGCCGGTATCTTCGTATGGCAGGAAAAAATCGAATACGATGCCGTTCGTCCCTTCTCTGCAATTCGGCATATCTATGGCGACCAGCCAGTTGAAGGTTGGGGCGGCCCGGGTGCTGGCACAGTGACGATGCCTGCCAACCAATGGCGTGCATACATGGAAGAGGCGGATCACCCAGAGTATCCATCAGCGTCTTCCTGTTTCTGTGCGGCGCACTCTCAGTCTGCGCGGGTATTCCTGGGTGATGATCAGCTGGGCTTCCCGGTTGAGTATCCAGCAGGTTCGTCACGCATCGAGTCTGGCCTGACACCGGCAGCAGACACAACGATCGTGTTCGATACCTGGAGTGACTTCGAGCAGGATTGTGGTCAGAGCCGTGTATGGGCGGGCGTACACTTCCAGGCGGCGGTTGATGAGTCTCTGGCCTACTGTGGTGTCTTCGGTGACATGGCCTACAACTACATGCAGTCTCTGATTGATGGTACGGCACCGGTCCGTGGACCGAGCTCGCCACTGAAAGACCCATCAACGTTCGAGAAAAAGTGGTGGAAATAATCCGCGACAGATTTTGAACGTGAAGTAAGAAAACGGGGCCACTGGCCCCGTTTTTTGTTGCTGTGTTTTCAATTCGGCGAACAGTACTTAACGCATCAGCTCAGGTGCGAGCGCCTCCAGCGTGCTGGTTCGCATCAGCTCGGTGGCGATGCTGTCGTCGATATCATGAAGATCGACGACTCCCATCACTTCGTCGTAATCCATGTCGATGAATGCCGTCGTCTCCAGCATAAGTGAGTACTGACTGTCTGGTAGCACCGCATCGGTGATGCCGGCAGGCAGTGAGGGCAGAGTCACTGAAGTTTCGCCTGCAGGCAGGTGGATCGCCCAGGCCGTCTGGTAGCCGGCACTTGCCTGAGAGGTTTTCAATCGCAGTGTCGTCAGGTCGCTGTAGCCATTAATACGGTCACGCACCGGCGTCCAGCTGATTGTCGGGTTGTCACTGCTGTCGTTCTGGCTTTCCATGATTGGACGATAGGCAATGCCGCTCGCCACGGAAAATTCAGCAATGTCACCGCTGCGGTCAAGCACATCACCGGGCTGCCAGTACTCCCAGGTTTCGGTATATGCCACGCTTGCCAGTCGGGTTTCTGGCAGGTCTATGTCTGCACCGGGCAGTTGCACAGGCGAGCCCAGTGTCAGGAAACCACCCAGGTTGACCAGCCCATTGCCGGATACTGCGACCGTCACCAGATCGGTCGCGGTGAAGCTGATGGACAGCTGTTCGCGATCAGCGACGATCGGATTTTCGCCTGAAGGAATGGTGGTGAAGGTCTGGCTACCCAGATCTTCTGCGCTGGTCACCACGCCGCTCTCGACTTTGAAAGCCCACAGATTTCCAGTGACTTCCGTGCCAACCGGAACATCGAAGTAGAGATCTTCGTAGTAATAGTTGGCTTCGTAGGAGGTCAGGAAGAAGCGATCAACCTCGTGCACAGGCCGATGGTTATCGTCGAGCAGCGCCAGTACATAGCTTTCGCCGGTATCGTTATAGAAAGGTACGTAAGAGCGATCCGCTGCTACGCCAAGCTGGTCAAGCTCAGAGTACAGTGTGACATCCTGCCCCGGAGCAACGCAGTAGAAGCTCTCGTAACCGTAGCCGTCATTGAATACGTGCACATTCTGAGTGCCCGACAGCCCCGTGAATGAAGCCATGCCAGACGCATCCGTTGTGAGCGTGGCGTCATTGTCGTTCAGCATTACGATAGCCCCTGCGATTGCTGCGCCATTGGCGTCGCGCACCATCACAGAGATATCTCCGCTACCAGCAACGACATCCGCACATGTGGCCGGGATAAAGCCTGCGTTTGATGCCAGCAGCTCAGTGCCATAATCGAGAAGATAGATTGCACTGACGATGTAGCGGTCGTCTGTCGTATTCCAGATGCCATCACTGCCCCAGTATTCACTGGCGGACATCACCAGCTCGCCGGCCGCGTTGTACTCACTGAGCGAGTAATAACTGAAATCATCGTCCGTTTTCCAGATACCGTCTGCGCCGGGGCTGTAGGCGCTGCTTTCGCGCACAATCAGGCCGTCAGAATTCCGCTCTGTGTAGGCGACATTGGTGATCTCTCCCGCAGCATCGAACCCGGTGGTAAACAGCGGGTTGCCGTAAGCGTCTTCTTCTATCTCACGATAGCCCGTCAGGTCGAAGGTGCCTGCGTCATTCCGCTGGAAGTCTTCCAGACGGTACGATGTTGGCGAGAGCTCACTGTATTGGGTGTAAAACAGCAGGGTATCGCTGGTGTCGTAACGCTCATATACGGTGAGGCGGCTGCCGCTGAAGGTCTCAACGATGTAACCACTGAGCACATCGTCATCCGTAAACCATTCGGCATCCGGCCCCGGCTGGTTGTACTGGTTATAGCCTGTGTCTGTGGCTGTCGAATATGGCCATGGCAGAGTGTCATCTGCGGTCAGAGGTACGCCGTCAGTGCCAAAGTCAGCGGCATACAGTCCCAGGCTGTTTGAGAAGTCTGCCGAGTACACGGTATAGCGATAGATCTGGCTGTCACTGAATGCAGGATCGTTAGGAGCTCGCGCGGGGTCATAGTAAAACTGCTTGAGAACCCGCCCTTCGGCATCGCGCTCGTACTTCCAGTAGTTGTAGGAGGCCGTCGGCAGATCGTCCGACGTAAACCACAGGCCGTCCGTTCCTTTGCTGCTGAAATCCGCACGCTCAAGCTCGTTGTTGGCGTCGTCATACATCCGGTAGCTGTAACCATAGATATTGTCGTCGCCGCTCAGCCATTTACCATCCGGCCCCATGCCGTTCACCCGTGCGCTGATGCTGACGATGCCGGCATCGGTGTCTGAGGTGAATGACAGGGTGCCGCTGGCGAAATCGTCAGCGGTGAACCACTCGCCATCCAGGCCGATGCCGGTATGGTTGGCGATGATCAGCAGGTCGCCGTCGTCGTTATAACCGTAGTAGCCATAGCCACTGACGTTGTCGTCGCTGGTAAACCACACGCTGTCGCTGCCGGCCAGGTTATATGTCGCTGAGTACAGCGGCTGATAGTTGTCTCCCAGGCGTTGCTGTACGTGGGTCTGTACCCGGTCGTCAGCGGTAAACCATTCGCCGTCCGCGCCTTCGCCATTAAAGACCGCCGTGACCGTCTGAGGAATACTCACATCGGTGGAGATCAGGGTGTAGTTGTCAACGGCATCGTCGCTGGTAAACCAGAGGTTATCCGGGCCACTACTGTCGTAGGTAACGACCTGCCCCCGGTTCCCCTCGCCATCGATCACCATGACCTGATAACCCATGCGACAGCCCGGGTAGTCGTCTGCGGTAAAGGCGATGCCGTCGTCACCAGGGTTCAGACACGGCAACACCAGAACAGCGCCTTCGCTGGCCCCTTCAAATTCCAGTAACGCGTTTTGCGGAATCATCACGGCACCGCCATTGCCTGCGGCAACGTCGTCCTCGGTGTACCACTGACCATCCGCGCCGGGGTGATCAAAGCCGTACGAGACGCCCAGGTAGCCGAATGGCGAAATGCTGTAGCTGATGATGTAGTCATCGTGAGTGTCAGCGACGCCGTCGATTCCCATGCTCACTTGGGTGATTCTTACCCAGTCATGCGTCGGGGTTGCTTCCGTGATGTCATAGCTGGTGCCAGTAGAAATACTGGTCACCGTGCTGGTGAGCCCGGCAGGCACAGGTGCAAATATCGCGTCCTGTTGTTGTGCCGCCAGCTGAGCGTACAGGCTGGCGATATTGCTGGATGGATCAAGAGGAGAAACGTCCGGGGCGATAGGGGTAAAGCCAGCGGGCAACTCAGGGTCCAGATTCAGCGTTGAGAAGTCGTAAAGCGCTTCACCCGGTGCCGGTGGTGGTGTGACCACCTCGTCCTCACAGGTGATAGATACGTTGCTGACGTCCGCGTTGAGCGTGCCGCTGCCGTTGCTCACGCTGCAGGTCTGGACCGTTGGTGATGAGTTGATGCTGACAGCCCAGGTACTGCCACTGACCATCGCGCCGGTAAAGGTCACCGCTCCATTGGTTGCGCTACCGTCGTTATGGAAGGCGCCGTCTTTGCGTAGCTCCCAGGTCACCGGGCCTGATGCCCCTGCCACTGTCCCACTGATGCTGTAATTGGTGGGGCCGACGACAATATCTGCACAGGTAATAGCCACGTTATCGACATCAGCCGACAGTGTGCCATTGCCGTCCGTAACCAGGCAGGTCTGACCCGCGGGCGCGGTGTTGATGACGACGCTCCAGTTGCTGCCTTCCCCGATGCCAGCAGCGGGCGAAAAGACGACGGTGCCGTTGCTGTCACCACCATCGCGGACGATGCTGCCGGCAACGCGGGTTTCCCAGATCACAGTGCCGGTCGCCCCTGAAATCGTCCCTGAAATACTGAACATTTCAGCCGGTGGCGGTGCGGGCAGATTCGCCAGATTGCCGTCTCTGATCAGAGTGACCAGAGCGTCGTAACCGTCGATGGCCGGATCATTGTCAATGGCGTCACCGATGTCGTCGAGTAGCCCGTCCCAGCCGGTACCATCGGCAACGAACGGTGTGGTCATAGGATTGCCGGCTGCCGGAATATCGAAGCCTTTGGCGGCGAACGAATTCAACAGACTGGTTGAAGCTGTGCTGGTGTCCACGGGCGTGCCATCAAAATTCGCGAACCAGTCCGCCGGTGTCTGCCCCGTTGCCGACGCCATAATCATATCGGTGAGCGGAGTGATATTCACCGTCCCTGCGGTGGTGGCGTAACTGTGCAGCGTCACGGGAGGATTGCCGCCAGTCACCTGTAACGCACAGGGCATCGCCCCGTTTGTGACTTCGCCCGACCAGTTACCGTTGGCATCCGTGGTGACCGCTTCCGTGAAGCCCGTTCCATCAGAACATATTGCCGTGACAGTGCCATCGGTAATGGCAGCGCCGATCGCCGCGGTACCCGAGAGTGACTCGGTCGTGGCAGGTGCCTGAGGTGTGGGTGTGACCGGTGTGGGCTCATCCGAGCCTGAACCAGAAGAACCGCTGCAGCCTGCCAGCAGGAAGGTTCCGAACAGCGTGCCGAGCAGCAGGCGATGCCTGAAGTGAGTATCCATATTGCGCCCCGGGAGTTTAGTGATTGTCCCGGGCACGATAGAGAGTCGGTGCTTGCGCGAGTACCCCGTATTTAAGGGGTTACCGCCAGTGGAGTGGTCAGAATGACCGACCATTCGTAACCCTGGCTTGTTTTGTCACAGGATACGTCAGCAGTGCCGCCCGTGCGTTGCATCCTCTCCTGCAGGTTACGCAACCCCATGCCTTGTCCGGCAGAGCGCTCAAGGGCACCTTCTTCGCACAGGTTGGTGATCCTGAGCTGCAGCTGGTCGCCTTCCTCTTTCACTGTGACAGACACAGGGCCACCACTGCGATACCGGATGGCGTTACTGAGGGCCTCCCTCAGGGCCATACTGACCTGCGATACGGCGACCGCGCTCAGCTCACCGTCACTGGCGGCAGAGTGCCAGGTCAGCGGGATGTTATGGTCCTGGCAGCGCAGGTCCGCTTCAGCCTGCCACTGATGCAGAACACGGGACACCGGGCTACCGGAAGTCGCATTGTTCTGAAGCAAAGTGCGCAGGTCCTGAATTGCTTCTTTGACCAGCGGTCGGTCATCGGGTTGGGCACGGTGCAGAAGACGCAGTAATTTGGCGCCCAGATCATCGTGCAGGTCCTGTCGGATGCGGGCCCGCTCTTCCTGCGCGCCTTCGGCCCGGGCGGCGAGACTTCGCTGCACCAGCTCGTTCAGAGCCAGCACCAGTTCCCCGATACGCAGGTCGGATTCGCGGAAGGTGCGCCGCCCCTCAGCCGGGTGGCTGAGAACAAAGGCCTGACCTTTGCCATTCGCGAGGCGCAGGGTGTTATTGCCTGCCTCCAGAGTGTGGAGGTCGGAATCGTGAGCCTGAAGCTCGACCGAAAGTGGAGAAAAGACAGCTTTCAGGGCGTTGATCACGCTCGTGCTTCTGGTCACGCCATCCGCAGACTGGTGCGCACGCAGCAGCTCAGGTAGCGAGCGGGTCAGCCAGTCCTGCAGCTGATCATCACGACGCATAAAAAAGCGCCGCCAGAGCATCTGCCTGACCGGGAAATACAACCAGCCGATGACGGCAAGTGAAACGGCCAGTGTTGTTGTCTGCGACAGGCCGATCGCCGAGGCTATCGCAACGTCCGCCAGCAGGACGGCCATGCCGCCCAGAAACCAACCCCAGAGTTTGTAAGACCAGCGCTCGATGTCGAACATCTGATGACGGGTGACGGCGATCATCATGCCGGCGTAAACAAACACAAAACTGGCGATCATGACGCTTTGCGGCACGTCCGTGTAGAGCTTTAACACCGCAGGGATGGTTGTGGCGGTCATAAACAGCAGAATCCAGCGCAGCGCCGCCCGGTTCTTCGGGTTGTCGGCGTTGTTTCTGAATTGCTGCACCATGCCGAAAACAGCGATGGCAAGAATGCAGGTGAAGGGCAGATAAACACTCAGTGCCAGCTCGTCAAACACCTGGAAGACAGCGAGCTGACTCGTCAGCAGTGGCAGGACTAACAGCAGATAACTGGTGCGGACCGACACCAGCGCTTTGGGATAATTCCACAAGAGCACGCTCAGTCCGCCCATAAACAGATTGGTTCCGAGCAGATTGACCAGAGACAGGGGCTGAAACAGGTCGCTGGCAATAAACAGATTGCGGGAACTGTAAATACCCGCGCTGGTGGCCAGCAGGAAATACCCGACGCCGGTCAGGATAAAGCCTGCTTTCGCAAGGGTGACCTGGCCGGGCAGCCAGACCAGTGTGCACAACAACAGACCGACAAAGGCCGCACTGACCTGAATCCAGAAGTCGGTCGGCAGATCACTCAGCGTCCTGCTTCTGGCCGTCAGGCGATAACTTGCTGTCGTAGTTTCTGCCGTAGTTTCTGTCGTGGTTTCAACCACCAGGACATCAGCCGTCAGCGCCTGAGTCAGTAGCTGGATATCAGCGAACAGCCGGTTCAGCTCGGGGTAAGTTTCGATGACATCCGGCTCGTCGATGGCAAGCTCGGGATAAGCTTTCAGATAGCCGAGCGGCCAGTGAAACGCGACGACCTCAACGGCTGGTCCATTATTGTCAGGTTCGACCAGCAGAGACTCGGGAGTGTGGATAAAGCGCGCATCCGTGGTCGGAAGCGACAGAGCAATGCCGAAAATTAACAGGGTCATCAATACCGGTACGGCAATACCAATAAAAATACGTGACCTGACTGAGTTCATTGGTCTCCTTACCTGACGCTTATGGCAGCCAGACCCCCATTTCGTGGGGGTTAATCTGTCTGGGGCTCTGTGGCATTGTGGGATTGGAATTAACGGCTGGCAATAGGGCGAAACGGGACGACATCATGAAAACCATGCTGATCATTGAGGATATTCCGGAAGTCGGAGACTGGCTTCAGCAGCAGTCGGGCCGGGTGTTCCCTCAAGCTGTCCAGCATCGGGCGGCCTCTGTTGCTGAAGCCTGTGCCCGTCTCTCGTATCTGTCTCCCGACCTGGCGCTGATTGATCTTGGCTTGCCCGACGGCGACGGGCTGAGTGTGCTGCGAACACTGAAACGCGATCACCCTCAGACCTGTTGTGTGGTGACCACCATTTTTGATGATGCCGGGCACCTGTTCCCGGCACTGCGGGCGGGTGCAGACGGCTACCTGCTGAAAGACGATGACGAGCAGGAGTTCACCGCGGCACTGTCCGGAATCGTGGATGGCCGGCCTCCCTTGTCACCCTCCATCGCCAACATGATGCTCCGGCATTTTCAGCAGACCGCACAGCAGATGGCGCAACAGGAAATCACCCTCACCAGTCGGGAAGAAGACATGCTGGTGCTGGTTGCCAATGGCTACAGTGTGAAAAATGCCGCAGAGTCACTCGGGATTTCCGTGCATACGGCTTCCGGGTATCTGAAAAACCTGTACCAGAAACTTCAGGTGACAAATCGGGCAGAGGCCGCGCTGAAGGCCGTCAATCTTGGTCTTATTAATCCCGCCGATACGCTCTGACCCCCTGTTTGCGGGGTATCCGTCAGACCATTTCCGCCAGAGACTGTGCTCCTGATTTATTAAGGAGCTGATCATGAAGAAAACTCTTGCCTCTGTGTGTACTGCCGTCTTTCTGATTGCCGGTGCGGGTGCCCTGACAGGGTGCGCCTCGCTGATGGGAGGTGGTGAAAAAGAAGTCCGCCTGTGGACTAAAAACGAAGATTCACTCGCCGGTAAAAAAGATGTCTATGTCGGACACGTGGCCGTGGTCTTTCAGACCGAAGACAAAGGGTCAGCCAAGGCTGAGAGCCCTATGTTCAGCCGCCATAACCGTGGCGACTACGCCAATATGACTGTGGTCGCGAAACTGAATGGCGTGCCCGAGTCCACCATGCAGGAAATCGCCGACAATGCCCGCGCGCAACTGGTCGCGCAGCTGCAAGCCCGCGGTTTTAATGTGCTGAATTACAGTGATCTGACCCGGCACAATAAGTGGGATGACGGTGCCGTTGAGTCGCCTTATCGCCCATCAGGTATCGGCAGTTTTCTGCGTAACGAAGACAGCAGCAGCCTGATGTTTGCGCCGACGGGCATGCAGCTGTTTGCGGGTGGTCAGACCAAACTCTGGCATCTGAACAATATTGCGGACGATCTGGAAGTCCCGGTGATCACCGCTGAATACACCATTCATTTCGCTTACTTCGGCAGCGAGGCCGATCGTACGGTCGATTACATGACGCCGACCCTGTCAGGGCGTCCGACTCAGACACTGACTGCCAGCGTTGAAATGGGGCAGGGGATTTCAGTCGCGCCATATTCGGGGATTTCATACTCCCTCGATGCGGCGGGTTCTTTCAGTGATAATGGCTCGATCAAACTGCGCGATCCTGTCGTGGTGGCCGGCACATACGGTACGAACGAAGACACCACCTCCGGTGGCCGCAAAGCGGCGAATGCGTTGAGTTCTTTTCTTGGTATGTTCAGCGGTAAATCGAGCAAGGTGACCGAATTCACCATTAATGCGAACCCCGACCATTACAAAGCGGGCGCTGAGATGGCCATCGAAGCTGCAAACGAAAAACTCTTCGCGGCGCTCGAACTGAACTGATCTTCCTGATCATCTTGCTCTGAGGCAGAATACGCGCCTGTGTATTCTGCCCGGAGCCACTGTGTCCCGACCCGCCCCGATCCATGCTGTCAAAGCGCTGCGCCTGCAGGAGCTGGCACAGTCACGTCGCGAGTTTCTTGCCCGGGGGTGTCGTGTCAGTCGCTGCGAGGATTGTCTGCTCGCCCAACCTCAGTGTATCTGTTCCGAACGTCCTCAGGCCCGTCAGGGGCTCGGAGTGTGCCTGCTGTATTACAAAGGTGAAGTGTACAAGCCCAGCAATACCGGGCGCCTGATGGCTGATGTGGTGGAGAATACACACGCTTTTCTCTGGAACCGCACTCAGCCGGACGCCGCCATGCTGACGCTGATCCGCGATCCCGGATACGCTCCGTTACTGGTGTTCCCGTACGAATACGCCGAGCACACCCGGCATATGCGCAGTGACGATGTGCTGAATGCATACCTTGGTGGCCGAACGCCTCTGCTGATTTTTCTCGATGGTACCTGGCGCGAAGCCCGGAAAATGTTCCGCAGTCACTGGCTGGCCGATATTCCGGTCATTGCCGTAGAGCCTCAGCAGGCGTCGCAGTATCAGCTCCGCGAGGCCGCGCACGATCATCAGCTCGGCACGGCCGAAGTGGCTGTACCTCTTTTGCAGCGGCTTGGTCAGCCGGAAATGGCTGGGGCTCTGGACGCGTGGTTTGCGCTTTTCCGCGAGCGGTATCTTGCCGGAAAAGCCAGACACTATCCGCAGACAGACAGCGCGCAGGGCGAAGACTGACAAGCGCCGCGCCTGCGGGTACAATCGCTTTTTTTCAACCAGCCACAAGAAGCAATTCCTATGGGCCGCGCGTATCAGAACCGTAAAGAATCCATGGCCAAAACGGCCGCTGCAAAAACCAAGGTCTACTCCAAGTATGGCCGTGAGATCTATGTAAGTGCCAAGGCCGGTGGTACCGATCCGGCCGGTAACCTGGCTCTGCGCTCGCTGATCGACCGTGCAAAGAAGGATCAGGTGCCTTCTCACGTGATCGAGAAAGCCATTGATAAGGCTGCTGGTGGTGCTGGTGAAGACTTCGTACCGGCCCTGTATGAAGGTATTGGCCCTGGCGGTGCGATGGTGCTGATCAGCGCTCTGACCGATAACAGTAACCGTACCTTCGGCGAAATCCGTGGTGTGTTCTCTAAGTGCAAAGCGAAACTGGGCTCACAGGGTTCTGTGTCGCACATGTTCGACCACCGCGCTATGTTCGTATTTGCCGGTGACGACGAAGAACAGGCGCTGGAAGCACTGATGATGGCGGACGTTGATGTGTCTGACATCGAATGCGAAGACGGCATGATCACCGTACTCGTACCGCCAACAGAATTCTTCAAAACCAAAACCGCACTGCAGGAAATGAACCCTGAGATCGATTTTGAAGTGGAAGAAATCACCTACCTGCCAACCATGGAGCACCCGCTGTCTGGTGATGATGCCGAGCAGTTCGAACGCTTCGCTGCGTTGATGAATGACCTCGACGACGTGCAGGAAATCTACCACAACGGCGTATTCGAATAAGATGCGCAGTCTGTGGTGACGATAACGGGAGCTTCGGCTCCCGTTTTTATTTGCCATCTCATGCCATCAGTCGCGTTGTCACGCTTCTGAAATAATTATCAGTCAGTCTGCGCCACCAGAATCTAACAACTGGTGATCACAATGAAAAAGACTCTGCTGGTTTCTGCCATCTCCGCCGCGACTCTGGTGGGCTGCGGTGGTGACGACAATAAAGACCGTCCATACAAAGCACTGCGGGATCTCGATCTGGCGTGCGTTGCTGTCACTCGTGCTGAAGACGAGAATTACACAGGGGCTCTGACGCTGTCTGTGGTAGATACCTACGTTTCAGGGAATGATTTCGACACGGCTTCGGCAGAAATCGTATCGTACGACGCCTGTTCCGATCGTCTGTATGTGGTAAACGCCGAAGATCAGACCGTAGATGTACTTGCGCTGGCTACGACGACCAGTGCGCCTACGAAAGAAAGCACCATCGACCTCGCCGCTGCCGCCTCGGCGGCGGGCATTGAGATTGGCGCTGCTAACAGTGTGTCAGCACGACAGGGCCTGGTGGCCGTCGCGATTGAAGCGGCTACGAAACAGGACGCGGGTCTCATTGCTCTCTATCGCTCAGACACTCTTGAACTCTTGGGCACTTACACTGCCGGTGCTCTGCCAGACATGGTGGCCCTCTCTGATGATGCCCGTTATATCCTCAGCGCGAACGAAGGCGAACCAAACGGCGATTACAGCCGCGACCCGGAAGGCTCGGTCACTATCGTTGACCTGAAAAAAGGCTTTGGCGCAGATGACGCCGTGGTCTCACAGGTCACCTTCACTGATTTCAATACCGATGGCAGCCGTGCGGCAGAGATGCCCGCCGGTGTCCGCCTGGCAGGCCCTGAAGGCACCACAGTCGCACAGGACCTTGAGCCAGAATATCTGACGCTCGATAAGGATGCGGACACTGCCTGGGTCGCGCTGCAGGAGAACAACGCCTTCGCGATTATTGATGTGAAAAACGCGCAGGTAACTTCCTTTGTTGCCCTGGGGACTAAATCATGGGCAGAAGCAGAGCTGGATGCTTCTAACAAAGATGACCTCGCGGGTAACTTCGCCAGCTACAGCCAGCTGGTCGGACTCTACATGCCAGACACGATCGCCAGCATCGAGATCGATGGTGAGACCTACATCCTCTCTGCAAACGAGGGCGATGGCCGCGAATATATCTACGAAACCACTCAACAGGCTTGTGATAACGCAGGCCACACCTGGGATGGCGACGACTTCGCACCGGGCGGGGACGACGAAGACGCAGACGCTTACGCTAATGAAGAAGATGACTGCATCTCGTTTACTGACGAAACTCGCGGCGGCAAAATTTACGACCTGGTGGATGCTGCTCACCCATTGAAAGACGCTTTGGATGATGACGGCCAGCTGAAACGCCTCAAAGTCATCAATGACTTCGACAGTTACGCCGCGGATGCACCTGTAATCAGTTACGGTGCCCGTTCGTTCTCTGTCTGGAATGCTCAGGGCCAGCTGGTGTCAGACAGTGGCGATACGATCGCTGAGAAAGTGTACGAGGCCGACGCCGATAACTTTAACTCCACCAACGACGAAAACGGTTCGGCGGATGACCGCTCTGATGATAAAGGTACTGAGCCCGAAGCCATCGAGGTTGCTCAGATCGGCGACCGTTACTTCGCTTTCGTCGGTCTGGAGCGCCAGGGTGGTGTGATGGTGTTCGATATCACTGACCCGGCTGCGCCTGTCTATCAGAGCTACCTGAATAACCGCGATTTCGCTGCCGGTGTGTGCGAGACAGTGGATGGTACCGAATGTGATGACGATACCTACAACACGGCTGCGGGAGACCTGGGGCCAGAATCCATCGATTACTTCACCCGCGAAGGCGCGCACTTTATCGCCGTGGGCAATGAAGTCAGTGGTACGACTACGGTTTATCGCATCAACTTCGAATAATCTCCCCCGGGGTTATTCGTGTGTTGTGCAGCCCGGCTTTGGCCGGGCTTTTTTATGGCTGGCGGAATACCAGCGTTGCACGGAAGCCACCTTCCTCCCGGTTTTCCAGCAGGAGTTCTGCTCCCATGTGAGCACAGACGCGCTGGACAATCGACAGCCCCAGACCGGAACCGGGTACTTCCTGTCCGGCGAGACGGAAAAAGCGCTCATGCAACTGTGACAGCGCGTCGGCGCGGACGCCCGGCCCCTGATCTTCTACAGTGATCCGTATCGTGTGGTCGTCGCTGATCAGCGTCACCGTTATTTCGCTGTGTGCGGGACTGTATCGAATCGCGTTTTCCACCAGATTCCGCAGGGCAACATCAAGCAGGACAGGATGAAACACCCACTCCGTTACCTGCTCAGTACCACAAACAACCAGCTCAATATGCTTACGGGCTGCTTCGGGCCAGACTTCCGCCAGTGTCAGACGGATCTGTTCGCAGATGTCCTGTGGCTCAAGCTCTTCAGTTGGTCGCTGATTCTGATCCAGCGACGCCAGCATCAGTAATTGTTCAACAACCCGGTGACTGCGTGACACACTGGCCTCCAGCGCTTTCAGCTCTTGTCGGGTGTTATCGTCGTGAGGCTGATCAAGCAAGGTTTGCGTGCGCAGCTTCATCACCGCCAGTGGTGTGCGCAGCTCGTGTGCTGCGTCAGCAACGAAGCGTTTTTCCCGTGCCAGACCATCTTCAATCTTAATAAATAACAGATTGATACTGTTAACGACGGCAGCCAGCTCACGGGTCTGGCCGGGTAGCTCCAGTGGCGCAAGATTGTTGGCATCTCGATGTTTCAGTAGCTGACGAAGCCTGGCCAGAGGTGCCAGCCCGAAATTGATCGATGAAATCGCAAGAATTGAAGCAATAATCAGTGCCAGTGCACCTGAGGCAATAAATACGGCAACCAGTGATTGGCTTAACTCATCGCGTGCAGTGGGAATTTCGCCAACCAACAGCCAGGCATCAGCTTCATGCAGGGCGGTGACATAGACAATCCACTCACTACCGGCCTGCTCGTGGTAATAAAAGCCCTGACGTAGCGGAGCCAGGGCGAAATCGGGTGCCTGGGACGAGCGGAAAAGCATATCGTCACCATGATGGTCCCACACCTGGAGAAGAATTTTCTTTTCGTAAGTCTGTAGTTCAGAAGGCATTTCTTCGTTGTCGCGAAGCGTTTCTTCCAATGCCTGGCCAATGCGCCCGGCGTCTTCGACCAGACTTTTCTGATTGAGAAGACCCTTAATGATTCGGGCCGTCGACAGCAGTTCGGCATCGAAAACCTCATCAACTTCGTGGCGGG
>Ga0208830_1000040_pt1 | contig 77846 bp, 66 predicted proteins | sample DeeseametaMP2634_FD_184169 | JGI IMG/M metagenome (GOLD analysis project Ga0208830, IMG submission 184169) | Marine microbial communities from the Deep Atlantic Ocean - MP2634 (SPAdes) | ecosystem: Environmental > Aquatic > Marine > Oceanic | place: Northeast of Antigua and Barbuda, North... | reverse complement strand
TGGCTTACAGCATCTGACGCTGGAACCTGCCGAAAGTGGTATCGATCTGCCCGGCAGTGCCACAGGCATAGAACTGATTGGCGGCCTGCACTTTATTTTCTCACCCAACGTTTTCGGACGCATACAGGCCAGCCGCAACGAAGCATTTAACGACGACCTGCGAATATCACAATACCAGCTCATCCTTGGTTACCGCTTTGGCCACCCACCAGTGCAACGTCAGACAACAGTCATGCCAGCCCCTGAGCCCGTAGTTGTGGAGCCTGCCATTGAACAACAACCTGTGCCCATCATCGAGCCAGAAGTCATAATTCTTCCGCCAGATCACGACAACGATGGTGTCGCTACAGCGTCAGATCAATGTCCGGATACTCCGCCAGGAATGATGGTCAACAGCGTTGGCTGCTCTCCATTTGATCTCGCTCTGACCGGCATCACCTTCGAAACAAACTCAGCCCGACTGACGGAGGACAGTAAAGCGATACTCGATGGGATCGCGTCTGACCTGCGACCATTCCCTGAGCTTAAGATTGAAATCCAGGCGCACACGGACGATCGGGGTTCGGCTCAATACAACCTGCGCCTCAGCCAGTTAAGGGCCGAATCTGTACGTAACTACCTGATCCGCAAAGGACTGAAATCGGCCAATCTGATCGCTCGTGGATACGGTGAAACAGCGCCGAAATATGACAACAATACGGTTGAAGGCCGGGCTCAGAACCGTCGGGTCGAGCTGCATTTTCTCGCCTCCGACAGTCAGTAAAATGACTGCTTCACGCGATGATTTTCCGTCAGAAAACCATCGCTTTCTTTACGGAATGTAATTTTCTACTCATCACCGGCCTGACTTTCCCGCAACTTACAAAAATATGACCTCAGAGGAAAACCAAGTGACTACTCTGAGCGTATAGGTATGGAAAAACCAACCATTACGCTCAGGTAATAGCTAACATGAAAGCTCTGCAAATCTGTACTCTGACCGCCCTACTGGCCCCGTTACAGCTACTGATTGCCCCTAATTCCTACGCCGGCACTCCCATGGTGTTTAACGGCAACCCCACGGTATCAGGTAACGGTACTGCAGGAACAACCGCCCTATGGGAAGACGTAGCGGAGCTTAATGGCCAGTCGGTCGATGTCGTATTACGCGTGGTCAGTGTTACATCGGGCGCCACGGTAGATTTCTTCACCGCCAATGACGATGCCCGCGCCCGGGTGGAATACGGCACAGCAAGCGGCATCGTGTTCGCCACCGTTAACTATGAATTTTTCGTTGCCAATACCTTTGGTACGGGCTCTGAAGAGCGCATCACGATTATTCCCTCTGCCGTCTATAAAGACATCGACAACGCAGCGGATGAAACCCTGATCGTTGTTTCTGACGACATGGCCGCCTACACGCGGGAAACGCCCAGTAATATTCAAGTGACAGTCAACGGCAGCAATACCGAATTCACTTCTGATGCGAACGGAACAGAGTTAGATAAGAACCTGGCTGTGCAGATCGACTTTAACCCAACCGACATCATCCCTGTCGTGCTCTCTATCTCCGCAGGTGGCCGTAATTTTGACTTCGATGGCGACCTGGATCTGGTGTTTGATAACCCAAATAAAACCAAGCAGGACAATACGCCCCCTCAGACACCCACCGTCGATTCATTACTGACCAATGATCCGACGCCGGTCATCACCGGAACGGCAGAGCCCTTCACGACGGTAACGATCACCGTCGGTGGTGCAACGTTCAGTCGGGTTGTAGAAGGTGATGGCACCTGGAGTCTGGATACCGGCGCTGTTGCTCCTGATTCTGGCGCCTTTGCTCCCAACACGAACGGCACCAACGAAGTGGCTGTCGTCAGCACGGATGCTGCAGGCAACAGTTCCGCCGATGCATCGACGAACGAGTTGACGATAGATACGACTGCACCGGGTGTTGATATTCAGGGCGAACCAGCGCTGACCAACAGCGCATACACCGTCACCTTTGAGTTCACAGAGGACGTAACGGGCTTCACTGGCGCTGATGTCACTCTGAATAATGCAACGCTGTCTAATTTCACCACAGTCGATGGCAACACCTACACAGCAACCATTACACCGATTGCCGACGGCCCTGTGACTGTTGATGTTGCTTCGGCAGTTGCCCAGGATGCAGCAGGTAATGACAACACGGCAGCGACGCAGGCAACCACCACATTTGATGGGACCGCTCCAGGTATTGATATTCAGGGCGAACCAGCTGCGACCAACGGCGCCTTCCCTGTCACCTTTGAATTCACCGAGGATGTCACTGGCTTCGATAGCACTGACGTATCACTGACCAATGCCACACTGAGCAATTTCACAGCGGTTGATGGCAATACCTACACGGCCACCATCACACCGGACGGCAACGGCGATATTGCCATCAATGTGGGCGCTGGCGTTGCGACTGACGCGGCTGGAAACGTTAATACCGCCGCGACTCAGGCAACCGTCGTCTACGACGTAACCGCACCCACCGTCAGTATCAACGACGCACCAGCAGCAACAAATGGTGCATTCCCGATCACCTTCGAATTTAGCGAGGACGTGACCGGTTTTGCCGCCGGCGATGTCGGCCTGACTAACGCCACATTGAGTAACTTCACAGCCGTCGACGGCAACACCTACACCGCCACCGTAACACCGGATGGCAACGGCGATATCTCTATTGATGTGCCGGCCGTTTCAGCACAGGATGCGGCGGGCAACCCTAATACAGCCGCGAGCCAGGTAAATGTTGTTTACGACAACACCGCCCCTGATGTCGCAATTCAGGGAGCACCCACTGCTATAAATGGCCCTTACCAGGTGACCTTCCAGTTCGATGAGACCGTCAGTGGCTTCACGGCCGGTGATGTTGTCCTGACCAATGCCAGTATCAGCAACTTTACTGCCGTCGATGGTGATACCTACACCGCCACCATCACACCCGATGGCAGCGGCAACATGACCATCGATGTACCATCCGCCAGTGCTCAGGACACAGGTGGAAACGACAACAACGCCGCATCGCAAGTGGCCGTGACCTATGATGCAACTGCGCCGACAGTGGATATTCAGGGCGAACCCGCCGCGACCAACGGCGCCTTCCCTGTCACCTTTGAATTCAGTGAAGACGTCACCGGGTTCGATGGCGGCGACGTATCACTAACGAATGCCACTCTGAGTAATTTCACTGCGGTTGATGGCAATACCTACACGGCAACCATCACACCGGATGGCAACGGCAATGTAGCGATCGATGTCCCCGCTGCAGTTGCTCAGGACGCTGCGACCAACGACAACACCGCGGCCACGCAGGCAACCGTTGTCTACGATGCTGACGCTCCGGGTGTCAGCATCAATAATGCACCGGGAACCATCAATTCTACGGCGCCATTTAACGTCACTGTCGACTTTACCGAAGACGTAAACGGCTTTACCTCAGGGGACGTCAGTGTCACCAACGCTACCGTCACTGGATTCACACAGGTCGACGGCAACACCTGGACGGTTGAAATTACCCCAGATGGAAATGGCAACATCAGCCTGGATATTGCCGGTGCCGTCGCCACCGATGCGGCCGGCAATAACAACACCGCTGCGACTCAGGTAAATGTCATTCTCGACTCTGACGGCGATGGTATCGACGACCAGACTGAAGGAACCGGCGACGATGATGGCGACGGTATTCCGAACTATCTGGATGCCAGCAACGATGAAGATGGCGACGGTGTACCGGATACCATTGAAGGCAGCGCCGATTCAGACGGCGACGGCATTAACGATGCCCAAGACCCCGACGCCGATAACGATGGTATTCCTGATGACCTGGAAGCCGGAGCCTCTGGCAACGACACCGACGGTGACGGCATCGACGATGCGTTCGATGTAGACCAGACGGGAGGTACCGATGCGAACAATGACGGCATCGATGACAACGTGGCTGCACCTGACAGCGACGGCGATGGCAATGCGGACTTCGTAGACCCTGACAGCGATAACGACGGCATTCCTGATGGCGCTGAAGCGGGCGTCTCAGGCAACGATACCGATGGCGACGGCATTGACGATACCTACGACGTCGACCAGACCGGAGGAACCGACGCCAACGGAGACGGTGTGGACGACAGCGCCGCACTGAACGACGCAGATGGCGATGGCATTGCCGATACTCGTGATGCCGACAGCGACAACGACGGTCTGCCCGATGCACTTGAAGGTGGATTGACTGGCAACGACACCGACGCGGATGGCATCGATGACGCCGCAGACGTCGATCAGACCGGCGGCACCGACGCCAACAACGATGGCATTGATGACGCCTACACCGCCAAAGACACAGACGGCGATGGCATCCCTGACAGTCAGGATGGCGACAGCGATGCTGACGGTGTGGCCGATCAGGTAGAAGTGGGCGCCAGCGGCACAGACACCGATGGCGACGGTATTGACGACACCTACGACGTCGATCAGACCGGCGGAACAGACGCCAATGGCGACGGAGTCGACGACAACGTAACACCACCCGACAGCGATGGTGACGGAGTTGCTGACTATCTCGATCTCGACTCAGACAACGACAGCGTTAATGACGTTGATGAGGCAGGCCTACGTGATGACAACGGTGACGGCAAACTCGATGACGGGGAACTGCCAGTACTGAACGAGCCCGACGCAGATAACGACGGTTTACCAAACCGCATCGATACCGACTTCAACAACGACGGCACCGATGACATCGACGACGGCCCTGCCAGCGCATTAGATGGTGACAACGACGGTCGTATCGACGACGACACCGACAGCGACGGCGACGGTATTCCCGATAACAATGATGGCGCTGCGGGACAGCACGGTACGCTACGCGATCTGGATGGAGATGGCATTCCGAACCCTATCGACCCGGATGACGACAATGACGGCCTGTCAGATGCAGAGGAAGGTACCGGTGACTTCGACGGTGACGGAATCCCTGACAACGCCGACGCCGACAGCGATAACGACGGTATTCCAGACTGGCAGGAAGCATCTGGCATCGCACCGACCGGTAACGACGCCGATGGCGACGGTATTGATGATGCCTACGACGTCGACATCACCGGCGGAACCGACGGCAACGCAGACGGCATCGACGACAGTGCCCAGGTCGCACCCGATACTGACCTTGATGGCGACGAAGACTATCGCGATACCGACAGCGATGGCGACGGTATCCCGGACTCAACCGAGGCGGATACTGGCACAGCTACGGGCCAGGACAGCGACAGTGATGGTATCGACGACGCCTACGACACAGATACTAATGGTGACACCGACAGCAACAATGATGGCATCAGCGACGTCGACTATGTCGATACCGACAACGACGGCGACCCCGATGCTCGCGACACCGACAGTGATAACGACACCACAGGCGATGCGGCGGAAGGCACCAGTGATTCCGATGGCGATGGCCTGGCCGACTTCCGCGACAGCTCGGCCGATGAAGACGGCGATGGCGTTCCGGATGTGATCGAAGGCAGTAACGACAGCGATCAGGACGGTACCGCAGACGCCTTCGACATTGATAACGACAACGACGGTATTCCTGACGCACTTGAAAGCGGACTGAGCGGTCAGGACACCGACGCCGATGGCTTTGATGACGCCGTGGATGTCGATCAGACCGGCGGCCTCGACAATAATGCCGATGGCATCGACGACCAGTTCCAACGTCCGGATACCGACGGTGATGGTATTCCTGACAGCCAGGACCCAGACACCGACAACGACGGTATTCCTGATGCGCTGGAAGCAGGCCTGACTGGCATCGACACAGATGCAGACGGTATCGACGATGCCTTCGACGTTGACCAGACCGGCGGAACCGACGCCAACGGAGATGGCATTGATGATGACGCCACCTTCCCGGACACCGACGGCGACGGCATTCCGGACTTCCGTGATACCGACAGCGACAACGATGGCGTTGCGGACGCACTCGAGGGTGGCGCCAGCGGCACAGACAGTGATCAGGATGGTATCGACGACGCCTTTGACGTAGACAGCACCCTTGGAACCGACGCCAATGGCGATGGTATTGACGATGCGGCCTCACCGGTGGACAGCGATAACGACGGTACACCGGACTACCTCGACCTCGACAGTGATAACGATGGCCGCCCGGACATCTCCGAAGCTGGCATCAACGATGCCAATGACGATGGCCTCAATGATCCCGGTGCGCCTGTGATCACCAGCGAGCCTGATACCGATGGTGACGGCATACCCGATCGCATTGACACCGACAGCAATAACGACGGTCGCAATGACATCGAAGACGGGCCGTACAGTGACTTCGATACCGATGGCGATGGCCGCATCGACATCACTGGAGACAGTGACGGTGATGGCATTGACGACAGCGTCGATGGCGAGCCTAACGGCCGGGGAACCGAACTGGACTCAGACGGCGACGGAATCGTGAACAGCCAGGACCCGGATGATGACAATGACGGCATCAGCGATCTGGATGAAGGCAACGGCGACACCGACGGTGACGGCGTACCCGACCGCCTCGATCGTGACAGCGACAACGACGGCCTGACCGACAGCTATGAAGCCGGACGCCAGCCTTCGGGTGTCGACTCGGAGGGCGATGGTATTGATGACGCCTTCGACGTTGATCAACAGGGCGGTACCGATGCCAATGGCGATGGTATCAGCGACCGCTTCGCGCCACGCGACAGTGATGGCGATGGCATTCCGGACCTGTACGACACCGACAGCGACAATGACGGTGTTCCGGATGTGGTGGAAGTAGGTGTTGTACCACTGACCGGCCGCGACAGCGACGGCGATGGCATTGATGACGCCTACGATGTCGACCAGGCAGGTGGTAATGACGCAGACGGCGATGGTGTACGGGATGACCGGATTCGTATCAATGACGCTGATGGAGACGGCAGGCCCGGCTATCTCGATGGAGATTCCGATGGAGATGGGTTACCGGACTCAGCAGAGAACACCGATTTCAACGGTGACGGTATTCCAGACTTCCTGCAATCGCAGCCTAACATCGAAACGGCACTTCAGGGTAACGGGTCGACACCCATCTGTTGGCTACTCTGGATACCCATGCTGATGCTCACCCGACACAGGAAACGCGCATGAAACAGACAGGTAAACTGACAATGACCACAGGAAGAGCCCTGTCTGCCGGACTGGCCACACTATGTCTTGCATTACCGGCCTGGGTAGACTGCAGCAAAGAAGACCTGACGAATGAAGACAACCTCTGCCTTTATGTCGTTGCGGGGGTAAATTACAGCTACCTCCACCCCCATTCAAACGGAACAAGCTGGCGGGTGACTGACGAGTACGGACACGGAGCAGAGGTCGCGGTGGGTGTTCACGCCAATGAGGACTGGTCTGTAGAAATTTCATACGCCGATCTTGGTTCCGCCGGTATGCAGAATCTCAGCCCCGCTGTTGAGGGGACTTACCGGATAGACTACCGGGTGCCAGCCATCTGGGCACAGTACCGGTTGATGGGTGACAAAATGGCCCAGGATTGGGACCTGAGTGTCCGTGCGGGGGTGTCGTTTATGATCAACAAATCGTCCGACCCGGTGCTGCCGTTCAAAGAACAGACCACCGTGCAGATCCCGGTCGGGGTTTCCCTGCAATGGTGGCCTGAGGGTGACTGGGGCTTCCGGTTAAAGCTCGACAGCTACGATTACGACGTCTACAGCCTCAGTACCTCATTGATGTACGGGTTCTGAATCTGTTCAGGCCACATTCGCAGCTTCAAGAAACGGAGTTCTGACAGCCTGGTACTCATTCTTACAATGAGGGCAGATTCTCGAGTCGCGCACCAGAATTTTGTTGTGCAGATGGAAGAGTTTCTGATCGCTTTCCCAGCAGTAAGAACAGTACGGCTGCCCAAAGGGGCGGCCGTCCAGCGTCTTATAATACGCATCTCCACGGCGCTTCAGGTTGCCACGGTAAACCTGCGCTTCATGCATCCGTATCAGCTCGGCATCCTTTTCCTCAATCACTCCCTGAAGCAGAGTCAGCTCCATCTTGGTTTCGGAGATAGAAGCAGACAGGTCCGCCAGCAGGCGCTTCAGATCATTTTTATCCAACAGGTAACCCGAGGAGCGGATGGCTTTTGCCACGTCCTGAGCGCCCTCGAGCGTTTCAAGAACAGCAGAGACAGTACCGTGAGCTGACATAGAAATTCTCCAGCGACAAAAAATTATCTTTCAAATCGAATGAAAACGTCACTCGATTGACACTGAATTCCTATGAAGCAGTTTTAATGCCAGCCCGCCTATTCCCCACCAGCTGAGCAAGGATCACACAACAAAGGATGATCGCCATACCCACCAATTGGCCGCTGGTCAGCATTTCTCCCATAATGACAACGCCCCCGAGAACGGCGACCACCGGATTCAGTAATCCAAGAAAAGCGAGCTTATGAACAGGCACCGATGCCATTGCTCGGAACCACGCCCAATATGCTACCCCCATCCCTACAGGCCCCATCCAGAGCATCGCGATAACCCCTTCCTGCGTAACTACAGGAAACGGATGTCCGCTCAATCCCGCAAACACCAGTAAACAGACGCCACCAAGGCTGATCTGCGCTGCTGTAAGCTGCAAAGGCTTAATATCGGCCGAGTATCTGGAAGCCATCAACACACCCGCCGCCATAACAAACGCCGCAGATAATGCTGCTACTATCCCTGGAAGAGCCAGCTCCGTGTCCGCGCGCCAGAGCAGCATTCCTACCCCGATCACACCCCCAACAGCCGCAAGCAGGTGTGTCACTTCGGCTCCCTGCCCTGCTAATAATCTCAGCAGAATCACCTGCAGTGGCAACGTCGCAACCAGGGTCGCTGCTACGCCACCCGGTAAGACCGAAATCGAGTAAAACAGTAGCCCACTGAACAGAGAAATGTTCAGAAGACTCATTAACAGCAGTCGGACACCGAATTTCTGCCAGACCGGTACAGGCACCAGCCACACCATAAACAGCGCCGGAATACCGACACGCACCGCAGCTAACCAGACGGGATCTGCGCCCGGTAACCATTTTTGTGTCACAAAATAGGTGCTCCCCCAGACAACCGGTGCCATGACGGCGAGAAACCAAGGCAAAACTTCGTCGCGCATATTTATCTCCACATAAAGATATTTCAGATAAAACTATCTTAGCGAAGCGCCACGGTCAATTATCTTTACATGAAGATAGTTTAAAGAAATAATGACCCCGGCAATGAAGGAGAAGTCACTGTGGATCATGTTGATCAGATTCTGGCGCAATGGCAGCGGGAGCGTCCCGAGCTGGACGCCTGGCCAATGGCCCCCATCGGCAGAATGTACCGTTTATTCCACCATCTGGCCGGAGACATTGAGGGCGTCCACAAACATGAAGGCCTGACGACCGGTGAGTTCGATGTACTGGCGACCTTGCGGCGCAGTGGCCACCCTTTCCGCCTCACACCGACCTCGTTGTTTCAGACGGCTATGTTGAGCTCTGGAGCGATGACAAACCGCCTCAATCAACTGGAGAAACGCGGTCTGATCGCACGGGTACCTGCAGAAAATGACAGGCGTAGCCTACTGGTAGAGCTCAGTGACCAGGGACGGGAACTGATCGACACAGTCGTGGTTCAACATCTGGAAAAAGAGCGCGAACTGCTATCCGCGCTATCAACAAAAGAACAGGAAACCCTGAACCATTTACTGAAGAAATGGCTCAGAAGCTTCGAGTGACAATTATTTCTCAACAAATGCCCGCTCGATCACGTAGTGACCGGCCTGGCCACCCCGGGCTTCTTTAAAGCCCAGTTCATCGAGCATCGCCGTGAGTTCATCCAGCATCGCCGGGCTACCGCACAGCATAAACCGGTCGTTCTCAGGATCGAGATCTGCCAGGCCGATGTCAGACGTCAGCTTACCGCTACGGATCAGGTCAGTAAGGCGACCGGTATTGCGGTAATCTTCACGGGTCACCGTCGGGTAATAAATCAGCTTGTCGCGGACAATCTCACCGAAGTACTCATTGTTCGGCAGCTCATTCTCAATACGGTCCTGATAGGCAAGTTCAGACACATAACGCACGCCATGAGTCAGAACAACCTTTTCGTACTGCTCGTAGACATCCAGATCTTTGATGATGCTCATGAATGGCGCCAAGCCAGTACCTGTGCTCAGCAGATAGAGGTTTTTACCGGGCAGCAGGTTATCGGTGATCAGAGTGCCAACCGGCTTGGTTCCCACGAGAATTTCATCACCGACAGACAACTTCTGCAGGTGTCGCGTCAGAGGACCATCCTGTACTTTGATTGAAAAGAACTCCATTTCCTCTTCGTAGTTCGCGCTGGCGATGCTGTAGGCGCGCAGCAGCGGTTTGTTCTCGATTTCCAGACCAATCATAGTGAAATGTCCGTTCTTAAAACGCAGCCCCTGATTACGGGTCGTCGTAAAGCTGAACAGAGTGTCGTTCCAGTGGTGAACACTGGTGACGGTTTCACGGATCAGGTTGCTCATAGCGGCCTCTCTGGGACTGATTGTTTAAAGAATGAACACAGAGTACGCCTGACCAAAAAATCGGTAAAACAACTTATTTTAATATAAACTATCGGTTTTACCGATATGCTATCCGGACGACACCCACAATGCGATACACACTACGCCAACTGGAAGTCTTTCTCGCCGTTGCCCAGGCCGGCAATCTCACGCGGGCAGCCGGGCAGCTGAATATGTCCCAGAGCGCCGCAAGTAGTGCCCTGAAAGATTTCGAAAATCAGTTTGATGTTCTGCTGTTTGACCGCATAGGCAAGCGCCTGCAACTTAACGAGCAAGGGCGCCAGCTGCGTCCGAAGGCCGAAGCATTGATGGCAATGGCGGAAGATCTCGAACAGAGTCTCCAGCGACACGCAGTGGCGGGCCCACTGAACGTCGGCGCGACGCTGTCGATCGGCAACTATCTGGCGGTACAGATGGTGGCCCAGTATATGGCGGAATACCCGGACTCTCCGGTCTCACTGGACGTAGAAAACACCGAGCACATCGCCGAAAAGGTTCTGAATTATCAGCTGGATGTCGGACTGATTGAAGGCGAATACCATCACCCGGATCTGGAAGTCATTCCCTGGCGAACGGACGAACTGGCCGTCTTCTGCAACCCTGAACATCCCCTGGCTCAGCTGGCATCGGTATCAGATGAGCACCTGACTCAGGCAGGCTGGATTCTCCGGGAAGCCGGCTCTGGGACCCGCCAGGCATTTAACCGGGCTATGCATGGCCTGATGCCAAATATGAATATCGTTCTGGAACTGCAACATACCGAAGCGATTAAGCGTGCCGTTGAGGCGAACCTGGGCATAGGTTGCCTCTCGTTGATTACCCTTGAGGATGAATTCCGCCGCGGTAATCTGGTGCACCTGCAAACCCCGGGACGCGACCTGCACCGACAGCTCTATCTCATTCTCCATAAACAGAAACACCGGAGTGCCGGCATTGATGCCTGGATGAAACTCTGCGAGGAACACAAAGGGTGAGCCAGAAGCGGACTGTTGATTATCTGAGCCCCTACCCTGCGTCACTCAAATCACAGGCACAGGCATTAATTGCCGCGGGAAAAAGTGGTGAGCATCTTCTGCAGAAGTATCCGCAGGCGCATAGCCTCAGCAATGAAGGTCAGCTGTATAGTTATGCAATGTCACTTAAAAATGAACATATGCGCTCTTCATCGCCGGTCAGCAAGGTGATCTATGACGATAAAATTCACGTCATTAATAATGCTCTCGGACTGCATACCTTTGTTTCCCGGGTACAGGGAGGCAAACTGAAAGCCAAACACGAAATTCGCATATCTACTCTGTTCCGACGTGTCCCCGAAGAGTTTCTGCGGATGATCATAGTTCACGAACTCGCCCACCTGAGAGAAAAAGAGCACAACAAAGCCTTTTACCGCCTGTGCGAATATATGGAACCAGCGTATCACCAGCTGGAATTTGACCTGCGACTCTACCTCACTCATCGAGACACTCATGGAGCGCTGTGGGACTAACGGCTGTGCTATAATCAAACGCCAGATGCCCTTCAACGATGACCTGTATATCCGCCGTATGCGAATCTTCCTGATTGATGACCATCAGATGTTTTCAGAAGCCATGAAAACCGTCCTGAACCGGATTCTTCCGGCCTGTGAAACAGAGCTTTTCAGCCGGCCGGAAGACGCACTGGTCCGCCTGCAGCACCAGAAGCCGGACCTGATCGTACTGGACCTGGAAATGGCAACCATGAGTGGTGTTGATCTGCTTCGTGTTCTGCCTCAGCACAGTGAAGCGATCCCTGTGCTTGTCTGCTCAGGCAACCTCACAGCAGAGAATATCGCACTGATCAGAAATGCCGGTGCCTCGGGCTATATGCGGAAAACGGAAAGTATCGAAGAAGTTAAGACAGCGATCGAAGCAGTGAGTGCGGGCAAGCCCTACCCCGAAGATTTTCATTGCGAAACATCAACGCCAGAAAATTCCGTCTTGTCGCGCCGCCAACTTGCCATACTGACTCTGATGAAAGCAGGTATGAGCAACCTAGATATTGCAGAAACACTGTACCTCAGTCCGAATACCATCAAAACGCATATCCGTCTGATGTATAACACGCTCGATGTCACCAGTCGTGTCGAATGTCTCAACAAAGCCAGTAGCCTTGGGCTGATCTGAATATTTAACGTAACAGGCGCTCCAACTGTTGTTTTATCTGCTCACGGCCGACCGGTTTAAACAGCACACTCCGCCCTGAAAGCTCAAGTTCACGAATACGTTCAGACGACGTATTACCGGTAATAACCAGAGTTGGAATCTCCGGATAATGACTTGTGACCAGGTGGATAACATCATCTGATTGCAGCCCGTCTGTCAGGCGATCATCGGTAACCAGAATATCCGGAGCAAACCGGTCACTTTCCAGCAGCTTCTCTACGTCTTTCTGTGTGTGACATACCCAGACGTCATGACCATCTGCCACCAGGATCGTCGATAACGCATCGGTAATCTGCTCTTCATCATCGACGAGCAGAATGCGGCAAGGTGACATAGAATTCTCCACCGGACCGGATCTCACCGGCGTCAGCGTTTTATCAATCTTTGGCAGGTGTAGAGTAAAGACAGTGCCTTTGCCGTCTTCAGAGGACAGCTCATACGTGAGCCCATTAAGTTGACACAGGCGCTTAACAATCGGCAGACCCAGGCCCATTCCCTGCGCACTTTCCTGATCCTGTTTGCCAACCTGCACAAATTCTTCAAATACATCCTGCAGCAGATCTGAAGGTATTCCGCGCCCGGTGTCCGCGATCGTGACCGTCAGCTCTGACGGGTGTTTTTCTACCGCAATCAATACCTGCCCTGCATCGGTATAACGAATTGCATTGGCAACAATATTGTCCAGGATTTCCATCACCATGCTTTGATCAGCGCGCGTGAAAAGGTGTTGATTGATCAATTTGAGATCAATATTTTTTTCATCTGCGTGTACGGTATGCACAGCCGCGAGCTGGTCGAGCACTGGGAAAATATCAAAGACTTCAGGCATGACATTAATCACACCCGCGTCCATTTTCGAAATATCCAGAAGACGATCAAGCAGTTCGCTCGCAGACGTCAGACTACGGACAAGTTTTCCTGTCGTCTCATCATCCCGCTGATCGCGGTTAGCTAACATGCTTTCGGCATACAGCCTGGCTGCCTGGACTGGCTGACGCAGGTCATGACTGGCAACCGCAATAAAACGTGTCTTTGCCTCATTCCTCTGATCGGCCATTTTTTCTGCATGCCGGTGCTCCAGTCTGAGCACAATTGCTTCCATATGAGTCCGGTGAATGATCACACTGAAAGCAACCAACAGACACCAGGTTAACGGTGCGATAACCAGAGGAAGAATTTCTCCGCCAAAATCCACTGACAACAACTGCCAGCTGAAGCTCCAGAATACAGGGGTAAGAAACGTGACATAAATATCGGGATAACATCCCATAGTCACGGAGGGCATAGAAGACGCAACAACCACCAGCAGCAACAGGGAAAGTATCTGAATCTGACTGGCGTCAGGAAAAAACAGCGCCGGGGTTAATGACCAGAAAAGCCCCCATATCACCGACAGATATAAATTTATCCAGTGCCATCGACGCAGGTGACCAAGGTTATTGATTGGAATACTGCGACGCTTCATCTGAAAGTAACGCCTGATCAGAAACCAGGAATTAAGAGCAACGAAAGTTACACCAGAAAACCAGATGACCAGATTTGTAGTACTGGCAGAACGATAAAACATCAGCCCCACAATACAGGCGACGATCACCGACCCCACCATACGGGAGCCGACTTCTTCCATGAACAGATTATGGCGCTCCCACTGAATTTCTGCAGCCAGCGGATGACCATCAAATGACGGTAAGAAACGCGCTTTCATCTTCCTGATACTACTGATCAACTCAGTGACTCCCACATTACAGATTTCAGCATACCGGATTTATGCTATGTCTCATGAGACGTAAAATCAAAAAAAGCCCTCAGAATGAGGGCTGAAAGGTAACAGCGGAGAACGCTATTTTACTTCGACTTCGGCACCGGCTCCTTCAAGCTCGGCTTTAATCTGCTCAGCTTCTTCCTTACTACCGCCACGGGCGGCGGCTGCCAGAGATTGAGATTCAGACTCAGTCTGGGGGACGGTGGGGGCTGTGAATTCAATCAGAGTGCCTTCTTCCGTCGAATCGTGACACCACACAGTCGTTCCGTTAACGGCCAGCTGATCAACGCATCGGGTGAAATCACCACCGCTCAGCGCCACAAACTCACCTCCTGTGAAGTCAGCACCTGCAAGACCAGCATCTTCAGATACCGCGAGCAGATTGTCACCGCTGTACACCAGATCCAGGATCAATGCACCGTCCTCAGTATCGGAGGTAAACGGATTACCTTCGTTATACAATTCAATATTGCTCTCACTGCCAAACCCATTCAAAAGATAAGTATTCTCTTCGATAGTCATGGCAACCAGGAAGTCATCTTCAGGATCTTCTTCAACTGCTGAAACAATAATCTCTGCGTCAGTATCCAGTACCGTAAAATCACTTTCAGTTACTTCATTATTCTCATAGTTGTAGATCATGCTGGCTTCGAAGACTGCGACTGCGCCAGTGCTATCTTTACCAGTAATGAAGAAATCAACCTCATAGGCTGACGTGCCTTTGCTACTCAGGTCAGAAGCCGATAGACCACCGAGAGAGTGACAATCGACGAGTGCTCCTCCCTCACCACCTGTGCTGATGTCCAGCGATTCACTGATGCCTGTACCTGTAAGGTAGATTTCCAGGCTTGCTGGAGTCTGAGGTTCTTCCGCAATGGCAACCGCTCGAGGGCCGACTTCACCGCGCATCGGGATTTCTCCACCTTCGATCATGCTGGCTTCTTCGTAACCACAGGTCGCAACCAGAGCAACGGTGCGCTCTTCACCCTCCACGGTTGTGGTCACCGGCAGTGCCAGCAGATCGCGGTAGTATGGTTTCGCCAGCGTGACGCCTTCGACTGCCTGAAATTCCTTTGAAGAGCTGTCGGCCAGCATCAGCGTGTGAGAAATATTCTCTTCACTATCAGCGGAGCGCTTCAGTGCTACCAGGCTTCCGCCAACGGCACCTTGCGGATAGGTCAGGCCGACCAGAGTATCAGCCCCTGCAGACCATGCCGGATCGCTGTAATATTCAGCAACCTGAACCACCGGGGTCTCGATCTCATCTTCAGAGCCAGATGAGGATGATCCACCACCACAGGCAGTGATCAGTGTGGTACCAGCAACCAGCGCAATGGCTGGAGTTAACGTGTTCTGTTTCATATTCCCTTCCAACGCAAATTCAATAAGCGCGAGAAGTAGACCAAATAAGCCACTCACCTTTCTTCACCCCAATGGGTGAAATTCACCCTATTGCATGAAATGCATAAAGATCAGGCGCAACGCAAGAAGCGTCAGACAGCATTTGTAGATCTTCTGAAACAGACTTTCAGGCCACTTACCTAACAGCAGCAGACCCAGGCGGGTTCCGAAATATCCGGCCACAACCATGGCCAGCATCAGAGGCAACCAGGCCACAAACGCAAAGCCTGCCACCCCGAACACAAGAATTTTAAGAAGGTGTTGTACCGTCATCACCGACGAAAACAAGGCGGTGTAGTGCCAGCGGTTGTCCGCATCTTTGTTCAGCCACGCTGACACCAGAGGCCCGGAAGCCCCGACCAGCATAGAGCCCAGAGTAGTCAGTACCCCACCCGAGATCAGTCCGGGAGCATGCCGGCCAAGCCCGACCGAAGGCATCGGCATCCAGGTGATAAGCAGAACAAAAAAAGCGATCAATAAGGGAATCCAGCGGGTATTGATTGCACCGATCAGCCAGATGCTGACAAGGGCTGCCGCACACGCGCCGAGACAGAACCAGAAGAAGCGCGGCCGGTCGAGATGTTGCCTGGCCAGAACTGCGCGCGACGCGTTTGACCCCAGCTGAACCACGCCATGCACAGGGATCAGCGCCAGAGCGGGCATGATGCCGGCCATCACCATGATCAGAAAAGCACCACCACCAACGCCAAACGCTGCGGTCATAGCGGAGCCAATAAAGGAGGCGATCAGCAGTACCATGCCATCGCCGGTGCTCAGGCCATTCAGAAATGTTTCAAGCATCGTAAATCACCTCTGAATGACCCATCACCGCCAAAGATTAACCTCTCCGGCGATGCCTGCGATCTGACGTTACTCAGTACCCTTCGGGTTTCTCAAAACGACGGAACGATTTCTCCAGCAAGGCTGCAAACTGAATCGTTGTTTTGTCGTGATATTTCTTACCAAGAATCTGCACATTCACCGGCAACCCCTCTTTCGTTTTACCGACCGGTGCACTGGTCGCCGGCAGTCCCATAAGGGTTGCTGGTGCAATCCACATAAAGAGTTCGGTATAAGGGCGTTGTTCACCATTCACTGGCAGGCGCCGTTTGTGCACCGCAGGCTTAGGCTGATGTTTGAAGGCAGGTACCTGAACAACCGGAGTCAGCACCAGATCATATTTATCAAATATCTTCTCGGCCTTACGGGCAATACGCAGCCGGCCTTCATGGTTTTTCAACCAGTCAGCATGAACCTGAGTCATTCCCGTCAGAAGCTTATCAACGTGTGGACCCAGCTTCATTTTCTTACCGAATTTAGCGGCAATTTTCGCGATAACTGCCGTGACACGACGCTGGGCAGGCTTCAGGGTACCGCTCAGCACCGAACCCAGCAGGTTCATATACGTTGGCACAAAGGTAGCCAGTGACATGCCCTCTGGCGCGCCCACCGTAACCTCAACGCCCTGCGCTTTCAGGTGCCCGGCCAGTTCGTCATAGGCGGCCTGGAGTTCGCCATCGATCGGACTCATGGGGTCCTGCGTCCAGAGCAGTACCTTAAAATCTCCGAGTGTCTTCTGTGGTGCTTCAGGCAGTGTGAGCGTCCAGCAGTCGCCCATCAGAGGGCCTGGGGCTGCAAGAACGTCGAGCATAAGATTCAGATCTTCCGCCGTCCGGGCCATCGGTCCCGGAGTAGCCAGATCTGGTTCAAGCAGCATTCCCGGAGGCCCCGGGATATGACCACGACCAGAAATAATACCGTGTGTGGGTTTATGGCCGTAAATTCCGCAGAAATGCGAAGGCGTACGGATAGAGCCCGCAAGGTCGGACCCCAGCTCAATCGGGGTAAGCCCGGCCGCAAGTGCCGCCGCAGCACCACCGGAAGATCCTCCAGGCGTACGGGAAGTGTCCCAGGGGTTATTTGTCACGCCGTAAAGCTTATTAAAGCTTTGAATATCACCGGCAAACAAAGGGATATTGGTTTTTCCAAACACAATGGCACCGGCATCAATAAGACGCTGCACCGTAAAAGCATTGTTTGCAGGCATATGACTGGCCAGAGATGGCGAGCCTGCTGTGCAAGGCATACCAATCACTTCGAAGGTATCCTTAATCGTCATAGGAATGCCGTGTAAGGGCCCTTTGATTTCACCACGGCTACGCGCCTGGTCGGCCTCGTCTGCAGCGGCGAGCGCATCATCAAAGTTGGTCGCAACGATCGCGTTGAGCGCACCATTGTATTTTTCCATCCGAGCGCGGAAATACTCTACCAGCTCACGGCTGGTTACATCACCTTTACTCAGCGCGGCCTGCAACTCAGACACACCGCAAAATGCCCATTGTTCTGACACTGCCATCCCCTTTTCTTATTCTCGTGACATCAGTTAAGGGGCACAGACTACCCGACTGCCATGACAGTGCCAATGTGCAAATGTGCCTTACACAGAGCCAGCGCTGACAGATAACTCATTGACCCCCCGGGGGCCAGTACGTAACCTGAGGCACAGAAATCAGGGACCGAAGTGACAACGGAGAAGTACCCATGAGGAAGTCATACCACAAGCTCCTGCTGATGTTATGCGTCGCATTCGCGACGCCCGTCAGCTACAGCAAGGAAAGCCCGACACTCCATTGGGTAAAAAACGACGCTCCCCCGTTTTATATTGTCGATAATGACTGCCAGCAGGGGTTTGGAGATCAGGTTCAGACCGTACTCGAAAAACGCCTGAAGAATTACCGGCACTCCACTCTGTTTGTTCCGCTGAGCCGTCTGGAACATACCTGGCAGGAGTACAACCCACTCTGTTTTGTGACAATGATTCACGAGAAACCCGTGAACAATGAATACCTGCTGTCGATGCCAAACGCTATGTATCTCCCTCACGGCATCATCACAACCAACCGCTTTGCTGATACCCTCCCTCTTCAGGCTGATGGCACCCTTGCACTGGAAGAACTGCTTGAACACCGCAAGGTCACTATGGGGCACATTGCGGGCCGCACCTACAGCGAAAAGCTGGACAGTATTCTGCGTCGTCAGCGTAAAAACATCGAAATAAACTCACGAGCGGGCGCAACCGAAACTCAGGGCATACTGACCATGCTGAGTCTTGGGCGCTTCGATTTTGTCATCGAATACGAATTCGTCCTCAATCACTACGTCGATTCTGCCGACTACGCCGACCAGCTGAGATTCATCCCCATCAGCGAGACCCGGGGGGATTTTATTCTGGGCGCAGTGGGTTGTAGTAACTCAGAAGCCGGACAGCTGGCAATCAAACATATCAATGAAGCCTTGCCGGAACTGGTGCAGAGTCGCGCCTACCGACGGGCGGTTGCCAACTGGCTCGTTCCGGTGGGTGATGAAGTCCATTACTGGAACCGCTTTGATAAGGTGCTGGAAGACTATCTTGGGCACCCGGTAAAACCGAAAACGACACTACGCCAACCTATCGCTGATCAACAGAACTGACGCCAGCCGGAAAAGACCTGCCCAAAAAAGGGGCCGAAGCCCCTTTTATCGTTATGACACCGCAGAAAATACCTTACTGAAGCTCGACTGTTCCTGAATATTGACGGGCAAGCGCAGCTTTCTCGAAATATCGCTGGCAGAAAAGATTCCCCGTATCTGATGAGTCTCTTCATCGACAACCAGGCAGTGCTGCTGGAAGTTATCCTTCAGAAAGCTGACGACATCCCCTATCGTTGAATGCTCAACCTCGTGAATATTAAGGGCGAGCAGGTCTTTCTTACGCGTCATCAGGTCACTGACACGGACTTCATCCCGGGCAATCCCGCTGCTCGCGGCACGGGTGATTATGTTCTGCTCAATAAGGTCCGCCGCTGTGATCACTCCAACAAAGTGACCTTCGTGATCAACCACCAGTTTCAGGCGGACGTGTGTCCTGACCATCATATTCCGGGCCTCAGGCGCAGAGACGGCGGCGTCAATGACCAGAGGCTCGTTATCCCGGAAGTCTGTGAAGAATTCCATCGAATTCGTCAGAAGCGACTTAGGCTGAAAGTCTGCAGGTTGAACCAGCTCATCAATCTGTTGTACGGAAAAGAGGGTAAATTTATTCATAGTAACTACTCCACCAGCCGCCATCCGGACAGATGTACGGCTAAAACATTGAACTTAAGAAAATTACGGAGGTAACGGAAAGTTCAGACAGCAGGAGGAGCACGGATGGTAGCGGCACCGGTAAAAGTGCCAGACACTCTGTCTACCGGCGCAGGAAAAACGACGGTATCAGGAAGAAGAAGTGCGAGCGCAACAGGTCCGCTGACGGGATAATCATCACCGCCGTCGGATTCACCTTCGGGAATAACACTCAGTACAGGAGATTCATCTGCGCTCAGCGTTGTATCAGAGGTCTCAGCAGCTGCGTTCAGAGCGCTCACTGACTGGGCAGTGAAGCCTAAAACAAGCAGCAGACCAAGCAGAATGCGAGTCATCTTATGAAACCTCCGTACCGCCTTCCGGCGCGTTCTGGATATCTCTAATATAGACCTGTTGGGCTGCTTTGTAGCAAGGAAGTTCATAAAGAATCGTCAGGATTGGCCATTATTCCAAAAATCTGAGAGATCCCTCACAAAAATCGGGACAATACTGAAATCATAAATGCTGAAAACAAAAAAGGCGCTCAATGAGCGCCTTTTGTGATCGTATCGACTGAGATTACAGCAGATCACGACCTTTCTTAGCAGCAGTACGCAGACGCAGAGCGTTCAGCTTAATAAAGCCTTCAGCATCTTTCTGGTTGTATGCACCAGCGTCATCTTCGAAGGTAGCAATCGCTTCATCGAACAGTGAATCTTCAGACTTACGGCCAACAACGATCACGTTGCCTTTGTACAGTTTCAGGCGAACTTCACCGTTTACAACAGACTGAGTCTCGTCGATAGCAGCCTGTAGCATCTTACGCTCTGGTGACCACCAGTAGCCGTTGTAAATCAGCTCGGCGTACTTAGGCATCAGAGAATCTTTCAGGTGAGCCGCTTCGCGGTCCAGAGTGATAGATTCGATAGCACGGTGTGCTTTCAGCAGAACAGTACCCGCCGGAGTCTCGTAACAGCCACGAGCTTTCATGCCGACATAGCGGTTTTCAACGATGTCGACACGGCCAATACCGTTAGCGCCTGCCAGCTTGTTCAGCTCTTCCATGATGGTAGCAGGTGACTTGTCTTCACCATTGATAGCAACCGGGTCACCGTTCTTGAAGGTGATGTTCAGATAAGTGGCTTCGTCTGGCGCATTCTCAGGAGACACAGACCACAGCCACATATCTTCTTCTGGCTCTGCCCATGGATCTTCGATCAGGTCACCTTCGTAAGAGATGTGCAGCAGGTTCGCATCCATAGAGTAAGGAGACTTCTTGCCTTTCTTCTTCTCTACGTGGATGTTGTGCTCATCGCAGTACGCCATCAGTTTTTCACGGGAGTTCAGATCCCACTCACGCCATGGTGCGATCACTTTAACGCCTGGCTTCAGTGCGTAAGCACCCAGCTCGAAACGTACCTGGTCGTTACCTTTACCGGTCGCACCGTGAGCAATTGCGTCAGCACCTGTTTCGTTAGCGATTTCGATCAGACGCTTGGAGATCAGAGGACGTGCAATTGAGGTACCCAGCAGGTACTCACCTTCATAGATGGTGTTAGCGCGGAACATCGGGAATACGAAGTCGCGGGCAAACTCTTCACGCAGGTCGTCGATGTAGATTTCTTTGATGCCAAGAGCTTCGGCTTTCGCGCGCGCTGGCTCTACTTCTTCCCCCTGACCCAGGTCAGCCGTAAAGGTCACGACTTCACAGTTGTATTCAGTTTGCAGCCACTTTGCGATTACGGAGGTATCGAGACCGCCGGAATACGCCAGAACGACTTTCTTGATGTCTGACATGGGTACTCTCCAGAGATAAACGGCACGTGCAGTCAGGCAAGCGCGCCGGAGCGAAAATTCAAAGGGTGCATATTGTACTGATTGTGAGCAATAACGCCAACAGGGCAGGCTTGCCAGAACCGTCGAAATCACCCACTTGTAAAGTTTTTGAGTACAATCCGGCGTTCAGGTTGTCACAGTCACGACATTGGTTCGCAGATATCAGTTTACACAGACGGAGATTCAGGGATGTTTCAGTTGTTACGCACGCGTGTACTTACATCCACACTCGCAACTTCACTACTTCTGACCCAGCTGACGGGCTGCAAACAAGAAACGGAGAATCCCACTGAACAAGGTGCTGTTACCGAACACCAAGCCGCCAACACTGAAGTACAGCCTGGTAGCAAAGCCTCAGGTACGAATGCGCCGGCCACAAACGATGCCATGTACGCAGGCATCCCCCTGACCATAACCTCAGTCAACGACAGCAGCTACGACGGAGGCATGACTGTAGGTGTTCGTTTTTCCGCCCCACTGAGCAGCAATCAACCTTTTCAGAACTTCGTACATATCAGCGGTGAGAGCCCAGCCTGGATTCTGTCTGACGACGGTCTGACGCTCTATATGGCAGACCCTGAGCCAGAGCGCACCTACAAAATAATTGTCAGCAAAGGACTGAAAGCGCGCAACGGCAGCGTGCTCGAAAGCGGGGACAGCGCCACGGTAACCCTGCCACCAGCACCACCCTCAGCAACCTTTGCCAGCGGTGGCCACTACCTGACAACCGACCTGAGCGTCGGCCTGCCCGTGAATGTGATGAACGCCAACGAAGTTAACGTCAGTTTCTTCCGCGTCCGCAACAGCGATGAATCCCTGCGACAGATGCTCTTGTGGAAGTCCTCTGATACTCAGGAACATGTCTATCAACTGGAAGACCTCAACGAATTTTCAGACTTTGTCTACGACGGCCGTATCGCTCTGACAACAGACAAAAACCGACTGCGCCAAGTAAATCTGCCACTGGCATCCATCGACGCATTAAAAGAACAGGCCGTCTATGTCGCTGTGATGACTATTCCCGGTAAGTTCACTTCGAAAATCTCAACGACCTGGTTTACGGTCAGTGATATCGGCCTGCATATCCGTGACTACCCGAAGAAAATCGGCATATTTACCCGTGACCTTAATACCGGTACCAGCAAAGCAGATGTAGCGCTGACGATCATGCGAGGTTATCGCAGCCAGGAGCCGAAGATCACCGAGTTTTCCAGTGGCAAGAATGGATACGTCGAACACCAGCAGACTGATTTCTATAACTCGGTTCTGATCGCCCGCTCTGGCGCTGCCGTGACAATGATGCACCTTAACAGTACCGCACTGGATATGAGTGAGTTCGACACCGGCACCCGCCCGTATCGCACGGCCGAGCTCTTTATGTATGGCCCGCGCGACCTCTATCGTGGTGGCGATACCGTTTACATCAATGGCCTGTATCGCAACGACGATGGCAAAGCCCAGCCCGATACCCTGCTGACCTACTACCTGCGTCGCCCTGACGGCACGCGTAGCGATAAAGTCACCTGGCGCAGCACCGTTCCGGGTGTGTATGAGTTTTCTACAACATTGGCCAACGATGCGCCTACTGGCCAATGGAGCTTTAACGTCCGTGAACCCAGCGGCGACACCCACACGTATAATTTCCAGGTCGAAGACTTCATGCCTGAGCGCATGAAACTGGAATGGAATCCGGAGCAGCGCCCGCAGGTATTCACAACCCAGGAAACTCCGGAAATAAATCTGCTCGGCAGCTACCTGTATGGCGCGCCAGCCGCAGGCAATGCCTTCGAAGCCGATTTCAGCCTTCGACCGAATGCTCACCCGTTCAGCAATTGGGCTGAATTTCATTTCGGTGATCCAAAGCAGGACGACTGGATTCAGGTGCTACCGTCCCAGCAGACCAAGCTGAATGATGCGGGCAAGCTGACACTGAACGCAGAAAACACCTGGAAAGACACCCGTATTCCATTGGCCCTGCGCGTCACCGGCAGCCTGTTTGAAAGTGGTGGACGTCCAGTCGTGCGATCACACACGGTAAGTATCGTGCCAGAAGGTCAGCTGGTTGGTATCCGCCCACTGTTCACAGATGAAGCCGCCACCAACGCGCCCGCCAGTTTCGAACTTATCAGCACCGACAGCACAGGCGCTCTGGTGAGCAGCAACTCACTTGAAATGACGCTGACCAATATCACCCTGGAGACCCGCTGGAAACGCGACGACAACCGTGGCTGGTATTACGAAGAACAGCGCCGTAATGTGCGCGAACTCAGCCTGCCGGTGGTGACTAAAGCCGATAGCCCGATCACAGTACAGGTGCCGGTCCAATGGGGCGAATATGTACTGCAAGTCCGTGACACCAACACTGGCCTGATAAGCCGCTTTTACTTCAAGGCAGGCAAGTATTGGTTCTGGCAATCACGGGATCAAGCCGCCCGGCCGGATCAGGTTACCCTCGCCTTTGATAAAGAAAGTTACGACGCCGGTGATAATGCACGCCTGAAAATCACGCCGCCAGCGGCTGGGCACTCGCTCATTCTGATTGAATCGGACGAATTACTCTTCCGTACCGAAGCCGATATCCCTGCTGAAGGCGGCTGGGTAGATATCCCCGTTAGCAAAAAATGGCAGCGCCACGATATCTATGTGTCGGTGATCCATCTGCAACCATCCGATACACAACAGCGTATAACGCCAACGCGTTCAGTCGGACTGATTCACCTGCCGCTGAACCGGGAAAATCAGCGTTTAAACATTGAGATTGAAACGCCTGAAAAATGGCTGCCAGAATCTACCGAAGAGGTCGCGCTTAACATTACCTCAGCTGAGCCTGTAAGCCGTGCTTGGGTCACACTGGCAGCGGTCGATAGCGGTATCCTTTCGATCAGCCGTTTTAAGACACCTGACCCATTCGCCTTCTTCTTTGGCCAGCGTCGCTTCTCGGTCGATGCCAAAGATATGTACGGTAAACTGATTGATCTGAACAATAACCGCACCGGTGAAATCCGCTACGGCGGCGATGCTGATCTTGCTCGTGGCGGCGACCTTGCCCGCTCAGAAGTGCAGATTATTTCGCTGTTCAGTGGCATGGTAAACGTCGAAAACGGCAAGGCCGTTATTCCGGTCAGCATGCCTGATTTCAATGGGCAGATCCGCTTAATGGCATTAGCATTCGATAAGCAACGCCTCGGCAGTACCGATACTAAGGTAACGGTTGCTGCTCCGGTTGTTACGCAACTTTCTCTGCCGAGATTTATCGGTGCAGGTGACGAATCCAGCGTCGCTCTGGATGTCACTAACCTGACCGGCGATGATGCAGAATTTGAAGTGACACTTTCGGCGTCTGGGCCTGTCAGCGCAGAAACACTGGCGCAGCCTTTATCCCAGACTCTGTCACTGAAACAACAGCAGCGCGAAACCCTGATCTTGCCGTTTAAAGCGGAAAATGCGGGCCGTGTGGTTTTCCACTCCATCGTGAAATACCAGGACAAAGTCATTATTGATCGCGAGTGGGGCCTGCAAAGTCGACAGCCGTACCCAGCTCTGACGTTCCGTAAATACGACGTCCTTGAAACCGGCGCTCTCCTGAGAGCAGATGCTGAAAAAACATCAGACTGGCTGCAGGATTCGCTGGTCGCCTCAGTGTCGATCAGCAGTTATGAAGAGCTCGGAGCCGAAGAACGCATGGAGCGCCTTCTGAAGTATCCGTATGGCTGCGTCGAACAGACCACCAGCTCGACCTATCCCTGGCTGTATGCAAGTGATGAACAGATTGAACGTCTGAAACATTCAGCCAATGGCGAACTAACACGCACCAGTGCCATCGCCAGCGGTCTCGCCCGTATTGCTACCCGCCAGAAATCCAATGGCGGCTTTGGTCTCTGGCGGCGTGAAGATGATGATGAGCAACACTGGCTGGCAGCGTACGTTGCTCAGTTTATGACGGATGCTCAGGCCGCCGGCTATCAGATCGATAACGACATGCTGAGTAAAACTCTCAACCGTCTGCGTGAATATTCCCGTGGTAAAGCGCAGCTGCGCGAACTCTGGGCAGAAGATGTCGACCTGTATCGTTTTACCTATCAGGCCTTCGCGCACTTCGTGCTTGCCCAACACAATATTGCCTCTCTGGCGGATATCCGTGCGACCGCCGCCAACGCCCCGGATGAAGCCGGAGGACTGGCACTGTTGCAACTGGCGATTGCTGCAAAACTTCAGGGCGATAATCGCCTTGCTACCGAGCTGTATGAGAAGTCACAGACGCCACGACAGACCCGTCCGTACATCAGTGATTACGGCTCAGAATTGCGCGATAAAGCCCAACAGGCGCGCCTGATCTGGAAGTACGATCTCGACAGCGCCCACCCAGTTGAGCTAACGACTGAAATTGCAGAGCAACTGCGCTCACGTCGCTACCTTAGTACGCAGGAACAGATTGCCATCGTGCAGTTAGCCGACGAGCAAAAGAAGCACACCTCAGAAGACTGGAAGTTGATGGTGCTCAGTGCGGGCAAAGAACAGATGCTAACTGGCAATCACCCCTCCCGTATCGTGCTGCGAGGTAGCGATGCCGCTGATCTGAGCGTGACCAACATTGGCGACGCCAATCTGTACACCAACCTGTTTTATCAGGGCTACAGTTCAACGCCACCAGACGAAGATACCTCCGGACAGGTCAGTGTGTCTCGCCGCTACTGGAACCTGGATGGAAATAAGCTCCCCGCAGATCAGGCGATAACAATGATCACCGGCGACATGATGATTGTCGAGCTTGTGGTGTATTCCAATAAGTACCGCCCGGATCTGCTGATGGTCGACCTCCTGCCTGCAGGTCTTGAGATTGAAAATCAGAATCTGGCCGACAGCACAAAGCTTACAGATGTGGTGATTGATGGTGAAAAGATAGGCCAGCGACTGCAGAGCTCCGGCGTTGTTCATGAAGAGTTCCGTGACGACCGCTACGTTGCAGCACTGCGCACCGGGCCGCGCCGTTATTACAACAATGATCACGACAGACCTGCACACATGTATTACATCGTCCGTGCAGTCACGCCGGGCACGTATAAAGTGCCTAACCCTCTGCTTGAAGACATGTACGATCCGGAAGTCCGGGCGATTGGTAGCACGATTCCAGAGCTGATAGTGCTGCCGCGCTAAGATGCTGAAAGCAGTTAGAAAAGCGATCAGCAGTACCTCACTAACACCCACCAGAAAGACGTTACTGATCTTTCTGACGGGCGTTGTCACAGTGCTGCTGGTTCTGGACCTGCTGTTCCCGCTGCCCGACCCGCAGCACTCGGGAGAAGGATATACACAGGTCGTGACCGACCGCCACCAGCTGGTACTGAGAGCCTTCCCTGACGATCGCGGCGTCTGGCGCTATCCGGTGACTCATCCCTTAACAGCAGACGCCGTATCGCCAGATTATCTCAAGGCCCTGTTCAGCTACGAAGATCGCTGGTTTTATTATCATCCCGGCGTGAATCCTATCGCGCTGATCAGGGCTGCAATTCAGAATTATCGCTGCGACTGTATTATTTCGGGAGGCTCGACCATCACGATGCAGGTGGCGCGGCGACTGTCACCTCACTCACGTAATATCAGCGGTAAACTTCAGCAGATTCTCCGGGCGTTTCAGCTTGAGTGGCACTACAGCAAAGAAGAGATCCTGACGCTGTATCTTAACTACGCCCCCATGGGCGGCGTGATCGAAGGTGTCGGCGCTGCCAGCCAGATGTATCTCGACAAACCGCCAAGTGACCTGACACTCGCCGAAAGCGCATTGCTTGCAGTGTTGCCGCAAGCGCCTTCGCGACTGCGCCCGGACCGCTACCCCGAAAGAGCCAGAGCAGCACGCGATAAAGTTCTGCAACGTCTGTTTTCTCAAGGACAGATTACTGCCGAACAACGGGATTATGCCCTGCTCGAAAATATCGTCGCGCAGCCGCCATCGACACCACAACTTGCCCCGCTTCTGAGTCGCGAACTGATCTCTGCCCACCCAGATAAGGCGGTGATTCAGACCACCTTAGACGGCGAACTTCAACGCGAATTACAGACCTTACTGGCCGAAGAAATTCAGCGTTTTCCGGAGCACCAGTCCGCAAGCATTCTGTTGGTCGATAACCGCGACCGCAGCGTCAGAGCCTATCTGGGCTCGGCCGACTTTACCGACGACGCACGTTTCGCCCATGTCGATATGATCCGGGCAACCCGCTCTCCCGGCTCGACTCTCAAGCCGTTTATTTACGGTCTCGCGCTTGATCAGGGGCTGATTCACAGCGCCAGCCTCCTCAGAGATGTGCCGAGACATCTGCGCAGTTACCAGCCGGAGAACTTCGCACACTCGTTCAGTGGCCCAGTGGACACCACGACCGCGCTGCGACAGTCTTTAAATCTGCCTGCCGTGCAGGTGCTGGATGCTTTGGGCCCGGCGTCTTTAGCTGCATCGTTGACCAATGCCGGAACGCCCTACCAGATTCCCGGCAACGCCAAGCCCAGTCTGGCACTGGCCTTAGGTGGCGGTGGTTTCAGTGCCTGGAATCTGGCGACTTTATATTCTGGGCTCGCAAATGGAGGCGAAATAAGACCATTAAAGACTCTCAAGGAACTTCCTGAGCAAAGCACCCCGTCAGGCCTTCATCAGGAATCCAGCTGGCTGCTCAGCCCGGAGGCAGCTTGGGTTACGCTCAATATGCTGCGTCAGCCCCGCCCCAATCGCATTCGCAGCGCCGCTGTACTCAGACACGAGGCGGCAATGGCATGGAAAACCGGAACCAGCTACGGCTACCGGGATGCCTGGGCCGTAGGGGTGACACCGACCTACACCATAGTGGTCTGGTTCGGACGGCCCGATGGAACACCAAGCCCTGGCCAATACGGCGCAGTAACGGCGCTGCCTCTGCTGTTCCGATTACAGGAACGACTAGACCCGGACCCAGAATGGCCACCGCAACCTGACAACGTCAGCCGCGAAACCATCTGCTGGCCATCAGGCAAAGCCGCAGCGACTATGCCTAGTGACCAGTGCCACGTTGCCCACACGGCTTACCTGATCCGCGATCAACTACCGCCAACACTCCGGGATATCAATGCCGATGGCACAGCGCCATCCACCTTAACTATTCGGGTAGATGAGAGCGGGCACATGATCACACCAGAATGCTCTGGCCTTGCTGCCGCTCCCCAGACCATCTCAAATAGCCCCCCCAAGAACCGTACGCTCGCACTATGGCCAGGAAATCTGGAGCCCTGGATTGCACCGCACCTGCGCTTGTCCGGCCAACTGCCTCACCTAAATCCAGCATGTACCGCCCCGATATTAGCTACCGACCCCTTGCGCATTATTGGTGTAGAGGATGGCCAGACCCTTATGCCGGCGAGCTTTCAGACAACACAGGAACTGGTGCTGAATACCCTCGGTGGCTTCGGCGAAAAATCGCTGTATCTCAATGGGGTCTATCAATCGGATTCAGGTGAGCAGGGGCTGTTCAGAATCACGCTCACCCAACCGGGTTCTCAGGAAATTGTGATTGCCGATGCTCAGGGAGCGTTGGCGCGAGTTATGTTTGAATTTCAGTTACGGCGCTAAGACAAGAACATAAGAACCAGACTTCAAAACCACTCTTCATCTATCGTCTGCAGCATTTCCTCAGGTGCCATCTGCTGTGTCATGCGACCGCGCTTTACAGAGCGATGCTCAAACGACATCGCCCCTCGAACCATCACTTTGTCTCGCAGTCGTTCAATATGATCGTCGCCGAAGTTGCTGTTAAATGTGTTGAACAGCACCACATGCGCGCCATCGAAACGGTTGTTCTCAACAAACGCCCAGATCGGTGGCGCCGGGCTGTACAGCCAGACCGGCGAACCGATCCAGACGGTATCGAACCCTGACAGGTCTGCGCTTGCAGGCACTATTTCAGGCAAGGCCGTTGGATCGGTTTTCAGACGGTTGGCATCATTCAGGGCATTCGCCAGGCCGACCGGGCCAAGCTCATACGCGGGTGCCGTCAGGTGGATCGTCTCTGCGTTCAAGCGACCTGCCACATGGCGGGCCGCAAGACCGGTATTCCCCGAACGGGAAAAATACACGACCGCAGTGCGGCTGGCGCCGACATCAGAACGAGCACTCTGCTTCTCAACAGGCTCAAGCTTGGCGACCTGCCGGGACTGATAGATCTCAATGCCGACCACGGCACTCAGAACACCCATCACAACAACAGCGAGGCCAATCAGGATAACGCCGGTCCACTGGATTAAAGACATGATGACCTCAATTTCTACACTGCTATGAATTAAAGATGTTCTTTAAAGAACGGAATCACCTTGGCCAGGGCTTCGGCGACGGGCTCGGCTTTATCGTACAGGTCATAGTGAGAGTAGCCCTCGACCACAACGATCTCTTTCTGCTCTGACGCGGCACGGCTGTATATCTCCCACCCATCCTGATAGGCACCAAAGCCGCCAGGTTTATTACCAATAACCACCATCAAAGGCTGAGTCAGCAATACCTCAGCGTTGGTAAAGGCGTCCCACCCCATCGTTGCGCCGGTAAACGACATTAACTGACTGGTCTTGCCGTTTGGCGTCTGGCCACGTTCAGTCTTGTAGTACTCGGTGGCTTCCAGGACATCAATATCGGTCATCCCCGCGGCTTTTGCTGCCTCGACCGAAGGTGGCAGAAGATCTGCTGCGTCAGTAGTGCCCGGCAGAGACTGAGCATAGCCAGTGCGCATCTCAGCGATATTAGCTGCCATCTGGCGCGGCTGAAATTGTGCAAAGCCTTCGCGGATCAGGCGCCCATAGTTCACACCTGTAATGGATGTAACGGCTTTCAGTCGATGATCGGTAATCGCCGCATGAATTGTATACGTACCGCCGCCACAGACACCAATCGCTCCGATGCGTTGCGCATCAACATACGGCAGTGCCTGCAGATAATCCACGGCAAAGCGGATGTCTGCGACACGAATGCCCGGGTCTTCGATATTGCGCGGTTCACCACCGCTCTCGCCCTGAAAACTGGCATCGTGAACCAACACCACAAAACCCGCGTCAGCCAGTGCTTTGGCATAGACATTACCGGCGGTCTGTTCTTTACAACTGCCAATCGGGTGGGTGCTGACGATCGCCGGATACGTACCTGAGGCGTCAAAATTCTCAGGCAGATGAAGGTTGGCGGCGATGTCCCAACCAAAGTGACGGTAACGTACAGTTTGAATCGTGCTCATGTTAATTCCTCTGATGCCGGGCGGCTGCTCTGCTTGGTCAGGCGGGGTTCCGCTTGGTTAACAGCGCCCGGTGAAATGTGAAAATAAATATTCAGTAATCGGCTGTGTCAGGCTCAGAGCGTGCGGTTGAAGAACTCACCCAACTGCGCCACCGCCTGATCAACGTATTCTGGTACGTCGTACAGCGACATATGGTTCGCACCTTCGATCACGTGCAGGGTTTTATCGGTGCTGGCCGCACGCGCCATCAGGTCTTCACTCATCCACTTGCTGCCAGCAACACTGCCTGCCACCGCCAGTACTGGCTGGGTCAGAAACGCCTCGGCTTTGTGGTACGCGTCATAGGTAATGATCTGACTGAGGTTACGTGCCAGGGCATAGCCCGGTGCATTCGGATGCGCGCAACGCTCGGTGTGGTAGTACTCCCAGGCTTCACGCAGTTCTTCGTTTGGTGCATCTTCTTCTTTCATCGGTGCCAGAGGTATCACTGAGTACTCACCAGAAGCGGCGTCACCGGTGCGGGCGCTGGCACCAAAATCGAGATAGCCTACTGCCTCAGCATCGCTGACGTTGTTTTCCCAGCCGTTGCGGAACATCTGACCAATATTGACCGCACTGACCATACCCAGCGCTCTAATGCGACGGTCGTTAATGGCCGCGTTTGCGCTGTATCCAGCCCCGGCGCATACACCCATAGCACCGATACGGTCAGAGTCGACGTATGGCAGCGTCGTCAGATAATCAACCACAGCACTGACGTCTTCTGTGCTGACGAATGGGTTTTCCAACTGACGCGGCTCACCGGTGCTCGCGCCCTGATACGAACGATCAAATGCGATCGTAATCAGGCCAGCTTCCGCCAGCTTCTGAGCGTACAGTCCTGCAGCCTGCTCTTTCACACCGCCGCCCGGATGAGACACCACCACCGCTGGGTAGGTTTTGCTCTCATCAAAATCCGCTGGGAAGTTAATGGTCGCGGCCATGGTGATACCGTGGCCGTTCAGGTTTTTAAAAGTAACGTTTGGCATGGGTTATCTCCTCGAGATGTTTGTTCTGTCTGTGTGTTCGATGAGATCTATCTTATGAAACCCGATTGATTTGATATACGCGCTATCAATGACATCAGTGTTTAGCTATTCTAAACAAATGAAACTTGATCCCTCACTTCTGTCGTCCCTGACCTGGTTCGCCCATATCGCCCGTCACCGCAGCTTTACTAAAGCCGCAACGGAGATGGAGGTGACCCGGGGCGCTCTGTCTCAGCAGTTAAAAAGCCTTGAGCAACAGCTGAATGTGCGACTGATTAACCGGACCACCCGAACCATGTCGCTCACGGACGAAGGTCAGCGTCTGCTGGATATTCTGGAACCGGCTCTGAGTGCCATTGAACAGGCGGTATTGGAAGTTGGAGAGTCACAGGCAGAGCCCTCTGGCCTGCTGCGGATTAACTCCTCAAGAATTGCCGCTCGTCTGTTAATCGAGCCGCACATGGCTGAATTTCTGGCGCGCTATCCAAAGCTGAAAATAGACCTGACCATGAATGATGGTTTCAGCAATATCATTGCCGACGGTGTAGATGCAGGGATTCGCTTAGGAGAGAGTCTGGATGAGCATATGGTGGCAGTACCGGTGTCGCCGCCCATCGAGATGGCGATTGTTGGTTCACCCGGCTACTTCGAACGGTATGGTATTCCGGAATCACCAGAAGAGCTGATTCAGCACAACTGTCTGGCATATCGTTTTTCATCCAGTGGCGTGATTGATCGCTGGAGCTTTACCTCAGCCGATGACAGTCAACGCACGGTGGTGTTTGAGCCCACCGGCAGCGCCATATTCAACGACGATGAAAATATGCTTAACGCTGCTCTGCAGGGAGTCGGACTGATTAAATATCTGGATCTCAACGTGCAGACGCATATTGCCGAAGGTCGCCTGCAGAGGGTGCTGGCGCCATGGTGCAAACCGTTTCCGGGGTTCTATCTTTACGTGCCTTCACGAGCGAATCTGCCCGCTAAAACGCGGGCTCTGATGGACTTTCTGAAAGAAAAGCGCGACGCAATGTCGTAGAGAGTGCTGCTAAAGCGGTAACTAGCGGTTAGTGACCGGCATATCCAGGGTAGGCGCCACACTTGCGTCAGGTGGTAACTGAAACACCATATTCTCAGGCAGTGGCATATCTTCTTTCATCTCGAGACGGATGGTGACTCGCCGGTTGGCAGCGCGACCGTTTGCCGTACCGTTATTCGCTACCGGATAGCGATCGCCATGAAACCGTGTGGTGACGATGTCGGGCGATATCCCGTTAATCAAGAAATACCTTTCCACCGCCTCGACCCGTCGCTTAGACATCTGCCGGTTGTCATAACGTCGCCCACGATTATCACTATGACCATCCAGATACACGGCAAAGACGCGAGGGTCGTTCTTTATGTAGTAGATAATCTTATCCAGAACAGCGGTATCGGTTTTGTCGATGTTGTCTTCACCACTGTTAAAAAAGACCTTAGAGCGTGAGACCTGACCAAAGTTAAAACGCAGCAGCTGTTCGGTACAGCTGATGTAATCCTGATATGCATCGGTGAAGTGCGTGGCTGAAACCTGCACCTGTATGTACTTATTGCTGTCGTAGTAGGTGTGGTGACTGATGGTTGGCAGACGCCCTTCAAGCAGGGCATGAAGAAAACGGTTGGTCCGTTCGCTGTCCAGAGTCAGGTTGGGATCGGTATTGCTGATTTTAGCCGTCCCCAGAATTTCTGAACGTTGCGCCGGCTGCCACCCCGGTGGCGTGATGCTCACATCTGCTTTGCTGTAGGCCATCAGATTGCGGTCGGTTTCCAACTGAAACACGACATCCTCGCCCGCCTGATGCATGAAAACGGCCCGGCCATACCCCGGCACGAGCTGTTCAAAGCGACACTCGAAGACATTTCCCGACAAGGCCCAGCGGGTATCCTCTGGGCCACCAGAGAAGTTCATTGTCTGCCCTGCTGCCGCCATCACAGGCAGGCTCAGGGAACAGACGATGCTCAGAAGAAGACGAATAACCGGACTCATAGCACCCGTAATACATTCAGACAGTTATCTTTGCTATCGGCAGGCGAGAGCAAAAGTTGAGGCAACAGCACGAAACTGCGCATACCTGAGTCAGGTGGAATCCGGTACAATACCGGCCAGATTCCACCTACCCTTCTGAGTTTAGACAAGGTTGAGACCCATGACCGATCGCATCACAATTACCCGCCCGGATGACTGGCACCTGCACGTTCGAGACGGAGCTGTCCTGCAGCACACGGTTCCTGCAACCGCCCGGGTAATGAAACGCGCGATCATTATGCCGAACCTCCAGCCGCCGGTCATGAACGCAGAGCAGGCACTGGAATATCGCGACCGGATCCTGTCGCGCGTCCCACAAGGCATAAATTTCGATCCTCTGATGGTGCTGTATCTCACCGATAACACCACGCCAGAAATGATCCGTGAAGCGAAGGAAGCCGGGCATATCGTCGCAGTGAAACTGTATCCTGCCGGCGCGACCACGAACTCTGCCTCCGGCGTCACCGACCTCCGCAAGCTGGATGAACTGGCGGCCGCACTGACCGAAAACGACATCAAACTGCTGGTACACGGGGAAGTTACCCACAGCGATGTCGATATCTTTGACCGTGAAAAACGCTTCCTGGACGAAATTCTGTCCCCTCTCGTCAGCCGTAACCCGGACCTGAGCATGGTCGTGGAGCACATCACCACGAAAGACGCTGCCGACTTCGTCAACAGCCAGGGACCGAACGTAGCAGCCACTATTACGGTCCAGCACCTCGCTTATAACCGGAACCACATGCTGGTCGGCGGTATCCGCCCACATTTCTACTGTCTCCCTATTCTCAAGCGCAACATCCACCAGCAAGCTCTGCAGGATGCGGTCGTCAGTGGCAGCAGTAAGTTTTTCCTCGGAACAGACAGTGCCCCACATGCCAAAGGGGCGAAAGAGAGCGCGTGTGGCTGCGCAGGTTGCTTTACCGCGTATGCAGCGATAGAACTGTATGCCGAAATCTTTGAAGATCTGGGAGCCCTCGACAAACTGGAAGGGTTCTCCAGCCACTTTGGTCCGGACTTCTACGGCCTGCCGCGCAACAGTGATGAAATCACTCTGGTGAAACAACCCTGGCAGGCACCAACTGAACTGCCTTTCGGCAAGGACGTCATCGTACCACTGCGCGCAGGTGAGACTCTGCGCTGGAAACTGGAATACTGAGCTTAACCGCCTCAAGTCACAGCAAACAGGTCACGAACCTTAAGGAACCTCAGTGAGTAACGAAGAAAAGCAGGAAAAGACTCTGATGGCGCAACGCTTCCGCGGCTTTCTGCCCGTGGTTGTGGATGTCGAAACCGGAGGCTTTGATGCCGAACGCGACGCATTACTGGAAATCGCGATGGTCACCCTGCGAATGGACGATGAGGGCTATCTGCACCCTCACGAAACCCTGAGCGCTAATGTGCATCCATTCGATGGCGCTAATCTCGAACAGGAAGCCCTGGACTTTACCGGCATCGACCCCTTCGACCCGGAGCGCGATGCCGAGTTTGAGATTGATGTCCTCACCACCATGTTTCAGACCATCCGCCGCGAAATCAAACACTATGGCTGTAACCGCGCCGTGCTCGTCGGTCATAACTCGCATTTCGACCACGGTTTCCTGCGCTCTGCCGTTGCCCGCAACGACATCAAGCGCGATCCGTTTCACCCCTTCTCATCGTTTGATACCGCATCCATCGCAGCCATTGCCCTGGGGCAGACGGTACTGGCGAAATCCTGTATCACCGCAGGTATCGACTTCGATAACAATGCAGCACATTCTGCCGCTTATGACACCTGGAAGACAGCCGAGCTATTCTGTTATATCGTGAACAGATACAAAGATTTAGGCGGCTGGCCGTTATCTGCTGAATAACAGCAGGTCCTTCCGTCGGAGCAGTAGCTATGAATAATAAAAATAACCTGCTGCTGATTTCAGCGCTTCTCCTGACCGCCTGCGGCGGCGGGAGTAGCAGCGGAGACAGCGATTCCTCAACACCAGACACAGACTCGCCAGTCATCACAGATACAGACCGGGATGGAGATGGCGTCGTCAATGATGCCGACTATCTCCCCGATAATCCTTATATCAGCGGTGCTGTTGTCGTCGAGGCCAACCTTGATTACTTTCTGGGCAACCGCACCGCCGAATTCAGCTATACCCTCGGCGTTGCTCCAGCAGGACTGACATCTTCCAGCCAGCTATCTGTCAGTAACATCAGTGACTACATTCATTCCTATCCCTTCATCACCAATGGACAACTGTTGAGCTTCGAATCCCGCAGTAACAGTACCGGGAGTGTGGAAGAGACAGGAGGTGTTTCCCGCAATGATGCAAACCTGGTCACCCGGATCAGCATCAGTGACGAATCAGGCAACAACGTCTCTGTCGAGGAATGGGAATACAACAGCTCAGGTCAGTTAACACGACAGACGGAAGAAAATGACTCCGGCAGCCTCCTCTGGCAACAGGATTACGATTACTCCGCAGCGAATCAACTCGCTACCCGCGATTACGACCATCTGAGCAATGATGTACTTGATCGCACATTCACTTACGGTTACACCGCTGAGGGATACCTGTCTGACATTAGTGAAAGTCGTAACTTCACGGTATTGGCATATGTTGCCTACACCTACGACGCTTCTGGAAACCTGACCAGCTATGCCCGGGATATCGGCCATAATGGTGTGAATGACAACTACGAGGTTTATGATGCCCAGGGCCGTATCATTGACCGCTATGTGGGCTATGATTCCGGCAGCTTCAACCGACATATTCATTTTGACTATCGCCCGGATGGCCAACCAGAGAGTCAGACGTACGACTGCAATGGCAATACTGAAACCGATCAGACGCTCAGCTTCAGTTACGATTCAGACCTGCTCAGTCGTATTTCGTTTTACACAGGTGCAACGCTTGATTGGTATGCCGATATCGGACACGAAGCACAGAAGCTCACTCTGATTTCGTTGAAATCGGCCGCCGGAGTTCTTCAGCAGACCACCCGATACCAATACAATTCTGAAGGCCGGGTCAGTCAACGTTTGCGCGATGAAGAAGCGAGCGGCACAGAGGTATTCACTCACAAGTACAGCTACCTCGGCACCATCGCTGCTCTGCCAGATGTAGACGTATTATCCGATATTGAATTCGACATATGCAGCGAACTCTGACGATGCCAACCCGGAGCAACCCTATGTATAAAAAACCCTTCGGTGTATTTATTTTTTTACTGCTGCCTTTTGCCATTACGGCCTGCGGTGGAGGCTCCTCCTCCGGAGGAAGCAATGCGGAGGGCAACACCCCCAGCACCCCGGACACCACCCCAGACCCAGAAATACCAGACATCGACAGCGATGGGGATGGCATTCTCGACTCTCAGGATGCCGACCCGGCCGACTCAGAAGTCACGGGCATAGTTATCATCAGACGCGATAAAGCAGGCGTCACCGGGTCCGGCGGAACCGAAACCCGTTTCTATAAATACAATGCCAATGAACAACTGAATTATCTTAAAAAAAGCACAACAGACGCAGACAGCGATGGCATTGCGGATCATTTCTATACCTATAACAGCTATCGCCAGGTCGTTTTACAGCAGATCGATAGCAACGAAGACGGTACCGTAGAGCAGACCTACACCAATACTTACGAGAACAGTCGCATTCTCGAAAAAACCGCCGAAGGCACTCCTGACGTATTCACTGAGACCTATATTTATTCAGAGAATAGCGCCCTGCTCTTACAAACAGATAAAGACACGGGATCAGATGAGAGTATCGACTTCAGCGATATCTATACCTACATCGACGACAATCCGAATAAACCCGATCTGATCCGGATTAACGTCGATATTTCGGACGACGCAGAAAAGTCGATCCAATATTCGTATAACTCTGAAGGTCAGTTGACCAGCATCAGTCATGATGAAGCTGAAGATGGCAGTGTTGAAGGCACTGTGACTTACACCTATTACGTAAGCGGACAGGTTGAAACCACCGAAGTTGAAGGGATCGTCGAGGATGACCAGGAGACGACCGTCACCCGGTTATTTACTTACAGCGAGAGTGGCCTGCTTCAGTCCGTTGAGTATGATAACGACCTGAACGGCAGCTGGGATGTCAAAGACACCTATTTCTACGCCAGTGACCTGCTTGCCCGCATTGAAACTGACACCAACAACGACGGTAATGCAGACGCTATCAAGAGTTACACCTACCAGAATAATCGTCTGTCTGTGATCAGTGAAGATACCGACGCCGATGGCAATGCGGAAATAACCACAACCTATAAATACGACAGTGGTCAACGCCTGACCTCGGTCGTCGTAGATCACCTGACTGACAATACCCAGGATGAAACGGTGGTGTTTACCTATCAGGGTTACCTGGACAATTTCACCGTCTTTTTTGAGCTTTAATTCCCTTGGACTACGAATTTACTTACGACGATTACGGACAGCCGGTTATCCGGCTGGAGATGGGCCAGGAAGCCATGGCGCAGTGGTTGAACGGCACAGTTGTGCGCGATAAAAACCAGCTGGCCGCCCTGCTGTCGCTTCTCGAAAATCTTCGCAGTGGGCGGGAACGTGAAGCCTTGCTCACCGACAAAGGCTTTGAGGTTCAACTGACGTCCGAAGAAGTCGACGTGGTTATTGTCAGCAACGATGTGCTGGACGAAGAATATCGCGACGAAGGCCTGACGCTATACGAAGATGAACAGTCTTCTGGTTGCGGCCTGGAAGATCTGCTCGATCTGTTGCGCGACTGGCAGGATTTTATTCAGAGCTGAATTACGGTCAGAACATCTGTTCGAAAGCGATACCCATGGCCGCCAGCCCGAAACCAATCAATACCTGAATAATAACGGCCACTACCGCGATAAAAAACGCCTGAACAATCTTTGCTCCCAGAAGAGCGGCGAAGATAACCGCCGTCAGAAACAGCGCCAGAAAATGCGCGATCAAAGGGTCGCGCAACGCATACAACGCAAGGATGTGTGCCAGTGCCGCTGCAATGACTGCCAACAGGCTACGACCGAAACGAGGATACCGTGCGCCCATCAGGCGGGCCGACAGCATGACGGGAACGACGGTAAAAAGTATCAGTGCAGCAAGTGCAATCAGCATATCCATAATAAATTCTCCGGCCGGATCAACAAGTATGACTGCCCGTCACTCTGAAAAATTCCGCTGGGTATCAGCAAACCCCGATAATTTCCCAGCTGGCGCTTTTTCCACCCAGCGTCAGTGTCACTTCGTCACCCTCACAGCGTCCGGTCAGTGCCCGGGCCAGAGGCGTCTCATGACTGACGACGACCACATCAGCAACTCCAGCGGCAGCAGCATCTGAATTCTCTATCCGCAATTGATAGCCACCAAGCGGTGCAATAAATAGGTGCCGGTGAATACCCTCAAGCCCGACCGTCACACAGGCGCCGTTGCGTATCATATCGTCTGCATCCAGATCAGGAACGGTCCATTTCCCCAGAGCGATTCGTTGCTCCTGCAGCTTCAGAATTCTCTCTGATTGTCCGTGTGCCAGATACGCCGCTTCGAGCGCTAACGTGTCCCATTTATTTTCTGGTTTATTGCCTTCGTGAGAAGCGGTTGCCTGAGCTTCGCGCGCAGCCTGCATTGCCGCATCAATGGCGGCATCCAGAGCTTCGAGTAAGGCATTTTTCAGAGTCTGTTTATCAAAATACGGCTGTGTCATGATGACGTTTTTCATCTTCGTTAGGAGCCTGTATGCCAGAGTATACCGCTGATCTGAATACTACGCTGACACAGAGTCAGTTCTGCCGCCTGGAACCTCGTGGGCAGTTGCATTGTATTCAGGTGCGCCATCCGCATTTTTCGGCTGATATTCTGACTCAGGGAGCACAGTTACTGAGCTTTACTCCCACAGGAGAAGACAACTGGATCTGGCTGAGCGAGACGGCCGAGTTTAAAACGGGTGTATCCGTGCGTGGCGGTATTCCAGTCTGCTGGCCCTGGTTTGGTGACCTCGGCAAGAACCCTGCTGAAGTAAAAAAGCTGTGTGCTGACGAGACTGCTCCTGCGCACGGGCTCGTGCGTGGGGTTGAATGGCAACTGGATGCCCTTGAGGAAACCGCGTCATCGGTGACAATGACTCTGGCATACCACCAGAAATCCTCTTCCCTATGGGAAGCGGAGGCAGAACTTAAACTGACGATAAGCATGACAGGCGAACGCCTCTCTCTCGCGCTGACGACGACCGCAGGCGCCACGCCGCTTGCCATCACCCAGGCATTGCACACCTACTTTCCGGTAAAAGACATCCACGAGACCCGGGTTGCCGGACTGGAGGGATGCCGCTACACCGATGCACTGGATAACTGGACGACCAGAACACAGCAAGGTCCGGTGGTATTTACCGAAGAAACCGATCGGATCTATCAGAGCCCGGCACACATCAGCCTCATATCAGAAGGCCGGAACATGCTGCTTACCTCCGACTCTGAGTCAGCTATTGTCTGGAACCCCTGGGTCGATAAGGCAGCCCGGTTAAGTCAGTTTCCTGATGATGCCTGGCAACGAATGTTCTGCGTAGAAACCGCAAACGCACTGGACGACTGGATTCAGATAGCTCCCGGACGCTCTCACACACTGACCATGACTCTGAGCAAAGCCTCACCGGCGTGAACCGCGTCAGGCCGCTGAGGTTTTATGCCGTGCCAGATATTCGCCAGTGACTTTATCCATCGAACTTATATGACGCACAAACCACTCCGGCAGAGCGTCCTGCACAAACTCAAGAAGCGGCGCAATATTTTCAGTGTCTTCGTAGAGTGACAGCAATTCCAGCATGGCCGTCATGACCCGGTCATGCTCTTGCTTGTGGCACTCGTACGCCGGGAATCCGGTGCGGACCATCTCACGCTCTTCGTGAGCAAAGTGCTCCTGACAATGCTGAACCAGACGGCGGAAATGCTGGAGATTAAAGCGTCCGAGCGTCAGCGCATCTTCGGCTTCGTTCATAAGATCAACGAAGGTCTCATGCTCTTCGTTCATAAAATCGGCTGCCACGCGCGGACAGTCCCAGAAAATCAAGGCCATCACCGGCCCCCCGTTCCCCAAATATACTGGTGTTCAGTTTCGTAGGAATCGGAGAAATTGCGATTGATGCAGATCAAGAAATCCGGTTACCGACAGTTTTGTCAGCAACGCTGAGCAACGTCCACAATCGTACGCCGCAACCAACGGTGTGCCTGATGATGCTGAAGCAGTGGCGACCAGGCCATTTTCAGTTCGAATGGCGGAATGGAGAAAGGTGGCTCTTTCACCAGAAGCGATGCAGATTCTGCCTGCATATCCGCCACTTTTCTTGGCAGTGTTGCCACCAGATCGTTGTTCAGGGCGAGCAGCGCCGGCATCTGGTAGTGTCGGGTGAAGACTGAGATCTTGCGTTTCTGGCCCAGCTTAGACAGCGCATTGTCGACCCACCCGAGACGTACGACTTTTTCCGGGTCGATACCAACGCCAGCTCCCATGCCGGTTTTACTCACCCAGATATGCTTACTGGCAAGATAAGCGTCGAGATCAAACTGACTGACGCGGGGATGGTCCGGATTAACCAGACACACAAAGTCGTCCTGCCACAGCGTCATCTGATGAAACGACTGCGGCATCTCATCGAAACGGTTGATCGCCATATCGACTTTACCGGCCTCAACATCTTTGAACGTCACATCCGATGGCGTCAGAACATCAAGAATCACGTCCGGGGCATCGCTGCGGAGACGTTTTACAAGCTCAGGCACCAGAGTAGATTCGGCGTAGTCACTGACCATGATCCGGAACACACGGTGACTGACCTGCGCTTCAAATTCTTCGAGTGGCTGCAGCGCCATTTCCAGTTCACCCAGCGCCTTACGGATAACTGGCTGAAGCTCCTGCGCCCGCTCAGTCGCTGTCATGCCTTCAGAGGTGCGGACCAGAAGAGGATCACCGAATAATTCACGCAGACGACGCAGGCCATTGCTCATTGCCGGTTGCGTAATACCCAGCTGATGCGCCGCTTTGGTTACGCTGCCTTCGCGCAGCAATACATCCAGATACACCAGCAGATTCAGGTCAATTCGGTCGAGGTTCATGTAGGCCTGCGATTCGTCGTGAGAATGCGCGGGATTATACCCCCTGGCGTCTGCATTCACAGCAGTGATATTCCTGCCTGCCAGGGGAATCAGAAGAAACCGTCAGAAATGACGGTCGGGTATGAGAGAAATCAGTTCTCAGCGGAACGCAGTGGCGACTTACGCAGAGACAGGCTGGCGCCGGATGCATCTTCCAGACGCGCGAAATACGCTTCCTGGATGGCATTTACGTCGATGCTGGCCAGCCCCTGATTGAGAATTTCAGCCAGTTCCCGGTTGCGCAGACTGAAGCACACATAAAGTGACTTCATATCGAGCAACTTTGGATTAAATTCAATTTCGCCCGAGATACGGCGAAGGTCCGGATCATCTGATAGCAGAAACTTCATCACATTCTGATCGACCACAGCCATATCAATACGACGATAAGCGACTTTCAGAAGGTTGCTGGTATCGTTCAATGCTTCGCTGACGCTCAATGAACGACTCTCCACCAGACTGTCGAATTCTTTGGTATTCACGTAATCCTTCACGGTACCGATCACATAGCGGTCAAGCTCGGTCAGGCTACTCCATTCGATATCAGAACCGACCGACTGAACGAAACCGAGGGGGCCATAACCCACCGGGTCAGAATAACGGAATGTCCGGCTGACTTCGTCGCTGTAATACTCGGGGAAGTAGCCGTGAAAACCGCTACCGGCATCTGCAGCCAGGTTGACGGCACGACTCCATGGAAAGAAGGTCACTTCAAGTTCGTAACCCATCTCAGCCAGCGCAGCACGGACAACTGCAATAGTGGCCCCCTGCTCAGGGAGATCAGCACCAGAATATGGAGGCCATTCAAGGGATGAAAGGCGGATAACTTTGTCTTCCTGTGACAATTCGGCATGCGCCGGGGATACCAGTGCACTCATCAGGGATGCCAGTGCTACCAGTGTGAACAGGAAACGCATTATCGGGGGCCTCTTCAGTGTTTATTTAAGGCAAGGATAGAGCATAAACACAGTCATGTCCGGCCAGAGGCGTAAGCTTAGTGAAAAGCCCGGATTGGCAGTACCTCTCAGGCAGCCAGAAGCAGCCACCTGAGAGACAGGGAATGGTTCAGTCGAGGTGCTCGACGCGGATGCGGGTCACTTTACCGTGGGTACTGTCGAGAGTTTCGATCGCAGCAATGGCTTCGTCCATCTTCTGCTCTTCCACGCGGTGAGTCAGAATAATGATCTGCGCCAACGCGTCATCTTCTGGCCCTTCTTTCTGAATCAGTGCTTCGATATTGATCTCGCGCTGGCTCAGTATGGTTGCAATGCTGGCCAGAACACCCGTGCGGTCCTGAACCTGAATGCGCAGGTAATATGCCGTTTCAACCTGCTCGATCGGCAGAACGCGCACATCGTCGATGGTATCGAACGCAAGGTGATTAACGCTGGCCGACGCAGGCGCGTCCATCGTCCGCGCCAGATCGATGATATCAGCCACCACCGCTGAAGCAGTCGGGCCTGCACCAGCACCCGCACCGACGTACAGGGTATCACCCACCGCATCGCCGTTAACTGTTACAGCATTCAGGACACCATCCACCTTAGCGATTGGACGATGCTCAGGGATCATGGTCGGGTGTACGCGCAGATCGATACCACGATCAGTGCGACGACTGATACCCAGATGTTTAATCCGGTAGCCAAGTTCTTCTGCGTACTCGACATCTTCCGGCGCAACCTTACTGATACCCTCGGTGTAGCAGTGCTGGAACTGCAGCGGAATACCGTAAGCAATCGACGACAGAATGGTCAGCTTGTGGGCAGCATCAATCCCTTCGACATCAAACGTCGGATCGGCTTCGGCATACCCCAGCGCCTGTGCTTCGGCGAGGACATCAGCAAAATCCCGACCTTTGTCACGCATCTCGGTCAGGATGAAGTTACCTGTGCCGTTAATGATGCCTGCCAGCCAGTTGATGCGGTTTGCCGCCAGACCCTCACGGATGGCTTTAATGATAGGAATACCGCCAGCCACGGCTGCTTCATAAGTCACAGAAACGCCTTTGGCTTCAGCAGCAGCAAAAATCTCTTCACCGTAAACAGCGATCAGCGCTTTGTTCGCAGTAACAACGTGCTTACCATTTTCAATGGCAGACATCACCACATCTTTAGCGATGGTGTACCCACCAATCAGTTCGACGATGATGTCGATATCAGGGTTATTCACAACCTCAAAGACATCGGCGGTGGTCTTCACACCGGTCGTATCAACCGCAGGGTTAGGGCGACGCAGTGTGACCTGTTCGATAATAATCTCGCGACCGGCACGACGAGCAATCTCTTTCGCATTCTTAGTGAGGACGTTAAACGTGCCACCACCTACTGTACCTAAACCACAGATACCCACTTTTACCGGTTTCAAGATGTTCTCTCCTGTCAGGTCTGTCGGGCCTGCCATTCAGTGCAGGCCTGTGCCAATTTGGTCGTAAATGTACCATAGAACGCGCCGGACTAAATCCTCCGGAAGTAATTAATTCGCCCCACGCTTCTCTCATTGAGCCTTATGTCTTTTGACCCACCCCTGTGATAACGTCGAAGCACGAAAAAGAATAATCAGGAATAACCTATGTCGACCTATCTGGTACTCACTATCATTGCTGACGACAAGCCAGGCATCGTAGAAAAGCTGTCCGCCACCATCGCCGACCACGGCGGCAACTGGCTCGAAAGCCGCATGGCGCAGATGGCTGGAAAGTTTGCCGGCATCCTCAGAGTCAGCATTGATGAAGACAAAACCAATAGTCTCGTCTCTGCACTGGCTTCGCTCGGAACCAAAGGCATTCAGGTCAAAGTTGAAGACCCCGGCGCCATCGCCGCAGAAGCCGGTACGCACCTTCAGCTGAGTGTGGTGGGTAATGACCGGCCGGGGATTGTCCGCGAGGTATCCCGTGCACTCGCAACGCTTGGCGTAAACGTTCTTGAGCTGACCACCAGCTGCGAACCTGCCGAGATGTCCGCCGTGCCACTGTTCCGCAGCGAAGCTCTGGTAAGTGTTCCCGCCGGTATGGATACCGACGATATCAGTGATGCACTTGAAGCTCTGTCCGACGACCTGATGGTCGAAATTGAACGCTGAACGACGACACATTGTTCCAGCGAGGGATTTGTCACTTTTGAACGGGACAGCCCCTCGCTGTCTGTGAAATACTCCGCGCCTGTCAAAATCAGGTGTTAACAACGTGTCCACCCCTTCTCATTCCATGCTGAAAGCAGACCTGCTGTTGCTGGTCGTAACTGTGCTCGCCGCCATCAGCTGGATGTTCTCCAAAGAAGCCCTGAACGGATTTCCACCGCTGCTCTTTATTGGTGTGCGTTTTCTGTTTGCCGGCCTGCTGCTGGCCGGCCCGGGATGGAAGTCACTGCAGCGCCTGACACCCCAGCAATGGAAAGCATCATCGGCCGTCGGCATTCTGTTCGGTATCGCTATGTCGACCTGGATCATGGGTCTGTTCAGCGCGACTAACCTCGGCGAGGGCTCGTTTATCACCAGTCTGGCCGTGGTACTCGTACCGCTCGTCAGCTGGATTTTTTTCCGCGACCGTATCAGCCGTGCTAACTGGATTGCGTTGCCGCTGGCGTTTGCTGGTCTGGCCCTGCTGTCTCTGCAACATGGCTTTCGTCCGGAGCTAAGTCAGGTACTCTTTTTCATCGCGGCCCTGCTCCTGTCATTGACCTTTATTCTTAATGGACGCGCGGCCAGTCACGTGCCTGCGCTCGCTCTGAGCAGCATTCAACTGTCGATTGTCGGTATCGTTGCCCTGGTGCTGTCGGCAGGCTTTGAAGATTGGCCGTCAGTCTGGACCGGTGACATGTGGTGGTGGCTGTTTCTGAGCGTCACGGTAGGAACTGCCGCCCGTTTCTTTATCCAGACATACGCGCAGAGCATGACGAGCCCCAGTCATGCTGCCGTGATTATGATTGTCGAGCCGGTATGGACGTCTCTCTTTGCCGCCATGTGGTTCGGAGAGCGTATGGAAGCAAGTCAGCTGGCGGGCTGCGGCCTGATCTTCCTGGCGCTCATTGTTAACCGCTGGAAAGCGGTTCGTCTGTGGTTAAAGCGCGCGTAATCACCCCGCCTGCTTACTGTGAATCGGCGGAATGACATGCGAGGAATTCAACAGCAGGCGCCCATGACTGACGCCCCTGAGGCTCACCAGCTTATCGGCAATCATCTGTAACCGATCCGCAGGCCCCTGCACCAGAATCACCGACAAGGTATGAGTATCCGTGAGGTTCACACTGAGATTACTGATGACTTCGTCGATGTACTCGTACTGCAGATCATGCAGCTTTTTATGCAGACCCGGTAACGCATGGTTAAACACCAGATTCAGCGTGCCTGTCATCACGTCACTGCCCGACTGACCGCGAAATTCATTAATCTCGCGGCCAATCATGTCGCAGATCGCCTGTGAGCGGCTTTCAAAGCCTCGTTGAGCCACCATATCATCCAGCCCGCCCAGAAGGTGTTCGGGCAAAGAAATGCTGATACGACTGACCTTATCTTTCTGACTCATCGGCGTTCTCCCTGTTCGGGCAGTGACTGCCCCGCCTTAAAACAGATGGCTGTACTTCTCGATTTCCCACTGGCTGACCGCAGTGTGATATTCATTCCACTCTGCGCGCTTATACCGGATGAACTCCTGTTTCAGCTCCTTGCCCAGCACCTGCTCGACAAACGGATCGGCATCAAACGCAGTGATTGCCTCATCCAGAGTGCGGGGTAAGAAACCGATCCCCAGCTCTTCCCTTTCCTGCTCGGATAATTCGTACAGATTGGTCTCCTGGGGCTTGCCGGGATCGATCGCTTCGCGGACACCTTCGAGCCCCGCGGCAAGCACCAGTGCGCACGCCAGATAAGGGTTGACGGCACCATCCGCATTGCGGGATTCACAGCGCCCGCCGCCCATGGGCACACGAACCGAATTGGTACGGTTATTAGATCCGTAAGAATTAAATACCGGCGCCCAGGTGAAATACGGCATATCCCCCTGGCGGACCAATCGTTTGTACGAGTTCACTGTGGGCGCAAACACCGCACACAAGGCCGGGCCGTGTTTCAGAATACCGCCGATAAACTGATACCCGAGCTCTGTCAGTCCAAGTCCGTTCGGATCATCAGATGGCTGGCACTGAAAGAGATTTTCCCGCGTCTCCAGATCGTAAAGCGACATATTAAAATGCGCGCCATTTCCGGTTTTGTTGGAAAAGGGCTTCGGCATAAAAGTCGCGAGCAGACCTTCTTCTTTTGCGTATTCCTTAGCCATCATTTTCAGAAATGTAAAACGATCGCAGGTGGTGACGGCATCGGCGTAATTAAAATCGAATTCAAACTGGCCGTTGGCATCTTCATGATCAAACGAATACAGCCCCCACCCCAGCTCGTTAATACTGGTCGCCATTTTATCCAACCAGCTGAAGTTACTGAGAAATGCGCGGGTGTCATAACAAGGCTTCTTCAGTTTATCGTCGGGGTCTGGCGCGACCAGCTTGCCGTTCTCGTCTTTCTTGAGGAGAAAAACTTCCGCCTCAATACCCAGATTCATACCAAAGCCCATCGCCTCGGCCTGCTTAAGCACAGACTTCAGCAACACCCGGGTATTTAACATATAGGGCTCACCGTAAAGCGTGTTGTCTGCGGGCATCCAGGCGACTTCCGGCTGCCAGGGCAGCTGAATGATCTGATCAAGATCGGGCACCGACGCAATTTCATCGTCGTTTGGCGCCTGCCCAAGGCCATCCAGTGCATAGCCGGTGTACAGCTCAGAACCATGCGCCATGTGATGGAGGTGCGATAGCGGCACGACTTTTCCTTTAGGAATACCGTGAATATCGACATAGGTACCCATGCAATATTTCACGCCGCGACGTTTCAGATCATCCTGAATAGCGCTGATTTCAGCATCCGGTTTAACTTCAATCATGGTGTTCACCTGCGTTATAGCTCGTTAACAATGGAATCGTTGTAACTGACATCGAGTGGCGGTTCTTCCATAACGGCCCGGCTCAGAAGCCCGGTCAGGTCTTCGCACATCCAGCGATAGAGTTGTTTGCCTTTGTCGGCAGAAGCCAGCGACGGAAATCCGGTGACTCCGTTGGTACTTGTACGGTTGACCGGATGACTGAACACGCAGCCTCCGGTGCGGTCCGGATCGTCAGCGTCCTGAAGCCGGTCGGGACGCACCATTTCCGGAGCAAGAGCCATCATCAGGGCGGTTTCCGCATCGTTGGCGTGCCAGTCTTCGGCATCCGCAAAATGAGCATCACGAACCCTCGGCGAAATACGAGCGGTATGAACCAGTGACACCATAAAGCCGTCGTGACGCGCGCGCAGAATTTCCAGAGCACAGCGCAGTGGTGCTTCATTTGTCACATGGCCATTAATAAGAACAAGACGGCGGATTCCGGCACTGACGACCCAATCGCCAAGATCAGAAACCACATCAATCAACGTTTTGGGGTTCAGCGCCAGCGTTCCCGGCCAACGTCTCGAATGCCCGACAGAACAGCCATAGGGCAGCGTGGGCAACAGAATTACAGGGACTTCAGCAGCGACATCCCGGCACAGACGAGAGGCGATCGCGCTGTCCATACCACAGCCCATATGAGGGCCATGTTGCTCGGTCGCTCCAACCGGAAGAATGGCGGTCTGAATACCCTTTTTTACGGCCCCCGCCACTTCTTCCCAGGTCATCTGGTGCAGCTCATACATCAGAACACACTCCCGACATCGTCATTTACATGAACCATGCGCACCAGGTTCAGATGATCAGACTCGTCCTCTTCTACCGGCGGGTGAATCAAATGTTCAATGTGCTGTTTCGTCGCCAGAAACTCCGGCGACAAGAACTGATCTGGTGAACGCGGCTGAGGCACAGGCACTTCGACCAGTTCCTGTATTTCACCGGGATTGGCTTTCAGCACCAGAATACGGTCTGCGAGGTACACCGCCTCATCAAGATCGTGCGTAATAAAGAACACGGTAATATCGATGTTCTTCCAGATCTCAAGAAGATACGCCTGCATTTTTGCCCGGGTCTGAGCATCAAGCGCCCCAAAAGGCTCATCCATCAGCAGCACTTTCGGACGGTTTGCCAATGCCCGGGCAATGGCTACCCTCTGCTTCATACCGCCGGACAACTGATTCGGATAGCTGTTCTCAAAGCGTGCCAGCCCGATAAGATCAATCCACTGCCGGGCTTCCTGTTCGGCCGCGCTTTTGTCGTAACCACTTTCGCGCAAGCCAAACATGATGTTCTCTTTCACACTCAACCAGGGAAACAGGGTATACCCCTGAAATACCATGCCGCGCTCCGGTCCGGGCTTTGTCACTGGCTCGCCATTCAGCAGGACCTGACCAGAGCTTGGCTGCTCCAGTCCCGCAAGGATTCTGATCAAGGTCGACTTACCGCACCCCGAAGGCCCGATAACGCAGACAAACTCACGCTTATGAATATTGAGATTAATATTCTTTAACGCCGTCACCGGGCCGTTTCTGCTCGGAAACACTTTATGCAGATCCCGGACTTCAAGCGCAACAGGCCGCTTTTTCAGACGTTCGAAGCGATCGCGGACAGCGTCGCTCTGATCCAGATAACTGGGCAATGAAACATCAGTCATAGTGACTCCTTTTATTTACCCTGCTGCCATGGAAAAAGCCGACGCCCCAGCCAGGCAAGTAACAGATCAATCGTCAGTCCGAGGATGCCGATCATGATGATCGCAGCAAACACATTATCGAAATTCTTGTAGCGGGCCTGCTGAGTAATAAACCAGGTAATCCCGGAACTGGTGCCGATCAGCTCAGCCACAATCAGGTAGGTCCAGGCCCAGCCCAGCAGAATGCGGGTATCGCGATACAGGTCTGGCAGAATTCCGGGAACAACGACACGGAACAGCATGGAGCGGTTGCCGGCTCCTAATGTCTGTGCTGCTTCGAGCAGTGAGGGATCAAGTTTGCGGGTGGTATTTGCCACCACCAGCACCTGCTGAAAAAAGGTCCCGATAAAAATAATGGCAATCTTAGGGGCCTGATAAATCCCGAGAATAGCAACAGCCAATGCACCAAAGGCAGGCGCTGGCAGATAACGGAAGAACTCAATAAAGGGTTCGATAAGGCGCGAAAAGAAATGGTAGGTGCCAGCCAGTATGCCAAGAGGAATTCCAATCACAGAAGAGAGAACGAACCCCCAGAAAATCACCTGAATACTGCTCCAGAGACTTTCATGCAGCCATTTTTCACTGCGGCGCGCTGGCTCAGTCGTAAACGCTGTATAAAACGCAGTGGCCACTTCATGTGGAGCAGGCAGATACACAGGATTGGCCGGATTCCCTTCGGGGAGTCCCTTACCCTGCTCCGCCATGTTTTCGAATTCGCGGGCAAACAGCGGCTTATCCACCAGCATACCTTCGCGGAAGTAGCTGACGCCGCCTGGTGCGGTGATTTCGACCATCGGGTGCCAGATAAACGGGACATAACTCACCAGACACCAGAGCAGAATCGGTAGCCCGAAGCTCGCGAGCGTAACCCAACGACGGGTTCTCGCAGGCAAGGCTTTATTCACAGCGATCAACGACATGATTGGGTCCCTGGCTCAGCGAGACAGGCAGAAATCGCCCTGCCGGTCTCGACATATAAATAAAATATTCGGAGTGTTCGGGAGCGCAGTACGCTCCCGGAGCGGGGTTTAAAGGGCTTTCATCAATGATGCATCAATGTAGCTGTCGACAGGCTGCTCATCGGCATACACCTCATTGGCGACATTAAACACGTCTGCGATTTTGCTGGAGCCATACAGAGACTTAAATCCTTCGGACTTCTCCATAAATGGCAGCGCTTCTTCCAGAGTCAGAATCTTAGTGCCATCAATAAAACCCTTATACTCTTCTGCAGGAATACCCACACGCGCGGCCATAATGCTGATCGCTTCTTCGCGGGTTGCCGGGTCTTTGAGGAAATCTACCGCCTGATACCAGACTTTCAGAACTTTAAGCCACTCGCCTTTATTCTGGGCGAGACTGTCCGGAGAAACGGCCAGCACGTCATAAATCAGGCCTGGCTCATCCGCGCTGGAGTAAATACGCTTGGCACCCGGCACCATTTTTAGTGCCTGTCCGGAGTTTGGCTGCCAGGCAACGATGGCATCGACCTGGCCAGACGCCAGCACCTGTGGTGTTTCGTTGGTTGGGACATTGACCAGCTCGACATCGGTCTCTTTCAGACCTGCCTTTTCCAGTGCATTGAGTAATAACAGGTGTCCGACAAATCCAACTTCAACCCCAACCTTTTTGCCCTTCAGCTCGGCCACTGAGGAAATACCCGGCGCCGCAACGACCATATCGTTGCCATTACTGTAATCGTTGATCAGCACCATGACATTCCGGGCGCCGGTTGCCCCCGTCACCAGTGCATCACCGTTCGTCATAGTCACAGCATCAAGCTGACCGGCAGCAAAGGCATCCATACTGGCAACGTAGTCAAACCACTCGAACTGAACATCAACACCTTCACTGGCGAACATGTCTTTCTCAATCGCAATTTCCCAGGCGACCCAACCCGGCCAGTCGCTGTAGCCAATCTTCAGCGGCTCTGCAATTGCGCCAGCAGCGCTCATCAGTCCGGCAAACAGACCTGCGATCAGTGTTTTCTTCATTGCCATAGTGCTTACCCCAAGTATTACTGTTTTTAAGTTTCGTAATACCGAACAAAGCAGTGGCTGTGCCACATTGCAGTAACACCTGTTCAACACCTGCCCGGCCGCTTCATCAATATGAGCGTGTGCAACCCGTGAAAACTCAGAAAAATCGGTAACTTACCTATATTTGTCAGATTTGGCAGACACTAGAGTTTCAGGCGCCGTTGCGGTCACGTAAGCGAGAAGCCCCGACCGGAGTAAGCGAACCATGCTGGTGCATCGCACCGGGAAAGTGCACCGCAGAGCCCTCAAGGTGCATCTGACAAAGGGCTGAATAAGGGTTGAAAATTACGGAAACAAAGCGTATTCCTATATATACGCATATCGCAGCACAGTCTGCACAATAAGGGCACTAGGGTTCCGGCTGATCTCAGCGACTGGACCGAGAGTGGCCGACCTTCAGCAGCGTACTGGCAGGTTACACGGCGGGATAAAAGCCCGGGAGATCAGAAAGCGCATGGTGATAACACCACGCCTATGAATCCGTGAAACAACTCTGACAGGTACCTTTCAAATGAAAAACTTCAGTCAACGCTTTGTCCGGATATTTACGCATCTGTCCCGACCAGAGTGTACGAATATTCCAGTCTTTATAATCAGCGGAAAGCGCAGTTTTCTCCGCGCAGAAATTACCGCTGTTCAGCTTTCCTTTACGTACAAACAAGGAGTCCGATATGTCTGACTATCAACTCGGAGATACTCTCTATGAAGACACACTGGGTGGCGGCTGCCACTGGTCTATGAGGGTTCGTAAAGGCACATTACTGACACTCACCAACGTTAAGGGGGGGGCCAACCTCGGGCTACTTATGTACAACCCGGAAAACCTGCTGGAAAAATACAATGCTCCAGACACGCTGAAGTGCCAGCACACGTTCAGGCTGACCCAGGGACATTGCCTGTACTCCGATATGGGGCGCGTGTTCGCGTCAATCGTTGAAGACGACTGCGCCTGGCATGACACCGTCTGTGGGAACCTGAATAAAAAACAGCTACAGGAAAAATGGACGCTGAAAACGTATCAGGACGCTCTGAATGGCTGGACCCAGAACGGCTACGATGCATTTTTAGTCGAGCTGGCGAAATACGGCCTCACACGTAAAGACATGGCGGCGAATCTGAATCTGTTCAGTAAGGTCACCACAGACAGCCAGGGCAACCTGCGCTACGAACCAAACAGCAAACCCGGAGATTCAGTGGTTCTGCGCTTTGAAATGGACACTCTGGTCCTGATGCACACCTGCCCTCATCCACTGAATCCAGCAGCAGAATATCCCGTTCGTCCGGTACATTACGCCTTAGCGAAAGCGAAAGAAGTACAGCCCGACGACGAATGCATGAACTCCCGCCCGGAAAATATCCGCGGCTTCAAAAACAACGCGATTTATCAGTTTTCTGGCCAGTAAGGGAGAGTCATCATGATTAAAGAAAGTACACTCAACCCAGACAATGCCAGCTTCCGGAAAATCGTTCCCGCTGGCGACTATTTTCTCCATCGAATAGAAAAGGGCCAGACCCTGCGTATTCTCGACCTGGAGGGAAACCAGGCGGCAGATACGCTCTTTTACAACGCAGATGATGTGTCGGAGCGCTACAGCGCGATGGACACAATACGTAATCAGGGCAACGTGTATCTGAGTGCCGGCACAACGCTGATGTCTAATGAAGATAACCCGATGCTCGATATCGTCGCCGATACCTGTGGTCGCCACGACACGCTCGGCGGTGCCTGTGCCACTGAATCCAACACCGTACGTTATGCCCTTGAGAAAAAATGTATGCACGCCTGTCGTGACAGTTGGATGCTGGCCATCAATGAGCATGAAGAATTCGGCCTGACGAAATCCGACATTACCCACAACATTAACTTCTTTATGAACGTTCCGGTCACTCCTGAAGGCGGCCTTACGTTCGAAGACGGCATTTCTGATGCCGGAAAATACGTAGAACTCACGGCGCGCATGAATATTCTGGTGCTGATTTCCAATTGCCCCCAGCTGAATAATCCATGCAACGCATACAATCCAACGCCTGTTGAAGTGCTGATCTGGGGGTAAAGATGTTTTCCAAAGTACTGATTGCAAACCGGGGTGCCATTGCCGTACGCATCATGCGCACGCTACGCGCTATCGGCGTGACCCCAGTGGTGATTTATCACGAGCAGGATAAGCACTCACTGCACGTACTACAGGCAGAAGAAGCCTGGTCATTAGGTGATGGCTCTGTGGCCGACACTTACCTGAATCAAGCCAGAATTATCGAGATTGCCAAACAGTCCGGTGCTGGAGCGATTCATCCCGGATACGGTTTTCTGAGTGAAAATCCGGACTTTTCAGATGCCTGCGAACAGGCCGGCATTGTATTTCTCGGACCCACCGCCCAACAGATGCAGGACTTCGGGCTCAAACACAGCGCCCGCGCCCTGGCAGAAGCCGCATTGGTTCCGCTATTGCCCGGTACAGGACTGTTAACCGATCTTGATGAAGCACAGTCTGAAGCGCAGAAAATCGGTTATCCGGTGATGCTCAAGAGCACCGCCGGTGGCGGTGGCATCGGTATGCAGCTGTGTCATTCAGAAGCAGATTTAATTCACGCCTATGACTCGGTAAAACGTCTGAGCGCGAATAACTTCTCCAATGACGGTCTGTTTCTGGAGAAATTCGTCGCTAAGGCCCGGCATATTGAAGTTCAGATTTTTGGCGACGGCAAAGGCACTGTCGCAGCACTCGGCGAACGCGACTGTTCTCTGCAGCGGCGCAATCAGAAAGTCATAGAGGAAACACCGGCTCCCGGTATTTCTGAGCGCGTTCGTACGGCCTTACATGAAACAGCAAAAAGACTTGGCGAAAGCGTCGGTTACCGCAGTGCCGGAACCGTCGAATTTATCTACGATGAATCATCCGAATCCTTCTATTTTCTTGAGGTAAATACACGCCTGCAGGTTGAGCATGGCGTGACCGAAGAAGTATTCGGTGTCGATCTCGTAGAGTGGATGGTGCGTCTTGGCGCCGGAGAAGAATTACCCCTGAATCAATCCCGCGCACCTCGGGGCCACAGTGTCCAGGCGAGGATTTACGCCGAAGATCCGGTCAAGAATTTCCAACCCTGTGCCGGCCTTCTGAGTCGGGTTGACTGGGCATCCGGAGCCCTCCAGCCCCGTAGCAACATCCGGATCGACACCTGGGTAGAGAGCGGCACTCAGGTGCCTGCTCTGTTCGATCCGATGCTCGCGAAAGTGATTGTGACAGCGGAAGACCGCGCTACGGCCATCTCTGGTCTGCATCAGGCCCTCAGCCACTCAGAGCTGTACGGAATCGAAACCAACTTGCTCTACCTTCAGGCGATTCTCAGCGACCCCGACGTGGCGTCCGGGAAGGTCTGGACACAGAAACTGAACAGCATGCCGTTTCGTGATCCGGCCATTGATGTCATCAGCGGCGGGACACAGACCACGATTCAGGACGTACCCGGCCGCATAGGGCACTGGGATGTTGGCGTGCCTCCTTCCGGACCGTTTGATGAGTACGCGTTCCGCCTCGGAAATCGGCTGCTTGGTAACAGTCACGACTGCGCAGGGCTCGAAATTACTCTGAAAGGTCCAGTACTGGTTTTTCAACAGGATACGTTTATCGTTCTGACGGGCGCTCAGACATCGGCGACCATCACCAGAGCAGGCAACACAGAAAATATACCTTTTTACCAGGTGATCCCGGTAACCGCCGGTGATCAGCTTGACTGCGGCACCGTCACAGGGGCTGGCGCCCGCGCCTACCTTTGTGTTGCAGGGGGCATCCAGTGCCCAGTGTATTTAGGTTCCCGCTCTACGTTTACGCTCGGTCAGTTTGGGGGCCACAACGGTCGCGCATTATTGCCGGGCGACGTGCTGCATATCTCTGATAACGTCGAACCGGGTCAGCACCCGACTGCCGATCCGGCACTCATCCCCGATATTTCGGATGAATGGCAGCTGCACGTTATCTATGGCCCACACGGCGCTCCGGACTTTTTCACTCCAAAAGATATTGACGAGTTTTTTGCGGCCGCCTGGGAAGTGCATTTTAATTCCAGCAGAACCGGTATCCGGTTAATTGGACCAAAACCCGACTGGGCACGAAATGACGGTGGCGAAGCCGGTCTCCACCCTTCCAATATTCATGACAATGCTTACGCCATTGGCGCGGTCGACTTCACCGGAGATATGCCCGTTATTCTTGGGCCAGATGGCCCGAGTCTGGGTGGCTTCGTCTGCCCGGTAACGGTCATTCAGGCAGACCTCTGGAAGCTAGGCCAATTAAAGGCCGGTGATAAAATCCGCTTTGTCCCTGTCAGCCATCAAACGGCGACAGAATTACGACGGGCTCAGCTGACATCGCTTGAAACCCTGAAGCCAGAACCTGTCGGGGTAAGTAAGTATTTACCTGACTCTCCTGTCTTAACTACCGTCTCAACCGCAGAACACCCCACCGGGGTCGTGTACCGCCCAGCGGGCGATAATTATCTGCTGATTGAATACGGTCCACTGCAGCTCGATATTCGGTTGCGTTTCCGCGTACATGCCCTGATGGAGTCACTGAATAAAAAAGTGATTCCCGGGATTATCGAAATGACTCCGGGCATCCGTTCATTGCAGATTCACTACGACAGCCTGACTCTCAGACAGGAGGATCTCCTGCAACAACTGATCAGGGAAGAAGCCCTGCTCGGAGATCTGAAACATGCACAAGTGCCCTCAAGAACCGTCTGGCTACCACTCTCATGGAACGACATTGCCTGTCAGCAGGCGGTTGATAAATACGTAAAATCTGTACGTGCCGATGCTCCCTGGTGTCCGGATAATATTGAGTTTATCCGCCGCATTAATGGCCTGGATTCCGTCGACGACGTTAAAAAAATTGTTTTCGATGCCAGCTATCTTGTGATGGGCTTAGGGGATGTCTATCTCGGTGCTCCTGTGGCAACGCCGGTTGATCCGCGCCACCGCTTAGTGACCACCAAGTACAATCCGGCACGTACCTGGACCGCAGAGAATTCGGTGGGAATCGGCGGTGCCTATATGTGTGTGTACGGTATGGAAGGACCCGGCGGCTATCAGTTTGTCGGTCGTACACTGCAGATGTGGAACCGTTACAAGCAGACCAGAGAATTCACTCAGCCCTGGCTACTGCGCTTCTTCGATAAAATTCGTTTTTACGAAGTCAGCCATGATGACCTCACCGACATACGTGAGCAGTTTCCTCATGGGCAGTACCCGATCAGAATTGAAGAAGACACTTTCAGCCTTGAAGATTACGAACAGTTTCTTTCTGATCACGCCACCAGCATCTCCGAATTTCAGACTCACCGGCAAAAAGCTTTTCAGACCGAACTCGAAGACTGGAAAGCCAAAGGACTATTGCGGTTTGAATCGGACACCGGCGCCATCGAAGACACCGAAGAGCGCATTCTGGAACCCGGAGAAACCGCCGTCGAAAGTCATGTGTCCGGAAACGTCTGGCAGGTACTCGTCACACCCGGGCAGAAAGTCACCGCCGCACAACCGCTGATGATTCTGGAGTCTATGAAGATGGAAATAGAAATCACGGCGCACACACAAGGCACCGTTAAGGAAGTGCTCCGCGAGGCAGGTAAAGGCGTTGCACCCGGTCACCTGCTGGTGATTCTGGAATAACCATCTCGCAGAAACCGCTGCCCTTCGGGGCAGCAGTTACACCGGGCCGTTGTTAAATAACGATGAGACGATCAGGAAGCTCATTTTTCTCTTCTGTCGCCGGTACAACGTCACGGACAATGTCCGCAACACTGGCGATACATTCCTCAAAACCCTCCAGAACGGCGCCTGCCTTCACCTTCACGACGAACTGATCAATAATTTTCTGCCACTCCGAGTCATCAACGTGCTGCGAAATACCACGGTCGACGAGAATTTCGACGTAATGTTCCGCCTCAGAAACAAAGATAAGAATGCCTGTATCTTTCTTCGTATGATGAAGTCCCTGGTCCAGAAACATTCTCCGCGCCATCATAAAAGCACGGGACTTTCTGATACGCCCGGGGACCAACCGGTACCGGATGAACGGCAACCGGAAGATCAAAGCCAACGCCACAAACACTGCACTCTGCAACAGAAACAGCTCGATTCCGTGTAACCAGAACGGCGTCATCAACAGTACGGCAGGAGTGAGTAAGGCCAGTATCGCTGCCCATAGAGTTGGAATAAATCCATAGTTATCTGAAGCCCGCGCAAGTACTGTTACCAGCTCAGCGTCGGTCACTTTTTCTACGGCACGCACCGTCTCTGCCAACTGATTCAGTTGCTGCTCAGTTAAGAACGCCATTACCAACCCCCTGAAGCGCCGCCGCCACCAAAACCACCGCCGCCGCCGCTGAAACCGCCGCCGCCAAAACCTCCACTGCCGAATCCTCCATAACCCGCTGCACCGCCATAGTATCTTCCGCGGGAAGAAGACCCACCTCCGCCATCAAAAAAGCTGGCGACGAAAATAAACAGAGCCAGACCGAAGAAGATAAACAACAGGAACTTGTTCTTACCACTGCTTCCCGTGCTTTCCCCAGCGACATAGCTGCCCTCTAAGGCTTCAAGAATAGAATCAACACCCTTTGAAATACCCCGATCAAATTGCCCGCGTTTAAAAAGTGGTGATATCTGTGTACGGATAATATTTCCGGCAATCGCGTCCGTCAGTTGGCCCTCCAACCCGTAACCAACCTCGATGCGGATTTTTCTGTCGTTCTTCGCGACAATAAGAATGACACCGTTGTCCCGGCCTTTCTGGCCTATCCCCCAGTGCCGTCCTAGCTGATAGCCATACTCTTCGATGCTATAACCTTCCAGAGACTTTATGGTCAGTACGACAACCTGATTCCCTGTCACAGTTTCGTGCTCTTTTAACGTGCGGTTGAGCTGAGACCGATAGGTGTGCTGCATCATCCCTGCAGTGTCTACAATCCTGCCGGTCAGCTCAGGAAATGCAATATCCGCATTTACCTGCGCACAGAATAAAAGCACAAATAAGCAGGTGACCTTCCTTATCACTGACGCCATCATCAGAACTCCACAACGGGAGCCTGATCGGCATTTTCAGCAGTCGCTTTAAAACTTTCTTTCACCTGAAGGTCACTATAAAGAAGCGAGTGCCAGATCTTTCCGGGAAAGGTACGGATTTCTGTGTTGTAGGCCTGTACCGCCTGAATAAAATCACGACGCGCAACGGCAATACGGTTCTCGGTGCCTTCAAGCTGCGATTGCAGAGCCAGGAAATTCGCATTCGATTTCAGGTCCGGGTAATTCTCTGTCACCATCAGCAACCTCCCCAGTGCTCTCTCCAGAGACCCCTGGGCTTCCTGATACCGCGCCAGTGCTTCCGGATCATCGAGCATTGAGGCATCCAGCCGCACAGATGTCGCTTTTGCCCTTGCCTCTACGACGGCTGTCAGGGTTTCCTGCTCCTGCGCCGCAAATCCTTTGACGGTAGCGACCAGGTTCGGCACCAGATCTGCTCTGCGCTGATACTGGTTTTCCACCTGCGCCCAGGCGCTGGTGACCCGCTCATCGTACGTAGGGATGTTGTTGATTCCACAGGCGCTGAGCGTGCTGACCATCAGAAGTATCATCAAGATACGCATCAAAGTATTCCTTATCTGTCTTTTGCGTAGCAGTGTAACGCTTCAGGAGGAAAACAGAAGTAGTTGGTGTTACACTTCTGGCGCGCCAACACTGGCGCTGCGTCATCGTCTGTTGCCCGCCTTGCTCTCATGCATCGCCACAACATCTGAGTGCCGCAATCAGGCTTCAGATGTATCGCAGGTGCTCCCTGCCCTTCTGATTACCATTGTCGAATTATTCAGGCCCGTTTCTGACGGACCTTCAGGATCTGTATGTCTATTACTTTCAAAGACATGGCTCTGGCGGAGCCTATTGCCCGCGCGGTTGCCGAAAAAGGCTATACCACACCATCGCCTATTCAGGCGCAGGCCATCCCTGTGGTACTGGAAGGCCGCGACCTGCTCGCGTCTGCACAAACCGGTACAGGCAAAACGGCCGCCTTTACGCTGCCTATTATTCACAAACTGCTGGAGTCTCCACGGGCCTCCGGCAATCGGGTTAAAGCGCTGGTTCTGACCCCCACCCGTGAGCTGGCAGCCCAGATACTTGATAACGCCCAGCTGTACAGCAAACACACCAAGCTGCGTTCAAATGTTGTTTTCGGTGGTGTAAAAATCAATCCACAGATGCAGAAACTCCGCAGTGGCAGTGAAATTCTGGTCGCGACGCCTGGCCGCCTGTTGGATCTGCACAGCCAGAATGCAATCAAATTTGATGAGCTGGAAATACTGGTGCTGGACGAAGCCGACCGTATGCTGGATATGGGCTTTATTCATGACATCAAACGGATACTCAGAATTCTGCCAGCTAAGCGTCAGAACCTGCTGTTCTCTGCAACCTTCTCTGATGAAATCCGTACACTGGCGCATGGTCTGCTGAATAACGCCGCCGAAGTCAGCGTCGCGAAGGAAAACACCACCAACGCCACAATCGAGCACAAACTGCACCCTGTGGACAAATCAAAGAAAGCCAAACTGCTGTCGCACCTGTGCAAATCAGAAAAATGGGAGCAGGCGCTCGTCTTCAGCCGCACCAAGCACGGTGCCAACAAGCTCGTACGCCTGTTAGAAGCCGATGGCATCACAGCTGCGGCAATTCATGGCAACAAAAGCCAGAATCAACGCACAAAAGCGCTGGCCGACTTTAAAGACGGAAAGATCACCCTGCTCGTCGCGACGGACATTGCCGCCCGCGGAATTGATATCCACCAGCTGCCACAGGTCGTTAATTTTGACCTGCCTAATGTCCCGGCGGATTACGTGCATCGTATCGGACGTACCGGGCGTGCTGGGATGAAAGGTCACGCCATTTCTCTGGTCACGGCCGACGAATTCGACGACCTGCAGGGCATCGAACGTCTTATCCAGCAACATATCGAGCGTGAAGATGTGGAAGGCTTCAGACCTCAGGCCCCGCTGCCAGAGTCACGTCGTCTTCTGCCGGTAAAAAGTAAAAAACCTAAGAAGCCGAAGAAACCCAAAGAGTTCTCTCAATCGTCATCCTCCTGCGACGAAAAACCTCGTCAGGCGGATACAGCGAGAGCGCGTAAACCGCAGCAGAAGGCTAACGCTCCTAAAGCTAAGCAATCGCACCCGCAAAAGCGTGCAGCAAGCTCACAAACCGGTGACAGACCCAACGCAGACCGCCAGACTCTGAGCCGTAAGCCAGCAAATGAAGGTAATTCAAACAAGCCTGCTGACGCACCTAAAACCAAGCTTCGTCGCAGCCAGCGCCGCAAAGCTCAGGAAGCCTGATTAAGCCCGCTGCTCCGATCAGAGCCCAGGGAAACGTTGTTCTCTGGGCTCTGATTCCTCCGTTAAATTTTCTCCACTCGCCTCGCTCTGTTATCCTCGGACACTCCGAGCAGCCCGGGACTGGCGATGCCTCTTTCAGTAATCCCTACCAAGCTACATGCACCGCGCCACACAGCGGCACTGCAACGTGATCGATTCGTCCACAAGGTATCGCTGCTGCAGAAGCGCCTGACCCTGGTATCTGCGCCTGCGGGCTTTGGAAAGACAACGCTCGCAAGTCAGATGATTGAGGGCTGCAGTCAACCGGTAGCCTGGTTGTCTCTCGACGCGAATGACGCAGAACCTCTCAAGTTTCTTGCAGGCATCGTGGCAGCGTTAAATAAGGCATTACCTGCGTCCGTCAATGCGACGGCAGCGATTCTCGCGAGCGGCCAGCCGACGCTGGAATCCGTACTGACAGCACTGCTGCAGGAGCTGACCACCCCACCCGACGGCACGCGCTCAACAGACGTTGTTATTGTTCTCGACGATTACCACCAGCTGGATTCGCAGGCCGCCGACGAGGCATTCAGTTTCCTGCTCGAACACCTTCCGGAGACAGTTCATTGGGTGGTCACGACACGCGAAGACCCGGCCTTACCGCTGGCGCGGATGCGGGTTCGAGGAGAACTGTCAGAAATCCGCGCGGACGACCTGAGATTCACCTCAGAAGAGACCGGAGGATTCTTCAGTACGGTGATGACTTCTTCGCTCAGTTCAGCACAGATCGACGCGCTGGAAAATAAAACAGAAGGTTGGATCGCGGGGCTGCAACTGGCCGCACTGTCATTAAAAAACACCACTGACCAGGATGCGTTTATTCGGTCGTTTACCGGCAGTCACCGGTTTGTTATCGACTACCTGGCCGAGGAAGTACTGAACTCGCAGAGCGAAGACATTCAACAATTTCTGCTGAAGACCTCGATCGCCGCACGTTTTAATTCTGATCTGTGTGATGCAATAACCGGCATCAACAACAGTGCAGAACTTCTGCGAAATATAGAAGCGCAGAACCTCTTTCTGATTGCACTGGATGAAAATCGGCACTGGTATCGTTATCACCACCTGTTTGCCGATGTTCTGCGCAGCCAGGCGAAGCACAATAATATCGATACCGCCGCGCTTCATGCCCGCGCGAGTCAATGGTTTCACACTCAGGGCGAAACGCATGAGGCGATTCAGCATGCACTGCTTGCTGAAGAGTACTCTCTGGCGGCCGACTATATTGCCCAAAGCTGGCCGACATTAAGAAAGTCAGAACCGGAAGCAACCTTTATTCAGTGGGTAAAATCGCTCCCCGAAAACGTAGCCAGCCGCCATCCGGTCATTGCGACTTACTATACTCTGGCACTCATTTCTTACGATCCACAATCAGCACAACAGTGGATGTGCTATGCCGAACAAGCCACCGCTGAGAATCCAACTAATGCAGCACTGGCAGGCATACTCTCTATCTGCCGGGCCTATGTCGCAGGCGCAACGGGCGATTTCGCAGGTATTATTTCCCACGCCGACCAAGCTTTATCTCTGCTGCCTGAATCTGAACAGACATGGCGTGGCGCCGCTGACATCCTGAAAGGGTTTGTACTGTGGGGAAGCGGCAACATCGAAGGCGCATCACAAGCGGTACAATCTGGCTATGAGGCAATGCGCCGCGACAACGAGATCAGTGGCGCGGTCAGTTCTGTATTTCTGCTCGCCAGTATCCGCATGATGCAGGGGCAGACACCTGAAGCCATCAGGCTGTGCGAGCGGGCACTGAAAATGATTGCTCCGTATCCACTAGCCCCACAGGGAAGCGCAGATATCTACGTGACGCTGGCGGTTGCTGCTCTTCGACGGGGTGATAACGTACAGGCGCATCAACACCTTCAACACGCTCAGGCACTGGGCGAGCAGTCACGACTGATGGAGACGGCTCATCACTGGTACATAGTCAAAGCCATGCTTGAATCCAGACATGGCAATTTCCGCGACGCGCTGGATTTAATGGACGAAGCCGGGAGCCTTCGTATTCCCAACCCAACACCTGAGTTTGAGCCCCTAGAAGCCCGGCGGGCACGACTCGAGCTGGCAGCCGGCAATCTGCAGGCGGCACAGCATTGGGCAAACCATTGTGAGCTTTCTCTGAGTGACGAGCCTCATGTCCTGAATGTATTTTCATTACTGACGCTGGTTCAGATCGAAATTGCCACTGCCGGACTAGAAAATACACACAGCAGCCTGTCAGAGATAATGACGCTGTTGGAGAAAATGATCGCTCTGGAAGAAAACCCCCGGCCCGGCATGTTGCCAGAAGTGCTGTTAATCGCGGCCTATGTTTCTCACCTGCAAGGGAATACTACGAATGCCCGTCACTATCTGGATGCCGCATTCACCTCCCCCGCTGCAGAACAAAATGCAGGTGTGTTTATTTATGAACTGCCATCAATAAACCGGTGGATCAAAGAAAGTGACTATTCCCGCAGTGCTCCCTCGTGGCTGAAAGCACTGTGGCTGAACGATCAGCCGTCTCATCCCCCAGTGCCAACGAAAAGACACACAACATCGGCGGAGCCTCTGCTGGAAGCACTGTCAGAGCGGGAACTGGATGTGCTGCGGGCGCTCGACAGCAACATGACCGGCCCGGAAATCGCAGCCAGCCTGTTTGTGTCACTCAATACGCTCAGAACCCACAGTAAGAATATTTACAGCAAGCTGGGAGTAAACACCCGCCGTGCAGCACTGAGACGCGCGGAAGAACTGGCCCTGCTCTGACAGATCCTGGCTGATTCCGCTGCGCTCCCCTCTGTGCTCACCGACGGTTACTGGTGTAAACCGTCTTGTCTCCCTCATAGGTCTCAAACAGGCGTTCGTGTGCCTTCCGCGAAAAAACATCGTCGCGGTCGTCGTACTGCCTGATCCAATTAATCAGCATATCGAGATTGGCATTCTGAGCCTCCTGAGACGCATATTTGTGGGGCTCCCAGGGACGTGCTTTTGCATTTGCTACGCACGCTTCTACCGGCAGATTCATATAAATAATGTCAGTGGATGCAGGCAGTACGTAGTCGAGCAGATCGGCATAGCAGCCTTCGATAACCCAGGCAGAATGATTATCGAGAAAAGCCTGCATTTCTGCCTGCGACTCTCCCAGAGGCTTACGCTCGGGAGGCATATCCGTCAGCGACCAGGCCAGCGTATCCAGATCCAGATGCTCCAGACCTTCTGCCTCCGCAAGGTGATGTGCCAACGTCGATTTACCTGATCCGGAGTTGCCGAATATCACAACCCGTCTGTCGTTTGCCACAGGCATCGTGCTCTCCATGTTTTATTTGGTTGATCAGCATACTCACATGATCACATCGCAGAATCACATCATGATGTGATGTGGCGACCCCGTCCACACCGTAACCTTCTCATCGTTCCCAACACAACCAGAGAAGGTAAAACACGATGAAAACTGCTATGCCAGCAACACTCCTGACCACCGCGCTGATGACCGCCTCCGTTGTTACAGCCAATGCGCACGCTGATGACTGGACAGGCCACACCAGCCTGCTACTCGGCTCTAAGCCAATCGCAGAAGACGACTGGGCAAAAAACGATGAGCACGGTGCCATCGCCATACTGACCGACGTTCGCAGACAGAGCTGGCCGGTAAGTATTGCTCTCGATCTGTACGGTACCGGTAGCGAGCGAAAAACCGGTGGTGATAAGTACGAAACCTACACTGCCGAAGCTCACCTCGGCCTGCGCAAAGTATTCGACTATGACACCGGGTTCCAACCCTATTTGGGTGGCGGAATTGCCCTGATTAACGCCGAGCAGAAAAGCAGAGTTGGCTCTGTTTCTGAAAATGAAGAAGACCAGACAACGTCGTTCTGGGTCAGTGTCGGTACCTACTATTCCCTCGGCGAGTCTGTCACCGTCGGTGCAGACATCCGCTACGTCGATGGTGAAGTGACTCTGGATAATTCAGACATCGATCTGTCTGGCACGACAACAGGCCTTAGCCTTGGCTATCACTGGTGAGCCATGAGTGCCGCAGCAGAGTGCTACCGGTTAGAACTGGAAGGCCCGGCCGCCGGGCCCTTCCATTTTCTTCAGAACCATGTCGCCAGAGTACAGACGTCAGGCACTGTGATTACGCTCGATATCACTATTCGCGATCAGTCCGAACTGCTTGGTCTGCTTCGTCAGATTCGTGATCATGGCCTGATACTGAACACACTGGCGCGCTTAAAGAACTGAATGATCACCACACATCAGGAGAATGTTATGAAAGCAGCAGTATGCCGCAACTACGGAGGGCCCGACGTCGTCACACTCGAAGAGCGCCCCACACCACACCCCGGGGATAACGATGTACAGATCCGCGTTATTACCACCTGCGTGAATTCCGCCGACTGGAGAATCCGCAGCCTTAACGTGCCAACGGGTTTCGGCGTCATCGTCCGGCTCTTCTTTGGCTTCTTCCGCCCGCGCCAGCCAGTGCTGGGCTCTGAGTTGGCCGGAGTAGTCGAACGGACAGGAAAGAGCGTCACACAATTTAACCCCGGTGATCACGTGATTGCGATGACAGGCATTCGCCTGGGTGCCCATGCCGAATATGTTGTTCTGCCAGAGAATGCCCTGATCGTCAGAAAACCCGACAACCTCACCTGGGAGCAGGCAGCTGCGTTATGTTTTGGAGGGACAGCAGCACTCGACTTTCTGTTTCACAAAGGCAAGCTGAGTGCAGGTGAGCATGTACTGATTAATGGTGCGACTGGCACCGTTGGAAGCGCCGCGATTCAGCTGGCCAGGCAAGCCGGTGCGACCGTGACCGCAGTCTGCAGCTATCACTCTACCCGCGCAGTCAGAGCACTAGGGGCGGATCACGTCATAAACTACGAGACCGAAGACTTCCGCGACTACACCCACCGCTGGGATATTATTCTCGACACGGTAGGCAATGCCCGCTGGAAAGACAGCAAACGTACCCTGAAGCCCAATGGGCGCCTGCTCAGAGTCGTCGCAGATATGAACGACACCCTACTTTCCTTTCTGCATAAAGATCGTGAAGGCCGCCGGGAAATTACCGGTACCGCCCGCGAAGACATCGCTGACGTTACCGCATTAGCAAATCTCGCGCGCCAGGGTAACTTTCAGCCGGTCATTCACGCGAGTTTTCCGCTGACAGATATTCGTGACGCCCATCAGGTAATGGATAAACCGGGAAAGCACGGCAGTGTGGTCGTCCGGGTGTCAGATCCGGACTAGTTGCATTTTATTCACCGGGAACAGCACCAGCTCTCTAATGGGCAGTTCCCGGCCTGCCTCAATCGAAGCTGCGAAGTACTTTATAAGTAATGCTATTGTCACTGGCTTTAAGCACTTCAAGCACAGCGCCTTTGTACTCAATGGTATCTGACGAAGCCAGATTAAACCGGGCCTCATCGTCTGCCGACTGAACCACTGCATCCCCCTCAAACTCTCTGTACCCAATGCGCAGCTCATCGCCGTCGAGCCCACTGAATACCAGCGCTTTCTGAAAGTTATCGCCGCTCTCGGCAAGCTCCCTGCGCCGCTCAAATTTCCCCTCGTAGCACACACTCATGCCAAAAATAGTGATGATACACACCTCGGAGCCCTGATACTTTTTCAGAGACAGCGCCTGAACGGGATCGGCCAACAAGCCTCTGACGACCCCGACAGCAGAATAAAAATCCTGACGTTCGTCATACCCAAGATGACGGTACTCAATAGCGGGAATCTCATAAAGAGCACCGTTAATGGGCTCCTGAACCTGCAGCAACACGCTCTCTTCCGTCTTAGTTCCTTTAAGAACCATATTCTCGCCCACGGATGCTGTCATCACATCACCCGAGGCAGGAAAATCTACGGATTCAACAAAGGTCTCGCGACCGTTGTGTTTAACCGTTGTGCAGCCTGTCATTACGACCAACAGCAACAGGACATACAAACTCTTCATTACTTTCTTTCCTTATTTGTCATCGATGATCAGTCATCTGAATAATTTATTGAGGTAACGTCGGTTCCCGGCGGTTTCGCTCCGGGCTCTGATGAAACACAGAATTGACTTCGGCATATAAGGCCTCTTTAGCACCTGTCGCCATATGCGCCCCATGAGCAGCGACCACTGAATTGAAATCCAGTGCCAGCAGTTTTTCAAAATCCGTTTGCAAAGTACCACCCTTTGGGGTTACGCGCTTAAGCCAGGGAGGCCCGATATTCATACCTATTCTGAAGCCCAGAAGTTTAAATACAAACTTTGTAAACCAACTGAAGTAACTCCAGTCTGCGTGATACTGCACACTGTCGGTAGTGATCAATAACTTGTGTTCCTTAAGAAGCAGTGCAGCTTCGGGGTAGCTGGCCGTCTCAAAAATGAAAAACTCTGAGTCAGGGTATGGGCTTTCAGAAGAAGAACAGATACGTCTGGTCGGCTCAGGCGCTTTGTAGGTGGCCTGGCCCTCCTGAGCCCAGAACTCACAACCATACCGATCAAGGTAAAAGGCATCATCAAGGCCATGAAAATCGCCCAACCTCAATATGTGCCTGACGTCACCAAGCCTGTCCAGCTCGGCAAGACGTCTTTCATCCATCCGGACCGGATTGACTAAGGTCAGCTCCGATCCGTTCTTAAGGATGACCATATTCCGGTTCATCCTCATGCCCGGCCCCATGCGAATACTTCCGTGCAGCAGATACACGCCTGGATACAGACTCTTTATTTCATCATGTGGATACGCGGGTGGGTGCATGAATAGTCCTTTACTTTGATTTCCATAACCGGCGCAATATCTATGCGTCGGACGCCAATGGCGCGAAGTAGATCAGTTATAGCATACGGCCAGCACGGGGCCAACGGATTGGCGGAACCGTTATGAATGGAGACTTTATTGGATATCGTCAGGTGTTCTCGGCTGAGAGTATTTCGGCATTGGACACCTCGTCAGTTTGACTTTGGTGTCCGTTAAATCGGGGTAGGATCAGATTTCAACTACAGTCGCTTGTTAGCAGCTTATGCGGCAAGAGTTTCAAGTTTACCAATGAATTCCTTAACACTTTCTTTATTACTCTCATCACCAACCCATAAATCACATAGTTTTGAGAATACCTCTTCATATGATATTGCGAGGACCCTTGCTAACTCGAAAAAGTAATCGTGGCAATCAGAACCAGCGGCCACATCAATTGCTGCGTTCATAAGCTCAACTGGCTTTCCTATATAGTTAGCAACATCAACTATATCTATACCCCCTTAATAAGAAATAAGGTGTTCTTCAGGAGATAATGCTGATGGTAAGAATATATAGTTTTCGAAGTCCGTGAGCTGATCATCCATCTTGCCTCTACAATCGCCGTCAAAGACTGCAATAAACGAAAAATCATCTAGGACAACAGGGAAACGCTTTAGATCTTGCAAAACATCTCCTTCTGAACCAGAGCAATGATATAGGAAGCTATCCGACACAAATAATGGCGACGCTTTGATTAGTGAGTGTGCAAAAAGGAATGCGGCCTTACCTTCATAAAACAAAAGGCCTTTCTTGGGTGCAGTGAGTCCAAGCACATCCATCTGCGCAATATCCGAGGCTGCACTGAAAAACCGTATTTTATTCAATACCCGGCTCATTATGTGCACATGAGATCTAGGTATTTTTCTTAGTATATGCTCTGAATGTGTTGATATTAAACACGCGACTCCCTTAGTTGCCAAAGTCATCGCCAGGACATCACATAGCCTATTTTGAATTAAGGGGGGAAGGAAACTTTCAGGTTCCTCGATGATTAGCAAGCTATTGCTTTTAGATTTTACAATGTAGTCGATAATCCAAAAATAGTACAAAAGTGACAACTCACCTAGCCCCATGTCTCGACTATCATATTCAACTCCACCTCTCGCGACTGAAAAAAACGGTAACATTGGGAATGATTCATACTCATCTTCAATGTTAATTATCTCTATAGATGAATACTCGGTATTGGTTATGAAGTTTGCCAGTTTCAACTCATCATCTGACAATTTGTTGGGGCTAAAGCTTTCTAACAATTCATCCAAATTTTCTTGTTGGACGAATAGCTTCTGTATTTCAGGGATTAGTGTGCAGGGATCGAAAAGCAAACATAATACATCCTGTTCAATTTCATTTTTCTCGAAAGGACTAAGATCAAATGAGCAACTTTCGCCAGATATAATCAAATCAAACTTGATCTTGCTTTTATCTAATAGCTTTGAAAACTTCTGCCTATTGCTGGAATCGCTTCTTAGTGAATTATAAATTGCCCTAATAAAATTGCTCTTACCTATCCCGTTTTTCCCGACAATAGCATTCATACCAGGTTTAAGTGTTAGTTTGGTATCACCAAATACTTTACCTTCGGTAAACTCGATATTTTGTAAAAATAGAGGGTAAGTCCTTACAAAGGCTCTCCTCCAGTGATCATCCATTCGAGCTTGACGTAAACTTGTCATAGCGTTTGCCCCCAGGCAAGGCTACCCGCAATTTCTTCAAGATTTTTCTCTGTAATGGTCGTTGGTGAAAGCGTGGCTAGGTGGTGGATGGAGTCAAGTAGGGCAGAATATTCTGAATTTTGCTCTATGACACTAGGAAAATAAGCAGCAAAAATCGACCATAAACTTATATCTCTTAAGACCACAGATGAGGTGTCAGCAACCCGAGAGCCAACTCTGTCAAGATACACATCCAGTATTTTCTTTACAACACCTCTATTAATACCTTTGGGTAATAAAGTTAGGTCACTAGATTCTGAAATTTCTCTTTTGATACTTTCAAATCTTATGAAAAATCTTTTAAGATCCTCATCGGAACTAAACGAGTTACTAAACTTATATATAAATACCAACCAGCTAAGCACTGAAGCTTTATTTAATTTTGCAGCGGTGTCGAATTGCGTTAAGCAAATAAAAAGTTTGATTAGACATTTTTCCGTAGCGAGAATTAAATCTCTATCAAAACCGTCACTATCTCGATAGCGAGCTGTAACGCTATTTGCCGTTATTTTTTTCTTTAACGTACCAAGTTCTAGTGTTAGTAAAAATTTTTATATTACGTCGTCATAGGCCATCCTTGAATTGGAAAAACCCAGAACCTCTCGATTATAGCCGAGCTCAACCATCCTTTCAGATAAATCTTTGACCTGCTGACGAGCTTCCCCGAAGTAAGCATTTCTCTGTTCTGCTGAGGTTAGGTTTGTCGGTTGGTTTAAACGATAGAAAAGTTCACCTGGTTCGCCAGGCTTGTAGTCTGAGATGGTTAGCAAACGAATGGTGAAGTCTTCTATTTTACCGGCAACTTCGTCAGGAAGCTCATCCCACGAAAGCCCATCTAGTTCCATTATATGCTTTTCAACAGGATCTAAGTTCCCGTTAATAGTGTATTCACCTTCCAAAAAATCACGTATGGCCGCTAAGCGCTGTTGTCCGTCAAGAACTTCTTGTTTGTCACTATTAGGGACTTGAATGACATGAATAGGAGGGATGTGCCAACCTCTAATAATACTATCAATTAATCTCTGTTTTTTAGCTTTACCCCAAACCTCTCCCCTTTGAAAGTTTGGCTGAAGATCAAGACGTCCTTGCCTAATTTTTCTATGTAAAGTAGCTATATCTGGATCTGACGGTGTTAAATGCATTGTTTTTCCATTAATCTTTTTACGCTAATATTTTACGATATTGTCGGGCCACTTCCGCTTTGCTAAGAGGCGAATAAATCCTTGGCTAAAGTTAGCGACAAAAGAGCGCAAGTCAAGATTATTGCACCATTATGGAGCAATTTATTATAAACACTCAATTACAACGCTCTTTAGTTTTATTTTCCTGCTCTTTTTCAAACTCTTTATCTCCATGATCTTTTAGCCGGGATTTTGTCAACTCTTCACAATATTCTTTAATTGAACCGAAGCTATTATCAGCTGAAATTCCCGTATAACATTGATTGACTTTTTTAAGAGATTTGTAGCATAAGACTAGGGCTTTGTTACATTGCTGCTTAGTAAGTTCGTCATCTTGGTACATATCTTCTACAACATTAAGGCAACTTAAAGTACTTTCTACTTGGTTAGCATTACATCTAAGGGCTGCAATGCATTTTCTATGTTTTTCCTCTTTATTTTTCTCGTAATTTGATGGTTCTAACTTACTGGTAAAAAAAGTAATCATTGTTGATACACATGATGAATGTACTTCTTGGTTAAAGTCGGTTGGTATTACTGCTTGAATCCCTTCCCAGTCTTTAGAAGTAAATTTAATATCCCCCTCAGCCCCCATATCTACGAGATACTTCATTAGCTTTGATTGTACTTGTGCCTTTCCTGATGCCGTAATTAAACTCTCTCCTCCAGATAGAGTCCCCCCCCTGCATGCAGAAATAGCTGTATCGGACACTTTCTGCATTTGTTCAACAGTTAAGGCATTAACAAATGAAGAAAATAGAAGAAGAGTTAGAGATAAATATTTCATATTCCGTTCCTTGTGAGTATTTATAACAGCTCGTTAGTGTGCGTGCGCGTTTATCCTGGGACACTCTTTCGAGGCTTCCAGAACAACCCTCTGACTCAGTAAAAAATCATCCATAACTCAAATCTTCCGTCCAGAAAGACGCGCATATCTGTTATTTCGCCAAAGGCTTGCGAATAAACTTGTCATCAAGCCTGACGCTATTCGATACTCTTGGGACCCTACCCCCTGATCAAATCATGTACAACGAATAATGTCATGAATGCTCCATATATCCATAAGGGCCAACATAAACATTAAGGTGAACACTCCTCAAATGACACCTTAAGTCATCCAGATGTGAATTTCGATCATTGCTCTGACTGGCCTACTTTGCCATTATCCTGACCACTATTCCGATCCGACTGTCAGGAACTACTATGTACCAGGATATTGATTATCAGGTGAGCGACCGCATTGCGGTGATCACTATCAACCGCCCTAAGGTTCTGAATGCCATCCGTGTTCAGACCTACAAAGACATCATTGCGGCTCTGAAAGAAGCAGATGCTGATAAAGACGTGTCTGTTGTCGTCATGACAGGCGCTGAGGGCAAGTTCACTGCCGGTAACGATCTGCGTGACCTGCTGCCAGAGGGTGACCTGCCGGGTGTACGTGAGGGCGTCGCGGGTATCTTCGATACATTGGCAGCTTTGGAGAAACCTCTGATTCTGGCTCAGGAAGGTGTGGCGGTCGGCATTGGCGCTAACCTGCTCCTGCATGCAGATCTGGCCTTTGCCGGTAAGAGCATTCGCTACAGCCTGCCATTCGCGAAGATTGGTGTTGCCGCCGAAGGTGGTTCTTCTGTTCTGCTGGCAGAGGCCATTGGCCCTAAAAACGCCGCTGACCTTCTGCTGACTGGCCGTTTCTTTACTGCGGCAGAAGCGGAGAAATGGGGTCTGCTGAACGCTGCAGTTGAAGACGGTAAAGCGCTTGAAACAGCGATGGCGACTGCAGCTGATCTGCTCAAGAATCATCAGGGCTCTCTTAAAGCGATCAAGGCATTGGGCCGCGCGGAAGGCCATCGCGAGCGTCTGAACGCAGCGGTACTGGCGGAGATGGATGCATTCTCTGCTCTGCTGGCCACGCCAGAGACTCAGATGCGTATTCAGCATGTACTGAAAGGCGGTAAGTGATACGCACTTACAGATGTGGTGGGCAATGCCCACCCTACTGTCCGCTTGAGATTCAAAAGCCGCTCTGTTGAGCGGCTTTTTTGTGCCTGCAGTTCAGGCTCTGGCTGCTTTAAAGGCCGCCTTTTCTTCTGGTGTTGGACGGCTGTATTTCAACACCCGCTGTACCACAGTTTTATACTGCCCCCACAGGCTGCCTGTGTTGTACGGAATACCATGTTTCCGGCATACCTCTTTCACTTGTGCAGAGACTTCGTTATAGCGGTACGACGGCATGTCCGGGAACAGATGATGCTCGACCTGACGGCTCAGGTGGCCAGTCATAATATGCAGAAGCTTTGAACCTTCGAGATTCGAAGAGCCCAGAATCTGGCGGTAATACCACTGGCCACGGGTTTCATTTTCACACTCGGCTTCACTGAACGTGTGAACATTCTCGGTGAAGTGTCCGCAGAAAATAATGGTCGACGCCCACAGGTTACGGATCAGGTTGGCGCCTACATGCGCAAGCAAAACACCAAAGAAAACCGGCCAGCCGAGCAGCACACCAGCAATCGCCGGATAGAAAACGTAGTCTCTGAACACGGCTTTGCGGATTTTCGAGAAGAAGTCTTTCGCCAGCTGCTTTTTAGAAATAGGCATTTCACGGCTGGAGGTTTTTTTACCGAAGAAAACGCGCTCACCGATCAGTTCATGATAGGCAACGCCCCACTGAAAAAAGACAGACAGCCCGAGATACCAGAAGAACTGATTTTTAAAACGCTTTTTCCAGGGGGTATCGTCACTCAGGCGAAGCAGGTCATAGCCAAAATCCCGGTCTTTGCCGATGATGTTGGTGTACGTGTGATGCTCGTAATTGTGTGTACGGCGCCAGGATTGTCCATCACAGACGTTGTCCCACTCGAAGTTGCGTTCGTTAAGGTGTGGGTCATTCATCCAGTCGTACTGACCGTGCATGATGTTGTGGCCGACTTCCATGTTATCCAGGATTTTCGCCACCCCCAGCAGAACAGCCCCCAGAATAAAGAAGCTCCAGTGCCAGAAGCCCGCCAGCATGGTCAATCGGCCTCCGATATCCAGTAACCGCTGCACCCGGACAACGCGGCGGATATAGCGGGCATCTTCTTCACCTACTCTGGCCATTGCGGTATCGCGGATCTCGTCCAGGTCCTGACGGAAAGACTCCAGTGTTTCTGCACTCGGGATCTGAGTTGTCACGTGCTATCTCCTTAATGACATACTGTGTCGACAGGCTGAAATTGCACTTAACGTGCCATGGCCTGACGTTTTCCCGAGTGTCTACAGCTATGGCCTGACTGTCTATGAACGACACCTTTTCCAGATTTTCATCAATATTCCTGATTAATGATTTCAAACAAAGAATAAGATAAAGATTAACAAATATCCTTTATAAACAATTAGTTAGAAGTGAATTTCTGGGGTTTTCAAACAGAAATAACGGGGTTACGTCGTTATTTACCTTATGGAACTGATCCTGTTCCAATTAAGAAAAGGCAATATCTGGCCATAAAAAAACGGCACTTTCCGGAGAGAAAGTGCCGTTTTTTACAGACAGTCGTCAGATATCAGGCGTTGGCCAGTTCCTGACGTGCTTTAGGCGGCTTGCTGTATTTGATTACGCGCTTCACCACAGTGGAGTACTGGCCCCACAGAGTCCCTGTGTTGTACGGAATGCCGTGTCGACGACAGGTATCACGAACCTTTTCAGCAACCTCACCGTAACGATAAGACGGCATATCCGGGAACAGGTGGTGCTCAACCTGACGGCTCAGGTGCCCACTCATGATGTGCAGAAGCTTTGAGCCTTCCAGGTTAGAGGAACCCAGAATCTGACGGTAGTACCACTGACCACGGCTCTCATTTTCACATTCTTCCAGGCTGAAAGTGTGCACGTCCTCAGTAAAGTGACCACAGAAAATAATAATGTTGGCCCAGATATTACGGAGTACGTTAGCGACAAGGTTACCGGCCAGGATGGCAAAAAACATCGGCCAGCCAAGAACGATACCCACAACCGCTGGATAGAACAGGTAATCGCGGAATACCGCACGACGGATCTTTGAGAAAAAGTCTTTGATCAGCTGTGCATGAGAGATCGGCAGTTTGCCTTCCGGACGACGCTTACCAACGAAAATACGCTCTCCGAACAGCTCGTGATACGCCACTGCCCACTGGAAGCTCATCATCAGAATAAACATGCGCAGCAACTGCCAGCGGTAATGGCCTTTCCACTTAACATCGTCACTCAGGCGCAGGGTATCGTAACCGAAGTCGCGGTCCTTACCGATAATGTTGGTGTAAGTATGGTGCTCGTAATTGTGGGTACGGCGCCAGGACTCGCCATCGCACACGTTATCCCAATCAAAGGTACGCGAGTTGATGTGCGGGTCGTTCATCCAGTCGTACTGACCGTGCATTACGTTGTGACCGATCTCCATGTTGTCCAGGATTTTAGCCACACCCAGCATCACAACGCCAACGACCCACCAGATCCAGTGGTAAAAACCGGCAACCATGACGGCACGTCCGGCAAACTCGAGAACACGTTGTACGCGAATAATTTTACGGATGTAATCAGCGTCTTCCTGGCCTACTTTAGCCATGGCTTCATCACGGATTTCATCCAGTTCTTTGCGGAAAGATTCAAGCGTATCCGCACTTGGCAGGTGAGTAGTCATTATTATTTTTCTCCTCAGATATCCAGCACGACATCGTTAACAGCAACACTCACGCAGAGCTGAATGTCTTCCTGTCCGGTGTCGGAATATTTTCCGGTCAGTGTGTTGTACACCACACCACTCCGTTTTGTGCATTTGCACTGATGGCACACACCAACACGGCAACCGCTTGTTGGCTTCAGCCCTTCCCCTTCAGCCAGCTCAAGCAGGCTGACAGGGCTTTCGTTTCTGGCAATCGCCGACTGGCCCGCACGTTCGAAACTGACAAAGGCATCTTTGCCATCGCCACGGTCCATCTCAATCGGAGCCGCACCAAAGTATTCGAACATGATGTTGTCATCACTGACACCCAGGTCCCTGACCGTCTGGCGAGCCAGCTGGATCATAGGCGTTGGACCGCAAATCATCACTTTGCGATTCTCAAAATCAGGACAGTGCTCACGCAGGTGTTCTTCACAGACGACACCAACTTTGCCGCCATCCATAAAGGTGACGCGGATATTGCTGTGAGCAGCAGCAATTTTCTCGAATTCTTCTCGGAACAGCGCATTACTGTCGTCGCGGACATAAAACAGCAGGTGGACGTCCCGCGGATCATTATTCGACGCCAGCTGGTTCAGCATGGAGCGGAAAGGAGTAATACCACTGCCACCAGCGATCATCAGCAGAGGCTTAGCGCCCGCCGGCAGCGTGAATTCGCCTTCGGCTTCTGAGAGATTACAGATACCGCCTGCGGCAAAGTGATCGCGCAGCCAGGGCGTGATACGCCCACTATCCTGTACCCGGATGGTCAGCTCAATCAGCCCGGAATCGCGGTAATGCGCAGGAGAACTGGAGACACTGAAGAAACGGGTCTGCAGTGATCCGTTCTGCTCAGCCGTGATCCGCAGGTGCTGACCGGCAACGAAGCCCTTCCAGCGCTTGCCCGGACGAATCACCAGGGTGTACACATCGTCAGTCTCCGGACGCATCTGCACGACCTTTGAACGGATCGCGTCGGTCTGCCAGCCTGGCATAACAACCTGGATGAGAGGCTCCACGTAAGCAGCCATCTGCTTTTCCTGAGTCAGGCTGCGGGCCAGCCATTCACGGGCACGACCGAGCGCAGAATCTGACTGAGTTGTAATCTCTGATTGGCTCATAATTTTTCTTCTTTTCTTGTGAGAATGCGCTTTCTGTACATTGATTAATACCGGCGCAGTGTTAACGAAGCATGACCAAAAGTCTATTGACGACGAGGGCCACCTGAACTACGGGGATCAACAGCAACTATTGGGCCGACTATTTACAGACAGCCCAGTAGCACCACAAAATCCTTATAAATCAATATCCTGCGCGCATTCTCAATGGGTGTTATTGCTTCAGATCAGGAGAATACCTGAATTTTATTTCCTGTAGGGAAATAATGTTTTTATTCTTATTAATATAATGGAGCCAGTTTCTGGACACTTTTACCGCTTTGTATGAAAAGCAGGGACAAGTACTGCCGCATTTCCGGCCATACTGGCAACGTTCAGCCAGTTTACCCCAACCGACCGTACCTGTCATAGCCATCTGGAGACAGCATTAACCTGTCTTTACACTCTTAGTCCGATGTTTTCCTTACTGAGATTGCGACGGAACCGAAAAGTGGCCGGATAAAACTGAAAGAGATTTCTTTAAAAATCACGACGCTGGGTCCCCGCGTTCGCGAGGAAGACATACGCCTGTGTGTCATTTCCACGAAAGTGGAAATCCAGCGTAATTCCTGGAATCACAGGCACAAAAAAGCGGCCCGTAGGCCGCTTCTTTAAGAACAACTAATCAGATCTTAAGAGAACTGGTTAGAAGTGTTCTTAGCACCACCGGCTTTCAGAGCGTTCCCACCAGCAACGCTTTTCTTAAATGGCTTTGTGGTCGCGACCACGAAGACATGCTTTGCTCAGTTACAAAACCACAGGCACAAAAAAGGCGACCCTAAGGTCGCCTCTTTCTAAACGCTTTTAATCAGATCTTAAGAGAACTGGTTAGAAGTGTTCTTAGCACCACCGGCTTTCAGAGCGTTCCCACCAGCAACGCTTTTCTT
>Ga0208830_1000037_pt1 | contig 80384 bp, 83 predicted proteins | sample DeeseametaMP2634_FD_184169 | JGI IMG/M metagenome (GOLD analysis project Ga0208830, IMG submission 184169) | Marine microbial communities from the Deep Atlantic Ocean - MP2634 (SPAdes) | ecosystem: Environmental > Aquatic > Marine > Oceanic | place: Northeast of Antigua and Barbuda, North... | reverse complement strand
CCGCCGCAGTAATCCGCTCAGCAGAGCGCCCGCTGACCTGTAACAGCGCACGGACACCAGCCTGAGCCTGTCCGGCACGGATACGCCGCAGCCCCTGCTCCACCAGTATCCGGTTATTGCGATCCAGAGGGACAACGTCTGCTACGGTGGCGAGTGCCACCAGGTCAATCAGAACCGCGAGATTGGGCGCTCCCGCGGGGAACGCACCCTGCCTCTGCAGCTCGGCTCTTAAAGCGAGCATGAGGTAAAACACGACCGTACAACCACAGGCGGCCTTGGAAGGAAACTCACAGCCAGGCTGGTTAGGATTCACGATCGCCAATGCTTCGGGAAGCTGGTCTCCAGCCAGATGATGATCTGTGACGACAACCGGGATGCCAGCGGCGTTTGCCGCCGCGACTCCCTGCAAAGCGGCAATGCCGTTGTCCACGGTCATGATCAGGTCAGGTGACATATGACGGGCAACGTCCACCAGCTCCGGAGTCAGGCCGTATCCGAAATCAAACCGGTTAGGCACCAGATAGCCCACATCGGTTGCTCCCATCATTGCCAGAGCGCGCAGTGCAACCGCGGTACTGGTAGCACCGTCAGCATCGAAATCACCGACCACCAGTAAGCGGCGGCCCTGCGTCACTACAGGCACGAGTGCCGCGACAGCCTCTGAAATTCCGGACATAGAGTGATAAGGCAGAAGCGTCTGAAGCGTCAGCTCCAGATCGTCAGGTGACGTAATACCACGGGCGCTGTAGACCCGGTTGAGGACCGGGTGCAGATGATCAAGAACAGGCAGTGGCGTCGCTGCCCGGTTGTGAATCCGAGGCATAGAATTGATCCGGCAAAAGCCGGATCATATCACGATGGCTATTCGACGGGTCGCACACGATCAAAACTGGCAAACCGGGGCAGACCGCTACTGGTCAGACCACGATACGTAAACCGGACCCGCTCTCCAGGCGAGGGAGGATTGCGTCTCTGGGCATCCGTAAAGCCACTTCCGAGCAGAAATTCACGACCATCAGCCAGCCGGACCCTGAGCGCTCCCATCAGCCCTTCCAGCCGCCCTTTACCGGGCTCATAACCCAGGACTACCGCCTCATCATCGTCCGTCTGCGTAACCTTCAGCAGGTCCGCCGAACGCCCCGGCGTATACTGAGATTCCAGACGGTGCAGCATCAGCCCTTCCCCGCCACCAGCAATCGTTGCCTGAAGCCGTTGATCGAGTGCCTCGACGGAATCAATCAGACTTTGTTCGACCAACTGGCATTCACTGCAGGGCAGCTGTTCGATGAGGGCCTGCAAGCGGGCATAACGCTCGCGGAAAGTACCAGGGGCATCCGGCAGGTCAAAGACCATAAAGCGGACTTCCTGCCACAAGGGATCGTCCTCACCATCCACTTGCCGGACAAGGCCACTGACCTCATCAAAACGGCCATAACCAATCCATAGTTCACCATCCATAGGCACGTCCGGAAGATCGGCGATAAACCAGTCAGGCACGCTGATGATGCGACCACTGCGGGTCATCAGCTGCATGCCATCCCAATAAGTACGCACACCATCGTATTTTTCGCTGACACTGTAGTGTGCCAACACCTCATCACCCTGAAAGCGCTTGGCCAGCATAAGAAGTGGCGGCGCTTCCGACGCCTGAGCTGCAGCCCAGACAGGAAGCATGCTGCCGAATATCACCAGCAGCGCGATAAGAAAGGGGGTCCATCCCGACATGATTCTGTCCCTGACGTTAAAGATAGCCTCATTGTGAACCAGGATGGTTAACAGACAAAAGTGGCATTTTGTACATTTACAGGGTTTTCACCGGACTGGCGTCACTTGACACACAGCGCCACAAAGCAAATCCTTAAGGGTATCCACTGATAAACGACATGGGCTTTATGAGTTTTTTCCTGTTGGGACTGGGCAGTAACATCAAACCTGAAGACAACCTGACTCAGGCGGCCTCTGCCCTTGAACAACTGGGCCGCGTAGCGGCGACATCACCCGCCCTGGCGACGGCGCCGGTCGGCGAAACCTTCCACCACGAATTCCGTAATCAATTACTCATTCTTGAGTGTGATCTGCCTGCCCCTATGCTTAAACACCGACTTCAGGCGATCGAAGTCGATCTGGGACGGGAACCGAAGTCACCCGCCCGGAAAACCCGCGACCGTCCGATCGACATCGACATACTCGCGCAGGCAGAGACACTGGAGAGCTGCCGGCACGCAGTGCCGGAAGAAAGCTATTACCAGAGTGTGTATCAGCTCTGGTGTCAGGAAGAAAACGTCTGATCGTAGCGGTTAGTCACGAAGCGACCACCGTCAACTCTCATTACCGTGCCCGTCACCGCCCGGGCACTGAGCAGATAATCGCACGCGCTGACAATGGCGCCATAACCCAGCTCTTCACCAATCAGTGATTGCGACAGCACCCGCTGACGATAAGCTTCGTCGTGCTCGGGAAGAAACTGCACAGGCCCCGGCTGTATAACATTCACCCGGACCCTGCCAGCGAGACGCTGCGCCATGCTCAATGACCAGTTCTGCAAGCCCGCTTTTGCGGCACAATACACAGCGAACCACTGGTTAGGGATATCAGCGTAGATATCACTGATGCTGATCATGCAGGCTGCTTCAGCCCACGCCTCTTTCAGGGCCTCCGTGATCATCACAGGCGCAGTTACATGAACATTCTGATGCATGGCAATGTGTTCTGGCAGATCCGCGGCGGCGGCATCGGGCACAAAACAGGAAGCGTTATGGATCACAGCGTCGAATGGGCCGAGTGCCTGCAGTTCATCACAGAGCTTCTCAATGTCGCGGACATCAGACAGGTCTGCTTTCACTGACGTCAGGTTGGGATGTGCTTCCAACTCACTGCGGGTGTTGTAGTGTGCAACCACCTGCCACCCCTGCGCCAGATAATGCTCGCTCAGTGTTCTGCCCAGACGACGCCCGCCGCCAGTAATAAAAATACGCTTAGCCACACGCACCTCAATCAGATTCTCAGGGCTATCAGTGTAAAAAGAGGGGGGGGACGACCGCAAGGTCGGCGCCTGTCGGAATCACAGGCACAAAAAAACCAGCTCGATGGCTGGCTGATTTGTTGGTTGCGGGGGCCGGATTCGAACCGACGACCTTCGGGTTATGAGCCCGACGAGCTACCAGGCTGCTCCACCCCGCGACAAATACTCTGACTAACATGACCAACTTATGAGCAGTTCAAAAGTTAAGTTGGTTGCGGGGGCCGGATTCGAACCGACGACCTTCGGGTTATGAGCCCGACGAGCTACCAGGCTGCTCCACCCCGCGTCAGAGGCTGCGCATATTACGCCCACCAAAGTGGCGCGTCAAGCCCAATACATGAAATGTATGAAAGTCGTGTTCGATACCGCCAAACTGGCCTGGATTTGTCCACTAATGACTGGTCTGCCTTGTAAAGTAATGTTAACTTAAGATGATGGTGTCGGGTGAGTTGCGCCACGAGCGTTTCTCGTAGTCCCAGACAGACCAGAAAAAATAAGAACAATAAAAAGACATTCTTAGCCCTATGAGCACTAGTCCAGCCAATACAATGACGACGGCGGCTTTGCAGCCCCTGTTGCGCCTCTTGGAGAGCAAAGGCATCTCCAGCAGAGAGTTGCTGGGTTCCCTGGGTCTGGACGCGCCTGCCGTCACCAGTGCAACACAGCGAATTTCCATCAACCATTTTGACCAGCTGTTAGAACAGGCTTCCCGTCTGCTCGACGACCCGGCGATCGGCCTCGCCGCAGGTCAGCGACTGGAAATGCCAAGCTTTTACCTGCTTGGTTTTCTGATCAGCAGTTGTCAGACAGGACGAGAGGCCCTTGCTGTCCTGAGGCGCTATTACGCGCTGATCAGCGATACGCGGGCACCTGACTTCTTTATCGGTCAGGATTCGATAAAAATCGTCTTCTACGTCACTGAAGGTACCCCCTTCGGCAGTCAGACGCGGTCAGAATTTATCGCCTCGGGTATACATACCGCCGGCCAGGCCATCGGGGGCAGCTATTATCAGCTGCAGGGAATCGGCTTCCGCCATCCCGCTCCGGCCTACAAAGACCGGTTGCAGCGCTTCTTTAATGTGCCTGTGCAGTATAACCAGCCTCAGAACTGGGTCAGCTTCTCCAGCCGGCATCTGGACAGTCCGCTGTCTTATGCCAACCCTCAGCTGTTCGCCATGCTGAGGCAGGAAGCAGAACAGGCTCTGGCGCGCTTCAGCGAGCTTAAGACGTTCAGTCAGCGGGTGATGCATATCCTGTATCAATGGCCCGAAACGGTTCCTATGACCAAGGATGCCGTGGCTGAATTGCTGAGCACCAGCAGCCGGACTCTGACCCGACGACTTCAGGAGGAGGACTGTCAGTTCTCCAATCTGGTGAAAGAAGTCCGCTTAGAGAAAGCCAAAGTGGCGTTGCGCTCTGCACGTACTGATGTGCAGCAACTGGCACTTGATCTCGGCTTCTCTGACCGACGTGGCTTTGAGCGGGCATTCAAGCAATGGACGGGGATGACGCCAGCAGCGTACCGCCGCCAGCAACTTTCAGAAGCCGCGAATCGTCGTCTTGCAGAAGAAGCAACACAATAAATAGCCGCCCTGCCGCAATTGACTACCAGTCATTTGTGGACAGGGCCGCGCGTACCGCGCTGATTTTTTCTGCCTGCTCAAGTTCCGCGAGATTACTGAACAGCTCTCTGGCTTCTGCAGATGCCGCGTCTGCAGCCAGTTGCTGGTAGGTTTCGATAAGAAAATCATCGACTTTCAATGCAATGGCAACCAGATCCTCCACACTGATATCGGAGTGAATCTGGCGGCAGTCTTTCAACACGTCACCAATATCTGCAGGCTCAAACTGATGCCACTCTTTCAGGATGCGGCTGCGACTCTCGTCGCGGTAATCTGCGACGGCCTGCGCCAGGCGGTCTTCATGATGAGATAACAGGCGCAGCAGCATATCGACGCGCTCGCGCTGGGTTTCTTCTCGCAACTGCTCGTATAAAGCCCGTGCATGTTCATGCACTTTCTGGCTGTAATTAAGAATATCGAGAACGGTGCTGTAACTCATGGTCTGCTCCCTCAGTCTCTGAAAGGTTTCTGAAGGTCCAGTATAGGCCGAGGACAGAAAAAATCCCGGTAAGGAATGCGCTGGCGTGGCCGCCAGCGCAACCACTGACTGTCAGTGCCCGTGTCCGAAACTCTGCTCAATGGCTTTCATGTGCGGACGTACCACAGCTTTGTCGCCCTCAGGCACAGCGCTTACTTCTTTCATCATAGCCAGAGTACCTTCCAGCATTCCCAGCATGACGCGCTTCTGCTCGTCCGGCAGCGGGCTGTCTTTTACCTGAACAATCTGTGCCTGAATCATGGCCGGGTTGATCTGCTCGCCTTCCATTTTTATCGCCATAAATGCGGTAGTTACGCCCTGCGTATCCGCTGCCCAGCCTTCTACAGAGGCATAGCCGTGCTTCTTCAGAAGGCCGGCGAAGTCATCGTAAAGACCTGCGTTTTTAAGTTCGGTAATGGCTTCGTCGAACATGCCTGAAAGCCCTTTGCTGCTGCTTTTAAACAGCGAATGCGTGTCGACCTTTGACTCATTAGCTTCCATCCACTCCTGGACAGGCTTCATGGTTGGCAACCACTGCTGGATTTTTTCTGGTGTCAGCTCTGCGTGGGCAAACGCTGTCATCATGGTCATAACAAGCACAAACAGATAACGCATAAAGTTTTCCTTCTTATTGTTGTCTTCAGTGATCAGTTAAGAGTTACTGCCTCAGACCGGCAATAAATATCAACGTTCACTGCTTCATCAAAATCTCCGATCGCCGGCAGTGTTGCGGTCGTCTGGGTGTCCAGGCACTGCAGGCTGACAAAGTCAGGCGCAACCGCCCGTGATTCTGCCATCAGCCACTCAGGCACGGCCGCCGTCAGACGGCGGAGGTCATCACTGCTGGAAATATCGTAAAGAACATCAGCCGCCAGCAATACGTCTACTTCGGGCCATTCGCCCGGCAACACAGGGTGCACTTCGACACCATTCAGCGCCGCATTAATGTGCGCGATCTCCAGGGCGTTGTTATCCAGGTCTGCCACCCAGACCTGCTTGGCGCCTGCCAGTGCAGCGGCAATTCCGACGATGCCGGAGCCACAGCCAAAGTCGAGCACTGTCTTGCCGGTGACAGACTCAGGGTGCGAAGCAATCCAGGTAGCAAGTGCTCTGCCTCCTGCCCAGGCAAACGCCCAGAAAGGCAATTGTTGCCAGAAGCGACCAATCGCCTGAGTATCCAGACGTGTCGATTCCGCTTTAATGTCCAGCAACCAGAGTGCCAGCACTTCGTTATCCAGCCAGCAGCGCTTCAGATGCGCATCCGGCAGATTGAGTGCCTGTTCAAGACGATCCAGCTCCCGGGCAAAGGCCGGTTTATCTGAGGCTGACATAGCGTTTCTTCTTCTCTGTCACTTTTTTGAGATAATTGCGGGTTTCTTCCCGGGGATGATGCCGGACAATATAACGGTAAACTTCATCGGCAGACATACGGTTGATACGCCGTACAGCTTCCTGACGGTCGCGATGGAAAGTTTTCAGCAGATTCCCCGCCCCACCATTATAAGCAGCAATCGTACAGTATTCTTTTGCCAGTGAGCCGCTGATTCCGCGCAGGTAGTTATCACGAAGAATAGAGAGGTACGCTGTTCCTGCGTCAATATTATTGGCCGGGTCAAACAGATAGCGGCGTCCGGGCGTCCGGTCTCTGTTATAGATTTTCTGCATGACATCCCGCCCAGCGGTGCGGGGCATCACCTGCATCAGTCCGTAGGCATTCGATGAGGACACGGCAAAGGGGTTAAAACTGCTTTCGGCATCAATAACGGCATACACCAGTGCGGGGTCGACACCGTAGCGCTTTGCTGAGCGGCTGACATGCTCCCGGACGCCGGAAGCCGCCACCATCTGGTGCTGACGGACCATCGGAATCACAACCCGGAAGCCCTGCGAAGTCCGCTTCAGTCGGTCTTTCAGCAGGTAATCGGCAAAGCGCTGGGCACGCCATTGGGTGAGAATATCCTGCCCATCATGGTCTACTACCTGTCCTTTCAGAAAAGGAGTGCCGGTTAAACCAAAGTCGGTCGCGGTGTAGAGATCAATGACCCGGGGATCGGCGGGGGTGAGTAGTGTACCCACAATTGCCTGACGCAGTTGTTGAAGAGGTTCATCACCACCGCGGGTCTCGACTCTGACCCAGCCCGCACTGAAGTCAACCGTGACCTGGGTATGAAAGTCGTCGAGATAACGTACCAGAGTGTGGGTACCGGATGACAATGCATCCTGCCCCCACAGCTCGCCCTGCTCCGGAGATATAAAATCGAGCAGGACGGTCTGAAGGTCATCCGGTAAATCGTCAAAATTATCGGGCAGGGATTCGGCAGACGCCTGAAATACCACACCCGCCAACAACCAGCCTAAAACTTTCACGCTATCAGGATCGCCTGCAAACAAGTGCAGGCAGTGTATCCTCTGGCAACCGGAATGTCAGTGATCAGAGGTAATCAGGAGCGAGGCCCATTCCCCAGAGAATCACTGTGATCGCCATTCCGCCCACCAGCATACAAAGCCCGGCTGTCGTCACCATAAAGGAGAACATCATGCCCCGCTCTTCCGGGATATCCATAAATACCGGCACCCCCGTGAAGAGCAGATAGAGGCTGTACGCTGCGGCGACCATGACGACCAGAACATCCAGCCAGAGTACCGGCAGGAAACCGGCCACACCCGCCAGAAACATGGGCGACGAGGTGTAAATCGTCAGCATCAGGCAGCGTTCATAACTCACGCTGGCGCCAAACACATGCTCCATCGCGAAGACGAAGAAGGACATCAGCGCCAGTCCGAGAAGGAGCGCAAAATAAAACGCAACGGCGATGACCGCAGCGCTTTCGGTGGTCAGAAAAGTAAGGTCTCCGCCCTGTAAGCTCCAGCCCATCTGGGTCGTACCAGTGAACAATGCGAAGGGAGGAATCAACGCCAGCAACAGGGCATGACGTAAGTACACCTGAGAGATAGTCTCAGTCGGTTCGCGGCGGATTTCCCGCCACTCACGGGGAGCATCATAGAGAAGGCCGAACATATGATTGGAGAACATAACTCTCCCTCCTGGTTCAGTAATGGGTGCCCCTGCACGGTATTGCAGGCTACTGCTGCCCATCACTTCGCCTCAAGGACAATTTCCGCCACCGGGTGATAGATCAGATTGTCAGTTCCCGCGGTTATATTGTTTTGACCTTTCAGATCATATGGAAGCAAAACGGGGGAATATCCGGTACAGATTCTGCTGTGTCTGGAAAGCAACCGACGCCAGACTGACATTCTGAAGTGAGGCCAGTATTGCGCCATATAAAGGAATCATCACCGGGCTGTTGACCGCCCGGTTCAGGAAGGCCGGTCGCATATCCGGCGCATCTGTCTCCAGTAACAGGGAAGTTAACGGAAGTTGTGCCAGCGTACCTCGCAGCCGCGTCGCGCCGGGGTGCGACATCGCGCCGCCCACGCCAAGTAAAAACCCCTGATCAATCCAGCGCCCGGCCTGCTGCAGACTGCCGCTGAAGGCGTGCACCAGGCCACCATGGGTGAAGGATCGGCGGCGCAGCTCAGCCGCAACGTCATCGTGCATACCGCGGACATGCAGCACCAGCGGTAAGTGAAACTTTTCCGCCAGATCAATCTGCTGTTCAAACCAGCGCCATTGCAGGTCAACGGCCAGTCGCTCCTCACGCGCGAGGGTCCGGTCCATACCGCACTCACCGACGGCCACCACAGAAGGCAGGGTTAACTGCTGCTCCAGCCAGGCGACATCTGCGTCGGTATGCTCATCGGCCCAATAAGGATGCAGCCCCACCGCTGCCTTCCAGCCCGGCCACTGGCTGATAAACTGAGGTAAGCCTTCACTCAGCCGCCGGCTGACTCCCGGGATGATCCCACCTCTGAGGCCGAGCCTCTGTGCAAGGTCCCAGTCTGAATTGCGGGTGTCGTCCAGTGCGGCAAAGTCAAAATGACAGTGTCCGTCATACCAGCTAAGTGGTATCTCAGATGCCATAAAATCCGACATAGGTCGCAATCATCTCCTGTCGCGGTAGCGGTCCGGATAAAACACAGGTTACCATGCAGTGACGTTTGGCCGGAGTGCATTCATGGAACTGGCAGCTCAGGAATTGCGGGATCTGATCCGCACAACCCTGGATTATTTAGATGTACACAGTGACGCCGCCGAAAATCTGCTGCTGAGCCGGGCAGCACAGGCCGCGAAGCATTCTCCCTCGCAGGCGCACGGCCTGTTTGCCATCGACGCCGCGACGCACCGCCTGGTGTGGGACAAATATCTCGCTTTTAAGCCCGACCTTGCCAGCCGCATCCGTGGCCTCGCATCGCAGCATGCCTTTCTCTCGGACCCTCACCTGGAGTTGTCGATCAACCTCAGGTACGCCACGGCAATCGCCTGGGCGATCCACCTTGCGTTTCCGGAAGTCCGGGAGCAGGCTCAGACCGCCTGAGCCAGATCAGTGATCGCGATATCTGACGTGGCAACCGCTCAGGCCGCAATATCCACCCGGGTTTTTCGCCAGATACTGTTGATGACCCGTCTCAGCAAGGTAGTAAGGCACCCCCGTCCGGATCTCGGTCGTAATGTCCGGAAAGCCAGACAGGCTCAATGCCCGTTGGTAGTTGTCACGCGAGCGCTCAGCAACGATCAGATCATCGTCAGAGCTTAAGTAGATCGCCGACCGGTACTGGGTGCCGATGTCATTGCCCTGGCGCATCCCCTGAGTGGGATCGTGCTCTTCCCAGAACGCCTTAAGCAAATCCTCAAGCCTGACCTCCGCCGGGTCATACCAAATTCTGACCAGCTCGGTATGGCCAGTATGGCCCGAGCATACTTCGTCATATGTCGGATTCGGCGTGTGCCCACCCCCATAACCTACCGACGTCACCCGGACGCCGGGCAGCGTCCAGAAAAGACGTTCTGCTCCCCAGAAACATCCCATTCCGACCACCAGTTCCCGCAGGCCTTGCGGACAGTCACCCGTGATAGTATTGCCGTTAACGAAATGTGCAGGCTCGACCAACAAAGGCGTCTCCCGACCGGGCAAAGCTTCCTCCGGGGTTGGAAGTCGCATCATCTTAGGTCTCCACATACGATATAGTCTCCTGTTACACCAATTAAGGCAGCGCTGAATCATCATGACATCACATCTGCAGAATTATTCACTGTATTTTACCGGTACAGGAAGCGGCGGTAACCTGGCCCCCGGATCATCCGCCGCCTGTTTCGAAGTGAACCGCCAACCTGTGTTACTGATTGACTGCGGCCCGGGCACACTGAATGCATTCGCGCATCGTTATGAAAACACGCTGCCGCCTGCCATTTTTATTACCCACGGTCATCTGGATCACATTGCTGATCTGGAAATTCTTACCGTGAGAGCAAAACTGGCAGGTGCAGCACCGATCCCTCTGTATGTCCCTGTGTCTCTGATTCCTGTACTGCATCACCGGCTGGCGACCTACCCGGGCACCATGGCCGAAGGCGATCATGATTTCTGGCAGTCATTCCAGCTTCGCCCGGTCAGCGACCGCTTCCTGTGCGCCGGCCTGCAGTTTTCAACTCACGCCACCCGGCATCATGCTCCGGGATCAAGCTTCGCCCTGCAGCTCCCCGGAATATTTTTCTATACCGGCGACACCCGGCCAGTTCCTGAATTGCTGCACCATCACAGCGAGCCGACTGAAGTGATATTTCACGACTGCGGCCTGATCGCCAACCCTTCTCACACCGGAGTCGATGATCTCGAGCGGGAATACCGCAGCGATCTGCGTCAGCGGATGGTGCTTTATCACTACGCGGATGCCACCGCCGCCAATACGATACGACAACAGGGCTATCGGGTGGCAGATCCCGGCGAAGCCTTCGTACTGAAAAGCTAAACACCCGCACACCGCTTGTGCAGAACGATTCAGAGATGCCTTAATCACTATGACAAACCCCGTACCGGATTCCCTGGTCCGCATCATTAAACACATGAACCCGGCGGCCGGCATCAGCGCCCAGGCCCTTCCTCAATGCCCGGATATTTCACTCTGGCTGGTCGAACCTGATTCGATGCGTCGCCGCTTCAGTCAGGACGAAATTCTTCAGATTCAGTCATACCCCGCGTATTGGGCCTTCTGCTGGGCAAGCGGCCAGGTGCTGGCACGCGAAATTCTCCGGCATCCGCACTGGGTAAAAGGTAAAAAAGTCATGGACTTCGGAGCTGGTTCAGGTGTCGTTGCAATCGCCTGTATTATGGCAGGGGCACGGGAAGTCATCGCCTGCGACATTGATCCGGACGCACTGATCAGCTGCGAAGAAAACGCGGCGTTAAATGGCGTCAGTTTTCGCTGTCATGGCGATCTTTTCAGTTTTGATGAAGAGCTGGATCTGCTGATTGCGGCAGATGTCCTCTACGACCGCGCCAATCTGGTGCTGCTGGAGGAATTCCTGAGGCGCGCTCCTGATGTTCTTATTGCCGACTCGCGCATCCGCGACTTTGACTACCCGCCCTATGTCGCTCAGGGCCGCCATGAGTCCTGTACCGTGCCGGACCTGGATGAGCTGGATGAGTTCCGGCTGGTCAATCTCTACCGGGGGCAACGGTGAAGTTCGCAGAACTCACTCTCAGCCTCTCGAAGCCATCGGCCAAATCCGCTAAACTTGCGGCCTTTTCAGAATCTCAGAGCCCACCGGATGCTTGATATCAATGCCCTTTCGCAGCTGAAACAGCTGAAGCAGGAAATTCACGAGAACACCCCACGCTTCGACGGCCGCGTTCGTGGCAGCAGCGGCCGTTTTGGTTTCGCGGTCACGGAAGAAGGTCAGAGCTATTTTCTGAGCCCGGATGAAATGGAAAAAGTCCTTCCCGGTGATGAGATCAGCTTCCGGGTTGAACCAGCGGGCGATGACAAAGAACAGGCACTGGTTGAAAAACTGATCCGCTCAGAAATTTCAGACTTCTGTGGGCGTTACATCGTACGTGGAAAAGGCCACTTTATTGAGCCTGACCACGACCAGTTTAATCGTTGGATATTTGTTCCACCGAATGCGCGGATGAATGCCAAAGACGGCGATTATGTGGCGGCGACAATGAGCCGTCACCCCTATCCGTCAGGCAAAGCTCAGGCGAAAATTGAGGCCATCCTTGGCGATGAAACCACGCCTCATATTGAACGTCTGGTCATGCAACAGCGCTTTGCGCTGTCTGCGGAATTCAGCGAAGACGTGATGAAAGAAGTCGAAAATCTGGTGGCCGCAGGTATCGATGCGAAGTGCGCAGACCGCACTGACCTTACCCACCTGCCCTTCGTCACTATCGACTCTGCCGGCACCCGTGACATAGACGACGCTTTGTTCGCCGAAGCGCACAGTGACGGCTGGACACTCTGGGTCGGGATCGCCGATCCCGAAGCTCTGATCGACGCCGGTTCTGCGCTCGACAATGAAGCCCGGAAACGCTCGACCTCGGTATACTTTGCCGACCGGGTTCTGCCCATGCTGCCACCGGAATTATCAGAACAACTGTGCTCTCTGCAGGCCGGTAGCCGTCGCCTGGCCATGGTAGCTGAGTTGCGCCTTGAGCAGGACGGAAACGTACGCGAAGTTAAGCTTCACAATGCGCTTATCGAAAGCCGGGCCAAACTGACCTACGCGCAGGTTGCGCAGTTAATTGATGATACCTGCGAAGAAATTCCGGCCGAACTTCATGGCCCGCTACGCCACCTCGCAGACTGCGCCCGCACCCTGAATCAGTGGCGTGCGGCACACTGCCTGCTGATGGATGACCGCCCGGATTACAAACTTATTCTCGGAGAAGACGGCCGCGCCAGCGACATCGTAAAAATTGAACGCAATGCAGCGCATAAACTGGTCGAAGAATGCATGCTGGTGTGCAACCGCTCCGTGGCTTTATGGCTTCGCGAACGTAACGCCGGTTTCTTTATTGAACAGAACGGCATCCGCACAGAACGACTGGGTGAAGCAGCAGCCTTACTGAAAGAACAGTTAAACCTCGAAGGCAAACCTGTTCTTGGTGAACTCGAGAGCTATGTCGCGCTCCTGCAGCAGGCAGAGCAATCCTCCAGCGATCTGCCGCTGCGCACGATTCTGAGCAGACAGATGGAACGCAGTCAGTTCGGTCGCGAAGGCAAACCGCACATGGGGCTGGGCTTCAACTGCTACACCACCTTCACTTCGCCACTGCGCAAATACAACGATTTTCTGATTCATCGTACCGTGCGCGCGCTGTTGAATGACGAACCTGCACCGGCGATTGAAGATGACGTTCTGACCGGCATCCAGGATATGCAGACGCGTGGACGTATCGGTGCGTCACAGGCTGAGCAGTGGCTGAAACTGCAATGGTTACAGACGCAGCCAGAGAACGGTATTTACGAGGGCACGATTGTTCACATGAACAGCGGTAGCCTGACCGTGCGTCTCGATGACACAGGCATTGAGGGTGTGATTGATCGTCGTAAAGCCAAAGGCTGGACGTACGACAGTAAAACCATGACACACTCCAACGGCGAAGAGCGGTTTATCCTCGGTCAGCCTATGCGGGTGATCGTTCACGAAATCGATGTGCCAAAGCGTAGTCTGAAATTACGCATGGCCTGATATTCAGGACAATAAAAAAGGAGCCACTGGCTCCTTTTTTATTGTGCAGGCACTGTATCAGGAAATTTTCCAGGTACGGACTGTCTGAAAACCGTACTCTTCAATCCACTGATCCAGCTGACGTGGATTACGTTTAATTTTTTCCACTTTTTCCTGAGTTGCCGGATTACGATATGTACCTACCGCCAGTTTTGGTTTTGGCAGAGAGGATGATTTCTTCTCACCTTTACGACCATCACGGGCAATCGACTTTTCGAAATGACGCTTGAGGTTGTTATAAATAGAAGATGGTACTTCTTCTTTTGCCATTGAAGTGATCCAGGCTTCGATCTGCTCTGAACGGGAAACGTACAGCTCTTCTTCAGTCAGTGCACTCTGGTTGCACAGGCGTTTGATAGCGGCATCAAACTCTTTCAGTCCTTCGAGTTTTTTTTCCTGATCTTTCTTCAGTTGCTCCAGCTCAACTATTTTCTGCTGGTGCTGCTGAATCTGCTTATCGATATCGTTAGTGAATGCGGTCACTTCTGAACCTCTGAATAGAATTTACTATTTATCACATACAAGGGATATGTACGGAAAACTGCTTATAAAATATACAACGCAGAGACATATTCTCCGGTTTGTATATAGGGCCGGATATATTAACTAAATCCAATGCACAGGAGAATATATATTAATAGAAATATAACACTTCCTATCACTGTCTTTATTAATCACCAGGCGTGCTTGCGCCACTTAATGATAAGAATTATCATTAACGCCATTTACTCTGTTCCCCAGGTCACCCCGGAGGCACACGCCGAGAAGCCTTATGACGCAATCCACTCTTGATCTAATCCAGGTAGGCGGCAAAGCCCGAATTTCAGGCTTCACTGCAGTTGAAACTAACTTCCGCCGTAAGCTACTCGCGCTCGGCCTGATGCCTGGCGCCGAAGTGGAAGTCCGCCGCGTTGCGCCTCTTGGCGACCCGATACAGATACAGCTCCGTGGTGCGTCCGTCAGTCTGCGGAAACAGGAAGCAGCGATTATTGAGGTAGAAGCTCTGTGAGTAATGGTTCCATCATTGGTGTTATCGGCAATCCGAACTGCGGTAAAACGACTCTTTTCAACGCACTCACCGGCGCGCGCCAGAAGGTAGGTAACTGGCCCGGGGTCACAGTTGATCGCAAAGAAGGTCAGCTGTCTCTGCGTGGTACCCAACACACACTGGTTGACCTGCCCGGGACATACGCACTCGACAGCCACGACGATGAGCTGTCCACCGATGAGAAAATTGCCCGCGAATTCGCCCTGAGCGGCGAAGCGGATCTGATCATCAATATCCTCGATGCCAGCAACCTTCATCGCAATCTGTTCCTGACGTCGCAGCTGCTGGATATGGGCGTGCCTGTGATCTGCGCCGTAAACATGATCGACGTGGCCGAGCGCGAAGGCATTCATGTCGACTGCCAGGTTCTGTCACAACAGCTGGGCGTTCCGGTGGTACCTATCGTTGCGTCAGAAAACACCGGCATTCCGGAACTGCGCAGAACTATGGCTCACAAACTGGAGCATGCGACCGTTGCGACGCCAATGAGCCGGCCGGATAAAGATGTCGAAGAAGCAGTGGCTCAATTGAAAGACGCCCTCCAGGGCCACACCGAAAATGCCTACTGGACGGCAACCCGGGCACTGGAGTGCGATGTCTATGCACTGAACAGCCTCCCGTCTGAAGTGCGCCAGAAGATTGCCACGCTTTCTGCGGGACTGAGAACATCGCTGGAAGAAGCACATGGCCAGCCCATTGATGTACTGATTGCCAATAGCCGTTACCGTGCAATCGAGCACGTTCTGCAACAGGCACTGACGATCAACAGTCGCGGACAGACCCTGACCGAGAAGATTGATGCCTGGGTTCTCAACCGCTGGCTCGGCATTCCTTTCTTCTTCTTCATGATGTACCTGATGTTCACCTTCGCGATTAACATCGGCGGCGCTTTTATCGACTTTTTCGATATCGCCTTCGCGACGGTCTTTGTCGACGGCACCCGCGAAGTCATGGACAGCATCGGCTCGCCTCAATGGCTGACAACCCTGATGGCGGATGGCCTGGGTGGCGGTATTCAGTTAGTTGCTACTTTTATTCCTGTTATCGCCGGCCTGTATCTCTTCCTCTCGGTGATCGAAGATTCTGGCTACATGGCCAGGGCAGCCTTCGTAATGGACCGCCTGATGCGCAGCGTCGGACTGCCCGGCAAATCGTTTGTCCCCCTGATCGTGGGCTTCGGCTGCAACGTGCCCGCCGTAATGGCAGCTCGGACTATGGATACTGAAAAAGACCGCCTGCTCACGATTGCCATGGCACCCTTTATGTCCTGTGGTGCACGCCTGAGTGTGTACGCACTGTTCGCCGCGGCTTTCTTCACAGAGAATGGCGCGCTGATGGTCTTTATTCTCTATGTGCTGGGGATCGCGATGGCGATGCTGACAGGCATGGCGCTGAAGAACACTCTGTTTAAGCCAGAGCTGACGCCTTTCGTGATGGAGCTGCCTGCCTATCACATTCCAACGGTCAAAGGGGTACTGCTGAAAACCTGGGAGCGCCTGCGTTCGTTCGTTATGCGTGCAGGTAAAACCATTATTACTGTGGTAATAATCCTCAGCTTCCTGAACTCCATTGGTTCAGATGGTTCGTTCGGTAACGAGAATAATGAAAAATCGGTACTTTCCGGTATCGCCCGCGTCGTCACCCCTGCGTTCTCCCCCTTGGGTGTGCAGGAAGACAACTGGCCAGCAACCGTAGGTATTATCACTGGTATTTTTGCGAAAGAGGCCGTCGTCGGCACCCTCGACGCACTCTACTCCCCTGAAGCAGGCGACGACAGTGAGTTCGACCTCCTCGGTGGTCTGTCAGAAGCTATCATGACCATTCCGGATAATCTGGCTGGCGTCGCAGACACTCTGCTGGACCCACTCGGGTTATCGCTGATCGGTGCGGATCAGGGTGAAGAGCAAGGCGTGCATGACTCAACCTTCACAACAATGGAGACGTTGTTCGGAAGCCAGTGGGCTGCCTTCTCCTACCTCGTCTTTGTCCTTCTCTACACCCCTTGTGTTGCAACGCTGGGGGCGATGGCACGTGAATCCGGTATCCGCTGGATGCTGTTTGTCACCGGCTGGAGCACCGGCCTGGCCTATACAACTGCTGTGATCGTTTATCAGCTGGGACAACTGACCACGCAGCCGGCCATCGCACTTTCGTGGATTGGTGGCTGCATCGCCTTTATTGCACTCTGCCTGTGGCGGATGCGCGCATACGGCAAGGCCCGCGATGCACGTATGATCCCAATCACCAGCGTCGACTGATTATTCAGGTCGACTGCGCTGAGTACGCTGCCCCAGGGAAGCGTACTCAGTGCCTCCCAGACGAGCGATGGGATTGATCAGTTCAGACGACAGAAGCAAGCGCTCAGCGGCTGGATCAATCACCCCCTCATCTATATACATACGCTCAATTTCCAGAAAGACCACATGCTGCGGGCCACTGCCCAGGTCGACCTGTTGTTGATAGCGACAGAGAAACGCCACTGGCGAAGCCGCAACACGAGGCAGAGGCCAGTCCTCGACCGGGGCAACGCCAATGTCAAAGGCCTGCGTTTCACTGATACCTGCCGCCAGCGTCGCCGAGGACATATTGACCGCATCCACCTGAGCGGCATCGGCAATATTCACCACACACCATCCACTGCGACGCAGGTTCCGGTAGCTGTCTTTCTCAATACCTGCGGACTTCTGCCCCACAGAAACGACCAGTGTCGGAGGCGCGGAGCAGACCGGCGCAAAAAAAGAATAAGGTGCAAGATTCACCGAGCCATCTTCATCCGCAGTAAGAATCCAGGCAACCGGACGGGGAATCACTGACTGTACAAGAAGGTGATAACGCTCCAGCGGGGTTCTATCGGTAAATTTAATATCCACAAAGGCCTCCTGATATCCGAACCGCAAGGTTACTCTGAGCGGGCTGCGCTTGCACCCACCTGACAAACCTTATATAAGGCCAATCCCAACGTATTCCCGCAACGGAGACTGGATGATTACCACCGAACGGATGTTTCCTATCCTTGCCGTTATCGTCAGCCTGCTCGCCTGGCAACAGCCTGAACCGCTGCTGGGCTTTACCAGTGCCATCGTGCCCCTGCTCACCATCATTATGTTCACTATGGGCCTGACCCTGCGCTGGCAGGACTTCCGGCGGATCTGGCAGAAGCCTGAGCCTGTAGCTCTTGGTATTGTGCTGCAGTTCGGCCTGATGCCGCTATTTGCCTGGGGCCTTGCACTTATATTCGGGCTGGCCCCGGAAATCGCGGCCGGTCTGATTATTGTTGGCAGCTGCGCCGGTGGAACAGCGTCTAATGTGATGACGTATCTGGCACGCGGGGATGTCGCCTTATCGGTCACCATGACCGTGGCCTCCACCCTGTGGGGCGTCGTTCTGACTCCCTGGCTGGTTGGCTTCTATGCCGGTGACTTTATCGAAACCGACACCAGCGGCATGCTGCTGATGATCGCAAAGATCGTTATCCTGCCAGTCGCTGCTGGTCTCGCGGTTAATCACTTTCTGCCCGTGGTCCGCCAGAGCACTGAGCGCCACCTGCCACTGATCGCCTCTGCCGCCATACTGTTTATTATCGCCATCATCGTTGCTGCAAACGCCGATGAACTGAACAGCCTCAGTTATGGTCTTATGGCGGCCGTCATATTGCATAACCTTGCCGGTTTCACTGCAGGCTATCTGATCGCCCGCTGGAATGGCCACACTCAGGTACAGGCAAGAACCATAGCAATTGAAGTCGGCATGCAGAATTCCGGTCTTGGCGTCGCGCTTGCAAACAGCTTTTTCGGCCCACTTGCGGCCCTGCCGGGAGCGCTGTTCAGTATCTGGCAGAATGTTGCAGGAGCACTTCTTGCCGGCTTCTGGCGCTGGCAAACGGAGCGGGCCATTAAAAAAAGTCAGGAATCGCGGAGTAAAAGCGGATGCGGACCCCACTAATCAGTTTCTTAATGTCAGTATTTCTGAGCAGCGCTGCCCACAGCTACGAAGTCATAGTTGCAGAACAGCAGATACAGGACACCCTGAACAGTCGCATGCCCCTCACCCGTCAGGGCCGGCTGGCAACGCTGACGATTGATAACACAGCCATTGATCTGCTGGATGAGAACAACCGGGTTCGCCTGGCTGCTGATGTTCAGTTGGTACTGACAATCGGTATTCAGTCGCGGGGCAACCTGATTGCGGAAGGCGACGTGCGCTTCGATGACGCCAGTGACAGTTTCTTTATCGATAATCCGACCGTGATTGACCTGAATATCGAGGGCGTACCGGCATCTTACAAGCCGTCTGTCATTCAACTCGCTCAACAGACTCTGGCGCCCTCTCTTGAAGGGCAGCCGGTCTACACGCTGTCAGAAGAAGGTCAGCAGGGCATCGCCCGTATGATGCTGAAATCCATGACCATTAATGATCATTCAGTGTTGCTGGATTTCAGCCCATTCTGATCCGGCCAATAACGATAGTGTAATACCTTCAGACCCCGGCCAGGCATCGCCTCCCTGAAGACCTCCGGTGCAGGTATCGCAGCAACCAACTCTGCACCGGGACACCCTCTGCTGACTTCACTGCGCAGAAATTCTTCATCCAGATTCTGCGCATTGAGACACAGCAACATATCTGCCCCGGGCAACATAAAATCATCAAGACGGCGGAGAATCCGGGCGTAGTCGCGTGCGATATCCACACTTCCCTTCTGAAAGGTAGGCGGGTCACAGATAAGCAGATCGTAGGGGCCGTGGCGACGAATACGCCCCCACGAGCGGAAAATATCAACCCCCTCAAAACGGACCTGAGACAATGCCTGTCCGTTCAGGCGGTGGTTATCGCGTCCGGTACTCAGAGCGCCTTTCGCCATATCAACATTCAGCACGGACTCTGCGCCCCCGGCGACTGCAGCGACAGAGAAGGCACAGGTATAGGCAAAAAGATTGAGAACGCGCTTGCCCTCTGCATGCTCCCTGACCCAACGCCGACCGTTGGCCATATCCAGAAACAGCCCGGTATTCTGATTCTGAAACAATCTGAGACGGTATTTCAGCCCGTCTTCACATATCGCCATTTCGTCCGACGCCTCACCAATAAGAGTCTCGAAGGGAGCCCCACGTCGGCAGCGGAACTGCACCACGACCGAGATACCGCTGAAACTCCGCTCTTCCAGCCCCTGTTTCAGTGCTGTTGCCGTCTCTTCCAGCCAACCCACGTCAGGTTCATCAAAACAGGTGATCAGAACCACCGGTGAATACCAATCGACGGTGATATGCTCGTAGCCCGGAAAAAAGTGTCCGCGCCCGTGAAACAGGCGAACCGCCTCGTGACTCGTTGGCCAGGAAATATTGTCTATCACGGGGCACTCCGGAAACCGTTATATTTCAGTGAGTTAGACTGGCCAAAAGGCCTGCTGTTAAAAAAGCGTTACAGTACCTCAGACGCTGCAGAATGTCGCCTTTGCCCTGACTGAGAAAATCATTACGTTCAGCCACTGTTTTTCGCTTGGTATGCACCACTTCTTGGGATACTATGGCTGCGTCGTTCCTCATTGAGCGGCCTGTTGACGGGTTCTGAAAACACAGATCTCTGTTAATAAGGGCATTATTTGTTTATAAGCCCGGTCTGTCCGGCCTGTATTGAACTAATGCCATACGTTATGCACGAAACTGGTTAAACCAGTGAATAATCTCAGGAAAGAAAAGATGGCAAATATTGTTCAAGGCACCGTCAAGTGGTTCAACGACGAGAAAGGCTTCGGCTTCATCGCACAGGACTCCGGCAAAGACGTTTTCGTTCACTACAGCGCAATCAACGGCAATGGCCGTCGTTCGCTTGCTGAAGGCCAGCTCGTGACCATGGAAGTGGTTCAGGGCCAGAAAGGTCCTCAGGCTGAGAACGTTACCCCAGCGGAATGATTTCTCAGGGCCCGGTCAATTGACCGGGCCTTTTCATTTGCGCACTTCATTCTCGACAGGCTCAAGTTAACTGGTAATCTGTCAGCAGATTAACCGGATGGTTTTTGCATGATCGATCAGGGTGAACTCTTCTCTATTCCAAATCCGTGCCGTGGCATATGCACGTCAAACAACCGTGGCTATTGCAGAGGTTGTCTGCGTTCTCGCCAGGAGCGTTTTCATTGGAATGAGTTCAGTGCATTTCAGCAGCAGCTGATTATCAATCTGTGTGAACGTCGCAGGCTTAAAATTCAGGCCGACCGTAATCCTGTGCCTGACGATGATGATATTCACGATATCGATCAACCTGACCTGTTTGACCTGCCTGCAGATACCCCAGCAGACACCGGCGATGTAACCTCAGTAGCAGCATTGTCACCTGACGCTGCCAAAGACGCGATCACACCGTCCGGGACGGACCTGCCTGCAAAGCCTGACAGCTCGTTCCCTCAGCACGGCCAATACGATTTATTCTGACTTCCAGTCCAGTGTCCTGCTGGTCGAAACATCGGATGGGCGATATTCAGCAGCCACCCAGCCCGCGTAGCCAGTCTCGCTGATCGCAGCAAACACAGAGGCAAAATCTAATGCCCCTTTGCCTGGCTCGTTGCGTCCCGGAGCATCAGCAAACTGGATATGACCAATCTGGTCGATGTTGCCACGCAGCAGTTCAGTCACATCCTGCTGCATCATTGCCATATGGTAGATATCAAACTGCATTTTAACAGACAGGCCTGCAAGATCCTCAATCACCGACGTCATATCAGCGAAGGTGGAGATCAGAAAATCCGGCATATCGACCGTATTGATTGCTTCAAAGGTAACGGTCACTCCGAGAGGAGAAAGCACCTCGTCTGCGAGACGCAGGTTATTCAGAAACACGTTCCGGTATTCATCGTAGCGTGACTTATCAGTGCAACGTCCCGCGAGCACGTTGACACGGGATGGCCGCAGAACACGGACATACTCTGCGCACTGCTGCAAAGCATCCGCAAAAGCCCCCTGCTTACCAGGAACCGATGCCAGCCCTTCCCCGCCCTGCATCAGATCTCCAGCAGGAACATTGATCAGCACACAGGTCTGTCCATTGCGATCAAGTGCTGCCCTGATATCAGAGACAGGTGTATCGTAGGGGAACTGTATTTCAACCGCATCGAAACCATCAGCGGCAGCGGCACTGAAACGTTCGATAAACGGATACTCTGTATACAGAAGAGAGAGGTTGGCGGCCCATTTCATCAGGACTTTTCCTCATACATTGAAATCAGCGTGCAGGGGTCATCATCAGCGTGGCCCTGTGCGGCATGCAGTCGCATCAGCTCGGCGCCAAGTCCAGCCATAGGGATTGCACTCTGCATCGACTTGCCCAGCGCATTGGCCATATCGAGATCTTTCAGCAGCGTTCGGACATGCCACTTCACCGGATCAAAGTCCCGCTCTGCCATGCGCGGTCCTGTGAGCTGAAGCGGAACAGAATCGGCGAAGCCGCCTTTCAGAGCGCCCGGAATGGCACCCGCATCAACTCCAGCTTTCTCTGCCAGCGCCATCACCTCGGCCATCACCAGAACATTGCAGCTGACGATCATCTGATTGCAGATCTTGGTCACCTGGCCGGCACCGGTCGGCCCCATGCGTGTGACACGCTGCGACAGAGGCGCCAGCACCGGCCGAAGCTGATCGATCAGAGCTTCCTCACCCCCCGCCATAATGGCCAGTGACCCCTGCTCTGCGCCCGCAACGCCACCTGACACCGGAGCATCAACCCACTTCACCCCTCGCTCGTTTTCCAGACGGGTCGCCAAGCTGCGGGTTGCGGCGGGATCAATACTGGAAAAGTCGACCAGCACCTGACCCGGCCTCGCGTATGTGGCAATGCCTCCCTCACCAAAGACGACGGCTTCAACAGCGGCGGTGTCCGACACACAGAGCATCAGAATCTCACATTCTCCGGTCAGCTGTTGTAAGTGTTCGCATACCTGAACGCCCTTATCAGCTAAGGGCATTGTCTTCTCTGGATTTCGGTTCCAGACCTTCACATCAAACCCGGCCTGATGCAGACGCAGGCTCATAGGGACCCCCATCAGGCCCATGCCAATAAATCCGATTGCCGCTTCTTTCATTGAGATTTCACCCTGTACCGCCTCAGCCTGATTGGGCGAGTTTATCATTAACGAATCTTAACCTAGGATTTTTACGCAGAATTTCATCCCTGTCCTATGCTTACTTCCAGTTACTCGAGAAGGAAGTATAACTATGAATATGGCCTCTATTTTCGCTGAACCTAAGCAACTCCCGCACATCCCTCGTGTGGTTCAGGAGCTTATGGAAAGCTTCCGTGATGACGATAATGACGTCGATGTTGATGAAATCAGCGGCAAAGTAGCCCTCGACCAGTCTCTGACCGCGAAGGTCCTGCGACTGGCTAACTCTGCTCATTACGGGGTGTCCCGCACCATCGCCAATCCGCACGATGCTGTCATGCTGCTTGGCTTTAATACACTGCGCACTATGGTACTGGCATCAGGCGTGACCGGCGCATTTAAACTCGATGGCTTTGACCAGAATAAGTTCTGGCGCAATGCTTTCGGTATCGCCGCACTGTCTAAGTGGATTGCCGGTTATGTACCGGGCGCAGACAAAGAAACCGCCTTTACCTGTGGCATGATGCATTCCGTCGGCAGCCTGCTGCTGGTCATGTTCTATCCGAAAGAAGCGATGCACCTGGATGAATCGGAAGCGATGGGCTCATCACATCGTCATGAACTGGAGAATGGTCAGTTCGGTTATAACTACGCCGATGTGGGTGCTGAACTGGCGAAACGCTGGAAGTTTCCGGAAATTATTCAGACGGCGATTCATGAACAGAACAACCCGCAGGAAGACGCTGATTACTCAACCGAAGCGGGCATTATTTATCTGGCCAAGTACCTGAAGCGTGCTCATGACTCAAACATGTCTGAGGATGAAATCGTCGCGGGCTTCCCTCTGGCCGTCGCCGACAAAATTGGCCTGGACGTTGGCCGGGCCTACAAAGACCTGGCGAATATCGGTGACCTGAACTCAGGACTGGACGGTCTGCTCGACTGAGCCAAACCAGCTCTGGCTGAGCCTGACCCGCTCCTCTGCAGGAGCCGACAGCTCAGCGTCTGACAGATCATCAATGCGGCGCAGTCTTGGTAACAGGCCTGCGCCGTTTGCTACCTGAATGGCCAGTCCCGGACGGGCGTTCAGTTCGAGAAGCTGCGGCCCCTTGTCGCGGTCAATCACAATATCAGTGCCCAGATAACCTAACCCAGTTACTTCATAACAACGTGCAGCCATAAGAAGCAGGGCATCCCAATCGGGGACTTCCAGCTCATCCAGCCGTTGCCCGGTGTCCGGGTGTTGCGTCACCGTCTGACCAAACTGCACGGCATTCAGCGCGCGTCCCGTTGCCATATCAAGGCCCACACCGACGGCCCCCTGATGCAGGTTGGCTTTCCCATCGGAGGCATGAGTCGCAAGGCGCATCATTGCCATCACAGGAAACCCGCGACAGACGATCACCCGGATATCCGGCACCCCTTCTACCGTGAAACGATCGAATCGGGGATCGGCATGAATCAGCTCTTCGATAATTGCGACGTCAGGTTTGCCGCCCAGACTGTAGAGGCCTGCCAGTATATTGGATACATCCCGGCGCAGATCAGAGATTGTTAAACGCGCCCCACTGGCTTTGATAAACTCGTCACCGTCGCGGCCGGTCACTACGATGATCCCTTTACCACCACTGCCTTTTGAGGGCTTGATCGCAAACCCGGCATGCCCTTCAAGCAGGTTGCTCAATCCCGCGACCTGAGACTGCTCCGCTACTGTACCTATCGGCGCGGGCGTCGGAATGCCCGCCGGATGCACGGTCAGCTTAGTTTTGAGTTTGTTGTCCACCAACGGAAAGAGGCGGCGTGGGTTATACCGGGCAATATACCGGCTGTTACGGCGGTTAATGCCCAGTATGCCGTAGCTTCGCAGAGTCCAGGGTGCAATAAAACGCGACATTTAACGCTGCCTGAACGAAGCAAACCGCCGAAGCTCAGACAGGCGGTAACCCGCATACGCACCGAGCATGACAATCAGACCGACAATAATGAACTGCACACCCATAAAGTTGAACGTCAGATGCTGTACCACGGGATTCTGCATCGCCCAGTACGCTAAAGCGGCAGTGAGCAGACTTCCGCCCCCCTGAATCAGGACTTCCTTACCGCCTTCTTCTTCCCAGAGAATCGACATGCGCTCAATTGTCCAGGCAAGAATGACCATAGGGAAGAACATGATCTTCAGACCTTCGGTCATACCGAGCTTGTACGAAAGCACACTGAACAGACTGATGATGGCAATCACCGTCACGATGACCGCCGATATTCGTGCAACAAGGAGAAGATTCAGTCGCGACAGGTAGCTGCGTATGAACAGACCACAGGCCACCACAAGCACAAATCCAACAATGCCTGTGCCCAATGACGTCTGCATAAAAGCGACTGCAAACAGGACAGGCATAAAGGTACCGGAGGTACGCAGGCCAACCAGAATTCTGAGAATACATACCACCAGCGCACCGACCGGCAGCAGCAATATGGTTTTGAACATTGCCTGCTCTTCGACAGGCAGGCTGTGAATCGAGAAATTCAGCAGACTCTGCCCTGTATCCGTGTGCTCAGTCAGTGCACTGTAGGTTGATTCTTCGCGGCGTATCATTGAGAAACGGATGCGCGAATCACGGCCACCAATAACATCCAGCACTGGCGCGCCACGCTGCTCCCAGAGCAGAAGTGGTAATTCTTCGTCGGGTGAATCACTGACGCGGAAAATCTGACTTTTTCCGCCCTGCCAGACCCGCAACAGCGGCGTCAGTAATTGCCTGCGGCGTCCGTCTTCCAGTTCCAGACCGTAGACGACCGTGGCCGGAACCTGAGCTTCGTTCAGAATATCCGCCATCAGATTTGGCATGCGCCCATTGAAAGCACGTCTCAGTAAGCGGATATGCTGAGGCGCATCGGTCTGATTGAAACGCTTGATCAGTTCCCGCGCAAAACTGAAGTTGTCGGAGGAGGTGTTATAAGCCCCTTCCAGAACCGTAAGAACTGCAGTGCGGTATGGGTCCTGCCAGTCGGGACTGACTATTTTAGGTGCGGGAAAATTATTCCCTGACCAGTTATCGGACTCCAGCACATCCACCTGATAGTAAAGTTCCTGCGCACCACTGGCAGCCCGGACAGTCCACTCAGCTCTCGGGTCGGCCCCTTCAATAAAATTAAGTCCGTAGCCCGGCGAGGCTCCGGACTGACGCAGAATGGTAAAATCCGACTGTTCTGCCGGACGCGCCATGGACACTTTGACCGGGCCGCCATCGGCAGTGAATTCAATACGGGCTTCGAGCGACCAGACGGTCTGAGTTTCTCCGTAAATAAGAGGAACTTCATACACCCAGTGACGATGCAGAACTAATGCGGTACCGATAAGCAGTAATAAAGTGACCAGCCCTGGCAAGGCTAAATCAGACGGACGTCTCATGGCGCATCAGGCTCCACTTTGGGGTGCAGATATTCCGAGCCGACATCGACCAGAGCCATATCCCGCAGGAAAGATCGTCCAAGCAGAACCGGATAACTCATCCGCGAGCGATCAGCCAGAGTAAACTCCGTCTGCTGTCTCAGATTCTCACCCAACATCACGTCCAGCTCGACGACTGGACGACGGTCGGTGTCGTCATAGGAGGCCTGACGGATGCGGACGTTACGTTTAAGTCTTGCTTCGAGATGCACAGGCTCCTGGTTGTCGATTTCCAGGTCAAACGACACCCAGCGTTTACCATCCCGTTCAAACCGTACGATATTCGTCGCACTGATACTGGAAGTGGCGGCACCGGTGTCAACACGCGCGGCCAGGTGGATGCCCGGAGGGTTCAGATAGATCCACTCGTTGGACCCCACAACCACTTTATTATCGAAATTCAGAGATTTTTTAGCGACAGGCTTACAGCTGACGACAGAAACCGGCGCGGGGGGTGCTTTCACCACCGGAGCTGGTGTTGCCAGCATGGCCTCGATCGAGTGCAGCTGCTGCTCCTGTTCCGTTAACTGAACACTGAGCGAATCGATATCGTCGCGGACACTCTGATCCGCAGTACACGCTTCCCTGACGACCTCCGAAATGCCCTGCATCGTCACCTGACGATGGTCCGGCCCTGGCCAGTGACTACAACCAGCCATGAGAGACGCAGCGCTCATCGCAGCAGCGAAACACGCTACTCTGGATAGCATAAAAACACCCCGGTATTTCTAAGAATGCAGCATTTAACCATAGATTATGCCCGGCAAAGAACCTGCCGGAAGCTCTGAGACCAAATTAATCACCAGATGTTCAATGCTCAGCGACTACCCACTTCAAAACTTCCGTCTGAATGAAAACGGGCAACCTGTAAACGCTTGCGTGCAAGGAGCAGAGGCTCCTCGTCGTAAAACAGAAAATTCTTCCAGCACTGGCGGAAAGTGCGCCAGCTGGTCTGGATCACATGCTGGCTGTCGTAGCAGAAAAACACCTGTGTGTTCGCTTCCCAGTCCTGAAAATCCAGTTCTTCCGGGAGCGAATTGTCATCGGATTCCCACTGGGTCTGCCAGTCAGCACGGGTATGCCAGACCCCGTTGGCCGACGGCCAGTCATCACCGAGAAAATGGCTGGCGTGCGTGGCTTCTTTGCTGACATGCTGACGCCAGTACACCAGAGCAGACTCGGCTGTCAGCGGGCGGATGTCAGCCGCTAATTCGTCGGGCACCGGAAGCTCCCGGTGGCGGAATATCCAACCCTGGTCATAGTCTGAGAGTGTCTGATAATCCATAGCAGTATCCGAAGGTAAATATAACAACAGCATGACACAAAAAAGCCGCCTGATGGCGGCTTTAGTGAGGCATTCCCCGATCAGTCGCGGAAGGTATTTTCTGCAATAAACTGCTGAACAGTGTTCAGGTCTGCCGGCAGAACAGACAGACGCTCTTCGCGCTCCATCAGGTCTTTCAGATGATGCGGCAATTCTGGCATGTCAAAACCAGCGCGTCCTACGGCATCTTCAAACTTCACCGGATGCGCTGTTCCCAGCGTAATCATCGGAATGTTCGGGTTACGACGACATTCTCGCGCGGCTTTGACACCAATCGCTGTGTGAGGGTCCAGCAGGTAGCCTGTTTCAGCGTACACTTCTTTCATCACTTCAACGGTCGTGTGTTCATCGACTGCCAGACTGTCGAACAGTTCGCGGGCTTTGGCGAGTTTATCTTCGTCGAGAGAAATGATGTCGTCGCGAGCGTTCATTTTTGCCATCAGGCCCGCCAGTACCGAACCGTCGCGGTCATACAGATCAAACAGCAGACGTTCGAAGTTGCTGGATACTGCGATATCCATCGACGGTGTGATGGTGTGCTTCAGCGGACGCACCTCATACTGGTTTTTGCTCATCAGACGATGCAGAACATCGTTGGTATTGGTCGCAATCACCAGCTGCTCAATCGGCAGCCCCATCTTACGCGCCATATAGCCCGCAAAAATGTCGCCGAAGTTACCGGTAGGTACGGAGTACGCCATCGGACGCAGCGGACCACCCAGATTCAGGCTTGAATAGAAGTAGTAAACGATCTGAGCCATGATCCGGGCCCAGTTGATGCTGTTAACGGCAACGAGTTTACGCTCACCACGCAGGAAGCTCTGATCACCAAAGCTTGCCTTGACCATGTCCTGCGCCTGATCGAAGTTACCCTCAATCGCGATGTTATAAATATTATCGCCTTCAACCGTGGTCATCTGACGGCGCTGAACCTCAGACACCTTACCGTTCGGGTGCAGAATAAAAATATCCACATTACGGCAGGCTTTTGTACCTTCAATCGCCGCAGAACCGGTATCGCCGGAGGTTGCCCCCATGATCACGACTTTCTCGTTGCGACGCTCCAGAACATAGTCCAGAAGACGACCAAGCAATTGCAGGGCGAAATCTTTAAAGGCCAGGGTCGGACCGTGGAACAGTTCAAGGACGTACTCGTTGTGATCCAGCTGCTGCAGAGGCGCAATCGCCTTGTGACCGAAGTTCGTGTTGTTATACACGTCTTCCAGCATGCCTTTCAGGGCGTCACTGTCGACACACCCTTCAACAAAGGGATAAATCACTTTGTGAGCCAGCTCAGTGTAAGGCAGGTCGCGCCATGACTGAATTTCTTCCAGTGAATACTGTGGTACTTCTTTCGGTACATAGAGACCGCCGTCCGTCGCCAGACCTGTCAGCAGTACGTCTTCAAAGGTGAGTTCCGGCGCATTACCGCGCGTGGAGATATATTTCATCATGACTGGGAGACCCAAGGGTGTTCATTAAAAATGCGCGTAGTTTACATGCTTTACTGGCGATGCGCACCCGCACTCAGAGCCGATCCAGCAATTCCGGGTGATAGTCGTCAACACTGATGTTGAGGCCGGATTCTTCCAGCTGATCACGCAGATCACTCAGCTCTTTGGACAGCTCGCTCATGGTAAGCGTGTTGTCGTCCAGATCGTAGACCTGCCGCGAGCCTTCGAGGTTGTAAAGGCGGATAATCATGGCCTCTCTGCGCCCCTCCTGTACCGCCGCATCCAGCTTTTTCTGGGCGCGGTAAATACGGTTCAGCTCCTGCTTGAGCTTCCAGACATAGTGCACTTCATCAAAATATTCTGTATCACGCAGACGGAAGAGCACCAGAGTCACTATACCCACAGCGGTCGCTACCCCGGCTGCGTTGAGCCAGAAACTGGATTCACCCGCCGCAAAAAGATAACGGTATAATTCAGATGAACTCAATGCGATAACGAACAGACCGGCAATCATGCTCCACTGGATGCGTGAGCGGCGCTCCTGATAGGTCGCTTTATCAATTTTTCTTAGCTTCATGGCTCTCTCCTTACTACAGGGTGGCGAGAATAGCGACTCTGAGTCCGTGATGAAACTTTATATCGCGGCAATTCCCGGCAATGGCACATTTAACACGTTACAGGCTCGTAGCGCCGGGATAAGCTACACCGCAAACAACATAATGTGGAGTTTCCATGAGCAAAATAGACGCCCTCTTTCAGCCAGTCACCCTGGGCCCTCTTGAATTGTCCAACCGGATAGTGATGGCGCCTATGACCCGGACCTATTCACCGGGTAACGTTCCCAACGACCTTAACGTCGCCTACTACGAACGTCGGGCGAAAAATGAAGTTGGCCTGATCATTACTGAAGGTACCTGCATTGGGCACAAGGCTGCTAATGGTTATCCCCGCGTCCCGTTCATATACGGCGAAGAAGCGCTCGCAGGCTGGAAGAAAGTCGTCGATGCTGTTCATGCTGCAGGCGGGAAAATCGCTCCACAGCTCTGGCATGTAGGTGCCGTGCGCAAAGAAGGAGTTGAGCCAGACCCATCAGTACCCGGCTACAGCCCTTCCGGTCTGTTTAAACCCGGAAAAGAAACCGGCGTTGCAATGACCAAACAAGATATTCAGGAAGTCGTCGAGGCGTTTGCTCAGGCCGCTGAAGATTCAAAACGCATAGGGTTTGATGCCGTTGAAGTACACGGTGCGCATGGCTATCTGGTCGATCAGTTCTTCTGGGAAGGCAGCAACCAACGTGACGATGAGTATGGCGGCGATCTGGTCGCCCGAACCCGTTTCGCCTGTGAAATTGTGATGGCGATCCGTGAGCGTGTGGGTCCGGATTTTCCGATCATCTTCCGTTTTTCACAGTGGAAGCAACAGGACTATAACGCCCGTCTGTGTAACACCCCGGAAGAACTGGAGTCCTTCCTCAAGCCCCTCGTCAATGCCGGTGTGGATATCTTCCACTGCTCTACCCGTCGTTTCTGGGAAAAAGAGTTCGAAGGTTCAGATCTCAACCTGGCAGGCTGGACGAAACAGATTACAGGCAAGCCAGTGATCACCGTCGGCAGTGTCGGCCTGAACGCCAGTTTTATTGATGAAGACAAACGCGATATGGTCGACGCCTCTGGCGTTGCCAGCGGTAATATCGAAGAACTCGCAGAACGCCTTGCAAACGAAGAGTTTGAGCTGGTCGCCGTCGGCCGTGCTCTGTTGCAGGACCCGGAATGGGTTATAAAAGTACGCGAGGGGCGCTTTGATGAGCTGAGCGATTACAGCAAAAAATCGCTGATGGAACTCAAGTAAATCCAGTACAAGGATAGGGTATACTGCCCCACACAGTTACCCTATCCTGCGGCCCTCCTGATGACCTCGTTCGATCTCTTCAAGCTCTCACCTGTACTGCAGAACAACCTGAAACAACTTAAATATCTGGAGACTACTCCGGTTCAGGAGAAAGCAATCCCTCTCGCTCTGAAAGGTCGCGACCTGATGGCGTCAGCGCAGACAGGTACAGGTAAAACCGCCGCTTTCACGCTCCCTGTTCTCGAGTGTATGGCCACTACGCGTATCTCAGGCCCGACGTCAGTCAGAGCACTGATACTGGTCCCTACCCGGGAGCTGGCTGAACAGGTGCTTCAGGCTGTACTGAAATACAGTCAGGGGCTGCCATTTAAGAGTTATGCGGTATACGGCGGAGTTGCCCTCAACCCTCAGATCGCGGCGGTGAAAGAAGGCGTTGATATTCTGGTAGCCACACCGGGGCGACTGCTGGATCTGTACCGCCAGAACGTATTGGAATTCCCAGATCTTAAATATCTGATACTCGACGAAGCAGACCGTATGCTGGATCTGGGCTTTGCGGATGAGCTGGATGACCTGTTCTGCGCCTTTCCGAAGCGCCGCCAGACCCTGCTGTTCTCGGCCACGTTCTCTCCGCGAATTAAAGAGTTGGCGAAAGAATTGTTGCGCGATCCTGCCATGATCGAAATAGCAGCACCTAACACTGCTGCAGAGACAGTCATCCAACGCGTTATTCCGGTGGATAAAAAGCGTAAAACCGAATTATTAGAGCATCTCATTAAAAAGCACGGCGAGAAGCAGGCGCTGATATTTGTGAAAATGCGCAGGCAGGTCGACGAGCTTGAAAATCTGTTCAGCGAGGCAGGATACAGCGTCGCTGGTCTTCACGGCGAAAAGTCTCAGGCCACGCGTAATGCCACCATGCAGGCCTTCAAAGAGGGAGCGATTAGTATTCTTATTGCCACAGATGTTGCTGCTCGCGGTCTGGATGTTGATGATCTGCCTCTAGTCATCAATGTCGACTTACCGTTCAACGCCGAAGACTATGTCCACAGAATCGGACGCAGCGGCCGCAAAGGCAAAACAGGCTCGGCAATTTCGCTGGTGACCGCCGATGAAGTAAATCAGCTGGCAGCGATCGAAGCACTGACCGGCGCCTTGATTCCGCGTCACAATGAAGCAGGATTCGAACCAGCACACAAGCTGCCAGAAACGCAGTCAGGCGGGATTCTAGTATCGAAAAATCGCACCGCCAATGCTCCCGGAAAGCGAACAGCGCCATCAGGGAGAGGCGGAGGTCCCCGCATGTTCGATCATTCCGACGATGGCCGTTCAGGCAGAAATAAAGACCGCAGAAAACGCAGAAAAAAGTAACCCTGGAATTCGGAATGCACTCGCTAAGGCCTGCATTATTCAGGGCTCTGGTTGCTCCAGCTCCTGTATGACATAGTCGGCCTCCAGGATTTTTTCCTGGATGCACCTGTGCGCATCCTGCAATCCCCGGTTATAGAAAGTACCGCCCAGCTCCTTCGAAAAGAACTGAATCAGAAATTCAGCATCAAAACTACCAATGTCCTGATGTAACTCGTCTTCAAAATAGCGCTTAATTCTGGCTACCATGTTGTCCGTCTGTTCTCTGCTGAACTCAATATCCATTACGCCCCCGCGTTAGTTTTTCTGGTAGACCCAACACCGCTCACTTCGTTCAAAGCCCAGGGGCTCATAGTAATGATTGGCTGACGGTGCTGCGATAAGAATTATTTTACAGCCCGCCTCAAGAGCATCTGCTGTGTGTTTCAGAAGAGCCTGGCCCAGTCCTTGTCTCTGATAATCACTATCAACAGCGAGATCAGACAGATAGCAGGCGTAATGAAAATCCGTCATGCTCCGCGCAATGCCCACCAACGTTTCGCCGTCCCATACGCTGATGATCAGGTTTGCATGTTCGAGCATACCTTCGAGACAGACCTGATTATCGAGGGGACGACGTTCGCCCAGTGTCGAGCGTTCGAGAAGGCTGCGGAATTCATCGACAGAGATCCGGACATTTTTCCGGAAGCTGAATGGCATGGGACACATCCTGGTGTTTTAGTCGTCCACCAGCATACGGCGCTGGCCGCTCAAAACCAAACTCAGTATTCACTGAAAGAAATAATGCGGGCTTCCTGATCAACTGCCGTCAGTGTGGTTGCCGTCGCATAAAACAGACTACCGCGGAAAAGCATACCGGTATCGTGCTGACAATTGCCCTGAAACAGATAGCACAAAGCTCCTTCCGGCAGTGAAAATACGTCACCGGCCTGCCTGACAGAAACAACAACCCGCCAGCGATCCTGTTGGCAGATATCAGTATCACCGGACTCAGGGTCGAATATCGTCAATGTCGGACCCGGCAGGACCTCGCTGCCGGGATGCAACCAGATCTGCACCATCCCTGCGACATCGTCATCCGGATTTATTTCATTGTGGCTGAAGCCCGAAGCTCCAGAACACTGCAGCATCACCTGCCCGGCGACGACATCCCCCTGCTCTCCTGCAGTACCCTCATGTCTGATGCGTCCGCGGGTAATGATGCTGATGATATTAATATTGCTGTGCGAATGACGCCCGGTAGAACCGCCCGGTCGGAACGCTGCATGCGCAAGGTAGCGTAGCGGTCCTTCCCCCTGCCAGGTGTCTTCACGCTTCTGGTCACCAAACTCGCGACTGTCCATCACGAGAATTCGCTCTCGGATGCCACCAAAACTCAGGATATCCAGATCGTCGTAATGCAGTATTTTCAACTATTCACCCTGTAACGTCAGAATCACCCGGCGGCTGCCGCCATAATTCCTGTGTTCACACAGATAAATCCCCTGCCAGGTGCCCAGGTTAAGCTCACCGTCGGTCACTGGAATCGTGAGTGACGGGCCGAGAATGCTGGATTTAATATGAGCAGGAAGGTCGTCCGACCCTTCAAGAGTATGTTGATAGAATGGCTGATTTTCAGGCACCAGACGGTTAAACACCGATTCAAAATCGGTGCGCACCGTCGGATCAGCGTTTTCATTGATCGTCAGGGACGCGGACGTATGCTGAATAAAGACATGCAGTAATCCGACCGACACCCGGCGAACCTCTGGAATCGCCTGTTCAATATCGTGAGTAATTAAGTGGAAACCACGGGATCGTGATTTTAGTTGCAGGGTTTTCTGGGTCCACATAGAAGTATATCCCGGGGCGGAGGTTAGACGTCTGAGGGCGAAACGCGGTGATGCCGGATACTGAGTAGGAGCGTCAGCGAGGCTGCAACAACAAGGCGCAGAGTTTTATGGAAGCGGAGCGTATTGTAATACGTGAGCATTCCAGAAAACTCTGCAACACAGTTGTTGCAACGCAGCTAGCTTCGGGCCAGATGCTTAGCGCATCATCGGTGGCATGCCCCCTGGCGGCATACCACCACCCGGGCCGCCCATTCCACCCATACCGCCCATCGCACGCATCATTTTCTTCATGCCGCCTTTGCCGGTAACCTTTTTCATCATCTTCTGCATCTGCTTGTGCTGCTTCAGAAGACGGTTAATGTCCTGAATTTCTGTTCCGGAACCGCGGGCAATACGCTTCTTGCGCGAGCCATTAATTTTGTCAGGGAAGCGACGCTCTTCGACTGTCATCGAAAAGATGATGGATTCCATCTGCTTAAACTGTTTCTCTGCGGCGTCAGTCTGCTTGGCCATCGCACCCAGATTGCCCATCCCGGGAAGCTTGTCCAGCATACCGGTGAGGCCACCCATATTCTTCATCTGCTGGATCTGATCCAGAAAATCTTCCAGATCGAAGCCCTTGCCGGTTTTCAGTTTTTTCGCCAGCTTATCGGCCTTGCTCTTATCGATCTTGCGCTCGGCTTCTTCGATCAGCGTCAGAACATCGCCAAGATCCAGAATCCGTGAGGCCACACGATCAGGGTGGAAAGGCTCGAGTGCTTCGGTTTTTTCACCCATACCCATAAATTTGATGGGCTTACCGGTGATATGTCTGACCGAAAGTGCCGCACCGCCACGGGCGTCACCGTCCGCCTTGGTAAGAACAACACCGGTCAGTGGCAGGGCTTCGTTAAACGCCTTAGCGGTGTTTGCTGCATCCTGACCTGTCATGGCATCAACAACAAACAGGGTTTCAACCGGATTAATACCCGCATGCAGCGCTTTGATCTCGTCCATCATGTCCTGATCGACAGTGAGACGACCGGCGGTGTCCACGAGGAGTACGTCATAACCACCGCGGCGGGCAGCGTCTATGGCGCCCTCTGCGATAGCAAGAGGCTTCTGATCCGCCGTCGACGGATGGAATCTGGCACCGACAGAGTCTGCGAGGGTTTCCAACTGCTTGATCGCGGCCGGACGGTAGACGTCGGCTGACACCACCATGACCTTTTTCTTTTCGCGCTCAATCAGGAATTTAGCGAGTTTCCCCACTGTGGTGGTTTTACCCGCTCCCTGAAGGCCCGCCATCAGCACAACGGCTGGCGGCTGAGTAGCGAGGTTCAGCTTTTCATTCGCCTCACCCATCACGCTCTGCAGCTCTTCATGAACGATCTTCAGGAAGACCTGTCCCGGGTTAAGGCTTTTCATCACCTCGGTGCCGATAGCCCGCTCTTTTACCTGCTCGGTAAACGCCTTAACGACGGGCAGTGCTACGTCGGCTTCAAGCAGCGCCATGCGTACTTCACGCATAGTGCCTTTAATGTTTTCATCCGTCAGTTTTGCCTGTCCGGTAATTCCTTTCAGGGCACTACTGAGTCGGTCGGTAAGGCTCTCAAACATCTCGGTGACTCTGTCTGTACATATAAAGAAGGGAGAGTATAACGCGATGAACCAAGTCTCCCCAAGTCCGGTGCTTCTGTCATTTCCACCACTTCCGTGAGCCGGCACCTTGTGCGACACTGACGCCCTCTGTTTGAGGAAGATACATGACAGGTAAGCTGTTGGCGGTTGTAGCCGCCGCTCTCTACATCGCCGGGGCCTGGCGTCAATGGCAGACTGCCCGTGGTGCTGCCCCCTCAGCGCGTGGACAACTCCTGTCACTGACAGGCGCAGGCGCCCTGTTCCACCTTGCGTCGTTGTCGTTCACTTTTATTACCCCGCAGGGCCCGAATCTGGCCATGTTTCAGGTCGGCTCACTGATTTCACTGGTTGTCGTACTTCTGTTGCTGTTCTCTGCCTGGAAGAAGCCTGTCGACAATCTGTTTATTGGCCTGGTACCCATGGCCGCCGTCATCGCTCTGATCGCGGCATCGGTTGATCACCATGTTTTTATCAGCAATGTCAGCTACGCCCTGGTGTGGCATATCCTCCTGTCGATACTGGCGTTCAGTCTGTTTACCATTGCCTCTGTACAGGCCATCCTCGTGATGCTGCAGGACCAGCAGTTACGCCAGCATAAAACGCGCGGCCTGCTGAGATCGCTACCCCCTCTGCAGACAATGGATGCACTGCTGTTTGAAATGATCTGGCTGGGCATCATTCTGCTGAGTGCCGCCTTTGCTATTGGCTGGCCCGTCGTAGTTGATCTCAAAGCTCAGCACCTCGTCCATAAAGTAGCCTTTGCAACCATTGGCTGGGCCGTGTTCGCCACCCTGCTCTTCGGACGTTACCGTTTTGGCTGGAGAGGCCCGGTTGCCGGCAAGTGGACAATCACAGGAACCGCTTTTCTGATTCTGGCGTACTTCGGAAGCCAGTTCGTTCTGGAGTACATTCTGGCCAGATAACAGGGGCCGGGTTGACAGTAACAACACAGTGCCTATGATGGCGGAATCTTTATAACGACAGGATTCCGTCTTGAACGACGTTCCCTTAAGTGTGCTTTTCGGCATACTTGCTCTCCTGATCATTCTGTCAGGATTTTTCTCCAGTTCCGAAACGGGCATGATGTCCCTGAACCGTTACCGGCTACGCCACCTCGCCAGAAGCAAACACAAAGGCGCAGAACGGGCAGTAAAACTGCTGGAAAAGCCCGATCGTCTTATCGGTACCATCCTCACTGGTAACAACCTGGTTAACTTTGCTGCGGCCGCTCTCGCCACCATTATCAGCCAGCGTCTCTGGCCTGATAACCCGGATCTTGCCGTCTTTGTAAACACGATACTCTTCACACTGATCGTGCTGATCTTCGCTGAGCTGACGCCTAAAACTCTGGCCGCCATTGCTCCCGAGAAGATCGCGTTTCCGGCCTCACGGATTCTGATCGGACTGCAGTGGGCGCTGCATCCGGCCGTCTGGTTCGTAAACACCATTGCCAACGCTCTGCTGCGTCTTATCCGGATCGATGTAAACAACGCCACGCCAGACAACCTCAGCACCGAAGAACTGCGTACGGTCGTGCGCGAAGCCGGCTCTATGATTCCGAAGCGCCACCAGCACATGCTGATCTCTATTCTTGATCTGGAAAAGATGACGGTTAACGACATCATGGTTCCGCGCAATGAGATCATCGGTATCAACCTGGAAGATCCACTGGGCGATATCATTCAGCAGCTGCGGACCACTCAGCACACCCGCCTGCCGGTATACCGTGGCGACATTAATGATGTTGTTGGTGTGCTTCATACCCGCAACATCAGCCGGTTTCTGTCATCTGGTGAGTACCTGAAACAGGACATCGAAAAACTGAGTCGTGAGCCCTACTTCATTCCGGAAAGTACGCCACTGCATACGCAGCTGTTTAACTTCCAGAAGTACCAGCGTCGTATCGCACTGGTCGTCGATGAATACGGCGATGTGCAGGGCATCTGTACCCTGGAAGATATCCTCGAAGAAATCGTGGGCGAGTTTACCACTGACGTGGCCTCAAGCAGCTCGCCTGATGTCCATCCTCAGGACGACGGCAGCTTTATCATCGACGGTACGGCATTTGTCCGCGACGTGAATAAGACCATGCACTGGGACCTTCCTACCGACGGTCCTAAGTCTGTCAGCGGTATGATCGTTGAGTACCTGGAGCATATTCCTGAAGCGCCGGTCTGCCTGCGCATGGGACGCTACCGGATCGAGATCATGCAGATCAAAGACAACACCATCCGCAGCGCGAAAGTCACCTTCGATCCGAAATTCCGCGACGCGGACGATTGATTCCCAGAGCGGGGTAGGAACTGCCCCGCTTCAACAGCTACAATACCCCACCATTTTTCAGAGCCACCGAAACGAATTGTCATGACCGATCTGAACGCTCGCAAAATACTTGTCACCAGTGCCCTGCCCTACGCAAACGGCTCCATTCACTTAGGCCACCTGCTGGAATACATCCAGACCGATATCTGGGTCCGCTTCCAGAAAGCCCGCGGCCATCAGTGCACTTACGTGTGTGCTGACGATGCTCACGGCACGGCCATCATGCTGCGTGCCGAGAAAGAAGGCATCAGCCCGGAAGAGCAGATCGCCCGCGTCAAAGCTGAGCACGAAACCGATTTTGCCGATTTCCAGATCGCGTTTGATAATTTCCACAGCACACACAGCGAAGAAAACCGCGAGCTGTCGGCGGCTATCTACAAAGCCTGCCGCGACAAAGGCCACATCGCCACGCGCAGCATTAAGCAGCTGTACGATCCGGTCAAAGAACTGTTTCTGGCTGACCGTTACATCAAAGGCAACTGCCCTAAATGCGACGCCGAAGACCAGTACGGCGACAACTGTGAAGTCTGTGGCGCGACCTACACCCCGGCGGAGCTGAAAAAACCTTATTCGGTGATTTCTGGTGCCACGCCGGTTGAAAAAGAGTCCGAGCACTTCTTTTTTAAACTGCCGGACTTTCAGGACTTCCTGAAAGAGTGGACCCGTTCTGGCACCCTGCAGGACGAAGTCGCGAACAAGCTGGCCGAGTGGCTGGATTCTGGCCTGCAGGAATGGGATATCTCCCGTGATGCGCCGTACTTCGGTTTTGAAATTCCGGACGCTCCGGGCAAGTATTTCTACGTCTGGCTGGATGCACCGATCGGTTACATGGCGAGCTTCAAAAACCTGTGTGACCGCCGCGATGATCTGGATTTTGATGATTACTGGAAGAAAGGGTCTGACGCTGAGGTCTACCACTTCATCGGTAAAGACATCATCAACTTCCACGCCCTGTTCTGGCCATCCATGCTGACGGCTGCGGATTACCGCACGCCAACCGCGGTCAACGCACACGGTTTCGTCACGGTAAACGGCAGCAAGATGTCCAAGTCGCGTGGCACCTTCATCAAGGCCCGAACTTACCTGAATCATCTGAATCCTACGTATCTGCGCTACTACTTTGCCGCCAAACTCAGCAGCAGCGTCGACGACTTCGACCTCAACCTCGAAGACTTCGTGCAGCGTGTAAACTCGGATCTGGTGAACAAGCTGATTAATATTGCCAGCCGTACCGCCAACTTCATCAAGAAATCCGGTGGTGTTCTCAGTGAGACCTGTGCTGAAGAAGCCATGGTGAACGATTTCATCAACGCCGGTGATCATATCGCTGAGCTGTATGAGAAACGCGAATTCGGCCGCGCCATGAAAGAAATCATGACGCTGGCTGACCGTGCTAACGAATACATTCAGGCAAAAGCGCCATGGGCAATGTCGAAAGAAGAAGGCCGTGAGCAGGAAGTGCTCGAGGTCTGCTCGGTGGCCGTTAACCTGTTCCGTCAGCTGATGACTTACCTGTCACCGGTACTGCCGGAACTGGCGGACAAAACCGCCGCCTTCCTCAACCTGGAAACGCTGGGCTGGGAAGATCGTCGCACCATCCTGACGGGTCACGAGATCAACAAGTTCAAGCCGATGCTGGCCCGTGCCGAAATGGACAAGGTCACCGCCATTCTGGAAGAAACCAAAGCTGAACTTGAAAAAGAGAACGGTGGTGCTGCTCCAGCAGCTGAGAAGAAAGCGGACAAAAAAGCAGAGAAGAAGGCCAAGAACAAAGGGCCAGAGCTCCGTGAAGACGGCAACGAAGTGATCGCCGACACCATCGAGTTCCCGGACTTTGCCAAGGTTGACCTGCGTATTGCCCGTATCGTTAAGGCCGATCACGTTGAAGGAGCAGACAAACTGCTGCAACTGACACTGGACATCGGCAACGGCGAGACCCGTAACGTATTCTCCGGCATCAAAGCGGCCTACAAGCCCGAAGATCTGGAAGGGAAACTGACCGTGATGGTCGCCAACCTGGCACCGCGCAAAATGAAATTCGGACTGTCCGAGGGCATGGTGCTGGCCGCCGGCCCAGGTGGCAGCGATATTTACCTGCTTGAGCCTCACGATGGTGCTCAACCAGGCATGCGAGTAATGTAAGGAGAATATTATGAAAACACTGATTACCTGCCTTTCGGCAATGATCCTGCTGCTGGGAATGGTGAACGAAGCCCAGGCCAAGCGCTTTGGCAGCGGCGGTTTTGGTAAAGCGTTTCCGACTAAGACGGCCCCTGCCCCTCAGAAGCAGACGCCGCAGAAATCTACCCCCGACGGTGCCCAACAAGCTGCACCGGCTAAAGGTGGGCTGATGGGCGGTATGCTCGGTGGTCTTCTTGCCGGTGGCCTGTTCGCCTATCTGCTCGGCAGTGGTGCGTTTGAAGGTCTGCAGCTCATGGATATCCTGCTGTTCGCCGGTATCGCCTTTCTCCTGTTCAAACTGTTGAAAGGTGCGTCCCGACCACAGCATCGGGCAGCCACCAGCGCCGGACCACAGACGTTTCAGGCTGAAGCTCCGTTCTCTGGTTCGTCCGCCTCAGCAGATCACTCCTTGAATGAAGTGAACCTTCCCGATGGTTTTGACGCCGATACATTTATCGCCGGTGCACTGGAACACTACCGACTGGTGCAGCAGGCCTGGAATGAAGGCAACCTCGATCTCATCCGTGAGTATGTCAGCCCGGAACTCTACGCCGCTCTCGCAGCACAACGTAATCGTCTGATGGTGCCACCGCAGACAGAGATTCTTGATCTGGATGCCAGCATCGTACGTGCCGATGGCAATGCCACACATCGCGAGATCAGCATTCTGTTCAAAGGGCGCTGCAAAGATGAGCTGGAGAAGTCTGAAGACGGCATCTTTGACGTCTGGCATCTGGAGCGCGACATGCGCGAAGATGATTCTCCATGGATCGTCGTAGGTATCGAAGCCGAAGGTTGAGCAAAAAAAAGCCCGGTGAAACACCGGGCTTTAAAGTGGAGATAAAGATCCCTATGTCAGAACCTTTGAGCGGATAGTACTCTCACTTTTCCGCCTCAGATAGGGAAAATTCAGCCAAACAGTTACAAAACGCGCCATATGTTACACATGACTCGTTTTATGTAACAATCAGGCCAACCTATTCAGACACTTATACGACTGTGTCTAAGTATCTTCCAGGCACATATCCTGAGCGTGAAGTAACACAGGTACCCTGCTAACAGGGTGTCGCTCAGAAAATGCCCCCCCTGAATGATCCGGGTCGCACTCAGTACCAGACCCGTCACTACCCCCGCCCAGAACCATCCACGGGACCCCAGTGCCCAACCCAGCGCCATAAACCAGAATCCCATCGCAGCATGACCACTGACAAAGCTGTTGCAGCCTTTATCGCAGGACGAACTGATTTCGTAGGCTCGGGTAAACTCTTTGCGGCCACCAAATTGCTCAACATTCTTAGGGCGGGCGCGGTCAAACCCTTCTTTCGCCACGGAGTGCACGAGAATGCCCGGTCCTGCGAGCAGACTGACCAGCAGAAATACCCAGATACGATGGAGCGACTTATCCATCATGCCTTTCTTAAGACCAAGAAGCACAACCGCCAGCATCACCGGAACCAGCAGAAACGGCAGATACCGGAACAAGCCGTAGATAGAATCAGCTACCGGGCTGCTGGCGCCCCACCATGTATCCGTCGTGGGGTTATAAAACCAACCACTGACCGTGAGATCGACCGCAGGAAAGGCGACAAAGATAATCGAGAGAACAATAAAACTGAGCCAGTCCGCATGGCGGACGACAAAAGACTTCATGACGTTGTGTTCCGGAATTCTGGAATGCCAGAGGATACCGGAATTTTACTCTGGTGGTAGCCTCAGCGTTGGCAGGCGCAGGATATAGACAGTGACGCCCACTCCGATGGCAGGCAGAAGATAGTGCAGCATCGCCCGGTCGACCAGCACGAACGCGGTGAGTAACAGCATGCTCCACATCAGAATCAGGGTATAAACCTTTGCTTTGAGGGGCATCCCCTCGCCATTCAGGTAATAGACAAGATACCGGCCAAGACGCGGGTGACTGACCAGCCATTCATAGAAACGTGGCGAGGTACGGACAAAGCAGGCAGCCGCCAGCAGAAGAAAAGGGGTCGTCGGCAGTACCGGAAGGAAAATGCCGATGACTCCAAGAATGACACTCAACCACCCAGCGCCAATCACGCTGTATCGCAGCAGCGGATTGCGGATCATTGCCGGGCGTTGGACGGGTTCTGTCATCAGAGCCGCCGGCTGAAACGACGCCGGTACTCAGTCGGCGTAAGCCCCGTCTTTTTGCGGAACAGACGACGGAACGAGCTGGCGTCCTCATACCCCACATCCGACATTACAACATCAACAGTGCGGTCAGTTTCTTCAAGCAACTTGCGGGCGGATTCAATACGGATCGACTGGATATAGGTGTTAGGCGGCATATCGAGCGCCGCGTTAAAGCGGCGAATCAGAGTGCGCTTGGACATACCAAACTTATCAGCCAGCTCTTCAACCGTAATGTCACTGGCGTAATGCTCATCCAGCCAGGTCTGTATCTCAGCCACTTTGTCGTCTTTATGCGGCTTGGACAGACGCATCAGGGAATAGGTCAACTGGCTGTCACGGCGGTAATCAAACACAAATGCCTTGGCTGTCTGCACGGCGACTTCGAAGCTGATTAATCTTTCCAGCAGGTGCAGCGCCAGATCAAACCAGGACAGGCCGCCACCGGCACAGTATATATGGCCGTCCCGGGTAATCAGCTGATCGGCCTGTAACTCAACATCCGGATAGCGTTGCTGAAACAGGCTCTTATACCCCCAGTGAGTCGTCGCTTTGCGACCGCTCAGCACCCCGGCTTCTGCTAACAGAAAGGTCCCGGTGCAGTTACCACAGATCAGCCATTCTTTTTCATCCGCTCGACGTAACAGCTCCATTGTGCTGGACAGTTCTGACCCAACCAGCCCCGCGGGATCTCCCAGTGTCGGAATTACCAGAATGTCAGCATCTGTGACTTCGTCGTAGCTCATGTGCGCTCCCAGCTCAATGCCATTAATGCAGCGCACAATGCCGCCATCCGGCGAGGCAATACGCACATTAAACAGACGCTCTGGTGTCTGACCCTGAATTGAATTCCAGGTGACACCAGCGAGCGCGAGCAGATCGAGTACCCCGGTGATGGCGGAAGCGAGCGATTTCGGATACCCGACGACTACGACATTAAGCATGGTGTTTTGTCACGTACGGCTTGGTGAGTGTGTATCATGCCAATGACAGGGAATGATAACAAGTACCACCCAGAAATAAGAAATTAACTATCAAGTTGAGAAAAAATATAAATTTTAACTAAGAAAAGTCTCCTAATAAGATGACTACACACTTATAAAGGAGTAACGGAAATGAAACAGATCATCAGAAAAATCCGCCGCCCGGCCACCACCGACTGCGAATATAACTACGCCAACAATTACTACGGTGACCAGGTGTGCGTGAAACGCAGATAAGAAGCCTCAGGTGGGCTTCTTATAGCTCTTACGGAGTTGCTTACGGGCTTTATCGACTTTGATTTTCCGCTTGTTCTGGGTCCGCTCAACCGCTTGTGCGCGGCGCTTGCTGGAGTGACGGACCTCTTTTTTCTTGTCAGAAAACGGGTTGTCCCCTTTGCGGAACTCGAAGCGGATCGGTGTACCTTTAATATTCAGCACACGGCGGAAGGTGTTAGCCATGTAGCGCTTATAATCTTCAGGCAGCTCATCAACCATATTGCCGTGAACGACAATGATTGGTGGGTTAGAGCCCCCCTGGTGTGCATAACGCAGCTTAGGACGGCGGCCACGGACGATCGGCGGCTGATGCGAAGCCGCAGCGTCTTCCATAATCCGCGTGAGCATATTGGTCTGCCATTTTGCCATCGCCGACTCATACGCCTGATCGACTGACTCATACAGATGCCCGACCCCGGTACCATGTAACGCAGAAATAAAATGCATATCGGCAAAGGTCAGAAAATCGAAGCGGCGGTCAATTTCGTCTTTAACACGCTGCTTGTCATCCGCATCCATGCCATCCCATTTATTGATGGCAATCACCAGCGCCCGGCCGGAGTTGAGCACGAAGCTCAACATATGCAGATCCTGCTCTACGATCCCCGTACGCGCATCCAGCACCAGAATACAGACGTTACAGTCCTGAATGGCCTGCAGGGTTTTGATGATGGAGAATTTTTCCGCGGCTTCAGAAATGTTCTTCCGGCGGCGAACCCCCGCGGTATCAATCAGGGTATATTCCTGACCGTGACGTTCATAGGGGATATAAATGCTGTCCCGGGTGGTACCGGCTTCGTCAAAAACGACCACGCGGTCTTCGCCCAGAAAGCGGTTAACCAGTGTGGATTTACCCACATTCGGGCGCCCCACCACGGCGATCTTGATGCCTTTAATATCCAGCTCTTCGTGATCGCGCGCGCTTTCCTCCAGCTCGTCTTCGTAGTAATAGCCAGTTTCTTCTTCCGCCGCTTTCTCTTCGCCTTCCAGCTCATCCATGACGTAATCAATCAGCGCTGAAACACCGCGGTTATGTGCCGCAGCGATTGGCAGCGGCTCGCCCATACCCAGCTCGAAAAACTCGCCCAGAACCATATCAGGGTTCTTACCGTCGATCTTATTCGCAACCAGGTAGGCAGACTTTTCATTGCGACGCAGGTATTCCGCAATCATGCGGTCACCCGAGGTCATGCCTGCGGCGACATCGACCATAAAAAATACGATGTCTGCTTCACGGATTGCCTGAAAGCTCTGTGCCGCCATCGCCTCATCGATGCCCTCTTCCTGACCGCTGATACCGCCAGTATCAATGACAATAAAAGGACGATCGCCAACCTTCCCCTCGCCGTATTTACGGTCACGGGTCAGGCCCGCAATTTCAGCAACCAATGCATCACGGGTTTTGGTAAGACGGTTGAACAGGGTCGACTTACCGACATTCGGCCGGCCAACCAGTGCAATCACAGGTACCATGTCAGGAACCTCAGAACAGAGTTAAATTCGTTGCTGGTATTACTCGACGTCGAGTAATACCAGTTCACCATTGTTGGTATATACCAGCAAGCCTTCACTGGTATTGATCAGAGTGCTGCGGATACCAAAATCACGTCCGCGCACCAGACGCCAGTTAGTTGATTCCGGCTGGTGTGGATAATTCACATGCAATGGACGGGGACGCAGAAGAATCCGCCCGGTCAGACGACCATCCACCTGACTCAGGAAATGCACATAGCCTTCCGCATCCGCTACCGCCAGACTGGAACCAATGGCAGCTACCTGCCCCAGCGTACGCCCGCTGAGCGCCGCCTGATTCCAGCCCATGGCACCAGACAACATGTCGTAAGACTGAATCGCATCATCATCCAGGGTCAGATAGATACTGCCCAGTGCCAGTTCAGGGCTGGTGTAGCTGGAACCGTTTTCCTGCCAGATGACTTCGCCATTCTCAGCAACCGCGGCAATTTTACCGTGATACGACGCGGCATAAATAATACGTCCGTCCTGCACTGGCGCACCGTCGACATCGACCAGGCGCTCCAGTTCTGAACGCCCGTCAGGCACCCCAAGGCGGACATCCCAGCGCGGAATGCCGAGGGTTTTATCCAGGGCAACCAGCTTACCTGTGGCAAAGCCCGTGACGACGAGCTGATCAAGCACGAGTGGCGCACCAGTTCCGCGAACCGAAAGTACCGGCATTCCCGCCTCGTACGACCAGGCCTGAGCACCCGTGTCGCGTTCCAGCGCGGTCACGCGGCCGTCGATGGTCTGAACGAAGACCCGACGGGCATCAGCACTTGCCGTCGCAACCGCTTCGCTCGGCAGCATAGTGCGCCAGAGTTCTTCGCCGGTCTCTGCTGACAGAGCCACCAGCGATCCTTCTTTCAGGCTGACAAAAAGTTGATCGTCTTCCAGCGCGACGCCGCCCAGAATGTCCTGACCGAGATCGGTCGTCCATTCATTGTCACCGTCTTCCAGCGTGAGCGCCGATACGGTTCCCCGGGTGTCGGCTGCATAGACGATGCCATCCGCAACTGCCGCCCGCAGCCGCGTGTAAGTCACTCCCGGACCTTCTCCCAGCGAAGTACGCCAGCGCACAGACACATCAACAGATCCGTCTGTTGCCGCCAGTTCAGTCTTCTGAGTGCTGGCGCAACCGCTGAGCAGTATCAGCGCAGCGCTCAGCGTCACGGCAAGAAGCTTCCGGGGTGTGAGCATCAGGCGTCTTCTCCGCCAGTATTCAGAGTATCGATTTTACGCTGCAGAGTGCTGTTGGTCTGACCCAGAGTCCGGGCAGCTTCCATCGCACGCTGATACGCTTCGCGGGCATCCGCCAGTTGTCCTTTACGGTACAGGGCGTCACCACGGGCCTCTTCAATCTGTGGCGCAAAAGCCGCATCCGCAGACGGTGGCAATGCCGCCAGAGCTTCATCAGCGCGGTCCAGCTGAACCAGTACCGTCGCCAGACGTGCCTGCGCCAGCGATTTCACAGCACCGCTGTCGGCTTCTTTGATCAGCGTTTTCAGTTCTGCCGCCGCGGCTTCGTAATCACCGCTCTGAGCGGCCAGGCGTGCGATAAACAGACTACCGAAGTCAGCGTAAGCCGTGCTCGCGAACTCAGTCTTCAGCTGCTCAGCCAGAGCCTGCATCTCTGTCGCGTTATCCTGATTTTCCTGGGCCGCCAGTTCCACCAGCTGACTGTAGGTCGCAGACGCAGCCTCGCCCGTCGCTACCTTCTGGTCCTGCCAGTAATTCCAGCCGGTGACACCAGCAACCGCTACGGCTGCTGTCGCCAGCAGACCTGTACCGTTCTCAGACCACCATTTTTTAATGATCTCTGCCTGTTCTTCGTCCGTACGCAATTCGCTCATTGTCTGCTCTCCGACAGCCTGTTTCTTATTTTCAGTTCAGATGTTCTTTCAGCCAGTCACTCAACCCGGCCTGTGTAAGGGTCTGCTGATCAGCCCCACCGCGCAGGTCTTTAACGGTTACCTGCCCGGCTTCAATCTCGCTTTCGCCCAGCAGCAGCGCAATCAGCGCACCGCTTTTATCGGCTTTTTTCATCTGGCTCTTGAAGCTACCACCACCGCAATGTGTCTGTATCCGCAGCCACGGCTGTTCGCCACGCAGCTGATCAGACAGCAGAAGTGCCGCTTTTGCAGCCCCTTCGCCGACACCGCAGACATAGATATCGACGGTCTGCATGACTTCCTGCGGGATAACATCAAGCGTTTCCAGCAGCAGGATAAGGCGTTCGACACCCATTGCAAAACCAACGGCAGGCGTGGCTTTACCACCAAGCTGCTCGACCAGACCATCGTAACGTCCGCCAGCACAGACAGTTCCCTGCGCACCCAGCTTGTCTGTTACCCATTCAAAGACGGTTTTGCAGTAGTAATCCAGACCACGGACCAGGCGCTGATTAATCTCGTACTTCACGCCTGCAGCGTCAAGGATACTGCGCAGGGTTGCAAAATCTTCACGACTTTCATCGTCGAGGTAGTCATGCAGCTCTGGGGCATCGGCAAGCAGAGCCTGCGTTTCAGGGTTCTTACTGTCGAGAACCCGCAGCGGGTTCGTTTCAAGACGGCGCTGACTGTCTTCGTCCAGCTGATCCTTACGGGCCGACAGATAATCGACCAGAGCATCCCGGTAACGCGCACGCGCTTCATTGCTGCCGAGGGTGTTGAGCTGCAGCGTCACCGCCTCAGCCAGACCGAGCTGCTGCCATAAACGAGCGGTCATCAGGATCAGTTCAGCATCGACATCAGGCGTTGCCATCCCGAATGTCTCTACCCCAATCTGGTAGAACTGACGGTAACGGCCTTTCTGAGGGCGCTCGTGCCGGAACATAGGACCGGTGTACCAGAGTCGCTGCGTCTGGTTATAGAGCAACCCGGCTTCTTCACAGGCGCGGACACAGCTGGCAGTGCCTTCGGGACGTAAGGTCAGGCTATCGCCATTGCGGTCTTCGAAGGTATACATTTCTTTTTCAACGATATCGGTGACTTCACCAATAGAGCGTTTGAACAGCGCGGTCTGCTCGACAATCGGCATACGGATTTCATCGTAGCCGTATGAGGCCAGCAGATCTTTGACCGTGCCTTCCAGATACTGCCATACCGGGCTCTGCGCCGGCAGGATATCGTTCATTCCACGGATTGCCTGAATTTTATTACTCATAGTCTCTGTCTTGCTGTGACTGATCAGCTTTCGCTGACAATCAGATTTTTACGTTCTTCGTCCAGTTGAGTCGCGCGTTCACGGATCAGACGCTCAAGATCATCAACCAGGGTTTCGTTCTGCAGTTTGCCCGCTGGCTTGCCGTCGATGTACACCAGATTAGGTTGTCCACCGGCCAGACCCAGATCGGTCTCTTTCGCTTCACCCGGACCATTCACAACGCAACCGATCACAGACACACTCATGTCTGTACGGATATCTTCTACGCGCTGCTCCAGCTCATTCATGGTTTTGATGACATCAAAATTCTGACGTGAACAACTTGGACAGGCGATAAAGTTAATGCCGCGGGAGCGAAGCTTCAGCGATTTCAGCATATCCCAGCCGACTTTCACTTCTTCAACCGGATCGGCCGCAAGTGACACGCGGACCGTATCGCCGATGCCATCCCACAACAGCAGTCCAAGTCCGATGGATGACTTAACCGTACCACCACGCAGACCGCCGGCTTCCGTAATACCCAGGTGCAATGGCTGTTCGATCTGATCAGCGATTTTGCGGTACGCGGCCACCGTCATAAAAATATCGGACGCCTTCAGGCTGAGCTTGAAGTCAGGAAAATTCATCCGGTCCAGAATATCGATATGGCGCATTGCGGATTCCACCAGAGCGTCTGGTGTCGGTTCGCCATATTTCTTCTGCAGATCTTTCTCCAGAGAACCGGCATTCACCCCGATACGGATTGGAATATTCTTATCGCGGGCAGCCTCAACTACCGCACGGACTCTGTCTTCGCGACCAATGTTGCCCGGATTAATGCGCAGGCAGTCAACGCCAAGCTCTGCGACGCGCAGCGCGATGCGATAGTCAAAATGAATGTCGGAGACCAGAGGAATATCAACCTGCTTACGGATTTCTCCGAATGCCTCAGCTGCATCCATCGTCGGTACAGAGACACGGACGATATCAGCGCCGGCATCCTGGGCACGACGGATCTGAGCCACAGTCGCGGCCACATCCGTGGTTTCCGTGTTAGTCATGGTCTGAATAGCAATCGGGGCATCGCCGCCGACAGGGACATTACCTACCCAGATCTTACGACTCTTACGTCGTTTGATCGGGTTTTCCATATTCTTGTTCACAGCGTACCCCCGTGCAGGGACTCCTGATATAGGCGATATTCGTTAGATTTCGGGAAGCGTTGCTTCAGCTCTGCCGCCAGCTCAATTGCCCGACCGGTGTTCTGATGAATGGTCAGCAGTTTGATACCCAGCCACAGGCTGTGAGACGTATGTTTAGTCTGACCACGCTTCACCAGGCGGTCAAAACGCTCGTAGTACTTCATCGATTCGTCATAACGCTGGGCTTCGAATAACAACGTCGATGCGTTCACCAGCGCGTCTACGTTATAGGGGGCGAGACGCAGAGACTGTCCATAGGCCTCAATGGCTGCCGCAGGGTTATCCATGCGGTAGAAGTTGAGCGCAAGGTCGTTATAAGCTCCCACCCGATTGTTGTAGTAGCGGTCATTGGCCACTTCTTCGAGATAGGTCCGTGCCTTTTTATACTCTTTGATCTGAGAGTACAGCCGGCCCAGGTGATGTCTGGCCAGAGTGAAGCCCGGATCACCTTTGATTGCTTTCAGATAAAATTCTTCTGCCAGATCCAGTTCGCCTTCGGTCTGCCACACCAGCCCCATAGCGTCATTTGCCGGCGGGTTGTCGGGATCAATTTCCAGGGCTTTGTGGAGTCGGTCTCTGGCCCAGTCCGGGCGCCCTTTCTGAAGATAACCCAGACCCAGCTGGGTATAGTTCTCGACCGCTTTTTCTGGCGATGCCTTTTTCGTAAACCGGCTTTCAGTAACAGTGACGCAGCCGCTCAGTACGACCAGTGGCAGAACAATAAGCAGAGATCTGAGCAACAGACTTCGGGTCATACCTGATTGCCTTCCTGTGGATTATCAAGTTGTACCGCTTTTATATAGCGGGCGCTGCGGCGCGTGCGGTCTTCCACCTTACCGACCAGCTGACCGCAGGCAGCATCAATATCATCCCCGCGGGTGGAGCGGATCGTGGCAATGTAGTCACGACTGATCAGATGGTCCCGGAATTTGTACACGCGGTTGTTACTCGGGCGCTTATAACCCGAGTTCGGGAACGGATTGAACGGGATCAGATTAATCTTACAGGGCGTATTGCGCAGCAGCTGTGCCAGCGCTTCTGCCTGTTCGATGGAATCGTTGACGCCGTCAATCAGGGTATATTCAATCGTTGCTTTGCGGCGATCCGGGAGTTTACCCAGATAGCGGTTGGTGGCATCGATCAGCTCAGCCAGCGGATACTTTTTGTTGATCGGCACAAGGACATTGCGCAGATCATCCGTCGGAGCATGCAGAGAGACGGCCAGAGACACGTCGATCACATCACCCAGTTTATCCATCATAGGGACCACACCGGATGTACTCAGAGTCACCCGACGCTTTGACAGGCCGTAAGCGTTGTCATCCATCATCAGATGCATGGCATCGACCACGTTGTCGAAGTTCAGCAGCGGTTCGCCCATCCCCATCATCACCACATTGGTGATACGACGTTCGCGGCGCTCTCCGGGCTCATGGAAACTCATGGCTGCAACATATACCTGACCGATGATTTCAGCCACGGTCAGGTCCCGGTTAAAGCCCTGTTTACCAGTGGAGCAGAAACTACAGTCCAGAGCGCACCCGATCTGGGAGCTGACACACAGCGTACCGCGGTCTTTCTCTGGAATATAAACGGTCTCAACGGCACTGCCACCTGGCATACGCATCACCCATTTGCGGGTGCCGTCTTTAGAGAAATCTTCATAAACTACTTCAGGCAGGGCAACTTCACTGATCTCTGCCAACTTTGCGCGCAGAGCCTTGCCCATGTTCGTCATCTTCTCGAAATCTGACTCGCCGTACTGATGAATCCATTTCAGCATCTGATGAGCACGGAACTTCTTTTCGCCGATGCTGGCAAAAAACTCTTCCATCTTAGCGGGCGACAGCCCTAACAGATTGATCTTGGCGGGTGTATCAGACATCAGAGATTACCTGGAGTGATGCGTCCTGATTCAGGGTGATCAGGGAAGGGCTCCGCCCTCCCCTTATGCGTCACTCAGCGTGCGCAGATTTCTTCAGCGCTGAAGAAGTATGCGATTTCACGCGCAGCAGATTCTGCAGAGTCAGAACCGTGTACTGCGTTAGCATCGATGCTTTCAGCGAAGTCAGCACGGATAGTGCCTGCCGCAGCTTCTTTAGGGTTAGTTGCACCCATCAGTTCGCGGTTTTTAGCGATCGCGTTTTCACCTTCCAGAACCTGAACAACAACAGGGCCAGAAGTCATGAAACCAACCAGGTCACCGAAGAAAGGACGCTCTTTGTGCTCAGCGTAGAAACCGCCAGCTTTTTCGTCGTCCAGTTTAACCATTTTAGCGGCTACGATCTGCAGACCAGCTTTTTCGAAACGAGTCAGGATTTCACCGATAACGTTTTTACCAACAGCGTCCGGTTTAACGATCGACAGAGTGCGTTCAACAGCCATCTTTATGCTCCAAATTTGTGTGTTTAAGGGTTTGGGATCAAAAACCCGCGGATTATACGCACCTTTCTGTGAAAGTTGTAGAAAGGAACTCCCAATCGCCTGTAAAGACCAATACGCGGACTGCCCGCGGTTACTGGCGGCGCAGCAGGGTCACGACCCGCGTGATTTCCGCCAGCGCGTTTTCAACATCAGCAGACGAGGTATAACGCCCCAGCGTCATACGCAGACCCGCGTGTGCCAGGTCGTCGCTGCGGCCGATGGCTTTCAGCACATACGACGGCTCGACCGATTCCGAGTTACAGGCCGATCCTGAGGACACCGCAACTTTCGCCAGCGACGCCAGCAGAATCTCACCATCGACTCCCGCGAAGCTGACATTCAGATGATTCGCACAGCGCTGAGTTCCGTGACCGTTCAGGTAAACCTCCCCCAGGGCCTGCAGTCCCTGCCAGAGCTGATCTCGCAGCGCTCCGATACGGGCCTGATCCTGCTCCACCTGCTCAGTCACTAAACGGGCGGCCTCGCCCATACCCGCCAGCTGATGAGTAGCCAGCGTTCCCGAGCGCATGCCCCGCTCGTGTCCACCACCGTGCATCTGTGCAGCAATACGTATCTGTGGCTCACGGCGGACATACAAGGCACCGACCCCCTTGGGACCATAAAATTTGTGCGCAGAGACAGACAACAGGTCAACATCCCAGGTCCGGACATCGACAGGCATCTTACCTATCGCCTGAGCGGCATCCACATGCAGGATCGCATCATGAGACTTCAGCAGGGCCGCGATCGCCGGAATGTCGGTCACCGTCCCAAGTTCGTTATTCACAGCCATCAGGCTGACCAGGCAGGTATCAGGCTGCAGGGCATCAGCCACCTGCTCAGGATGTATCAGGCCATCGGCGTCTGGCGCCAGACGGGTCACAGAGACCTGATGCCAGCGCTCCAGCCAGGCGACAGTATCCAGTACCGCCTTGTGCTCAATGGCTGAGGTAATGATATGGAGTGGTGCATCAGGATTCTGCTGACGCAGATATTCAACCCGGCCCTTGATGGCGAGGTTGTTGCTCTCGGTTGCCCCACTGGTCCAGACGATCTCACGCGGGTCGGCGCCCAGCATGTCAGCGACCTGTCGCCTCGCCTGCTCGACGGCCTGCTCCGCCTGCCACCCGAAGCGGTGCGATCTTGACGCCGGGTTAGCAAAATTACCATCGGCAGTCAGGCAACGGGTTATGACGTCCGCCACTTCCGGAGCACAGGGAGTGGTGGCAGCATAATCGAGGTATAAAGGTTTCATATCGGCTTCCGGGATTGGAGAGTGGGCCATTGTCCGCACCCTCCTGGAGAGGTCAAGCGCCAGAGCCTGTCCGGGTCGGTCAGCCCGGCTCGTCGGCAGCGATCAGAGCTTCAATGCGCTGGCTGATCTGGCGGTCCTGACGTTCGGCAGTATCGCGGACTTCACGACGCTCAATCAGCTGACTGAGAGAAATGCCTTTGAGAAAAGCGTGGATCTGATCACTGAGATCCATCCACAGATGATGGGTCAGGCATTCCACACCGTCCTGACAGTCGCCTTTGCGCTGGCAACGGGTTGCATCCATTGATTCATTGACGGCATCAACGATTTCGGCAACGTTAATTTCTTTGTCTTCGCGACTCAGGCGATAACCGCCCCCCGGGCCACGGACGCTGGCCACCAGGCCACCGCGGCGGAGCTTGGCAAACAACTGCTCCAGATAAGAAAGCGATATTCCCTGCCGACCGGAGATATCATTGAGACTGACCGGCCCCTGGCGGGCGTGAATAGCCAGATCCAGCATGGCTGTCACCGCATAGCGGCCTTTGGTCGTTAAACGCATACATTCACCTCATGTGTGTCTGTCTGGATTATGCGTATATCCGAGCAATTCAGTCAACTTTATCCCCGGGCAGAACACCGGACTCTTTATCCGCTCCGAGCTTTTCGTGCAGACTGACAAAGGTCTCTTCTTCGAGTGTCGGCAGCGCATCGTCACAGCTGTGATCGCCGAGGTTATGCAGCGCCCGGCACATGCTGTCGATCTTACGGTCAACGTGGTGCATATGATCCATCAGGTTGTGAATCGAGCGAGCAATCGGGTCCGGCATATCATCTGTCATGCCGTACGCATCAAAGCCGATCTTGGCGGCCATTTCACGGCGACGGTTTTCATCCGCCGTCGTCGCCTTGCGTACAATACGCCCGGGAATGCCCACCACAGTCACGCCATCAGGCACATCTTTGTTCACAACAGCATTCGAGCCGATACGGGCATCACGACCGATAGTGATCGGCCCCAGAACTTTGGCCCCCGCACCCACTACAACACCGTCCTGCAAGGTCGGGTGACGCTTGCCTTTGTTCCAGCTGGTGCCGCCGAGAGTAACCCCGTGGTACAGGGTACAGTCATCGCCAATTTCAGCCGTTTCTCCGATCACGACGCCCATACCATGGTCAATAAAGAAACGACGACCTATCGTTGCCCCCGGATGAATCTCAATTCCGGTCATCCAGCGGCTGAAGGTAGACAACAGCCGCGCCAGCCACTTCAGCCCCCGCAGCCAGAGCCAGTTTGCCAGGCGATAGTGGATAATCGCATGTACGCCGGGGTAAGTGGTCAGCACTTCAAATGTGTTACGCGCCGCCGGGTCCCGGTCGAACACGCAGGCGATGTCTTCACGCAGTGTACTGAGGCTCAATCCTCTTCCCCTTTCTTCTGATGTGCGCGTTCTGCGGTGCGTTCTACGGCGACCAGCATGCCACGCAGGATATTGATTTCCATCCTGTCTGGTGCCGCGCGCTGAAACAGGCGCCGCATCCGGGACATAAGCTGCTTAGGAGTATTGGGGTCAAGGAAGCCAATCTCAACCAGTGTCTTTTCCATATGCTGCAACATACCGTTCAGCTGCTCGTGTGTTGCCATCGGGTAATCCCAGTCCACACCCCAGCGCGCCTCATCGGCAGAGTCATTTTCCGCAGGCAGGGAGGCTAACCGCAACTCATAGCACAGCACCTGAATCGCCTGGGCGACATTCAGCGAGGAGAAGGCTTCGTCGGTAGGGATATGCACATGCGCGTGACACAGGTGCAGCTCTTCGTTGGTCAGCCCGCGGCTTTCGCGACCAAACACCACCGCGATCTCGTTGTCTGCCGCAGCCGCCTGAGCGGCCCGGTCGGCACACTGACGGGGTGACATCAGTGGCCAGGGAATCGAACGGCTGCGCGCACTGGTACCGACCACCAGGCCACAATCGGCGATGGCTTCTTCAAGCGTGGCCGTGATCACGACGTTATCGAGAATATCTTCAGCCCGTGACGAGCGCTGAATTGCCTCTTCGTCGACCGCCGCAATCGGATCAACCAGATAAAGGCGACTCAACCCCATATTCTTCATGGCCCGCGCCGCCGCACCAATATTGCCGGAGTGGGTCGTATTGACCATCACAATACGGATCTGATTCAACATCGCTGCGCCTGCTACCTGTTTCGACTGTAAAGTCCGGGAGTTTATCGTAAAACGGGCTTCGCCAACCACTTATACGCTGATATACTGCGCGCCCTATTTTGATCGGGCGGCGCCACAAGCGGCGCCCGGCAACGTTCTTTACACAGACAGGAATGCTCATATGCAACCCATGGTGAATCTGGCGTTGCGCGCCGCGCGTAATGCAGGACAGGACCTTGTGCGTCGACTCGACCGCTTTGATGCTGCTCAGAGTACCGACCAGGAAAAAGCGAAATTCATCGCAGACTGCACGATCGGTCTGGAGAAAGGCATTATCTTCGAACTGAAGAAGTCCCTGCCTGACCACAACTATGAAGGCCGTGAGACGGGCCTGAATGGTACCGATGACAAGCAGCCGACCTGGCAGATCTGTGTGATCGACGATATTGCTAACTTCCGCGTGGGCATTCCTGCATTCGCCATCATCATCTCATGCATGGTGAACGGCAAAACTGAGCATGCTGTTATCCTTAACCCGATGAACGGTGACGAGTTCACAGCTTCACGCGGCCGTGGCGCTCAGCTGAACAACCGTCGCATCCGCTGCGGATCGCAGAACACCCTGTCTGATGCAATTACTGCGTTCACTCAGCCTATGGGCCTGAGCGATACCGCGTCACAACAGCGCGCTAAAATAAACACCCTGATGCAATCCGGCTACGATGTGCGCAGCATTGGCTCCAATGCCCTGACGCTGTCTTATGTCGCTGCCGATCGCTTCCAGGCTGCCTTTATTTCAGATATGGACAGCTTTTCTCTGAATGCAGGCGGTCTGATCGCGTCTGAAGCCGGTTGTCTGCTGGCAGACATCAACGGGCAACCCCGCATTGCTGCGCCAGCCAACGTCGCTGTCGCTAACCCTCGCCTGCTGAAGTCTCTCCTGACTCTCTGATCAGCATCTGGCCAGTTCAGAACTCCGGTCTATACTCAGATAGTTGACCGGAGGATCTGATATGTTCTGGCATAAATTTCAGTTACTGCTTTGCTGGCTGGGCGAAGCTCAGTCATGTGATCATCTTGAATTCCATCGTCCAGATGGTGACCATCAGGCGTAAAAAAAGCGGCCTGCGCCGCTTTTTCTATTGCTTTCTGTTCAGCGGATCGCCGATACGTCTTCAGCCTGCGGGCCCTTATCACCACGCACAACCGAAAACTTAACGCGCTGCCCTTCTGACAGTGAGCGGTGGCCCTGGCCGCGGATTGAACGGAAGTGAACAAATACATCTTCCCCTTCGTCCCACGTAATAAAGCCAAAGCCCTTCTTAACATTGAACCACTTCACCACACCGCGTTCCCGTCCGTCTTCTACATCAGACTCAACGACGGTACCACTGCTGCGCTGACGACGACGACGTACTGGCACCAGCTGCGCGGAGGCGAAACTCATGGCAAACGTCAGGACACCCAGCACGGCCAGCATAGCCACCACGCCTTCCGCGCGGAGCAAACCAGCGACCGTCAGCGCACTACCGTCCGCCAGCATCAGTCCTTTTGCCATTGCACCCAGCAGCCCCGCTACAACCAGAGGCGCGAGTACAGCGAATACCACTGCAACCACTATTTTACGAATCATTAACTTACCCATGTGTTATCTCTATTCCCGCATTGTTATCATCAACGCCTGCGGCTTGTGACTCTCAGGCCATTGACAAGTCGGCTATGAAAGCCCAATTAGTCAAAAAAATCAACACGATAGCATCCGGGATGCCCATGACATCTAGCGCCGATCAACATTCTCAGGACCAGATCACCGAACTGGAAACCAGAATTACCTTCCTCGAAGACACCGTCGATACCCTGAATCAGGAGCTCGCGACCCTGTCAGCTGACTTCCGAGTAGCCAAAGAGGCTCTCAAGATGGTGTATGCAAAACTTGAGAATCTTCAGTCCGGAGATGGCGGAATCCGCAACCCGGCTGACGAGCCACCCCCCCCACATTACTGATACCGGGCGAATGGCTGAAAAGAACCAGTTTTTACCCGTGCGTAACATTTAAACGCATCTTTTGTGGGAGTACACTAAGCGCCTTTTCAGCACCGCAGTGCGTCATGCTTCATCTGTCACAATGAATGCGCACTGTGGTGATTCCACGCCTATACAACCAGGTCTGATTATGAGTGTTATCAGAAAAGTAAGGACCAGCCTGATCAGCTGGCAACAGAAAATTCTTTATCGCCTGATCAAAACCAAAGTCATTGGTGCCGATATGAAATCATCAGGCATCGATCCCGAAAAGCCAATTATTTACGCCATGCAATATCCCTCCTACGCGGAGCAGATGGTGATAGATAAAGAAGTCAGTAAATTCGGCTGGCGTACCCCCTTCCAGCAACTCCTCAGCAAAAGCCTTCCGGGCCGTCCGTTTTTCAGCGTCTATAAACGCCCGGGAAATCCTTTCAGAAAAGACGGTGTTCCGATCGTCGCCCGTCAGATGCAACGCCAGGCCGAATGGATGCTGGCCGAAAAAGGCCGCGATATTCAGGTCGTGCCCGTCCGAGTCATGTGGGGCCGTGCTCCGGAGCGTGAACGTTCATTTCTGCGTATCTGGTTGCAGAACAGCGGCGCACTGGGCAGCCGCCTGATGACATTTTTTGCTGTGATGTTTAACGGCCGCAATACCTTCGTACATTTCAGTCAGCCACTGTCACTCCGTGAACTCGCGGGCGATGCCAGCTCTGCTGAAATCGTAGCGCGCAAGCTGTCACGGGTCCTGCGGGTACACAACCGCCAGGTGACCAACTCGGTACTGGGCCCTGAGTTATCACACCGCCGCACCTTAGTGCACCAGATCCCCAACCGCCCCCTGGTGCGTCAGGTCATTGATGAAGAGATTGAGCAGAAGGCCACGTCCCGTGACCGTTTGCAGGCTCAGGCGCTTAAATACGCGGATGAAATTGCGTCCAATATTTCCTACACCAATGTTCGCTTCCTCGACCACCTGCTCACCTGGGTCTGGAATAAAATCTACAACGGCACGGAAATTCACAATCTTGAGCCACTGAAAGAAGTTAGCAAAGATAATACGATTATTTATGTGCCCTGCCATCGCAGCCACATCGATTACCTGCTGCTGTCTTACGTGCTTTATCACAAAGGGTTGCAACTGCCTCACATTGCAGCGGGTATCAACCTGAATATGCCGGTGGTCGGATCTATCCTGCGTCGTGGCGGTGCTTTCTTTATGCGCCGTACGTTCCGTGACAACCGACTCTACGCCGCAGTGTTTGACGAATATCTGCATTCTGTTTTCACCCACGGCTATTCCACTGAGTATTTCGTTGAAGGTGGCCGTAGCCGCACCGGGCGGACTCTGAGTCCGAAAGCAGGCATGCTGGCGATGACGCTGCGTTCTTATCTGCGGGATTCCCGTAAGCCGATTATTTTTGTCCCGGTCTACACCGGATACGAAAAAGTGTTCGAAGAGAAAAGCTACCTCGGCGAATTACGTGGCAAGACGAAAAAGAAAGAGAGCCTGCTGGATGTACTCGGCACACTGCGCTCATTTAAAAAATCATTCGGCAAAGTGAACGTTACCTTTGGTGAACCCGTCCACCTGACAGAATTTCTGAACGAACGTCGACCTGGCTGGGATACCGAAGACTACAGCGATACGTCGTTCCGTCCTGACTGGGCACCGGCCATGGTCGACCAGCTGGCCCGGAGGGTTACAACAGAAATCAACCGTGCAGCTTCCGTTAACCCGATCAATCTGATCGCTATGACGATTCTCTCTGCGCCACGCCAGGCCATGGATGAAACGCAGCTGGTACGTCAGATGGAAGCCTACCGCGACCTGCTTGCTATGGCTCCTTACACGGATATGACCGTACTGCCACAAGGGCACGGCAAAGACTGGCTCGCTCATGCCGAAGAGCTGGATACCGTGTCACGCAGTAAACACGCAATGGGCGATCTGATTCAGACCAATGAGCGCCAGGCCGTCACGCTGACTTACTACCGCAACAATATTCTCCATATTTTTGCACTGCCTTCCCTGATTGCCTGCCTGCTGCTGAATAACCGCCGGAATTCCTTCGAAGATATCCGCAGTCACTGCCATGTGCTATATCCATTCCTTAAAGCAGAACTGTTTCTGCATTGGGAAAAAGACACGCTCGATAAGGCAATCAGCCACTGGCTGGATGTCTTCTGTCAGCGTGGCTATATCACCCAGAACGGCGACTATTATCACTGCGCTGATTCAGACAGTGAGCAGTTCCCGCACCTGCAGGGTATGGCAGAACACATCATGCAGACACTGCAGCGATACTTTCTGGCCACCTCACGTCTGCAGAAGCAAGGCAGTGGCAATATCTCTGCCGCCCAGCTTGAAGAGCAATCAACTCTGCTGGCACAGCGCCTGAGTCTGCTTTATGGAATTAATGCACCGGAGTTTTTTGATAAGGCTCTGTTCCGCACGCTGATTCAGGAGCTGATCCGGGCAGAAATGATCAGTGAGGGACAGGACGGTACATTATCGTTTGATGAAGGGCTTAACCCTCTCACCGACATACTCGAAAACGTACTCAACGGCGCACTGCGCCAGACGATCCTGAGCAGTATCTGATGACACTGCCCCGGCTACACCGGGGCAGCCTCACTCTTCTGGCGCACTCACCTTCGCGAGTGCATACACATCAAAGCGGTTCGATTTCCCTGTAAGACTGTAAGATGGCGCCTTCCCCGCGAGAGGAGCTGCTTTGCGCGCCCGCTTAACCACGACCCGACAACGGGCGCATGACATGGCACGGGCGAGTAATTCATCGGCGTCCAGATCCTGCCCGACAATATCCCGGAAGGCCTGCATGTCTTTCTTAACCGCTGCGGTCTGGCGCGGATCATGATCAAACATGGGGTCCAGATAGACAATATCTGCAAGCCAACCCTGAGCGGGCGGCACCAGTAAATCGTGACTGGAGCCGAAGCTGAGTTGAATTCTCTCACAGACTGGCCCTGCCTCCGGATCATCTGTCGCACGCAACAGACCATCTTCGAGGAGTGCGGCAACCACAGGCTGGCGTTCAAATGCCTTCACCTGGCAGCCCAGACTGGCGAGCACAAATGCATCACGGCCTAAACCCGCAGTGGCATCCACCACAGTCGGAATATACCCCGAGCTGACCCCGACAGCCTTGGCAATGTCCTGGCCTTTTCCACCGCCAAATTTTCTCCGGTGAGCGACCGCCCCACCACAGAAATCAACCACGACCCGGGTTTTAGGCGAGCCCCCCTGACGCAGACTCAGGCCGTCATCATCAAGGCACAGGTGATGTCCCGGCTGATCAAGCATATCAGCGGTTCCCGGTGTAAAACCGTAAGTTGTACAGAGAGCATTGAATCGCTCACCACAACTTGTCGTGAGCGGAATCAGGCAGGCCATATCAGATAAAGAAGGCGATCAGAACCGCCCCCAGAATCAGCCGGTAAACCACAAACGGCATCATTCCGATACGGTTAATAAAAGCGAGGAAATAATAAATGCAGACCCAGGCACTGACCGCGGAAATTGCTACGCCCAACGTCAGCGCCCGCCAGTCAACAGGGCCCGCCTCCTGGACGAGATCGAGCGTCTTAAGTGCGCCAGCCGCAAGAATCAGAGGTACTGACAATAAAAACGAAAAGCGCGCAGCATCTACCCGCTGAAGGCCGAGAAACAGAGCAGCAGTAATGGTAATACCCGACCGCGACGTCCCGGGAATCAGAGCGAACATCTGGGCAACGCCAATCACCAGCGCCATCATCAGAGTCATCCCCGCCAGACTGACCTCGCCCTGCCGGACCCGGTCTGAAATACCAAGCAGAATACCAAAGCCGATGGTGGTCGCAGCGATCACTGCGGTTGAACGCAGATTTGCTTCAATCCAGTCGTCGAACAGAAGGCCAGCAAGCCCTGCTGGGATGGTTGCCAGACCTACATACCAGGCCAGCCGCCCATTATTATCCGGCTGACGCGTAAATCCGGTGGTCACCCAGCCGTGTATCAGACCGCTGATGTCTTTGCGGAAGTACAGCATGACCGCAGCAAGGGTGCCGACATGAACGGCAACATCAAATGCCAGCCCCTGATCTTCCCAACCAAACATACGCGATGGGAGGATGAGATGCGCCGAACTGGAGATCGGCAAAAACTCAGTCAGCCCCTGAAGAACAGCAAGAACGATAACTTCAATCAGATCCACGACACTTTCCCTATATCAAGGTGTTGAATGAAACAGCCTCAGCGTTTCAGAAGGCTTGGCTGTTCGTCGAGTTTTTTCCAGGCAACCGAGTTGCGCAGATATACCGGCGGATGAGCATCAGCATCCCCAAACTTACCGTCTTTCCAGGCTTCAGCAGCGAGACGGGACATCGTTCGGGCTTCGGGACGAATTCCCGAGTAGGTAAGATCACAGCCAGCAAAGGGCATCAGTTGAAGACCGTCTCCGGCAATCACCCCATCCCAGTCCGCAATGGCCTCCAGACAAGCTTCCGGACTTCCGACCTGCTCATCCCCTGCAGGAACGCAAATTCCATTCTGAAGCTCGTAGGTGCCCCAGAATACTTCTCCCATATGGGCATCCATAAGAGTAAGCGCACGAGGACGGGTGTCTTCAGAAAGTGCCGCCTGTGCAATTGTCGCCAGAGACGAGATCCCACATACAGGAAGATCCAGCGCCAGAGATACGCCCTGAGCAACAGCCACCGCAATCCGGATACCGGTAAAAGAACCCGGTCCACAACCGAAAGCCACGCCATCGAGCTCAGAACGACTGATTCCGGCATCACTCATTAATTCGTCAACCATTGGCAACAGGCGTTGCGCATGCCTGCGGGGCTGATCTTCCGTCAACCAGAGGGTTTCGCCATTCAGGTTCAGGGCAACAGAACACAGGGTGGAAGAAGCATCGAGAATGAGTAACGAGGACATAACAGCAGGTCTGCAGATTTCAGTGTCGAGAGTATAACAAGGTTCCTGCCTACTCCTGAATAACAGATTGCCAGCCCTGTCAGACTGACATAAAAAAACCCGGCCAGGCCGGGTTTCTTTTCATCGTCGCGAATCAGGATTCACTGGCCGGCTTAGTATCTTCTGCCGGAAAGTTACTCACTGGAGCCGGAGTTGGTGCGCTCTCGACTTTCGCTTCTGCCGCAGGCGCTGGCTTTGGAGCTGCAGGCTTCTTAACCGGAGCTTTCTTAGCTGGCGCTTTTTTCGCTGGTGCCTTTTTGGCTGCAGGCTTAGCTGCCGCTTTCTTGGCTGGCGCTTTTTTAGCAGGAGCCTTCTTCGCTACAGGTGCTTCAGCTTTTGCAGCCGTTGCTGCTTTAGCTGGGCGACCGCGCTTCTTAGGTGCAGCCGTTGTTGTCGCTGCGGCGGTAGTCGCCTTAGCTGGACGGCCACGCTTCTTAGGAGCGGCAGCTGTTGCTGCAGTTGTTGCTTTCGCTGGACGACCGCGTTTCTTAGGCGCAGCGGTCGCTGCTGCAGTCGTTGCTTTTGCTGGACGACCGCGCTTCTTAGGAGCGGCTGCCGTTGCTGTCGTTGTTGCTTTCGCCGGACGACCACGCTTCTTAGGAGCAGCTTTCGCTGTTGTAGCAGTCGTTGCCTTAGCTGGACGGCCACGCTTCTTAGGAGCGGCTGACGCAGCTGCTGCTTTAGCAGGACGACCACGGCGTGCAGCTGGCTTTGACTCCAGATCTGCAATCGCTTTTTCGATCTTCTTGCTGTCAGCAGCCAGCTTCTTATCAGACGCTGTAGTTTTCGCTTTTACTTTACGTGCATCTTCACGAGCACGTTTTGCTTTCCACTGATCCGCAAATTTGGTCAGTGCTTTTTCCAGTTCGCTTTCAGCTTTGCTGGCCAGCGTTGATTCAAATTCAGCAAGCGCCGCTGCGGCTTTTGCTGCATTTTCTTCAATACGGACTTTCAGTGCCGCAACTTTTACACCTTTACGCGCATTCGCAACAGCTTCACGCAGCGCAACCATCTTTTCTTTCTCAGCGGAAACCCGTGCAGTCGCCGTGGCTACAGCACGCTTGCTTGCCGCTGTTGCTTTTGGCGCTTTTGCTTTTGTACGGGCAGCTGCAAGCTTCTCAGAAGCTGCATCAATTCGAGCCTGTTGTTTCGTCTGAGCTGCAACCGCTTTTTCAACTGCGGCTTCTGCTTTTGCAATCACTGCTGGAACAGCAGGAGCTGCAGGCTTACTCGCCGCTGGCTTCCGACCGCGCTTGGCAGGTGCTTTAGTTCTGGCCATAGATATGTCCTCTTTTATTTTCGCAATTATAAAAGTGGGGGTAGGCAGACCGCCCCTTTTTTTGTCTGACAGCTGATAGCCAGACCGGCAGACAGCCAACGACAACTATTAATCTGACGATTAATTGATATCAGTATATTAAGTAAACGACGGAATAATAGTATTTTCCCGAAAAAATACCAAAAAAAAGCCCATACCGGCTAAAAAAACGATTAATAACTCAATTTCTTCCGTTTTATTGTCCCGTTTGTACCATTACGGTGCACGGTTATGCATAGAGCAGGAATATTGAATCTGGAGAAATTGCAGGAAACAAAAAAGGGGCCGAAGCCCCTTTTATGAGATATCGCGTCCGTATCAGGACAGCGCTGCCATCACTTTATCAGTGATATCTTTCAACGAACCGACACCCGGGATATGAGAATACTCTGGCGCACTTTCGCCTTTTTCTTCACGCAGCTTTTTATAAAAGCTGACCAGTGGTGCAGTCTGATCATGATAAATAGCAAGACGCTTACGAACAGTATCTTCCTGGTCGTCATCACGCTGAATCAGATCTTCGCCGGTTTCATCGTCTTTACCCTCAGTTTTTGGCGGGTTGTATACCACGTGATATACACGGCCAGAACCCTGGTGAACACGACGGCCACTCAGACGTTTAACGATTTCTTCGTCTGCGACATCAATTTCGATCACATGATCAATCGCCACACCTGCTTCAAGCATAGCTTCTGCCTGAGGAATCGTGCGTGGGAAACCATCGAACAGGAAGCCATTCACACAGTCGTCCTGCTGAATACGCTCTTTTACCAGACCGATAATGATCTCATCAGACACCAGACCGCCGGTTTCCATGATCTCTTTAACTTTCAGACCCAGTTCAGATTCTGCCGCCACTGCTGCACGCAGCATGTCACCGGTAGAGATCTGAGGAATGGAAAATTTTTCACAGATGAACTGTGCCTGGGTACCTTTACCTGCCCCGGGCGCACCCAAAAGAATGACGCGCATGCGCATGCTCCTCGATTTGACAAAACTGGCCCGCTGGTTGTTATTGTTCAATATTTAACCAGCCGTAAGAAAAATAGGCCTAACCTTACTCTTAAGCCGACATTTGCTCAAGTGATTGTAGTCAAAAACAACCTGCCAACCAGCCCGACTTTGGTCGGGCCAGCTGCTTTCACTGTCATCACCCTGTATTGCGCATACCTGCGGCAATACCGGCCATGGTGACCATCAGTGCCTTTTCCACTTCATCACTGACCAGATCACCCGCCTGACGCTCGCGGAAGAGCAATTCGGCCTGTAAGTAGTGAAGCGGATCGGTGTATGGATTACGTACCTGCATGGAGTGCTGCAATGCCAGGTTATCCTGCAACAGCTCGGTCTGTTCCTTAACCTGAAGCACCAGGTCCCGGACATGGGCAAGGCGCTGCCGTAACAGGCTGCCGAGAGGCTGCATGGAAGGATCGACCAGAATACTCTCGTAGTATTCAGCGATGGAGCCATCGGCTTTAGAAAGCACCATTTCTAGCATATCGATATAGGTGCGGAAAAACGGCCATTCGGCATACATTTCCTGCAGTGTACCCAGGCGCCCTCCATCAATCTGGCGTTCAAGTGCAGTATCCGCACCTAACCACGCAGGTAACATCAGGCGAATCTGGGTCCAGGCAAAAATCCACGGGATCGCCCGCAGCGTTTCTATGCCTCCGCCACTGCGGCGACGTGCAGGGCGGCTACCCAGCGACAGTTTTCCCAGTTCCTGCTCCGGAGTGGCAGCGCGGAAATAACTGACAAAATCCGGATGCTCCCGCACCATTGCCCGATACGACTGTACGCCGTCAGCGGCGAGATCATGCATCAACTGGCGCCACTCTTCCCGGGGCTTTTCCGGTGGCAGAAAATTCGCCTCCAGTACCGAAGAGACATACACCTTCAGGTTGCGTGCAGCGACTTCCGGTAAGCCGAATTTAAAGCGGATCATTTCACCCTGTTCCGTCACCCGCAATCCACCTTTTACCGAACCTGGCGGCTGCGCGAGGATTGCACGGTGGGCTGGGCCACCACCCCGCCCGACCGTGCCACCACGACCATGGAACAGGCGCAGGCTGAAACCCTGTTCTTCTGCCACACGGGACAAGGTTTCCTGCGCCTGGTACTGAGCCCAGACGGCGGCCAGCTGGCCTGCGTCTTTAGAAGAATCTGAGTAACCTATCATGACCTGCTGACGGCACTGACTGTATTCACGATACCAGGGCACCTGCCAGAGTTTTTCCATACGCGGTCCGGACTGTTCAAGGTCTGACAGAGTTTCAAATAACGGGACCACTGGCATCGGATATTTAAGGCCGCTGGCGCGTAACAGAAGCGCTACCGCAAGAATATCGGAGGGTTCGCTTGCCATTGAAATAATGTAACAGGAGACGCCCTGACCAATCGGTTCACCTAAAACCTTCATGGTCGCAAGCACTTCTGCAGCTTCTTCCGACGGTGTCCAGTCATCAGAGATCAGTGGGCGCTTAGACGCGAGTTCTTTTAACAGAAACTCCTGCTTTTTATCTTCTGACCACGACAGATAATCGCCCCAGCCATAAAATTCACACAATTCCTGCAATACACCGGCATGGCGTCCGGACTCCTGACGGACATCCAGCCTCACGAGCGTCAGGCCAAAACAGGATGCACGCCTCAGCGTGTCGAGAAGGTAGCCATCTGCGATGTGGTCGAGGCCGCACCCAACCAGACTGTCGTAACAGGCGGTCAATGGATCGACCAGATCTTTTTCATCGAGCATGGGTTGCTTGCGGCTCTCTTCACCGGCCGCCTTTGCCTGCGCCCACTGACGCGTATGCTCGAGACGGGTACGCAGCTCATGAAGACAATCACGATAAGGCTCCCGGCCCGGATATCGGGTTTTAAATTCATGAGACGCTGCAGCCATCGACAGCTGACTGCCCAGAATTTCGATATCACGTAAAAAGAGATCCGCGGCCATCCAGCGCGCCAGATACAGGACTTCCCGGGTGACGGTGGATGTGACATTGGGATTTCCATCACGGTCACCGCCCATCCAGGACGAAAACCGGACAGGCACGGCATTCAGAGGCAGTGATGACGCATCGCGTTTACTGAGTTCTTTATCGAGCGTTCTGATCAGGCGCGGTACGGCATACCACAGGGAATTTTCAATCACTGCAAATCCCCACTTGGCTTCGTCTACCGCTGTCGGACGCACTTTGCGTATTTCATCGGTATGCCAGATCTCATCAATCAGCCGGGAAATTTTTAACTCCAGAGAGCCCAGTTCAGGATGGTCTTCCCGAAGGTCGTCACGACGCTGTAGCAGGCGCGAAATTTCATCGTACTTCTGAATCAGCGTACGGCGGGTAATCTCAGTGGGGTGTGCGGTCAGAACCAGCTCGATGTTCGCTTTTGCGATTTTCCGGGTCAGGGCGTCGCCATTAATACCCTCTTTATCGAGCCGGTCGAGAAGACCAGAGAACATATGATCAACGCCATCACTGATCTTTTCTTCCCGTCGCCAGCTGACACCGTGCTGCTGCTCGGCAATGTTGGCCAGGTTCAGAAACTGATTAAATCCACGGACCACAGGGACCAGTGACTCATCGCTCAGTCCTTTCAGAAGACGTAACAACTTATCGCGCTCTTCGGCATCACCATTTCGTGCACGCTTTGCCTGTTTGCGGATCGTTTCTATCTGCTCAAGCACTGCTTTACCGACATGACGCTCAATTGTTTCGCCTAAGGCGTTTCCCAGCATACGGACTTTGTCACGCAGCAAAGAATCCAGCTCCTCCATCTCACTCCCCTTAATCCGGTGATTTTGAGTGCATCGCATTACTTCAGTGTGAGCAAAATGTCAGGAAACTCAAGTAAGAATCATCAGGTCGGCGGCTACGGTCGTACTCCCACCGGGCTTTGTGATTCAACGGTATGCCAAAGTTTCCATAGAGGGAGGAAATCTGCCGGAACTTTTGCCATAAATTCAGAACAGAAGTCTGACAACGCAAGGAGAGGAATATGCCAATGAAAGTTGCTGATCTGATGACCCACTGGCAAAGCGAATTTGGTTCTGAATTATCTGCTGCCAGCTACAGTCTGCCACTGAAATCCCAGGATGCCGCGAGAGTGGAGGCACTGACAGAAATGTTTCCGTCGATGACGCGTGAACAGATCCTCCGGGACCTGATCAGCGCCGCCCTGGATGATCTGACGTCTGGGTTTCCTTATGTCGCAGGAGACAAAGTGGTCGCAGAAGATGAAGAAGGATTTCCGCTGTATGAAGATGTTGGACTGACACCCAGATTTCTGGAACTGACCCGCAAGCACCTGAATCAGACACAGGAAGAGCGTCACTGACGCCCGTTCAGCTATCGCGCTCCTGACGCTTGGCCTGCTGCCAGGCGTCTTCCATATCGCCCTCCGACATCTGCGCCCAGCCTCCACGCTGCTCAGCCACCTGCTCTACGACAGAAAACCGCTCACTGAAACGTTGATTCGTTCCGCGCAGCGCTGTTTCCGGGTTAATTCCCTGATGTCGGGCCAGGTTTGTGACAGCGAACAGAAGATCGCCGATTTCCTTTTCCAGAGCGTGCTGGTCACCCTTTTTCAGTTCAACCAGAACCTCGTCAAACTCCTCGCGGATTTTATCGACCACACCCGTGGTGTCTTTCCAGTCAAAGCCGACCCCTGATGCTTTTTTCTGCAGTTTTACTGCACGGGTCAGTCCCGGCAGCGTCACAGGCACGTCATCAAGAAGACCTTTACTGCGCTTGGGTGCCAACGCTTTTTCCTGCTGTTTGATCTCTTCCCAGCGCGCTGCAATCCACGCCTCGTCAGGCTCATCTCCGGGAGAGCGACAACTCTCCTTTGTACCTTCCGGGAAAACGTGGGGATGTCTACGGATTAATTTTTCAACCAGCCGGTGCACGATACTGTGCAGGTTAAACCAGCCTTTTTCATCGGCCATCTGTCCGTAAAAGATCACCTGAAATAACAGGTCACCTAATTCTTCTTCGAGATGTGGCCAGTCCTGACGCTCAATCGCGTCGGCAACCTCATAGGCTTCCTCCAGAGTGTGCGGAAGAATAGAGGCGAAATCCTGTTTCAGATCCCAGGGACAACCGGTTTCAGGGTGACGCAACCGCCGCATAACATAGAGAAGATCGTCAACAGAATAAGCGGCCATTAATGCCCTGCCCTCACACGGCGGGTAGAAAGAACGTTTGGCAACTGCTCGATTTTACTCATGACTTTCGCCAGACGTTCGAGGCTGTCGACTTCAACTGTCATATTCATGCTTGCGGTGTTTTCGCCCTGATTCGACAGGGTGTTCACTGCAATCACGTTAACACGCTCGTTCGCCAGCAATGCACTCACGTCCCGCAACAGACCTGTACGGTCATACGCGGTAACGGCCATTTCGACCGGATAGAGCTGGCCGGGTCTGTGACCCCAGCTGACCTGCAGAACACGTCGCGGCTCTACCGCCGCCAGATGCAACAGATTTTCGCAGTCACTGCGATGGACTGTCACACCACGCCCCAGGGTGACGTAGCCGCGGATATCATCACCCGGCACGGGCAGACAGCACTGCGCCATCTGCGTCATCAGGTTGCCGACACCTTCAATAAATACATCGTCACCACCACTGTGCCTGTCTTTCGGCTCGTGCCGACGTATCAGTGGCAGTTCCTGCTGTTTATGCAGGCTGGTATCTACCTGCTTCAGTAACTGATGTACGATCTGCCCGATACGCAGATCGCCAGCACCGACCGCCGCAAACATATCCTCGGCCGAGCGCATATTCAGCACTTTCGCAACATCGTGAAGTGGCTCGTCGACCAGATCGAGACGGTCCATTTCGCGAAACACCAGCTGGCGTCCTTCTTCAATATTCTTATCCCGGTCCTGCAGCTTAAACCAGTGAGCGACTTTTGCCCGGGCGCGGGTGGTATGAATATACCCGGCGTCCGGATACAGCCAGTCACGGCTTGGGTGTGCGCTCGGATGAGTCAGAATTTCAACCTGCTCACCGGTTTTTAATAAGTACGTCAGAGGAACGATGCGACCATTCACTTTTGCGCCACGGCATTTGTTGCCCACTTCGGTGTGAACGCGATAGGCAAAATCCACCGGCGAAGCTTTTGGTGGCAGATCCACCACATGCCCCTCAGGCGTAAATACATAGATGCGGTCCGGATTGATATCAGAGCGCAGCTCGCCGGCCAGTTGAGGCAGATCATCCAGTTCTTCGTGCCACTCAAGCACCTGACGCAACCAGGCTATCTTCTGTTCGTAGCCCTGATCTTTGGCGTTAATATCCGTGCCTTTATACAACCAGTGCGCGCAGACACCCAGCTCGGCATCTTCGTGCATCTGGTGGGTACGGATCTGAACCTCAATCACCTTACCTTCCGGTCCGACAACTGCGGTGTGCAGTGAGCGGTATCCGTTCTCTTTCGGGTTGGCGATATAGTCGTCAAATTCGTTCGGAATGTGTCGCCACAGGGTATGTACTATCCCCAGTGCGGCATAACAGTCCCGGACTTCAGGGACCAGAACCCGGACCGCGCGGATGTCATAAATCTGAGAAAAATCGAGATTTTTACGGCTCATTTTTCTCCAGATACTGTAGATGTGCTTTGCCCTGCCATAGACATCACAGGCGATACCTGACGCCGCCATTTCACCGCGCAGGCGGCTGACGACAGTCTCAATATAATCCTGACGGGCGAGACGCTTTTCATCGAGCAGCGAGGCGATCTTTTTATATGCGCCCGGCTGCAGATAACGGAAAGCCAGATCTTCCAGCTCCCATTTAAGATGACCAATGCCCAGGCGATGAGCAAGCGGGGCGTAAATATTGAAAACTTCTTCCGCGACTTTGCGGCGTTTGTCTTCCGGTGCATCCTTCACTGCGCGGATGGCAGATGTCCGCTCAGCCAGCTTGATCAGGGCAACACGCACGTCGTCGATCATAGCTACCAGCATTTTCCGCAGGTTATCCACCTGCGCTTCCCGCTGTCCAAGTACGACTTCATCGCGGGAATTCTGCAGTGCACTGATCGCAGCCATGCGCAGAACACCTTCGATCAGCTTGGCAACCTCTGCCCCAAACTGGCGTTCAACTTTCTGCAGCGACAGGCGACCTTCCCGCACGGCCCGATACAGCAACGAGGCAATAATTGAAGCATTATCAAGACGCAGATCGATCAGAATCTGCGCCATTTCGATCCCCATCTGCACACTGTCAATGGACCAGTAAGTGCGGTTCGCGATGGCTTCATCAGAAAGCTGTTTCGCCAGCATCAGCGCATCACGCAGAACCTCTGGTTCTTTCATGTGCGTTGTACAGCGGATGTCTTCTATCCAACGATCAATATCAAGAGAACCGTCGTGCAGAAGGGGGTGATCTTCACGGACTTTAACCATTACTTACCCCGGTACTCCAGCAACACCATGGTTTCGACATGGTGAGTCTGTGGGAACATATCCATAATTCCTGTTTTCTTCACTTCATAACCTGCAGCACACAATGCTCCCAGGTCCCGTGCCAGCGTCGCTGCATCGCAGGACACATAGAGGACGCGCGCAACCCGGCGTCGGATCAACTCAGGCACAACCGCAGCTGCGCCCGCCCTTGGAGGGTCAAGCAGCACTGCATCCGGCTCAGGCAGAACACTCAGTGCTGCCGTCTCCGACAGATCTGCCCGGATTGCCTGCAAAGGAAGGGCCAACTTTTCGGCCTGAGCCTTCAGACTGTTGACCATGCTGTCCTGTCCTTCCACTGCCACGACATGGCGACAGTGACTGGCGAGGGGCATAGAAAAATTCCCATGTCCCGCAAACAGGTCCCAGATCTGCTCATTTTCAGCAGGAGCCAGCCACTCAAGTGCCTGAGCCACCATCTGCCTGTTCACGGCGCCGTTTACCTGAATAAAATCATCCGGCTGTATCCGCAGTTTTAAGCCTTCTACCTGATGCCAGAGTTCGTCAGGATCTTCAGGCCAGAGACAGTCTGCCTCAGCGCCTTTTTCTGTGCGCACCCAAAGCTGTAACTGGCGGGCAGAGCGCTGCTGCCAGGCATCAAACTGCGTTGCCAGTACGTTACGATCGTTATGCCCCAGTGGTTTCAGGGCGCGTACAACAAAGACCAGCGCATTATCGGCCCAAAGCGGTTCTATCTGGGTAATCAGGCTGCGCGCCTCAAGGCTCCCGATCAGTGCCCGCCAGGCATCCCAATCAAGAGCCTCGTGGTCGGGCAGCACTGCGCAGCGACTGATGTTGCTGAGGTGCTTTGATCCTTCTTCGCGAAAACCGACAAAATTTGTATTCTGATCTTTGCTGAAGCGCACTCCGAGACGCGCTTTACGGCGATAGCCCCAGGCATCCCCCGTCAGCGCCTGGCTCCATTGCGGGACGGCCACTTTCTGACGACTGAGTTCACGCTCTACCCTTGCCTGTTTAAATGCTACCTGCGCATCGGCGGTCATATGCTGCAGATCGCAGCCGCCACAGCGACGGTAATGCGGACACGGGGGTTCGGTTCTCTCTGGCGCTGGCGCTTCAACACTGTCGAGACGGGTATGCCAGATTTTTTTACTGCGGTTTTCGAGACGCGCTGTTACGCGCTCGCCAGGCAGGGCGCCCGGTACGAAATACACGTCTCTGCCAAGCCGACCAACGCCCTGTCCTTCTGAATTAAGGTTATCAATGGTCAGACTGACTACCCGACCCTTTCCTGACTGTGTCACTGGCGTTACCGTCGCGGCGCTTTTGATTTATGCCCCATATCAGGGCGTTTTTTGTTTTTTCAAGTTATGTGACCGGAAACGGCACGCAACTTACTTTGGAGCAAAGACCCCGGATGACAGATAGCGGTCACCCCGGTCACAGACAATGGCAACGATCGTGGCATTTTTCTCTGTGGCAGCAAGCTTCAGTGCTGCCGCAACGGCACCACCCGATGACACACCACAGAAGATCCCTTCTTCGCGGGCGAGGGCACGCATCGTGTCTTCTGCCTCCTGCTGACCGATATCCATCACCCGATCCACGCGGCTACGATCAAAAATGGTCGGCAGATACTCCTCTGGCCAGCGCCGGATGCCAGGAATCGCAGCCCCCTCTGAAGGCTGCAATCCAACGATGCAGATGTCAGAATTCTGTTCCTTGAGGTAACGGGAGGTCCCCATAATTGTTCCCGTCGTACCCATTGAACTGACGAAGTGAGTCACCTGCCCCTGGGTCTGCTGCCAGATTTCGGGGCCGGTGCCGTGGTAATGTGCTTCAGGGTTATCAAGGTTGCCGAACTGGTTCAGCACAATCCCTTTGCCTTCCTCCTGCATCTTAAGAGCAAGATCCCGGGCGCCTTCCATGCCCTCTTCTTTACTGACAAGGATCAGTTCAGCCCCGTAAGCTTCCATGGCCCAGCGACGCTCCATGGTCGCGTTATCGGGCATGATCAGAATCATACGGTAGCCCATGATGGCAGCGGCCATGGCCAGCGCAATCCCGGTATTGCCGCTGGTCGCTTCAACCAGAGTATCGCCCGGGCGGATATCACCGCGCTGTTCTGCACGCTGAATCATCGACAGTGCCGGGCGGTCTTTGACCGAGCCTGCCGGATTATTGCCTTCGAGCTTCAGTAATACCGTGCTTCCTGAGTCCGCTGGTACCAGGCGTTGCAGTCGCACGAGAGGGGTATTGCCCACACAGTCAGCGATGGTCGGATAGCGGATATCGGTCACGGGAGAACCCTCAAGCTGGAAAAGCCGCTTATTCTACCCATCTCACTGGCCGCTGGCGACGGTCGCAGGAAGCGTTATGTTTGCACCCCGCCATTGTCGCCTATATTCTGACACTTTAATCCTCTGAAGCCTTTTCCCATGAAAAACTGGAGCATACGCAACCGTATTCTTTTTCTCGCTCTGCTCCCCGGTGTGCTGGTTTCACTGATTCTCGGCATATTCTTTATCTCGGGCCGCTCCAGTGACCTTCAGGATCTCTTGTCCCAACGTGCACTCGCCATGGCGAAACAGCTGGCTCCAACATGTGAATACGGTGTCATGACCGGCAGCGTTGGCATTCTGCAGAACATTGCCAACAGCATGCTGGAAGAACGGGATGTCCGCGCGGTCAACCTGTACGACCAGGAAATGAATATTCTGGCCCATGCCGGCCCCCGCATGATCGCCAACCGCATCGGTTCTACCGTAGTTAAAGACAGTCAGTTACAGCTGGTCTACACCGACGGCTCTGTCCGGGTTAAAGCACCAATATTTGCCCAGAACCTGATTATTGCGGATCAGCTTTCAGATCAGTTTTATGCGCAGCCACGCAGCCCCGAAGAGGAAAAACTTCTGGGCTGGGCGGAAATTGAATTGTCGAGCACCAACACCCGTCTGGCGCAGTATCAGCATATCGCCAGCTCACTCTCGATTATTTCTATCGTTCTGTTGCTTTGTCTGGTTCTGGCCCTGCGCATCAGCCGAACCGTCGGCGAGCCCGTAAAAGATATTCTCAGAACACTGGATGATATCCGCGCCGGGCGTCTCGAAAGCCGTGTGCATATTCACGAAGGCGCAGAACTGCAGGCGCTGGCCTCTGGCGTAAATGCTATGGCCTCTGCCCTGCAGCGCGCGAACATTGAATATCAGCAGAATATTGAGCAGGCCAACCGCGAAAACCAGGAAACCATTGATGAACTGGAAATCCGCAACCACGAGCTGACTCTCGGTCGTAAACAGGCTCTTGAAGCGAGTCGGATGAAATCGGAATTCCTGGCTAATGTGTCCCACGAAATCCGTACACCACTGAACGGAATTATCGGCTTCTCTGAACTGCTTGAACGCACTCAGATCAGCGAACGCCAGGGAGATTATCTCCAGACCATCCGGCGCTCCTCCGAAGACCTGCTGAACATCATTAACGATATTCTCGATTTATCAAAAATCGATGCCGGTAAACTTATTATTGAAAATTCCGGATTTAATCTGCGCGACGTTATTGAAGAGGCACTTCAGGTACTTGCTCCCGAAGCCGCATCGCGGGGAATTTCTTTAATACAGTGTATATCTCCGGATATTCCGGGTCAGTTGTGTGGCGACCGTTTGCGGTTAAAGCAGATTCTGACGAACCTGATTAATAACGCCGTGAAATTTACACCGGAAGGCAGTGTGACTGTCCGTGTGTATCCCATCCGTCGGGAAAGCAGCAGCATTCAACTTCAGTTCGATGTCTGTGATACCGGGATCGGCATGACTCCGGAACAGCAGGACAGGCTGTTTCAGGCCTTTTCTCAGGCTGATGCCTCTATTGCCCGTCAATATGGCGGGACTGGCTTGGGGCTGATTATTTCGAAAGCGCTGGTTGAAACCATGAAAGGTGAAATCCGGGTCATCAGCAGCGAAGGTGAAGGCTCGACCTTCTCATTTACGATTCACGCCAATATTGAGTCTGGCAACAATGAGAACCTGCCTGCACTCGAAGATCTGAGTGTGGCACTTATTGAGGATCAGGCGGACTGGGCAGAAGATACCGCGGGTCTGCTGGCTTACTGGCAGTGTCAGTATCAACGCTTTGACAGCGCGGTTGAGTTCTTTTCCCATTGCACGAACCATCCGGACCAGCGTCCTGAATGCCTGATTCTGTCACTCGACCGCTCGGAAGTCGGTGCTCAGTATCTGGAAGACTGGTTCACGCTCTGCAGCGACATGGAAATCGCCGTCATTCCGATCATCCGCAACGGCAAAGACGGCGACGAGGCTGGCCTGCCTGAGCCTTCTCTGACACTCCATCGCCCCTTTACTCAGCACCGCCTGCTGACCCACCTGCAGAGCGCCACTGGTCGTACCGTCCAGAGTGAAACCGTCGCAGAAGAAACAAGGTTGCAGACCCCTCCCACCATCCTTGCGGTAGATGACAACGAGGCCAACCTGAAACTGGTGGTGACTCTGCTGCAGGAGCTGGGAGTCGATGTACTCGCCGCCTCTTCCGGATACGAGGCCGTCGCGATCGTGAGCCGCGAACAGGTCGACCTCGTGCTGATGGACATTCAGATGCCAGGTATGTCGGGGACAGAGGCTACCGCCTGTATCCGTGATATTCCCGGTAAAAGCACCCTGCCAGTGGTTGCTCTGACCGCCCACGCCATGGCCGATGAGCGTCAGGTACTTATTCAGGTAGGAATGAACGATTATCAGACCAAGCCGGTATCACAAGCTCAGCTTGCCCGGATTATTGAGCGATGGACAGGCTACACCGCACCGGCAGAAACACCGGTAACCATTGCCCACCCAGGTAAAGACGTCGGACAGAATGTCATTTTCAGCACGCGCCAGGCACTGCATCATGCCAATCAGAACATGGGCCTGGCCGTCGATATGTTCGGAATGCTGCTCGACAATATGCAGGACGACAAAGAGAAAATTCTCACGCTCTGGGAAATGGAATCGTTAGACGAACTGCTTGAAGCGGTGCATCGTCTGCATGGAGCAACGCGCTACTGCGGCGTCCCTGCACTGCGTATCGCTCTGGATAAATTTGAAACACTACTGAAAGCAAATAAGGCGACCGAATTTCCTCAGGCATTACGTGCCGTGATCGGGCAGATTGATGCTCTGGCGCAATGGGCACAGGACAATGACTGGGAAGCACTGCTTCAGGAAGACAGCACGGCAAACGCCTGAATAAGATGTCCTTCATCAGAAAGACTGAGCATAAACTGACGACCGCCGAGTCGTTTCATATGCTGCAACGCCGCCCCGTTCACTGAGACCTCGGGGCACCCCTCCGCTGACCGGAGGATACAGAAATCCTGAAAGCTGACGCCCTGGCCAATCCCCGTCCCCAGGGCTTTGGAAAGCGCTTCTTTTGCAGCAAACGCCTTAGCAAGATAATTGCCGGGGCGTTTATGATCAGAAAATATCGTCCATTCCTGCTCGCACAGAATACGCCGGGCGAAGCGCTCCCCGTGTTCAGAAAGCGCAGCCTCAATCCGCGAACTGTCGAGCAGGTCAGTACCGATTCCAACCACCCCGGAATTCACGACTCAGCCCCGGGCCTTTTCGAGCAGTGCCCGCATTTCGCGAACCGCCGCATCCAGCCCACTGAAAACAGCACGCGCAATAATAGCGTGGCCGATATTCAGTTCATTCATCTGTGGGATGGCCGCAATCGCCTCGACATTGTGATAGTGCAGACCATGACCCGCATTTACGATCAGTCCCTTTTCTGCAGCGTAAGCTGCTGCATGACGGATCCGCTCCAGCTCTTCCTGAGCCTCTTCCGGAGTGTCTGCATCCGCGTACGCACCGGTATGCAGTTCAATGACCGGCGCGCCGGTGCGCACGGTTGCATCAATCTGAGCTTCTTCCGGGTCGATAAACAGAGACACTTCTGCGCCGATGGCAGCCAGACGGGCAACTGCCTGACGCACAGATTCTTCCTGGCCCGCGACGTCCAGTCCACCTTCAGTGGTCAACTCTTCACGCTTTTCCGGTACCAGGCAGCAGGCCGCTGGGCGGACGTCTTCTGCCAGTTTCAGCATTCGTTCTGTGACTGCCATTTCGAGGTTCATACGACTCTGTAGCGTCTGGGCGAGCAGTCGTACATCGCGCTCCTGAATATGGCGACCATCTTCCCGTGGATGCACCGTAATACCATCGGCACCAGCATGCTCCGCAACAAAAGCAGCCTGTACCGGGTCAGGATAAATGGTGCCACGCGCCTGACGCAGTGTTGCGACATGATCAATATTTACACCCAGTAACACCCTGGAACCTGCCATAATTTCCTCACTCAGTTCCGGCCACCCTGAAGGCAGACCGTCTTCATTCTGATAGTTTAAACGTTTCAGCGGCTGCGCCTGCTATCGAGCAGTTCGCGACTGACCAGAGAGCGTGGCAGCACGGCATCGAGTGCAACCCTCAGGACCTGTCGGGCAACCAGAAGGGCTTGCCCGGATCCCAGACGCCCCGCTCCGATATCAAGCAGTACCGCACCCGGATAACCTGACTCAGATTCAACGAAACCCGCAACCGCATCATAACGATAGCTTGCGGCTTTCACCACCGGACCACCCTGCGCCTGATCCCAGGAAACGCCATAGCCGAGTTCGAGCAACAATCGCTGCTCAAACACCCGCAACCACGGCTCCGGTGAGGAGGTAGTTTCCAGTCCTTCAAGTGTCTGATGGTACAGCCGGTAAAGTGCAGGGACAGGCTCTGAACGCGGCAGAAGCAGCACCAGCAACTCGGTGATATAGAGCGCACAGATCAGCGACCGCTCTTTCAGGTCAAAGCTTTTCCGGACCTCTGAGGCCTTCAGCCGCGACCAGTCGCGGCCAGTCTGCCAATCGCCTTCGCACAATTCAAAGAGGTCGGGTAACCGGGCTGGCGGTGAGACCCTGACGGGTACCAGCCCTTCTTCTGCCGAAAAGACATCCAGCAGATGGTCCCGTTCTGCGACGGGTTGTCGCCTGAGCAGGAACCAGTGCTTCAAACTCAGTCCTGATCGTCGTATCCGAGGCTGCGTAATGCCCGCTCGTCATCCGACCAGTTCGACTTCACTTTCACCCACAGATTAAGCATCACTTTAGAATCGAACAGGGTTTCCATGTCCTTCCGCGCTTCCTGACCAATCTGTTTGATGCGGTAACCGCCATCACCGATGACAATGCGCTTCTGTGAAGACCGCTCCACCAGAATCAGCGCACTGATTTCAATCAGACGGCCATCGTGAACAAATTCTTCAATTTCGACCGTCATCGAATATGGCAGTTCATCCCCCAACTGACGCATGATTTTCTCACGCACAAGCTCTGCAGCAAGAAAGCGGGAGCTGCGATCAGTGATCTGATCTTCCGGATAAAAATACGGACTCTCCGGCAGATAAGTGGTGATCAGATGCTCAAGCCGTTCAACGTTGTGTCCGGTTTTCGCACTGAGTGGAACAATCTGATCCCACTTATGACGACTGCTCAGCTCTTCCAGATACGGCAACATGTCGTCTTTTTCTTTAATGAAGTCGACTTTATTCACCACCAGAATCGCAGGTGCGCGCTGTTGCTTGATCGTCTGCAGAACCATCTCGTCTTCTTCGGTCCAGCGCAGACGGTCAACCACCATCACAATCAGATCAACGTCTTTTACTGCGGTGGTCGCGGCACGGTTCATATAGCGGTTAATTGCTTTATCGTGTGCCTTATGAATTCCGGGAGTATCGACAAAAACAATCTGCGTATCGTTCTCGGTCAGAATGCCAAGTATCTGATGTCTGGTCGTCTGAGGTTTACGTGAGGTGATAGAGAGCTTCTGCCCCAGAATCCGGTTCATCAGGGTTGATTTACCGACATTCGGGCGCCCTACGATGGCCACAAAGCCTGTTCGAGTCATTCTGCTGTCTCCGGGTCGAGACCCAAAATTTCAATCATCTGTGAAGCTGCGGACTGCTCAGCAATCCGGCGGCTACTGCCACTTGCAACGACCGCACGGTCAACCTCAGGGATACGACACTCTACGGTAAACATCTGCTCGTTCCCCGGCCCATCGACCTTAAGAACTTCGTATTTCGGCAGGCGTGATTTATTTGCCTGCTGATGCTCCTGCAGTCGGGTTTTAGGGTCTTTAATCGGGTCCTGCAGGCTCAGTTCCTGCAGACGACTGTCAAACCAGGTAAGAATCCGTTCGCGGGCGGCTTCCATCCCAGCGTCCAGATAAATCGCACCGATCACCGCTTCGACTGCATCGGCAAGAATAGACTCGCGACGGTAACCGCCGCTCTTCAGCTCGCCGCTGCCGAGGATTAAGAACTCACCCAGATCAAAATCAAGCGCAATCTTCGCCAGGGTTTCCCCCTTGACCAAGCGGGCACGTAAGCGTGAGAGCTTACCTTCTTTCGCCTGACCAAACTTACTGAACAGGGCATCCGCAATCACGAAATTAAGAATAGAGTCGCCAAGAAATTCGAGGCGTTCGTTATTGATTGAGGATTTACTTCGATGGGTCAGAGCAAGCTCAATAAGGCTTTCGTCGCGAAAGGTATAACCCAGTCGCTGAGAGAGTTTTAACAGAGGATTATTCACTTGGTAAATTCTTTACGCTGATGAAAAGTAAGCACAACGTCGATATTACCGAGGAAGTGGCCACGATTTTCATAGGTCCAGTCCAGCACGACACCCCCGCGTTCCCGGGTAATCACCACACCGTCGACAGACACCCGGATGTCGTTACTGCTCAGTCTGCGGGCGAGCTCTGCCCGGACATCGCGGACTGAGGTCGTATTCCCGACTTTGCCACTTTCTTCCAGATTATCCAGGATAATCCCGACTTCCATATCGTCGAAATAAATGGGCACGATCACCAGCAAGCCACGCAACAGGATCACCCCGACCAGAATCAGGGAGAGAAAAGTCACTGAAGACATGCCTTGCTGTGTTTTCATAATCAGTCGTCCACTTTAAGAACAGCCAGGAACGCAGACTGTGGAATTTCCACGCTGCCGATCTGTTTCATACGTTTCTTACCTTCTTTCTGCTTCTGCAGCAGCTTCTTCTTACGGGAGACGTCACCACCATAACACTTGGCGGTCACGTTTTTACGCAATGCTTTTACTGTAGTACGGGCAACAACCTGATTACCAATCGCGGCCTGAATCGCTACATCAAACAT